>Ga0207761_1000627_pt1 | contig 12298 bp, 6 predicted proteins | sample LuqExpMetageno34_FD_187792 | JGI IMG/M metagenome (GOLD analysis project Ga0207761, IMG submission 187792) | Tropical forest soil microbial communities from Luquillo Experimental Forest, Puerto Rico - Sample 34 (SPAdes) | ecosystem: Environmental > Terrestrial > Soil > Tropical forest ... | reverse complement strand
CCACGCCCACGATCTCGCCGGTCAACGGCGGCCCCCAATCCTTCATCGTCAAGCGCTTCCCCACAGGATCTTCACCAGGCCAGAACCGCTCTGCCATGGTGCGATTAATCAGCACTACTTTGCGAGAGTCGGGCATGTCGCGCTGGTTGAATCCTCGCCCCTCGAGAATTGGAATCTGCATGGTGCGGAAATAGTCCGAATCCGCGATTCGAATCTCGGCCGAGGGCTCGTCATCCGCAGGAAATGGTGGTCGCCCTGGAATCTCGAAGTCCGTTGCTACCCCGCCCGAGATGGGCAAGTTGTTGACGAGCCCTGCAGACTGCACTCCCGGGAGCGAGCGCACTTTTTCGAGCACGCTCTGCCACTTTTGGAGAACACGAGCGTCCGGTCGAGCCTCCGTCACATCCGGTGAGAACAGTTCAATGGTCAAAATATTCTTCGAATTGAATCCAAGTGGCACCCGCATCAGTCTTACAAAGCTGTTGGTCAGCAGGCCTGCGCCGGTCAAAAGAATCAGGGAAAGCGCAACCTCCACTACAATCAGCGCTCGGAAAAGACGCGATTCCCTCACGGTGGCTGAAGAACGATGCGCGCTTTTGAGCGCGTCGGACGGTCCGGTTCGCAGCGCTGCGAGGGCGGGCAATGAACTGAATAACAGTCCCACAAACAGGGTAAGCAGAAACAGAGCACCGAGCACCCGCGCATCGATCTGAACGGTTTCCAACCTCGGTATACCGGCCGGCGCCAAAGCAACAATCAGCTTCAACCCGTAACGTGCCAGCCAAACACCGGGAATCCCCGCAACAAAAGCCAGCAAAAGGTTCTCGAGCGTGACCTGCAACAGCAACCGCCCTCTCCCGATTCCCAGCGCAATCCGGATCCCCAGCTCCCTCGCTCGTCCAATCGCACGAACCAGCTGAAGATTTGCCACGTTTACGCACACGAGCAGCAGCAATAGTCCCACTGCGCCAAGGAACAAGAGCAACGGGAGTCGAACGCTCGCCGTCAAGTTCTCGAGGACAGGAACGGCGTGTGCAAACCACTCCGGGTCAATGCCCTTATTTTCGGCGTTGATTGCCAAGGACAACGCGTGCATCTCCGCGCGTACCGCATCGAGTCTCGCGCCTGGATTCATTCGGCCGACGGCCGTCAGCAGGTGCGAGCGGCGGTTGCGGAGCAGCTCGCCGTCCGGCGCCAGGGGTTTCCACAATCCGGCCCCGCCAGGAAAGTGAAATCCAGCCGGCATGACTCCGACGATTCGCGTGGTTATTCCGTTGAGCTTACAGTTTTGCCCGACGATGGCTTCGTCGGACCCAAACCGCCGCTGCCAAATCGCGTAACTCAGAATGACGACATTGTTGCTCGCCGGACGGTTGTCGTCTTCGGTAAATGTGCGCCCGAGAAACGGCGCAACTCCCACACTCGAAAAAAAATTTGGCGTTACCAGGTAACCGTCGACAGTCTCGGGCTCCCGGTCTCCGCTCAAGTTGAATTGCCACGGGCGATAGGCCGCTACGTCATGTAGTGTCCGTGTCGCGTTTGCCAAATCAAAATAGTTCGCGTAGGTAAAATTGAAGGACGAAATGCCGGGATGCCGTTCCTCAAGTAGCAGCAGGCGATCCGGTTCATGAAAGGGAAGGGGGGTCAAAAGAATAGCGTCAATCACGCTCAGGATTGCGGTGCTCGCCCCAATTCCAAGCGTCAGCATCGCGACGGCCGCCAAGGTGAACCCCGGCTTCTTCAAAAGAAGCCTGGTACCATAGCGCAGATCCTGCCAGATCATTCCCATGGTTTCCTCGACTGAATCAAGCCCCCACTTGCGCTTCCTGGGTCTCCTCAACGATGCGGCCGTCAAATAGCCGGATGGTCCGTTCCGCGAAATGTGCATAGCGCTCGTCGTGTGTCACCATACAGATGGTGGCCCCGTTGCGATGCAGGTCGCGCAGCAGTTCCATCACCGCCTCGCCGTTTCGCGAATCCAGGTTCCCGGTTGGCTCGTCGGCCATGAGGATCAGCGGGTCGCCCACGAGCGCGCGTGCGACAGCGACGCGCTGCTGTTGACCTCCCGACAGCTGCGACGGATAGTGCCGCATCCGGTGAGCCATCCCGACGCGCTGTAAGGCATGCTCTACTTTCTGCTTGCGCTCGGCCGAACCGGTGCCGCGATAGGTCAGCGGCAACTCCACATTCTCGTAAACCGTCAAGTCTCCGATTAGGTTGAACGCCTGAAAGATGAACCCGATCTCGCGATTCCGGATGCGCGTGCGTTCGCTCGCGGTCAGATTGGCCACCGGCTGGCCATTCAAAAGGTAGGTTCCCTCCGTGGGCGAGTCCAGCAGCCCCAAAATCGAGAGCAGTGTCGACTTGCCGCAGCCGGAAGGCCCGGCGATCGACACGTACTGCCCTCGTTGAATCTCCAGGTGAATTTCCTCGAGGGCGTGCGTTTCGACTTCGTCGGTCAAAAACACCTTTTTCACGCCTTCCATCTTGATCAGTACGTTGTTCGTATCTGCCATTTGTTCTCCTACGCTCAGTTCCGAGCAATCCAAGGTTCGCGAAAACTCCTTAACCGCCAAAGAACTCGCTTGTTCGCCGGTTCTTTTCAGGCACACCGACCCAGCCCTGCCTATAAGTACGACTCATCACGCGGAAAGTTCCCTCGGCCTTGGCCTTCCTTCTCATTCGTCCCTCAGTGCCACCATAGGGTTGATCCTGGTCGCCCTCCCGACCGGAATGGCGCAGGCCGCCAGGGCGATGGCGGTGAGTACCAGGGAAACCGCCGCGAACGTAAATGGATCAGCTGGTTTTACGGCGTAGAGCAGGCTCGACAAGAACTGCCCAAGGGCAAGCGCGGCCACGGTTCCCACCGCGACACCGATGAGGGTCAATCGAAGCCCTTGTCCAATCACTAGTTTCAGCACGTCTGCCGTGGTGGCCCCGAGTGCCATCCGCAGCCCAATCTCCTTCGTTCGCTGCGCCACGGAATAGGCCAGCACACCGTATAAGCCCATCGCTGCTAACAACAAGCCGACGCAGCTCAGCACGCTCAATAACGTCGCCGCGATTTTCGCCCCAAACAAGGAGGCTGCAATGTATTCCGACATTGGTTCGGCGTCGAAGATTGTCAGCGCCGGGTCGATACCTGCGGTTTCCACACGCAGTGCTTGGATGGCGTCGTTCACCGAACCTGACGTGCGCACGTGAAAAGTCAACCCGTATTCCGGCCGGAAAATCTGCCGGATGGGGATGTAGAAATACGGTTGCGGGCCTTCCGTAACGCGATGATACTTGCTATCGCGTGCGATCCCCACGACGGTGAACCATTCGCCCCAGCCATGTACCTTGCTGCCGAGCACAACGCGATTCGGCAGAAATCGCCGCGCAAATTCCTGGTTGACGATCATGACCCTTTGCGAGCTGACGTCGTCGCGCCAGTCGAAATCCCGGCCTTCGAGCAGCGGAATCTTCAGGGAATCGAAGTAGCCCGGTGAAACCAGATCGCGGTAGATCTTCATGTTCTCGTTGCGGCCGGGCACGTATCCTTCCACCTCCACTGTTTCCCAGTTGCCTCCGTGGAATCCCAGCGGGACCGAATCGTCGTAGCTCACGTTCGTCACGCCATGACGTTGCTCCAGGCGCTCCTTCAGGCGGCGACAGAAGTTGTCGACCTGCTGCGCGTCGTACCCAGTCGTCGAGAAGTCGAACTGCGCGAGAGCTACGCCGTCTGGCGAGAAGCCCGGATGAATTGCACGAGCGCTCTCGAAGCTCTTGATGAACAGGCCAGTTCCTACCAGCGCAATCACTGCCAGCGCCACCTCGGAAATCACGAGAAGACCGCGCAACCGATTTGTGTGACCGCCGGTGGTCCCGCTTCGTCCGCTCTGCTTCAGAACCTCGTTGATACTGGTATGCGAGGCGTGCAGTGCAGGGACCAGGCTCGCTAGAATCGCAACGAAGACGGCGAGCGCTGTGTTAAACGCAAGGACCTGGCCATCGAGCGGTGCAGGCAGCATCACTGGCCTGGCAACCCTGGGCACCAGCCACCGCAAAGCGTCGCCAAGCCAATACGCAAGGATCAGTCCTCCGAGGGCGCCGGCCAGCGCCAGCAGCAGTGTCTCGCTAAAGAGTTGCAAGGCGACCCGTCTCGGTTTGGCCCCAAGTGCCAGCCGGATACCAAACTCCTTTAGCCTCCCCGTTGCGCGCACCAATAGCAAATTCGCGAGGTTGGCGCAAACAATGAGCAAAACGACACTTCCGGCCCCCATCAAAATCGCCACCGGAGTAAGCAGCATCGCCTGGGTGCTGAAGTGCGACTGCCATACAGGTAACACCGTTGCGCTAATGCCTTGGTTGGAATCGGCGTCGGCGACGGACATGCGGTTCGCGAGCGCCTGCACTTCGGCGCGCGCCTGTTCCAAAGTGACCCCCGGTGCGAGACGGGCCAGCATCATGAAGTTCCGCGTATTGCGGTCATCCAGCATCCATACGCCGGTGTGTGTCAACTGGCCGTACATTGTGAGCGGGACCCAAAATTCATAGTGCAGTCCCGCGTGCGTGCCGTGGAAACCTTCGGGTGCCACGCCGACAATCGTGAGCGGAGTGCCATTGATGCGAACAATGCTGCCGATCGCCGCAGGGTCGGATCGATAGTGCGATTTCCAGTAGCTGTGGCTGATGACAACCACGGTGTGAGCGTTTTGCGCGTCTTCACGCTCCTCGGCGGAGAAAAAACGGCCCGCTTCCGGCTTGACCCCCAGCATGTCGAACAACCCGCCAGAAGCCATTTCTCCCCACACACGTTCTGTGCTGGCGGCATCGCCGACGGAAAACACGTAGCCGCGATAAACGGTCAGGTTCTGCACAAGCTTCAAATTGTCACGGAAATCGCGAAAGTCCAGATAGGATGTAGTGATCGGCTCGCCGTCCGGAGCGTTATTTTCGATCGCAACGATGCGTTCCGGCTGTTCGGCGCCCGGCAACGGATTGAGCAGCAGCGAACGCATCCAGCTGAAAATCGTCGTGTTCGCGCCTACGCCGGCGGCAATCGTAAGGATGGCCACGACGGCCACACCCGGAGCGTTTCGAATATTCCGTGCTGCGCTGCGCAATTCCTGCAGCAAACGTGACATCGCGGTGCCTCCTTTCTACTCGTACCTCAGCGCAACCATCGGATCGACACGCGCGGCCCGCCGCGCGGGAAAATAGCACGCCGCCGCTGCGACTCCGGTCAAAGTCAGAATAACGATCGTATAGGTGTGCATATCGGTCGCGGTCACTCCGAACAGTTGGCTCGCTAGGACCCGGGACAACGCGAGCGCCCCAATCGTGCCAATTACGATTCCGACCAAACAAAGCCGCATCCCGTTGTTCAGCACCATCCCCAGAATGTCGCGCCGCCCCGCTCCCACAGCCACGCGAATACCGATTTCATGTGTCCGCTGGGCCACCAGATACGACATCACGCCATATAGTCCCACGACGGCGAGCAGCAGCCCGACGGCCGCAAAGGTGCCGCACAGCACCCCGGTAAAACGCCGCTGCGCGATGGAGTCGGAAATATAGTTTTCCATTGTCCGCGCGCGAAACACGGGTATTTCCGGATCGACGGCCTTCACTTGCTCCCGTATCGCGGGTAGCAGATCGAGGGGGCTCGCGGATCGGGTCCGCGCAACAAGCGTCATGTCGCCGATCGCCAGTTGGTCATAAGGCATGTAGCATTCGGGTTCCGCGGATTCCCAGAGGTGCCGGTACTTCACGTTTCCCACCACGCCGACGATTTCCCGCATCGGCGGAGTTCCGCTCTCCGCCGCGTCCGGACGAATCCGCTTTCCCAACGGGCTCTCCGAAGGAAAAACCTCCTTTGCGAACGCCTCGTTGATAATCGCCACCGCTGCGCCGTTGGCATTGTCGCGGTTTGTGAACGTACGCCCCGCCAGCAGCGGAATGTGCATCGTCGTAAAGTAGTCCCGGTCGATCACGCGAAGCTGGGTGCGGGGCTCTTCGCCTTTGGCCACCGGCCGACCCTCTACCGCGAACGACGTTCGGATCTGACTGTCCGAAAGTGGTAACGGGAAAATGCCACTGGCATCCCTCACTCCGGTGACGCTCCTCATACGGTCAATCAGCTGCCGGTAGAATTCGATCGATTGCTCCGGCTTCGCATAACGCACCGCGGGAAGATTTACGCTGAAGGTAAGAACGTTGCTCGGGTCAAAACCTGGCGGTACACCCCACAAGTTCACAAGGCTTTCCGCAAGCAGACTTGCGCCAATTACCAGCACCAGCGCAAGAGATACTTCTCCGATCACGAGTAAGCGCCGAACCCGGTTTTGCGCCATACCACCAGTCGCGGTTCGGCCTCCTTCTTTCAGCGTGGAAGCGAGTTTCAATTTCGAAGAATGAAGCGCCGGCGTTATCCCGAAAATGATGCCAGTCAGCACCGACACTCCAGTCATGAACAGCAGCGCCACCCAATCAAGCCGCGCCTGAGCTAGCCTCGGTATTTGCAGCGAGGGAAGGGAAGAAAGAAAACGCGTGGCCCACGCGGCGAGCGTCAGGCCGGCGCCTCCGCCCGCAAGCGACAGGATTATGCTCTCCGTCAGAAGCTGCCGCACGAGCTGCGAGTGGCCGGCTCCCAGCGCTCCTCTTACCGCCATCTCCCTCTCGCGCGAAGCTCCGCGCGCCAGCAGCAGGTTCGCGACGTTGGCGCACGCAATCAGCAACAGGAAACCGACTGCGCCAAACAGCATCAGCAGCGAGGCACGAACGTCTCCCACCAACGCCTCCGCCGCAGGCTGCAGTGCCAAGCCCAGATGACTGTTTTCATCGGGATATTGTTTTTCGAGTCCCGCCGATACCGCGGCAGCATCCGCGTTGGCCTGCGCGAGCGAGGTACCCGTCTTCAGCCGCGCAATCCCGTACAGGAAATGGGCACCTCGTTGAGCCGTGAGCGCCTCCTCCGGCTGGTCCGCCACCATTTCAATGGCCATGGTGGTCCAGAGATCCACCGCCTCCCCATCCAACGGAAACTGAAACGAGGGGGGCATCACGCCGATGACCGTGTAAGGACGTTCGTTTAGCACGATGGTGCGGCCGATAATCGCTACTTCTCCTCCATAGCGGCTCTTCCACAACGAATGACTCAAAAGGACCACGCGCGCGCCAGGCTTGTCATCTTCGGGTGTGAACCCGACGCCTATTTCGGGCGCTACGCGAAGAACGGACAGCAAGCTGGCGCTAACGATTCCGCCGTGGAGCTGCGCCGGTTCGCCGTTTCCCGTGAGCGTAAACGTTCCATCCGTGTAGGCCGCCAGCGCCTCAAGGCTGCGGTTCTGGTCGCGATAATCCGCAAAATCGGGATAGCTGAGGGCCCGGTGGGCCTCGCCGTTCTTGGAGTCCGTGCCCCAAATGGCCATCAGCCTGTGCGGCTCCGGAAAGGGCAGGGGCTTCAGGAGCACCGCATCGAGAATGCTGAAGATCGCTGTGTTTGCTCCGATGCCGAGTGCCAGCGTCAACAGCGCAATCGCCGTGAACCCGGCATCCTTGCGCAGCATGCGAATGCCATAACGAATGTCTTGCCAGAATGTACCCATCACATCGACTCCTACTCGTATCTCAGCGCAACGACCGGATCGACCCGCGCGGCCCTGCGCGCTGGCACGTAGCACGCCATTAACGCGGCACATCCCAGCAACAGGCTGACGGCAGCATATGTCGCCGGATCCTTCGCGCTGACGCCAAAAAGCTGGCTGCTCAAAACTCTGCCTAATGCAGTCCCCGCAAGGATCCCGAGCCCGACACCAAGTGCAACCAGCCGAACCCCTTCGCTCAGTACCATCGTCATGATCTCGCTAGAGCGCGCTCCTAGCGCCACGCGAACGCCAATTTCACCGGTACGCTGTGCTGCCCGATGAGACAGCACTCCATAAACCCCAATGCACGCGAGCACCATCGCCAGCAAACAAAAGCCTCCGACCAAATTCGTCACCAAACGCCTCCCTGCCAGGGAGGTGGAGATCAGCTTCTCCATGCTGGTTTGTGCGTAGATCGGCACATCCTTATCGAGCCAGGCGGCTTGTTCTACAATCGCTCTCGAAACATCCGCGCGCGACATCGAACTCCGCACGACTAGGCTTCCTCCACCTGCCGGGTTTTGGCTCTCAAGAAGATAGGCGTCTGCAGTCGCCCCGTTTTCCAACCCATATTGCCGGACATCTCCGACAATTCCCACGATCACAGCCCAGGGCTTCTTCTCGTTTCGCCCGCCAAGTTGAATCGCCTTTCCGATCGGGTCTTCTGCCGGGCATATTTGCTCCGCCGCGCTCCGGCTGATGACCGCAACGGGTGCCGAAGCGGCCACGGCTTCATCCGTCCGTGTAAAAGTCCGGCCCCTAAGAACGGGAATTCGCATCGTCTCGAAATACGTTGCGGTCACAAAATAACTGTCGACGCTCGGTCCTTCAGCGCTATTGGCCAGAGGCCGGTCCTTGATGTGAAATCCGCGACGGTCCCAGCTACCACCCAGCGGAAGCGTACTCACCATTGCTGCGCCTTCCACTCCTGAAACTCTCTGAACCCGTTCGACAAGGTTTTCTTCAAATCGCAACACGTCGCCGCTCTTCGCGTATTTGGAACCGACCAGATTGAACGCCGCTGTGTGCAGATTCTGCGGCTCAAAGCCGGGGTCTACACCCAATAAGCGGCCCAGGCTGCGCACCATTAACCCCGTTCCAATCGCCAGAACAAAGGCCAACGCCACCTCAAAAACCACCAGCGTGCTGCGCAGTCTTCCACGTCGTCTACCGACTGTCCCGCGGCCTCCGCTCAGCAGCGCTTCTCGGGCCTCACTTTTGGATGTTGTCCAAGCCGGACTCACGCCGGCTAGCATTCCGACGATCAGGCTAACGGCGATCGAAAACGTCAACACTCCCGCGTCCACGCGCAACTCGTCTAACCGGGGAATCGCGGCGGAAGTCCACAGCTGCAATCCCCGTACTCCCCAAAAAGCGAATAGCACGCCAAGCGCGCTTCCACTTAGCGACAGCAACAGCGTCTCGGTGAGAAGTAGGAAAAACAGCCTCTTCCCCGTGGCCCCAAGGGCGGCACGAACCACCATCTCTCTTTCACGGGACACGACGCGCGATAACATCAGGCTCGCAAGGTTCGCCGATGCGATCAGCACCACAAACACGGTCGCTCCCATCAGCAGCCAAAGCGCATTACTTACCCGGCCGGTCACCGCTTCGTGCAGCGGAGTAACGACCACCGAGGCATCTGCTGGGTAATCATTCGGGAACTGGTGTGCCAGCTCGGTGGCGACGGTGTTCATCTCCCTTCGTGCCGAAGCCAGCGTCACCCCTTCGTTCAAGCGGGCCACACTTCGAAGATGTTGGCAGGATCTGCAAGAAAACGGCTGCGAGGCGTCGTAACCCAATGCCCCCCAGATCTGGGGCGGCCGGGCGCTGTAGGTGAACATGAGCGCCTCAAAATTGTGCGGCAGCACTCCGATAATCTCGTAACTCTGCTCGTTCAACTGAATGCTGCCGCCCAAAATCTCGCTCTGGCCCGCGAATTTCTCTTTCCAGAGTCCGTAGCTGAGAAGCACGACATTCTTCCGGTCGGGACGGTCCTCTTCCTTGCGAAAGTCACGCCCAACGGCTGGAATCACGCCAAGCGTCTGGAAAAAATCATAAGAAACACGGACCGCGCGCAAAACCTCGGGTTTGCCTCGTCCGGTCATTGTAGGCTGCCAGTCCCGATACATGGCGATGGACTCGAACGATTTGCTCCGCTCCCTCCAATCCTGTACGAGCCCATAGGAAACGTTGACAGGATTCAGCGTGCCGCTGTCGTTTGCCGCAAGCGTCACAAGGTGACCCGGCTGCCTGTACGGAAGTGAACTCAACAGCACGCCCTTGATCGTGCTGAACAATGCCGTATTTGCTCCGGTGCCGAGCGCCAGCATCAAAATCGCCGCGGCTGTCACGCCTGGCGTCTTCAGCAGCATCCGAAACGCGAATCGCGCATCATGCCATAGCGTACCCATTTACTCGTACCTCAGCGCCACCATCGGATCGACTCGTGCCGCGAGCCGGAATCACCGCGAAGCTCACGTCCTTCGTCAGCGCATACGCAACCCGTATTGCACGTCTTGCCACACAGCTTCCCTAGCAGTTCCAACTCGAATCCTCCTGAGATTTTGCAATCTGGAGGGCAACCCCTATTTCAATCGCACCCGATCGTAGTTATCCCACTGCGACATGTCCGACAGAATGACCCGGTCTCCCACCTGCAGTCCCTGCAGGATCTCAACAGTGTTCACGGAACTGCGACCCAGCTTTACGTTCACCCTGGTTGCCTCCGAGCCGTCTGGCGTCAGCTTGAACAGGCTGATGGTGCTCTGCGACGCACCGTGCACCGGCCGTCCCACATACAGAACATCTTTCAGGTTTTCGACCTCAATTGTTCCGTCCACGCTCAGGTCCGGCCTCGCCCCATCAGGCAGAGGCCCATCGATCGCCACGTCCATTGTCACGGTTCCGTTCTGTACCGAGGGGTCGATGCGCGAGACGTGGCCGGCGACCACGCCATTGCGCGTGTCAATCGTCGCCTTCTGGCCGATCACCGCGTCTTTCGCCTGCGTCTCGGCCACCTTAATTTCGGCCTTGAGCTTTTTCGGATCGGCGACCCGCGCCAGGTTTGTTCCGGGCAGCACGTGCTGTCCTACTTCCACCGGTACCAGTTGCAGCACTCCGTTGAGCCCCGCGCGCACATGCAGTGCCTCCAACTCCGCGTGCCTCAGCTCATACAACGCCCGCTGCTGATCCACGTGCGACGCCTGTGCCTGCAGGCGCGCCTGCGCAGCATCTGCCGTGTTCTTGGTGCGATCTCCTTCGAGTTGCACCCGCACGCCAAGCTGTTCTTCCTTCACCTTCGAAAGTTCCGCTGTCACCGTCGACCCGATTCCCTCGGCCGCCAGCTTCTCGTCGACGGCATGCTGAATTTTTGCCTGTTCGTACTCGCTGCGCACCGCGGCCTCGGCAGCCTTCTGGTTCAGAAGGTCGCTGTTGACCTGCACTTTCAGGTTGGCGTAATCCGCTTCCGCTGCCTTTAGCTGGTACTCGGCATCGAGCACGTCCCGTTTCAGCGTCAGGTTGCTCAGCTCAAGGATGATGGAGTCAGACCTAACAATCGCGCCCGGCTTTAGCACGATGCGATCCACTTGTGCTTCCGTCTGCGCCGGAATCCACTGAATGTCTTCGGGAATCAGCGTGCCGATTCCTCGAAGCTCGCGCAGCATTGGTCCACGTTTCACTTCGTCGGACCACACGGTTGCGCGATCCACCGTGGGAGCTGCGGGCCGCAACCGCGACAGTCCGTACGTCACCCCCCCGATCAGCAGAACCGCCGCGAATCCCAGCACGATTCGGCGAATCATCTTCGCTCGGGCATTTGAGGGTCGAGGGATATCCATAAATTATTGAAGTCTCGCGACTAACATTGTGGCAAACCGGTCGCCGCATCCCATCGCCAGGAAGTTTCCGATTATCAATAGATTAGGTAGCCTTGTGGACTTCGAATTTAGGTAGAGTGTCCGATATTGGGATTCCGCCTGCTCGGAACCGGGCATTCCCCGTTGGTCTTACAGGCCTTTGGACTTTCGGAATTCCCGGATGACCTCGGCCGGGTCGTTCAGACGTCCATCGACTGCGTAATTCATCCGCCGCATATCCGAAGCGGAGACTTTGTTCGCGAGTTCCGCGAGCGCCGCTCTGAGCTGTGGGTATTCAGCTAGGGTCGATTGACGCACAACGGGCACTGCGTCATATGGCGGGAAGTAATGCAGATCATCGTCCAGTGCTACCAGTCCGAGCGAATCAATCAGCCCGTCGGTTGAATTGCCCGCGACAAGGTCGACCTTGCGGTCGAGTAGCGCGCGATATAGCAGCCCGAGGTCCATGACCTGCGGTTCGCCGGCGAAGTGAAGCCGGTATCGCTCCGACCAGCCCCTAAAACCGTCCGGACGCTCAAGAAATTCGTAGCCAACCCCAATTCGCCACTGAGGAGCGATCGCGGCAATGTCCGAGGTGTTGCGAAGACTCATCCTCTTCGCATCCTCCCCGCGAATCACCATCGCAAATGTGTTTCCGAATCCAAGTGGCTCGGCCACCTCCAGATGAAAGCGATCCGCGTAGGCCTGTTTCACCCCACGATACACGGAGAGCGAATCTCCCGAAGGAGTTTCATGCAGCACGGTGGTCAGAGCCGTGCCCGTGTACTCCACATACAGGTCCAGTTC
>Ga0207761_1000626_pt1 | contig 12315 bp, 12 predicted proteins | sample LuqExpMetageno34_FD_187792 | JGI IMG/M metagenome (GOLD analysis project Ga0207761, IMG submission 187792) | Tropical forest soil microbial communities from Luquillo Experimental Forest, Puerto Rico - Sample 34 (SPAdes) | ecosystem: Environmental > Terrestrial > Soil > Tropical forest ... | reverse complement strand
GACGAGGGGAGTGCTTACGACATCGGAAGGCGCGCGGTGATTGCGGCGCTACGAGCGTCCGACCGCGGCCGGCCAGATTCGCCTCTCGCTGCAAAGATTTTGCGGGAATTGGGCCTTGAGGATTGGGAGGAGCTCCATTTGCGCGTTTATGGCCACCCGGACGAAGTTTTCCCAAAGGTTTTTCCTGTCGTCGCCGCGGCGGCCGACGAGGGCGACGCTTCCGCACGCGAACTCCTCCGGACGGCAGCAGCGGACTTGGCTGGCTTGGTGAAGGATCTGATGGAGCGGCTCGGATTGGACTCGCAAAAATTTCTTCTCGTGAAAACTGGAGGTATGAACGGCCGTTCTGCCTACTTCGACCGGGAGATCGACGAATGCTTGCGCTCAGCAGCGCCTGAAGCGGTGTTTGGGGAGTTGGCCGCGAGCCCGGCGGAGGCGGCGGCGCGTCTTGCTCTTAGGCTTCTGCCGGTCGGCGGGAAAGAAGGGAAGCAAGATGGCGGAGACTGAAAAAGATGCGCAGCGCGCCCTCACTGCCACCGGGGATGAGCTCAGCGCGCTAATTTATCATCCGGCGCCGCAGGTGCTCCGCGCGCTCCTCGATAATCCGGCCTTCGACGAGGCGTTGCTTTCTCTGCTTCTGGCGCGAAAGGACCTACCAGCGGAAATCCCCGAAGAAATCGGCACGCGCAAGACGCTGTTGAAAAGCTACAGCGTCAAAAAGGCATTGCTCTTTCATCCCCGTACACCCCGGTTGATCGGCCTGCGCCTGCTAAAGGATCTTTATCTCATGGATCTTGTGCAGTTCGCGCTGTCTCCTGCGGTCACAGCGGAACTGAAGCGCTATGCCGAGGAACAGCTTGTGGCGCGCCTTCCCCAACTGCCGCTGGGACAAAAGATTACGCTTGCTCGACGCGGACCGGGGCGTGTTGCGGGAGCACTGATTGGCGAAGGGCATGGGCAGGTTTTGCCCGTCGCGCTCAACAATCCCTTTCTCACCGAGGCGCAAGTCCTGAAATCACTGGCTCGCGAGAAAATCCCGACTGCCATTGTGCAAGCCATTGCAAATCACCCTAAATGGTCCCAGTGCTACAACGTGAGGCTCGCCGTCGTGCGCAATCCGTCGGCCCCGCTTTCCATTGTTCTCGGATTTTTGCCGCATCTCATCGTGTCCGACTTGCGGGAACTCGCCGCGCCGGGCATCGTGCCGGAAAATCTCCGCAAATACCTCCAGGCGGAAGTTCATCGCCGGATGGAGGTTTCGAAAAGGCAGGCGCCGAGTTGATTGGGGACCGGGTGAGCTAATCGCGGAGCCGCAGGATGATGAACGCGCCGACGAAAAAGAGCGCAGCTGAGAAAGAAAACGCGGCCGCCACAGACACCGCGGACCAGAGAAATCCGACCATGAGACTTGAAAGAAAATCGCCGACGGCATTAACTGCGGCGAGCGTTCCGAAAGCCATTCCGTGTTGTCCCCTGGGAATCAACTCGGCGGCAAGAGAGTCTTCGAGCGCTTCTTCGGTTCCCACGTAGACGCCGGCGAGAGCAAAAATCGGGGCAAGCAAGCCAAGACGATGCGGCGCGGTTGTCAGGAGGATCGCAGTGATTCCCGCAAGCGCATAGCCGCCCGCCAGAATCGCTTTGCGGTGCGGGACGTGGTCGCTGATCCATCCGCTTATATAAGCCGAGCCCGCATAGAAGACGTTGTGCAGCGTGTAGAGAACCACAGCCAGGCTAGCGCCTCGCGCCATCCCGTGTACGGGAGACAGCATCCGGGTCGCATAGAGGATCAGCAGGGTGTGCGAGAAGTCTCCGGAACCGAATATGCCAACTCCCAGGAGAAAGCGGCGGAATCGTCGTGGCAACGCCTGCAAGCCTTTCCAGAAGGTCTGCTTTTTCGTCGTGTCGCTGGTGCGTTCGCGCACCAGCAGCCAAAAGCTTGCAACGGCGATCAAGCCGGGTACCAGGGTCCACAGGAACACGGCTCGATAGTCATGATTGGTTGCCTTGAGCAGCCACAGCGCGGTTAAGGGCCCGGCGATCGCGCCGACCGTGTCCATCAGCCGCTCAAGCCCAAACGCGCGCCCGTACGCGGAGGGCGATACCTCGGCTGCAAGCAGCGCCTTCCTGGCCGGCGAACGCACACCGCGGCCGAGCCAGGCTAGCGCTCGTCCGAACATCACCTGATACGCCTGCGTCGCGAGTGCAAACGATGCGGTGCTGAGGGTCGTAACCAAATAGCCGAGAACTGCCAGCGGCTTGCGCCGTTTCAACGTGTCGGTGAAATAACCTCCGGCCAGCTTCGAGAAGCTCGACAAACCATCGGCGATGCCTTCGATGGCGCCGAGCCACGCCGGTCCCGCGCCAATCGCGGCGAGAAAGGTGGGAAGCACCGCCGTTGCCGTTTCGTGGCTCCAGTCGCTGAATAAACTCGTCAGCCCCACGCCGAGCACGGTGCGATTGAGCCAGGTTTTGGTCTGGACGAGTTCAGGCATGGAGAAAGTTTACAGTCGACCGTTTTTTCGCTAACCGTTCAAACAAAAAGAACCGCAGGTTTGAAGCGGTTTTATGTCACGTTTTGGCGGCGCGATAGAGAATGACGCGCACCTTCTCGAGCGTGATCAAGCCGCCATCAACCATTTGGTCGAGCTTTGGCAAGATTTGCTCGATGCGCTCTTGGGTCTCGATGACCTCGAGAACGACCGGGAGATCCTGCGACAGCCGCAGCAGTTTGTCGGTGTGATAAACGCTCGAGCCCCCGTAGCCGCCGACGCCGCGCAGAACGGTTGCGCCGGAGAAGCCTTCCCTGCGCAGCATCTCAACGATGGCTTCGTGGAGCGGCTTGCGATGCCATTTGTCAGACTCGCCGATGTGAATGCGCATCAGCGTGCGTTCGCCCTCGAATTTCTGGTGAGTCATCGCATGCTCCTAAAAGCGGTTGCCGAGCCGGATTCCTGCCACGGAGAGTAGCAGACCGAGCCCCACGCTGGCAGCCACGTAGGCCAAAGACCGCAGCCACTCTCCCGCCTCGAGCATTTTCGCTGCCTCCCAGCCAAAACTCGAAAATGTGGTGTAGCCGCCGAAAAATCCAACCGCAATGGCAACACGCAATTCGGAAGAGACCATCATCCGGTTCAGCATCATTTGCCCGATTAATCCGAGAAAAAAGCAGCCGGTCAGATTGATGAGCAGGGTTCCCCAGGGAAAAGTGCTTCCCACGCGAACCTGGATGAGCCCCTGCAAGCCGTAGCGAGCCAGCGTTCCTACGGCGCCAAACACCGCAATAAGCAATAATCGCAAAGTGTCTCCAATCCGGCTGTGCAGGGCCCGAATAGCAAAAAACTCCTGGTGCCCTGCGGCAGCCAGGAGTCATCAGCCTCGGCAGGTTGTGCCGTGACGGTTCTGGCGAACTCCATCGCCTTTAAATTTTCATCCACAGTTTAGCGACGGCACGACCCAGGCGCAAGGGCGGGCGCTGCGAGGCGCGTCCGCTACCGCGGGTTCAATAGTGGAAACGATAGCGCACTTGCGCAAAGATTTCGCGCGGGTTCATGTAATGGGTGCCGCCGAACGTAAAGCTGTTGTCCAGCAGGATGCGGAGATTCGTGACGTTCATCCCGGTCACCGAAAGCGAAAGGTTCTCTCCGAAGTCTTTGCCAAGGGTCAGGTCGAAAGTGGTGTGCCCGGGCAGGTGGCTGTTCGGCTCTGGCGGGGAATTTCCGTTGGTGAATCCCGAGCCATAGTAGACGTCAGTTGAAGCGTAGCTTCGCCACGGCAGGGAAACTTGTCCGCCGACGTGCAGCGTATTGCGCTGATCGTGATCGAGGAAAAAATAGCCTGGCGGAGGCGAGTCGCAGGGTGCGATTAACCCACCAGCGATGCATCCGTAGCCGAGGGCAAGCTGGTTCGAATAGGTCAGGTATGCCTGAGCGCGTTTATAGATTTTCGGCGAACGCAGGGTGAGTTCCCAGCCGCTGATTCGCGCACCCTGTATCGTAATGGGGAAGAACAGGTTCGAGTTATTGAAATTATTGTGGTCGAAGTAATTCCTTGCGCGGGTCAGAAAGTTGTCAGCATCGATCGTCCAACCCCACAGAGGGATCGTGACGCCGAATTGATGTTCCTCATCGCGTTCGCCGTCGAGGGGTATGAACGACAAGTTCTGATTGTTGGCTGCGTCCACCAGAGGGCCCGAGACGGTCACGAGTGGCGGCGCCTGATAGAAATGGCCGTAAAACGCACGGAACACCCAGTGCAACTTGGGGATGCGGATGGAACCTCCGACCCGCGGATCGCTGGCGTTCTCTACCACTCCGCCGTCGAAATGCGTCTGGCGGAAGCCTGCGTCGAGCGTGAGCCAGGAGGTGAGATTGAACTGATCTTCGAGGTAGACCGCGGTCAACCCGCCTGCCGGATTTACCGTCGCCGGCGGGCTGACATTCTCGCATTGACCGGGCGCGTTGCAGATCAAGCCGAACAACTGGTTCGTCTGTTCCGCATACCCAAAAACGCCGCCACGCAAATTGTTGCGCTGCTTAATCCAGGTGATGCTGGCCTGGCCGCCCTCATAGTAAGAAGACACCCGCTCGGTGGCGGAGCTCGGAACATCATAGGGGCTGCTTTCGTATCCGACGTAGTTGTAGTGGTAAAACGGGGAAACGGTGAGAACCAGGCCGGGACTAAAGGTGCGCACCCAAGAGAAAAGCAGAAAACCGTCTCTCTCTTTGTTTGCGTCGCTCAGGAACTCGCCGGGAGAGTTGTTGGGATCGTTCGGATCGAAAGGCACCTGATAATAGTCTTGACGCATTTGTGCCACCAGCCGAAATTGATTCTGCGAGCTGAGGTTGTAGGTCAGCGAAGTGAATCCGCCGAAGCCGTTAGCCTGGTCATGGATTACGGCCGCGGTTGGCGTCTGCAACCCGAGATCGGTGCGATTTGCGTTCAGGCTCGCGTAGTAGGCGAAACGGTTGGTGTGTCCGCCGAAATTCAACTGATCGTCCGTTTGATAGAAATTCCCCGCGCTGATAACCAGTTCGGCTTCGTTGTTGCGTTCGAACCCGGTGCGCGGGGCCGCATTGAAAATGCCGTAGGTGCGGTCGCCGTAGTCGGCGGAATAACTACCTCGCTGCGTCTCGAGGATATCGATGTCTTTCGGATCGATTTGAGGCCCCAGATTGCTGGCGATATTCGTGTTGGGTATGGATACGCCGTCGATCAGCCAGTTCACCTGATGGCCGCCCCTGATGTGCAGCTGGTCATGGGTGTAGTACGCACCGGGCACGTAGTCCGTAATCATCGCTAGGCTATTTGACTTGGAGGCGCCGGGTGTTTGCGCAATCTGCTCCCGCGACGTCAAAGTCGTGGGGGTTACGGACTCGGTTTGAGCGGGCGGCGCTTCCGAGGTCACGGTGATCGATTGAGTCTGCGTAGCCACCTGTAGTTCCAGGTGCACAACCGGAGCGGTGCCTGAGAGCACCGTGATGCGCCTTTCCTGCGGAGCGAATCCGTCCTTTGTAACGGTCAATACGTAGTCGCCAAGGGGAACAGCGTCAAACTGAAAATCGCCGTCCGGGTTGGTCTTCGTGGACTTGGCGAAATCCAAGTTTGCGGCCTTTAGGACGACGTCCGAACCTGCCACCGGCCGGTGCTGCACGTCATGTACGATTCCACGCACAGTTCCGAAAACAGTGGCAAATACATTGCAAGCCGAGAGGAAGCAAATGATGCATGTAAATGCCCATCGTCGCGGCATGAACTTTCTCCGTTGCATGGCGGAAATGTTCCGCGGCGGGCTCATCCGGCCCGGAAGAAAATTAGCAAGCGGGAGGTTCGGCGATCAGGCAGCGGGCAGGGTAATACGAGGAGGGGGAGAAAGCGGTTGAATCGATTGCCTAAATTCAGTTGCTGTGAGTTCGGGCGAAGCCGATGCAGTGCCCAGCGGCGCGGAGAGAGAGGTTGTCGCAGGGAGGACGAAGACGATGGCTGCCGCCATCGCGGCGCTGGTCTCATGGCCGCAAGACATGGAGCACTTCATCGCGTCCGGCTTATTCTGGGTAGCGCCACCGCGGTGCTCACAGCCCATCGATGTTTCTGCGGAGGCCGGCTGAACGGGCGGAGCCTGCTCTCCCCTCTGGTGTCCGTGAGGTCCGTGCGCGCAGAAACCCGCGACGCAGCAAGCCATCCCATTTGCTTCTAGGGCCACCGCCCCCAACGGAGCCCACAGGAGAATGACCGCCAGCAGGCACACCCAAGCGGCCATCTTTCTTCCCGGAGCGATAGGGCTGTGGAGCGACCGGATCATGAGCTGAGCCCCTAGGATAACCCATCGACGGTGGCCTTTCCATGCGGAATCTTTTCAGCAGCAGGCACTTCGCCATCGGGAAATCCTAGGGCGCTCCAGCGTGCTTCAGTTTCTTGACTTAGCTTCGAGCGAGTCGCAAACTGAATTTATGGCACACATTTATTTGAGTTTCGATTTTGCAAAGGACGAAGACAAAGCTCAGCAAGCCCGCCACAAACTGGAGGGATGGAAGCAGGCCTTCCGCCTGGACAAGAAACTCCTCTACAAGGTCGAACGCGTCGCAGCCACGCCCAGTGACGGAGAGGCGAAGCCTTCAAAGGCCGAAAAGTCCAAACCTAAGGGCAAAGGCAAAGCCGCCGCAGCAACTGCTGCGGTTGCAGCACCTTCTTCGAACGATGACATCAAACTACTGGTTCGGCTGGCCTTTTCCGGGCACGAGAAACTTTCCGAGCAGCGCTGGGTGCAGCGGATCCCTTCGGAGGAACCATTCCAGGGAGCTTCGCCCGCGGTAGTAAAGCCGGGCGACGCAAGTTTTGAGAGCACGGAAAAACAGTTCGAAGAGCTGGCCTAGGGGGTTTTTCACACCCTCGGGAGGTTCTGTTGTCGACTGAGCCTCAACCTTCGGTATACTTATTTCTTGCGGCGCAAATTCCTCCCCAGTCCAACTCGAGGTTAGGCTCAATGGCTGTGCAAACGCGCGTCAAAGTGGCCAAGTTGGAAGGACAGAAATACCACGGTCTCGATCGCGAAACTCTAATCCGCCTCTACCGCACGATGTTTCTCTCGCGGCGGCTCGACGATCGCGAAATTCAACTCAAACGTCAGAATAAAATCTATTTTCAGATTTCAAGTGCCGGACACGAAGCCGTGACCGCTGCCACGGCCTTGCTCTTACGTCCGGGGGTAGACTGGATCTACCCCTACTACCGCGACCGGGCGTTGTGCCTCCTGCTCGGCGTGACCCCCCTTGAGACCCTCCTGCAAGCGGTCGGCGCAAAAGAAGACCCAAGTTCCGGTGGACGCCAGATGCCCTCACATTGGGGCCACAACAAGTGGAACATCGTCAGCAAGTCGTCCTGCACGGGAACCCAGTATGTGCAAGCGGTTGGCGCGGCCGAAGCGACCGTCTACTATGAGCATCACCCGAAGGCGCTCGCCCAGGCGCAAAACGCGCCGCTCGGTGAATTCGTTCACCACGACCCGGAAGAAATTGTCTATGTCTCCTCGGGAGATGGAGCCACCAGCGAGGGCGAGTTCTGGGAGTCGCTCAATATTGCCTGCGCCAAGAAACTCCCGATATTTTATCTGATCGAAGATAACGGCTACGCCATTTCCGTCCCCATCGAAGTGCAAACCGCCGGAGGAAGCATCGCGCGGCTGGTAAAGAACTTCCCAGGCCTGCACGTCGCCGATTGCGACGGTACGGAACCGCTCGAAAGTTATGCGGTTTGCAAGGAAGCGATTGCCTATGTCCGCGAACGCCACGGTCCGGCGCTGGTTCACGCGCGGGTAACCCGACCGTATTCTCACTCGCTCTCGGACGACGAAAAACTTTACAAGACACCGGAGGAACGAGAGGCCGAAGCGCGACGCGATCCGCTCTCGAAATTCTCCTTATTCCTGATCCGCGAAGGATTGATCGATCAGAAGGAAATCGAGGCGCTCGAGGCCGAGGTGGACCGCGAAGTCCGTGAAGCGGCGGACCAGGCGCTTGCCGCAGAGCCGCCGGAAGTGCCTTCGATCCGCGTGAACGTTTACTCGCCCGATGTGGATCCCACAGCGACGGCCTTTGCAGTTCTACCGCAGTTTCACGGAGCGCCCAAGACCATGGTCGAAATGGTTGCGGCGACTCTTAACGACGAAATGGGGCGCGACGAGCGAATCACGGTTTTTGGCGAAGACGTAGCCGACGCGAGCCGCGAGGAAGCACTTCGCGAAGTGAAGGGGAAGGGTGGCGTCTTTAAAGCCACGGCCGGACTCCAGCGGAAGTACGGCGCCGACCGCGTGTTCAATACGCCCCTGGCGGAAGCGAGCATCGTCGGGCGCGCGATCGGAATGGCAACACGCGGTTTGAAGCCGGTCGCGGAAATCCAGTTTTTCGACTACATCTGGCCCGCGATGATGCAGATTCGCGATGAACTTTGTGTGCTGCGCTGGCGCTCCAACGGAGCGTTCAAGGCCCCCGTAGTGATGCGTGTGGCAATTGGAGGCTACCTGACAGGCGGCGCCGTTTATCACAGCCAGAGTGGCGAATCGATCTTCACGCACTGCCCGGGTTTGCGCGTGGTGATGCCTTCGACAGCTCTGGACGTGGCGGGAATGCTGCGCACGGCCATCCGCTCGGACGACCCCGTGATGTTTCTCGAACACAAGCATCTCTATCGCCAGCCTTACAACCGGTCGGAATATCCAGGCCCCGATTTCACGATTCCCTTCGGCAAGGCAAAAGTGGTGAAGCAGGGCGATCAGGTCAGTATCGTTACCTACGGCGCTGTCGTGCACCGCGCTGAAGTAGCGGCCGCGGCGCTGGAACGCGAGGACATTTCCGTCGAGATCATCGACCTACGATCGCTCTCGCCTTATGACTGGGAGGCCATCAGTGCAAGTGTGCGCAAAACGCATCGCGTGATTGTCGCCTACGAAGACATGCTCAGTTGGGGTTACGGAGCCGAAATTGCGGCGCGGATTGCGGAAGAACTTTTCGATGAGTTGGATGCGCCCGTAAAGCGCGTTGCTGCGATGGATACATTCTGTGCGTATCAGCCGAAACTGGAAGATGAAATCCTGCCCCAAACCGATGACATCGCCGCCGCCGCGCGCCAAATCCTGGCTTACTAAATAGAGATTTCTCGTTAGGCTAGCAATGACAGGCGGGAGGGATTCGGCATGGCTCCCGTGTCACGAAACTTTTTCCTTCCATCTTTCGTACTTCAGATTAGAATCACGGTGGAGGGTGACGTTTAGGGGGTTGCGTATGATCTGCCCTGGCTGCCAGAAGGAAATCGTTGACGGCTCGAAATTTTGCTACAACTGCGGCGCCCGGCTTGCCCCGGCGAATTCCCAGACGGTGCCGCCGACTGGGGCATCGGCCCGCGCGGAACGCAAACTCGTGCGTTCTACAAACGACCGGAAAATCGCAGGAGTCTGTGCCGGCGTAGCTGACTACTTCGATTGGGATCCGACGATCGTCCGGCTCATTTGGGCCCTTGCAACTCTCGTCCCAGGGCCGAACATCCTGGTGTACCTTGTCCTTTGGATCGTGCTGCCGCAGGGCCCGACCGCTGATTACCGGTCCTCTGTCGCAACGAATCCGTAGTTCGAGAAGCACGATTCATTCCTTGCCGCTTCTTGCGGGGCGCTTTTTCTTTCCGCTTTCTCCGAAAATCAAATGATCGAGTGAAAACGAGCCGGCCCCAATCGTTCCGAGGATCACGCAGGCGGCGGCCAATGACAAAGGAAATTCGTAGTCTTTCACGGACATGATTCCATGGGTGCTGTGTACCTTCCAGATGGCAATTGCCATCTCGGCGGCGAGCACGAGCGCAGCGGGCCGGGTAAACAGACCCACGAAAAACAGCAGTGCCCCAAAACTCTCCAGGATTCCGGCCAAGCCCAGGAAATAAACGGGAAAGCCATGTGAGGTGAAAAAGTCGCGCATGGCGTCAGTGGGGTGTGCCAATTTGGGATAGCCGTGGTAAATAAAGACCAAACTCAGCGCCCACCGCAAAGTAAGCAAAGCCAGCGGTTGTAACCGGCTCAGGAATTTCATTTTGCTTCTCCTGGGTACCCACTGTTATGCGCGATTGTCTGTTCTGTAGCACGACACGTGGGCCTTCTGTCGCTTCGGGCATGCCCCCGCGTCGGGTACAATTTTTCGTTCCATTCGCGGGGCCTTAGGAAACCTATACGAACCGCTGGCGTTGTCAACGGCGGGGACGTTTGAAAATTTCTGCGATGCCATTCGCGCTCGGGAGCTTCGCGGGAAACGCTTCCGTCTGGTTGCTGTGGCCGAGGGCGTAAAGCGCTCCGAGAATGGCGTTGCCGCTACCAATCTGGTAGCCAGGCAGGAATTTGGCCGCATCGTTTGCCTGAAAGCTGGCAAAATGGATTCTGCGCCGCTTGACGAGGCACTCGAGAGAATGAAGTTCATTGACCCTAACAGCGAAATCGTTCACGCTGCTCGTGCCGTGGGAGCCACCTTCGGGGATGGGCGATAAATGAAGCGAAAGCTCCTGGTTGCAGTGCCACTGCTGTGCGTGGTGGGGCTGCTGGCCTGGTATTTCCGGCCCAAGCACGAATCGCTCGGCGAAGCTTACGTAAGTGAGCGCACCCTGACGCTTTTGAGCAGCGTGGCGCAGGTGCACGAGCAGATTGGCGTTCTCTACTATGGAGAGCGCGTGGATGTGCTCGCCCGCAGGAACGACAACGCCAAGGTCCGGACGTCCAACGGCGCGATTGGCTGGGTCGATGGGCGTTACCTGATGGAGCCAGAGCTGTGGGAACGCAGCGTGAAGCTATTGGCGCAGACCAAGTCTATGCCGGTGCAGGCGCGAGGCCGCACCAAGACGACAACGAACCTTCGCGTTGAGCCGGGCCGCACCGAGCCTCGCCTTTACCAGTTCGGACGGGGCACTGAAGTGGAGGTTTTTGCCCGGGCCGTCGCCGATTGGGTTCAGGTCACCGATGAAAAGGAAGTTGCCTCAGATAGCGAGCCGCAGAAGAAAGAAGACTGGTACCTGGTCCAGGGCGTGGCCACACGTCCGCCAGGGGAAGGAGTGGTGCGCAACTCGGCGGTAACGACGACTACACAACCAGGAGATCAAACGATCCCTATCGCCGGCTGGGTGGTTGCACGCTTCATCTCGCTCGATTTGCCTGATCCGGTGCGCGAGGGCACTAGTGCCGCCAACGTTCGCGCGATAGCCTGGTTCGAACTCAATCGCGTAACGGACGCGGAAGGGGCTCATCCGCAGTATCTGGTCGCCGGCACACGCAGTGGAGAGGGTGCTCCGTGCGACTTCACAACCTTGCGTGTGTTTACCTGGAATTCCAGGAAGACCAGGTACGAGACGGCTTACATCGAAAACGATCTCTGCGGGACTCTTCCGATCCAGCTAGGCCAAAGCGCGACAGGCGAGCCCGAATTCCGATTTCACGTAATGGAGAGGGATAAGCCAGAACGAGTGTATCGCCTGATTCAAACGGTCGTCCGGCGAATCAGGGATGACAAGGTGGTTTACCCATCCAAACAACGTAAAACTACAAAAGGGAAGCGCTAATTGAACCCTCCAATGAGCCGGCGCGGGGCCTCCCATGCGTCCCTCAGACTCTTTTTCCTTGGCATCACCCTCTGTTCGGTTACTATTGTGAGCCTCACGGTCGCGGTTGCCTATGCGCAACAATCGGGTCCCCCGACGCTTTTCTTTCCGCTGACTGAAGGCACATATTGGGTCTATCAAGGAACGGTAAGCTGGTTCGATCAAGCAAAACACAAAGCCTCTGAGGCTAAGGTCTCGCTCAAAATGACCGTCCAGAGAGTTTTTCAGAGAGAAGGCACTATCTTTGCGGAGATTCAAGGTTACCCGGCTGACCTGAATTTCACCGCGGGCGAGACCCATCCCTCGCGCTGGATTCTTACGGAAAGTTCCCGGCATCGGGTGTTTTTGCGGGAGTTGGATCCAAGCAGTCCCCTGCCACGGACCGAGAGCCCGGGCAGCGCGTTCGATTCCTTCATGACCGAGGAGGATCTGTTGTTTGAGTGGCCGCTGGCGCGGGGCAACAAATATTGCGACCCGGAATCCACCAAACGCGAGGACGAAATGTATTGCTGGGTCGTGGAGTCAGAAGGCAGCAAAAACCTGGAAGCGCTAACCAGCCTGGTTTCAGGTAACGCGCGGGTCTTCACCATCGCCTACCGCAGCAATCCCGATGAGACGCAGATTGAACTCTCACCCGGAGTCGGAATCATCGCTTACCACTATCGACATCACGGCACAACCGCGGCAACGGACGTGAAT
>Ga0207761_1000625_pt1 | contig 12322 bp, 12 predicted proteins | sample LuqExpMetageno34_FD_187792 | JGI IMG/M metagenome (GOLD analysis project Ga0207761, IMG submission 187792) | Tropical forest soil microbial communities from Luquillo Experimental Forest, Puerto Rico - Sample 34 (SPAdes) | ecosystem: Environmental > Terrestrial > Soil > Tropical forest ... | reverse complement strand
GCGGCCCGGCAACCCCTCGATCGCGTCGGGCGCGATCCCGTGCACGCTGGCCAGCGCCTCACCGCACTGCGCGGCCAGCATGGTGCGCGCCTCCGTCCATTCGTCGTCCCGCAGGATCTTGCGCGGGATCGTCTCGCCCACCAGGCGCTCCACCACGAGCCACCCGGCGCCGACGGGATCCCCGCCGGTGCCGTCGCCCATGGCCACGACAGCGGGGACGGGGACACCAGCCGCCTTGGCCGCCTCGAGCAGCGCGCGCTCGGTGCGCATCTTGGCCCCCTGCGCCGTGTCGCCCCGGTCCACCTGGACGATGAGCGGGACCGACGCGCCGTCGGCGTCGACGAGGTCGAAGGCGCTGGTGCTGCGCGACGCGCCGCCCGACAGCCGCCGCACGCCGGTCACCGCGCCGCCGAGGTGGGCGCCCAGGGCGGCGGCCAGCTCGTCGGGGCTCAGGCGCGGGGCCATGGCGCGGGGACGGTGCTACTCGACGGGGACGACGGGCCTCCCGGCGTCGTCGAGCTGGTGGAGGTACTCGCAGATGCCGTGGCCCGTGCGGGTGTCGCCACCGTCCTGGTAGGTGAAGCGGGCCAGCCCCTCGTTGACGAGCGTCCCCCCGGCCTGGCCGATGTTGGCGACCCGGAGCACGTCGCCGCGCAGGGGATACGTCCGGCCCTGCTTGTCGAGCACGTCGAGATGGACGACGCGGTGGGTGACGCCGTCGACCGCCAGCTCGGTGCGCACGCCCCACTCGGCCACCGACGTGGCGCGCCCGTCGTCCCACACCCAGCCGCGATGCAGGTCGCCGGCGTCGGTGCCGAGCCGGATGCCGCCGAGGTGCAAGCTCTCGCCGACGTTGATGGAGAACCAGCGCCACATCTTGGGGCCGCCCCAGCGGCGCGGGCCCCACGAGCGGTCGCGGTTGCCCAGGGCGCCCTGCCACTCGTGGCGTTCCCCGTCGACGGTGAGCGCGCCGCTCCAGCGGCCCGCCTGCTCCAGATGCCCCTTGCCCACGGTGCCCGCGGCGGCCGCGGCCTCGGCCGACTTCGGGCCGCTCGGTTGGCCGTCGGTGCCGATGGCGGGGGTCAGCGCGTCGAAACGGACGTCGAGCGACACCTTCACGGGGCGCGTCTCGTCCGCCCCGCGGGGGCTGCCACAGGGACGGGCGTGCATCTCGTCGTCGAAGGTGAGTCGCCACGACTGGAGCGCCTCGAGCATCTCGTAGTGGACGGCGCCGACGTCGAGCACCGAGTCGACCATGGCGCGCTGCTCCTTCACCCAGTGGTATTCACCCAGGTCCCCGCCGGGCAGCCAGATGGAGAGGCCGACGTCCATCGTCCCCTCGTTGGGCCGGATCCCGATGCGGGTGAACAGTCCCGAATCGCTCGCCGGGTCGTAGGCGTTGAAGTAGTAGGACTCGCTCCAGGCGGTGTCGCCTTCGACCGGGTGGGCGAGATCGTGTCGGGCGTCGAGGATCGGCATCGCTACACCATTGTCTGTCCGGCGCTCACGTTCAACGCCTCCCCCGTCACGCCCCGGGCGTCGTCCGAGAGCAGCCAGCAGATGGCCGCGGCGATCTCCTCTGCATCCTGCAGGCGGCCGAGCGGGATCTCCCGCTCGACGAAGGCCGCCAGGGCCTCGGGTCCGCCGAGGACAGTCTCGAACATCGCATCCTTGTTGATGAGGTCGGTGTCGACCGTGCCGGGACACACCGCGTTGACGGCGATGCCCTGGGACCCCAGCTCCAGGGCCATGGTCTGGGTCAGCAGGATGACACCGGCCTTGGCGGCACAGTACGCACCGAGGAACGGGAAGCCTCGCTTGCCAGCCTGGCTCGAGACGTTGCAGATGCGGCCGCCCGTCCCCGCCGCCACCATGCGCGTGGCACAGGCCTTCGAGACCAGCCAGGTCCCCACGACGTTGACGTCGAGGACGCGGCGGAACTCGTCGGCACCCACGGTCACGAGTGGTCCGAGCCCGAAGCCGGGTCCACTGCCGCCCGCCACGTTGGCGACGAGGGTCACCGTGCCGAGCTCACTGCTCACGCGGTCGACGGCCGCCTCCACCGCGGCCTCGTCGGACACGTCGGCCACGAGCGTCGTGCAACGCGCACCGAGGGCGTCGACCTGCGCGCACAACGTCTCGAGATCCTCACTGCTGCCGGTGCCGTGCGCCGGCGCCTCGTCGTACGGGCGGGCGATGTCGAGACAGGCGACATCGGCGCCGCTCCCCGCCAGGCGCAGCACGGTGGCACGCCCGATGCCGCGGGGACGGGCCGCGCCGGTGACCAGGGCCACCCTGCCCGCGAACGGGCGCGCGTTCGATCCGTGTGTGAGACTCACCCGGCAAAACGTAGCGACGAAGCGGGCGGGCGCGCCGCCCGCAGCTCCGGGAGGGGTCGAGGCATGCGGGCCGCGGTGACCAGAGGTGGGCAGCTGGTAGTGGGCGAGGTCGCCGACCCGGTCCCGTGGTCGGGGCACGTGGTGGTCAAGTCGCTGGCGGCGGGGATCTGCGGGTCGGACCTGCACGCGCTCGCCGACTTCGCGCACTTCACCGACCTCATGGGCTCCGTGGGTGTGCCCGCGCTCGACGCCGGGTCCGACTGCGTCTTCGGTCACGAGTTCTGTGCCGAGATCGTCGAACACGGACCCGACACTGTCGCCACCGTGCCGGTCGGCACGCGCGTCTGCTCCGTGCCGATCGTCGTCGGTCCGACCGGCGTGGAGCAGATCGGCTACTCGAACGCCTACCCCGGCGCGTTGGCCGAGCACATGGTGCTGCAGGAGATGTTGCTGCTGCCGGTGCCCGACGGGTTGACGACCGAGATCGCCGCGCTGACCGAGCCGTTGGCCGTCGGCGAGCACGCGGTAGGCCTGGCCGGGCTCTCGGAAGGTGAGCAGCGGCCGTGCCTGGTCGTGGGCTGCGGCCCCGTCGGCCTGGCGGTGATCGCCGCGCTGAAGGGCCATGGTCACGGGCCGGTCCTGGCGGCCGACTTCTCACCCTCCCGCCGTCGGCTGGCCGAGCGCTTCGGGGCGGACGTCGTCATCGACCCGGCCGAGGGATCGCCGCACGAGCGCTGGCCCGAGTACGGCGTCGCCCGCACGGTGATGGAGCGCATGGGCACCGCCATGCTCGGCGGCGCGGTTACCGATCCGATCGTGTTCGAGGCGGTGGGGGTCCCTGGCATGCTCCAGTCACTGATCGCCGACAGCCCACCGCACAGCCGCATCGTCGTGGTGGGGGTGTGCATGCACACCGACACCATCGAGCCGTTCACCGCCGTGACCAAGGAAATGGAGCTGCGCTTCTCGTTCGGCTACACCCCCGACGAGTTCGCCGCCACGCTGCAGCGGCTGGCCGACGGCGTGCCCGGGGCCGACGCCCTGGTGACCGCGTCGGTCGACCTGGCCGGGGCGCCCGGCGCCTTCGAGACGCTGCGCACGCCCGGCGACCACGGCAAGATCCTCGTCACGCCCTGACCTCTCCACGCCGATGGAGCCGATCCCCGACAGACAGCGAGTGCCATGACCACCATTGCCGCCGACGGCCGACTCAAGTTCGGCATCTTCCTCGCCCCCTTCCACCCGGTGGGGCAGAACCCGACGCTCGCTCTCGAACGAGACTTGCAGCTGATTGAGCACCTCGACGCGCTGGGCCTCGACGAGGCGTGGTTCGGCGAGCACCACTCGGCCGGTTACGAGATCATCGCCTCACCCGAGGTCTTCATCGCGGCGGCGGCACAGCGGACGCGCCGCATCCGCCTCGGCACCGGCGTCTCTTCCTTGCCGTACCACCACCCGTTCATGCTCGCCGACCGCATGGTGTTGCTCGACCACCTCACCCGCGGCCGCCTCATGATGGGCGTCGGCCCGGGCGCGCTGCCCTCCGACGCGTTCATGATGGGCATCGACCCCGCCAAGCAGCGCGACATGATGGAGGAGGCACTCGAGGCCATCCTCTTGCTGCTCGACGGCGAGACCGTGTCGATGGAGACGGAGTGGTTCCGCCTCGTCAAGGCGCGGCTGCAGCTACGGCCCTACCAGCGCCCCTTCCCCGAGATCGGCGTGGCCGCCCAGGTGTCGCCCGCCGGGCCGCGCCTGGCTGGCCGCTTCGGGTGCAGCCTCCTCTCGCTGGGTGCCACCACCGAGGGAGGCTTCGACGTCCTGGGCGCGCACTGGCAGGTGATGGAGGAGCGCGCCGAGGAGTTCGGCACCACGGTCGACCGCAACGCGTGGCGCCTGGTCGGACCGATCCACATCGCCGACACCAAGAAGCAGGCGATCGCCGACGTCGAGTTCGGACTGGAGGAGTGGGTTGACTACTTCCAGCGGGTTGCTGCTCTGCCGATCGCTCCGGACACGGACAACTTCGCCTCGCTCGTCGACGCGCTCAACGCGTCGGGCATCGCCGTCATCGGCACTGTCGACGACGCCATCGCGCAGATCGAACGCCTGCAGGCGCAATCGGGTGGCTTCGGGACCTACCTCTGCATGGGCCACGAGTGGGCCGACACGGCCGCCACCCAGCACTCCTACGAGTTGCTGGCCCGCTACGTGGCCCCGCACTTCCAGGACAGCGCGGGGTCGCTCACCGCCAGCCGCGACTGGGCAGCGGAGAACCGGCCCGAGTTCATCGGCGCCGCCGGAGCCGCCGTGATGAGCGCCATCCAGAAACACCACGAGGAGAAGGCGCAGAAGGCGGCGCCGGCCGCGGCGCCGGCCGCGACGGAACCGCAGGGCCGGGCACAGGCCGCTCCCGAGGAGGTGACGTCCGGTGGCTGAGGTCACGCACGAACAGATCCCCGCGAACGGGATCGAGCTCCACGTGGCGGTGGCAGGTCCGGCCGACGGCTCGCCGGTCGTGTTCTGCCACGGCTTCCCCGAACTCTGGTACTCGTGGCGACACCAGCTCTCGGTGCTCGGCGACGCCGGCTTCCGCGCTCTGGCCCCTGACCTGCGCGGGTACGGCGGCAGCTCCGCGCCCCGCGAGGTCGCGGACTACGGCTCCGACAAGCTGACCGACGACCTCTGCGGCCTACTCGACCACTACGGCTACGAGTCGGCGGCCTTCTCGGGACACGACTGGGGCGCCATGGTCGTGTGGGAGATGGGCCGACTGCACCCGGAACGGACGTCGTCCATCTACAACATGAGCGTCCCGTACACCAACGCGTCGGGACGTCCGACGGAGATCTTCAAGCACCTCTTCGGCGACAAGTTTTTCTACATGATCTACTTCCAAGAGGTCGGGCCGGCCGAGGCCGAATTCGACGCCGATCCGCGCCACTTCGTGCGAACGATGCTCTATTCGGCGGGCGGCGAGGGCATGGCGAACGCCACCGCGCTGCTGGCCGACGCGCCGGCGGAGGGCACGAAGTTCGTCGACATCCTGACCCCCGCTCCCGACCTGCTGCCCAGCTGGATCACCGAGCACGACGTCGACGTCTACGTCGAGGGCCTGACGCGCAGCGGACTCTTCGGCCCTGTCAGCTTCTACCGCAATATCGACGCCAACTGGGAGCGCACGAAGGACATTCCCGCCTCCGTCTACACCATGCCCACCGGCTTCATCACGGGCGCCGTCGACCCCGTGAACTTCATGATGCCGGGCGCGGCGGAGGAGATGGCACAGGTGCTGCCGGACTTCCGGGGTGCCACCGTGGTGGAGGGCGCCGGCCACTGGGTGCAGCAGGAGCGGCCGGCGGAGACCAACGCGGCCCTCGTGTCCTTTTTGACTTCGGTGTGACCGGGGTGCCCGGGCTCGTCCCGCTCCCGCCACAACCGGAGGCGGTGCCCTGGCCCACCGAGTTCTGGCCCGAAGGCGAGCTTCCGGCGGGCGTGGACCTCCAGCGCTTGCTCGACGAGGTCTTCGACGACGACAGCCCGCTCGCCGTCACGTTCGCCGTCGTCGTGGTGCACGGTGGCCGCGTCGTCACCGAGCGCTACCACGGCGCGTTGGAACACTTCGACCGCGAGTCGACGCCGGTGACGACAGACACGCCGTTGCTCAGCTGGTCGATGGCGAAGTCCGTGCTCCACGCCGTCGTCGGCCTCCTCGTGGGCGACGGCCTCCTCGACCTGGACGCTCCGGCCGGCGTCCCCGAGTGGTCCGACCCTTCCGACCCACGTCACGCACTCACGCTGCGCGACCTGCTGGCCATGCGCGACGGGCTCGACTGGGTGGAGGACTACACCGACGACCGGATCTCCGACGTGATCCAGATGCTCTTCGGCGAGGGGCAGGCGGACATGGCCCACTTCGCGGCGGACCGGAAGCTGGCCGCGACACCGGGGACACGATTCAACTACTCGTCGGGGACGTCGAACATCGTCTCTCGCATCGTGGCCGGCGCGGTCGGGCCTGGCCCCGATTACGCGCGTTTCTTACACAGCCGGCTGTTCGGACGCATCGGCATGACCAGCGCGGACCCCGAGTTCGACGAGGCGGGGACGTGGGCGGCCTCGTCCTATCTCCGGGCATCGGCCCGCGACTACGCCCGCTTCGGCTTGCTGTACCTGCGCGACGGCGTGTGGGACGGGAGTCGGCTCCTGCCGCCGGGCTGGGTCGACTATGCCCGCACCTGGGTCTCGCAGGACCCTGAGGACGGCACGCCCTACGGCGCACACTGGTGGGGCGTCGTCGGCGACACGCTCGGCACCTTCCGCGCCTCGGGCTACGAGGGACAGTCGATCACCATCTGCCCGCCCTTGGACCTGGTCGTGGTGCGCCTCGGCAAGACGCCCTACGAACGCGAGGAGACACTCGTGCCGTGGCGTGCGGCCATGGTCAGGCCTTCGCCGACGCCCTGCTCTGAGCAACTGGCCGAGCGGGCGCTCGGCTCCTCTCAGCGCGACGGCGACGCGATGAAGACGGGGATCTGGCGCGCCGTCTTCTCCTGGTATTCCGCGTAGGGCGGATAGGCGGCGACCGCACGCTCCCACCACGCCGCCTTCTCGTCCCCGATCACCTGCCGGATGGCGACGGCGACCGGTTCTGGCCCGTCCTGGAGCACGACCTCGTCCGGATGGGTGACGAGGTTGTGGTACCACTCGGGGTTCGCGGGGGCCCCGCCCTTCGACGCCACGAGCGCGTACTCGCCGTCGTGTTCCACCTTCATCACCGGGTTCTTGCGACGCTTGCCGCTCTTGGCACCGCGGGTCGTCACCACGATGATCGGCAGGCCGGTGTCCATGAGCGTGTTGGCGCGTGCACCTCCCGAGGCCTCGTACTCGGCCACCTGGTCGCGGACCCACTGCCACGGACTGGGCGCGTATTCACCCTGCAGAGTCGTCATGGGTACAGCGTACGGGTCCCCGGCTACTGTCCGAGCGTGTCCCGTGACCCCATGGCCGGCGCTGACGTGCTCGCCTTCCACCGAGACCTCTCCAACTGGGGACGCTGGGGCGACGACGACCAACTGGGTGCGCTCAACCTGGTCACGCCGGAGGTGACCGCGGCGGCCGCGGCCTGTGTGCGCTCGGGCCGGACGGTGTCGTGTGCCCGGCCGCTCAACACCGTGCCCGCGCCGGACAACCCGGTGCCGGTGGCCCATCACATGATCGGGACGGCCACCGAGGGATGGGGCGCCGACTATGTGGCGCTCGCCCCGCACGGGTTCGCCACCAGCCATATCGACGCCCTCTGCCATGTCTTCCACGAGGACCGGCTCTACAACGGCTACGGCGCCGAGACGGTGACCGCGCACGGCGCGGCCAAGCTGGGCATCCACCACCTCCGCGCGGGTGTCGTCACCCGGGGCGTTTTGCTCGACGTCCCCCCGCTGCATGGCGTCGACGCGCTCGAACCCGGGACGCCCATCTTCCCCGAGGACCTCGAGGCGGCGGAGGAACGCGCCGCCGTGCGCGTGCGCGCCGGTGACGCCCTGCTGGTGCGCACGGGGAGATGGCGGTGGCGCGACCAGCACGGTGCCTGGGACTTCGCCGGCCATGCCGCCGGCCTGGACGCCTCGTGCCTCCCTTGGCTGCGCGATCGCGACGCGGCCACGCTGGGCAGCGACGGCGTCTCCGACGTGCTGCCCTCGCGGGTCGACGGCGTCAGCATGCCCATCCACACCGTGACCATCGTCGCCATGGGGCTCCACCTCATGGACAATCTCGACCTGGACGGACTCGCCCTGGCCTGCGCCGACGAGGGCCGCTGGGAATTCCTCTTCACGGTGGCGCCCCTGGTCCTGCGGCACGGGACGGCGTCGCCGGTCAACCCCATCGCGGTCTTTTGAGCAAGGAGGCGTTCGTGGCCACGACGCACAACGGCGACGTCGAGCTCTACTACGAGGTCTTCGGCGACGCCGGGCTCCCGACGCTGCTGCTGGTGAACGGCCTGGGGTCCCAGTGCATCAACTACGACGCGGAATGGTGCGAGATGTTCGCCCAGTTGGGCTTCTCGGTCGTTCGGTTCGACAACCGCGACGTCGGCCTGTCGTCGAAGCTCGACGGCGTCGACTACGCGCTGAGCGACATGGCGGCCGACGCCCTCGCCGTGCTCGATGCCGTCGGGGCCGAACGCGCCCACGTCATGGGCTGTTCGATGGGGGGCATGATCGTCCAGCGGCTCGCCATCGACCACGCCGCACGCCTGCACTCCGTCACGTCGGTCATGTCACGCACGGGGGAGGCCGGTTACGGGGAGAGCAGCGAGGAGGCCCTCGCCCTGTTGATGACGCCCCCTCCCCCCGAGCGTGAGGCCTACGTGGAACGCCAGGTCGAGGCGCGCCGCGTCTACGGGTCCAAGCCCGAGTGGCTCGACGAGGACGACATCCGTCGGCGTGCCGGTGGGACCTACGACCGCTGCTTCTGCCCGGCGGGCATCCGGCGTCAGATGACCGCGGTCGGCCGAGACGGTTCCCGGTCGGACGAGCTCACGCAGGTGGACCTACCCGTGCTCGTGATCCACGGCAGCCGGGACACCCTCATCGACCCCAGCGGCGGCCGGCGGACGGCGGAGCTCGTCCCGGGGGCGCGCTACGTCGAGATCGAGGGCATGGGCCACGACTACCCGCGGCCCGTGTGGGAACAGTGGGTCGGCGCGTGGGGCGACTTCGTCAGTGGCACCGCGGCGCCGGGCGCGTCGCGGGCTCAGGCGCCTTCGTAGGGAAACCCGAGGTCGGGCGCCGTCAGGATCGCCCGGAACTCGAGCCCCTCGGCGGCGGCCATCGCCCCGACGGTGCCACCCCGGTCGACCACGGCGACGAGCAGGACGACTACGGCTCCGGCATCCTGCACCGCGTGCGCCGCCTCGAGCAGCGACGTCCCCCGTGTCACCGTGTCCTCGGTGACCACGACCTTGTCGCCCGGGTCGAGCGCGCCGGCGATGCGCCCACCGGCGCCGTGGTCCTTGGCCTCCTTACGCACGCTGAACGCCTTGAGGGATCGCCCGCGAGCGGCCGCCACGCCGGCCGTGACGAAGGCCACCGGGTCGGCTCCCATGGTCAGCCCGCCGATGGCGGTGGCATCGGCCGGGATCACGCTCAGCACCGCGTCGGCCACCAGGAGCATGGCCTCGGGGCGGCAGACCGTCTGCTTGGAGTCGATGAACCACGAGCTTTTGCGGCCCGACTTGAGGGTGAAGTCGCCCGTCTTGACCGAATGCGTCAGCAGGTGGTCGCGCAGCTCCACCGACGTCGCGGCGCCGCTCACCGGTAGCGTACGCCCGGCTCGCCCGCGACGACCTCGCCGATGACGCCCCCCGCCGGCCCGGTTTCCGCCAGCGAGCGGAGCGCGTCGTCCACCGCCCGGGCGTCAACGACGAGCGCCAAGCCGATGCCGCGGTTGAAGACCCGGTCCATCTCGTCCTCGGCCACCGACCCGAGGCGCTGGATCTCCGCGAAGACGCGGGGCTCGTCCCATGCGCCGCGGTCGAGGACGGCCCCGAGGCCCTCTGGCAGGACGCGCGGCAGGTTGCCCACCAGCCCGCCGCCGGTCACGTGCGCGCACGCGTGCAGCGCCCCGCCGAGGGCGTCCCGCACACCCAGCACCGCCGGCGTGTAGATCACCGACGGACGCAGCAGCTCGTCGGCCAGCGTGTGGTCCGCCCCGTCCCACGCGGGTGCGGCGAGCTCGAGCCCCGCCCGCTCGAGCAGGACGTGACGCGCCAACGTGTAGCCGTTCGAGCGCAAGCCCGGCGAGGGCAGCCCGACGACGACGTCCCCCGCCACCACCCGCTCGGGCCCGAGCTGGGTCCCCTGTTCGACGATGCCCACGGCGAAGCCGGCCAGGTCGAAGTCGTCGGGCGCCATCACGTCTGCGTGCTCGGCGGTCTCCCCGCCGACCAGCGCACAGCCGGCCTGGCGGCAACCCTCCGCGATGCCCGCCACGACCGCGGCGACACGGTCGGGATCGACCTTGCCGGTGGCGAGGTAGTCGAGCATGAACAAGGGCTCGGCACCGACGCAGACCAGGTCGTCGACGCACATCGCGACGAGGTCGATGCCCACCGTGTCGTAGCGGCCCGTGGCGCGGGCGACGACCAACTTGGTGCCGACCCCGTCGGTCGACGACACCAGGACCGGGTTGGTGAACCCCGAGACGTCCAGCGGGAACTGGCCGCCGAAGCCGCCGATGCCGCTGACGAGCGGGCGCAGGCGGAGGACCGCGGCGTCGCCGGCGGCGATGTCCACGCCGGCGCCGGCATACGTGGCGCCGCCCTGGCCCACGGCGCTCAGACCCCGGGCAACGCGCCCTGCCGGGCGGGGGCCGGTGCGGTCGGCCGCAGGACGACCGGCACCGCCGCCGGGGGAAGGGGCGTCGGGTAGTCACCGGTGAAGCAGGCGTCGCAGAAGCCGTCGTCCACGCCGATGGCGCGCCTGAGGTTCTCGATGCTGATGTAGGCCAAGGAGTCCGCCCCCAGGATCTCGGCCATCTCCTGCGTGGTGTGGTCCGTCGCCAGCAGCTCCTCGTGCGAGGGGGTGTCGATGCCGTAGAAGCACGGCCAGCGCCACGGCGGCGACGAGATGCGCAGGTGCACCTCGGCCGCGCCGGCCTCGCGCAGCATACGGATGACCGAGCGCTGCGTCGTGCCGCGCACGATGGAGTCGTCCACCACCACCAGGCGCTTGCCGGCAATGGCGTCCTTGAGGGGGTTGAGCTTGCGCCGCACGGCGTCGGCCCGCTCCCGTTGGTCGGGCGCGATGAACGATCGCCCGATGTAACGGTTCTTCACCAGGCCCTGCCCGTAGGGGATACCGCTGGCGCGGGCGAAGCCCTCGGCCGCCGGCACGCCCGACTCGGGCACGCCCATCACCATGTCGGCCTCCGCCGGCGCCTCCTCGGCCAGCAGCTCACCCATGCGGCAGCGCGTCTCGTGCACCTCTTTGCCGTAGAGTCGGCTGTCGGGGCGCGCGATGTAGGCGAACTCGAAGATGCACAGCCGCGGCTGCACGTCGCGCAGCCAAGGGATCTCCAGGCTCTGCGGCCCGTCGGCGTCGATCACCACGAGCTCGCCCGGGGCGACCTCCCGCACGAAGGTGGCGCCGATGACGCTCAGCGCGGGCGTCTCGGAGGCCAGCACCCAGCCCTCGGGCGCGTCGGCCGGCCCGATGCGGCCCAGACAGAGCGGCCGGAAGCCGTAGGGGTCGCGCACACCGAAGAGGCGCTCCGAGCTCATCAGCACGAACGAGAACGCGCCCTCGACGATGGGGAGCACGGCGCGCAGCGCCGTGGCGAGGTCTTCGGTCTCGGGAAACGAATTGGCCAGGAGCTCGGCGACGACGTCGCTGTCGGTCGCGATGGAGCCGGGCAGCATGCCCACCTTCTCTGCCAGGGCGGCCGTGTTCGTGAGGTTGCCGTTGTGCCCGAGTGCGAAGCCCGCCTTGCCGACCGGGCGGTAGACGGGCTGCGCGCCGGCCCAGTCCGAGGTCCCGTGGGTGGAGTAACGCGTGTGACCGATCGCCAAGTGTCCCGCCAACCCCGACAGGGTGCGCTCGTCGAAGACGGTCGCCACGAGGCCCATGTCCTTGACGACGGTGATGGTGTCGCCGTCGCTGACCGCCATGCCGGCGGACTCCTGGCCGCGGTGCTGCAGCGCGAACAGGCCGTCGAAGGTGAGGTTGGCCACCCGCTTCCCGGGCGCGTAGACCCCGAACACACCGCACGCTTCCTTCACACTGCCCTCCACGCTGCCCTCATTCTCGCACAGGGCCGCGCCGTCAGGCGTCGCCCAGAGCGGCGGGCAGATTGCCTTCGTGCGCCGCACGCAGGGCGTCCACGCCGACGTCGAGCAGCGCCCCGGAGACCAGGCAATCCCCGCCCACCCGGCCCAGGACCGCCGTGGCGACGCCGCGCGCCGCAGCGGCGGCGCACAACGCCTC
>Ga0207761_1000624_pt1 | contig 12323 bp, 7 predicted proteins | sample LuqExpMetageno34_FD_187792 | JGI IMG/M metagenome (GOLD analysis project Ga0207761, IMG submission 187792) | Tropical forest soil microbial communities from Luquillo Experimental Forest, Puerto Rico - Sample 34 (SPAdes) | ecosystem: Environmental > Terrestrial > Soil > Tropical forest ... | reverse complement strand
TGGCATGGCGGCGGCCACAGGCATCCATTTGTGGACGGCCCAAAGTCGGTTGATGCGCATGCCGATCAGGAAGACCGCAAACGGCTCTTCAATGCGTGCCGTGTAGCGTCCCGGAAATATCTTCGCCATGGCTGGTCAATATGACACAAACGAAGACTGGGTGCCAGAAGCAGGCCGGCTTGCCGCCCTTCCGCTGCCGGTGCAATGATGGCGCTATCTACGAAGCGGCGGTTTCTGCCAGCGATGACTGCAGGTTGCGTAATCGGCGCAGTGCCGCGACCGGGCTGCTTGGCGCGGTTCACCGTGCTGTGCGTCTGCCTGATGACCGGCAGCGCCGCCGCCCAGTGTCCGGTCAGCAATCCTGAGGATGACCTGCCGCCGCCGCTGCCGACCGTCACCTCTTCCACTCGCACTGGCGAGCCTCGCCTGCCCGAATCCGGTTACCTGTCCGATTCTTCCTACGCCAGCACCTACTTCGGCTTTGTAATGGATCTGCCCATCCCACTGGACGGCCACCGTCTCATGTTGCCGCTCATGCCACCGGGACAGCATGCGCTGTTGGCGATCGGGTTCCAGGAGGGCCGCCGCTCGGGCACGCTGCTCATCACCGCGTCGGAGCCTCCGAATCCTCTACATGAAATGACCGAGGCAGAGCGGAAGGCCGAGTTCTTGGCGTGGTCGAAGGGCCAGCCCACGCACCAGATCACGCCTCCCGACTGGCTTACCCGCACCGGGCGCTTCTACCACATCACGAAACGTACCGGCGATGTGACTACAGTGCAGTACTGGACCTTCATTAGGAACTACCTGATCCGCGTGAAGGTGACTTCGAACGATGCGGCGTTTCTGCGCGAGTCCAAAGAATCCGTCAGCGGTGTGAAATTTCTCTGCGCCCAGGAAGACGGTACGCTGATTAATGAAGCCGGCAAGATCGTCCCCACACCGGGTGAAGGCTACCAGGGCCCAACCATCCCGACGTCGGTCGTAGATTCCGCTCTCGCCGACAAGCCGGCCCTGGAGTTGATCGAGCGCGGCGAACTAGAGCAGGGGACGTATCGCAACGAGGCTATCGGGCTGGTGTACAACTATCCCACAACGTGGGAGGTCAACCACGGCGACGACATCTCGCCGGCGAATGACAAGATCGCGCAGCGCGCCCATGATCTGCTCGACGCCTGCTCGTTGCTGCTGTTGCGCCTCACGCCGCCCAAGCCCGAAGCCGCAGCGTTGGACGAGCGCTCGCTCACCCTGCGGGCGGTCGACCAGTCGTGCCTGTCGCTGCCCGCGCCCGTGTCCGCGACCGATGTGTTTGGCGTCGAGCAACTAGGCGCCTACCTGCAGATGCTGGGAGCGTTTGGCGAAGTCCGTTCTACTCGCCTTGAGACGCGGGGCGATCAACTCTTCGCCGAATTCTCGGGCGTCATCGGCGAGCACTCCGACCGCCAATCCTTGGGACATCGCCGGGTCGAGGCCATGGCTGTAACCCGCCATCGCAAATTGCTGCTTGTATGGATGTGGACCGCGCCCTCGCCGGCGGAGTTGGCCGCCATGCCGGTATCGAGCGTGCGCTTCGAAGACGCGCCGCCCATCGAACTGGGGCCGGCGGAATTTGCCGCCAAGCGGTGACAGATCTAAGTGGAATTTCTACTTTGCGGGTGTGGCCTCTACCGCAGGCTTGGCGACTGCGGCCTTCGCCGCGGAGAGCAGACGGTCGGGCGCGCCGACTGCCTAAAACCGTGTTGCCTCCACAATCGCCATATCATTAATGCGGGGGTCGAGTTCGGCGCGTCCGCAAGCCACCGCATTTCCGTTGACGCCAAACTTACAGCCATACAACCCTGCCAACGGAGCCTGACACTGCCCCTGCCCCAGCTCCACCACCCACCAGCCGGAACCCGCCGGTATTCCCAGGAAGTTCTTCTTGCCGTAAACGCCGATCAGGATGTCTGCTTCGGTGGTTTTGCCGTGGGTGCAGCGCAGTGTGGCATGCGCGAAGGCGTACAGGATTTTCGACGAGCTGTCCCACAGCAGGTCGGCATTCACCACCTGTCCTGCTCCGGAAAGATCGATGGTCTCATTCCAGGACGAGTTCTTGGGATCGCCGGTGTCGATGAAGGCCTTGCCGTGTCCGATCGCCGCCTTCTTTGCCTGGTTGGTCGCGCCTGATCCCGGAGAAGGCGAATTCACCCGCTTCTGCAGTTCGGGATTGGGCTCAAAGGCGACCGGTCCGCGCGCGCCCTGCGCGGCAGCGAACATAGCGGTCAGCGTGACAATCAAAAAGCTCAATATGATTGTGGTGCGTTTCATGATGAATAATCCGCTGAGCAACATCTTCAGTTATCTTGCCTGAATTCCCATGTCCCGCCCAAGGCGGATCTCGTCAGTGCGAAAATCCGACAGCGCTTTTTCCAGGTTGGCCGCGCCCGTCGCCAGTTGTTCGGGGACGACTGTGCCCGGCTCCATCAACTGCTGCACCGCGCGCGCCTGGTGTGTCACCAAGGCATACGATTTCTTCAGTTGATGGGTCAGCTTCTTCAGGCCTGCCTCCTGCGCCTTGCTGAACGAAGCCAGCAGGCGCCGATTGTAATGTTCGACTTCGTCCAGTTCATCGCGCAACTGCAGCGACATCGCATTCACGATGGCCGTGTCTTTGGCGGCGGCTCCCATGCTCTGCAGGTCACGAGATAATCGCAGCGCCCTGTCTGTGCTGATCAGCACTTCCTCGAAGTATCCCAGTTGGTCGGCTCGCGCTTGCATGGCCACCGCGCGGCCAAACGTCTCCAACTCCGGGCCAACGGTTCCGGTGGGCGACGGTTCGGCCGGAGGGTGGCTTTGGGAACGCGCCTGCATATTCCCCCAGGCCGCTACCGGCAAGAGGATTGCCGCCGTCCCAACCATCGCAGCCATCCAGCGCATCACACATCGTTCCATTTAGCGATCAGGTCAGAGAGTGATAGTAGCAGTTTCGCCCAGTGCGGCTGACCTCCGCGGCGGCGGAGCAAACCATTCTTGACCCTCGTTAGGCACGGACATGTCCGTCGCCGCCTGACCACAACGTGCTACTGCGGCGCTCAATGGTGCCCGAAGCCGCTTATTTGCTTGACCGCGCCACAAAAGTGCAAGACACTGTCGCTGGCTTTCTTGGCTTCATTTCTCGCGCCCGCCGCTTCTCCGGCTGTTCTGGCGTTCAGGAACTCACGATTCTTCCAGTTCCGGCAGCACGTTTCATGTTTCGGCCCGGCATCAAAGGCACCTCAATCCAACGTGTTACCTCAGGAGGCTACAAACTCTATGAAAAAGACCATCGGAATTTGGCTGCTTCTCACTCTTCTTAGCCTTAGCGCAGTGACGCTGGTGGCGCAGGACTACTCGATGGCGCCGCCCAAGGTACTGGTCGTGCAGCGGGAATTCCTCAAGCCCGGCGTATCCGGCGCGCCGCACATGAAGACCGAAAGCGCCTTCGTACAGGCCATGACGGCCGCCAAGTGGCCCACCCGCTATCTCGGAATGGACTCCATGTCGGGCGCCTCTCGTGCGCTGTTCCTGGTTGGCTACGATTCCTTCGCGGCATGGGAGAAAGACAACCTGGCGACGCAAAAGAATGCCACTCTCTCGGCGGCCCTCGACCGGGCGTCACAGGCAGACGGCCAACTGCTCACCAGCTACGATGCGGGCGTGTTGACCTATCGCGAAGATCTCAGCCTGCGTCCTACGACCGTCAATATTGCTCAGGCTCGCTACTTCGACATCATGCGGTTTAAGGTCCGCCCGGGACACGAAAAGGAGTGGGAGGATTTGGCGAAGATGTACGTGGATGGCTTAGGCAAAGCCACCACCGACGCGCACTGGGCGACTTACCAGTCGGTCTATGGTGGGGACAATGGCGGCGTGTACGTTATCTTCACTGCCATGAAGTCGCTGGCGGAAGTTGACACTGGCATGGCAAACGACAAGAAGTTTGCCGACCAAATGGGCGCTGAAGGGATGAAGAAGATTTCCGAGATGTCAGCGGCCAGCGTGCAAGACGTCCAGGAAAACCTGTTCTCCTTCAACCCCAAGATGAGCTACCCGCCCGACGCTTGGGTGAAAGCTGATCCGTCATTCTGGAAGCCCGCGCCTGCCCCCAAACCGGCTGCGAAGCCCGAAGCCAAGCCAGCGCAGTAGACACAACGGTCGCGGACAATCAAAAGGGGCAGCTTCATGGAGCTGCCCCTTCTGGGAAGTGGCTTTCGATTTCGGCCAGAGATCGCCGCCTCCTAACCTCATTTGTGTTCGAATGTCTGGCCGCCGAACTCCGCCGCGCGGCGTCGATCAATTCTTTCTGAGGGCGACGGCCACCCGGCACGTACGCCCTCAGCTCCCCCAGAGTGCGGAGACCCCGAAGCCGAAGGCAGGTCGCGCTTCGGGTTGCTCCTCCCCTGTTCGAGCGGTCCATCCCGTGACCTGACAGACCCGCTCTCAGCATGCACACTAGCGCCGTTGCCCTGCACTCTGCAATGGCCGTGTTATTACTTCCAGATGGAATCAAACTGGCTGTGAGGTTCCCGCGAGGTGACCGTGCTTGCCTTTGCCACAGCAGGACTTAGGCCGTATCCTGACCAATTAATTCCGGCGCTATCCCTTGACGACAGAGTTATAATTCGCACTGCAAACGGGGCATTCGTGGGGGGATCAGTCTTGAACGCTATGTACCAGCTTCTCCGCTTCGGGGTGTTCGAGCTCAATCTCGATCTCGAAGAAATTCGCAAGAATGGCTCGCTGCTAAGGCTTCCGCCTCAGCCCTTCAAACTGCTGGTCATGTTGGCCAGTCGCTCGGGGCAGGTCGTAACTCGCGATGAGATCCAGCAACAGCTCTGGGGTAGCGATACTTTCATCGACTTCGAGCAGGGCGTAAACAAATGCATCAAGCAAGTAAGGACTGTGCTTGGCGACAACGCCGACAACCCCCTCTACATCGAAACCATTCCTCGTCGCGGGTATCGCTTCCTGGCGCCCGTCCGGACAAAGATGATTCCGGCTCCGCTTCCCCAGGTGAAGGAAGCCAGTTCGGGCTTGGTGTCCAGTGCAGCTGTCGAGGCCCGCGCCAGAATTGAAGCGGCGGCCCAGCGCCAGCCCCCCGAACAGCCCATACCTGAGCCTGCCACGGTGCTCGTCCCACCAGTGGAGGCAGCGCGTCAGTCCCCACCACCCTCCCTGCTTCGTACTCCGCGCCTGTTGTGGATTCTGCTTCCTGCGCTCGTTTTGGTAGCTGCACTGGCCTATTGGCTGTTCACCCGGGTCAGCTGAAACCAGAAATACCCGGCGCAGGCTACACGCCAACGAAAGACTCTCGGCATCGGCATTCCCCAACGCGCTAATGTCCTTGCGTCCCGGTCGGCCTTGGTGCAAAATCCTCCTCTTAAGTTCGCGTAAGGCCGCTCCCGATGAAAGACCAACCGCGGTATCTCGCGCTCCTGCTGCTGACCATCGTACTGTCTCCTCCGGCGTTTTCGGAGTCTTCGTGTCCCGCCATCAACATCCCGCAAGCCGCCCCCGGCGCCGACATGTTCAACGCCCATCAGGAGGCGGTGCTGGGCGACGCCATGGATGCCGGCATTCGCCAGACTATGTCGGTGGTGCAGGTCCCGGCGCTCACCCAGCCGCTCCTCGACATCGCCAAACGGCTCGAGGCGCAGATGCCGCCCGACCACCCGCAATATCGCATTGTGCTGTTCGATTCGAACTCCGCCGACGCCTTCAGCATTCCCGGGCACATCTACGTGTCGCGCAAACTCGTCGCCCTAACCCGCAGCGAAGACGAAATGGCCGGCATCCTCGCCCACGAAATGGGACACCTCCTGGCCCACCACTCCGCCATCGCCGCCACAGAAAACCTCCACCGCGTCCTCAACGTCACCGTGGTCGGCGATGACGCCGACGTGACCGCCAAGTGGAACGAGTACCTCAACAACTACCGGCGCGTGAAGTACACCAGCACCGACGCGGCCCGCGCCCAGAAGACGGAGAACCAACACCAGGAGCAGGCCGACAGCATCGCCCTCTCTTTGGTGGCGAAAGCCGGATACTCCACGCAGGCATTCGTTGACGTCTTCGATCGCATCGCTGAAACCAAAGGCAAGACCGGCAACGCATGGTCCGACATCTTCGGCGACACCACCCCCGACTCCAAGCGTCTCCGCCAGATGGTGAAAGACCGCCCGGCGCTTCCCGCCGACTGTATCCTGGCGCACGGCAATTCCGTCCCCGACTACACCGCCTGGCGCACCAGGGTCATCGAGCAGAAAAATGTGCTGCAGGCCGTCAAAGTACCGGGACTCATCAGCAAGCGTGAACTCAGCGAGCGCCTGCGCCCGCAGGTCAACCACATCCGCATCAGTCCGGACGGCAAGTACGTTCTCGCGCAAGACGACAGCAACCTATACATCCTGACTCGGTCACCCCTGAAGAATGTCTTCCGCATCGACGCCCCCGAGGCCAGTTCGGCGCAATTTACTCCCGACTCGTCCGGCGTTGTGTTTCAGATCGCCACCGTCGGTTCCTCACCCCGCGTCGAGCACTGGGACATCGTCTCTCGCAAGCGCCTCGAGGTCCACGAAATCTACGTCCGGCGGGGCTGTTTGCTCAGCAATCTCTCCGCCGACGGCAAGACTCTCGCTTGTCTCACCTACGCCGGCTCGGAGAACGGCCTTAACTTCGACTTCGACCTTTTCGACACTGCCTCTGGGAATTCCTTCTTCCACAAAAAGGACTGGATCTACCTCAACTCCATGCACTTCGACATGGCCATGCTCTGGCGCGTCACCATGAGCCTGTCGTCAGGCAACCCAGCGCTCTACGACGAGCTCTCCCACGTCACCATCTCGCCGGACGGCCACTACCTGGTCGCCCACAGCCGCGACAACACTTTGGCCATGGATCTGAGCACCCGCGCTCCCATCAACCTGCCGGGCAATGTCAAAGACCTTCTGAGCTACAGCGTGTTCACGTTTCTCGATGCCAACCGGTTCATGGGCGTCGCCGGAAACCAGGGCGAGAAATCCTCAGTCGTGGAGTTTCCCTCCGGCCACGTCATCTATCCCAACATAATGGTGGGCGGAGCCCATATCTCCCAGGTCGCTCACGGCGACTACATTCTCTTGCGACCCATCAAAGACAACCCCCTCGGCGTCGTCGATCTCAAGCAGAACAAGATTGTGCTGCAGAGCAAGCGTTCGGCATTCGATGTGTGGGACACCCAAGGCATCGGCGAGCGCGAGAATGGTGACCTCATCGTGCTCGATCTCGCCACCACCAAAATCCTTGAGTCCGTCGCCCTGCCTGAGGCCCAACTCGGCGGCATTCGCGCCGCCGCCGTCTCTCCCGACCTCAACTGGCTGGCCGTCTCGCAGAATTCCCGCGGCGCCGTCTGGAACGTGCAGACCGGCCAGCGCTCGTATCACGTGCGCGGCTATCACGGGGCTTATTTCAGTCCTGTGTCCGCGCTCCTCGTAGACTTCCCCAAGAACGGCAAGACCGAGCGCTCCATCGTTAGCCTTGCTCTGGATCACGACGCCATCCAGCCCAAATACACGGTCGACGAAAAAGAACGCACCCAGCAGCAGGGCCGCTACCTGCTCACGCTTGTCCCGGGCGAGTCCAACGGCAACGCCAATCGCAACGTCACTTTCGAGGTGCGCGAAGTAACCAGCCACGACCTCCTGTGGTCGAAGCACTTCGCCCAGGAGCGCCCCGGCTACTTCACCGACGCCGACACCAACAGCTTGCTTCTCTACTGGCAGGCCGGCTCCAAAGAGATCCAGTCGCTCGTCAAACAGGACAGCGCAGCCGCCGCCCGGTTGGCGCCATTCAACAGCCGCGAGGGCATCGACTACGTCGAGGTGCTCGACCTCGACTCGGGCAAGCAGCGCTTCGCCGTGGCCATTGACACCGGCAAGAACTCCATTCGCGTCGCCGACATGGTCGCCTCCACCGATCGCCTCGTCGTCGCCGACAACAACAATCGCCTCCTGGTGTTCGCCGCAAATGGCGCTCTGCTGGGAACCCTCACCGGCAGCCGCCCCGAGATTTCGCGCATCGCGAATCTTCTTACCGCCCGTACCCAGACCGGCGAACTCACGCTCTACGACCTCCAGATGCTGCAGCCCCGCGCCGTGCACAACTTCGACAGCCGGGTCGCCTACAGCGCCTTCAGCGCCGACGGCAAACGCTTGTTGGTCCTCTCCGCCAGCCAGACCATCTACCTGCTCGACACCGCCGTACGCTAGTGCGGTCCGATAGACGCGAAGTAACAGATTATAGGGCGTTTATTCCTGATTTGCCCCCCCACGCCACCCGGGGCATTAACCGCAACAAATCGAAGTCGATGACAATTTCTACTGGATTAGTCTCGTCTTCACAAAAATCGGAGCCGGAGGCGAATCAACTGATGCCATAGTAACCACAATTGGCTTACCATAGACTGAGGGCCATTTCGTCGTTTTGCATCGTCGCGTGAAGTTCTGAAGTTTGAGATGTTCCGTATATCGATCGGCGGGCGAGTCGCCGCACAAAAATTTGTGACCTGTTTAGGTCTTTTTGCGAGGTCGTATGAGGCTTCATCTGGCCGGTTTGTCGTTCGTTGCCCTGTCACGGGTTCTTGCCAATTACACGTCACGCTCCCACCAAAATACTGGGCGCCGCGGTCCTCAAGTTACGGGCAACCGTCTGAGTATCGCGATGAAATTACCTCTGGCGATCTTATCGTTTCTTCCTGCTGCACTTTTGCTTCTACCCGTGCCGGCACAGGCGACAGCCTACATCAGTTGCAGCGGCGTAACTGGGGTGTGGAGCTCTCCCGCAACTTGGGCACTTTCGTCTAAGCCATCGGTGTGCGGAGCTGGCGTCCCAGGCGCAGGCGATACCGCAGCCATCGCCAGCGGGACCACCGTCACTGTGGATGTAAACACCGTGATGGGCAGCAACGGATCTGCAGTAGGGAACGCTATTACGATCAACGGCTCCAGCCCGTCTTCGTTTGGCACATTAATTGTCAACAGCGGGGTGACGTTGACTCTCCGCGGCTACGATCGTACAAGCAACATGGAGATGCTCATTAGTCAATATGGCCAGTTTCTACCGCAGCCCGGTTCAACCATATTGGCGGACTGTGCGACCGACGGGCAATGCGTCATCAACAACAACGGCATCATCCATTCGATCGGTACCGCGGCACAGCCCGTAACCTGGTCGATCCCCGCCAATCGATACAACTGGAACGTAGCTGGCACCATCTCCTACTCAGCGAGTATTTTGAATTTTCTCGATGCCATAAACCTGCCGAATGTTGCGGTAGCCAAGCTCAGTGGTCCGTGGATCGCAAACTCGACTGGCACCGGTTTGGGAAGCGCCGCAGACTCCTCTGTGACTTTCACCGCTCGTACTTCTGGAACCATGAACGTCGAGGTCAGTTCGTTGTCGCAGGTCAGCCAGCCGGGCACGTACTACATCAATTACGACGTTGGCAACATTTATTGGTATCAGACCAGTGGTACAGCGACGTTTACTGCGGTTTACAAGTATTTGACGTTCTTGGGCGGGACCATTCTGAGCACGGCAAACGTGTCGTACAACGAAGCGGTTTTCAACTACACCAATTTCCAATACATGGGTAGCACCGGAACTGCCGCAGATTTTTTGCTGACGTTTGGAAACAAGCAGGCGTCTTCCATTGGGACCTCGCGCCTTGCGCAGGTGCAGTTCGACGTCTTCCGGTACTGCAAGCGGCCAATCGGCATCACGGCTGCCGTCACGGGGAACCCATCGGACCCGATTTTGATCAACAATAACGCTTTCTACACCGCCTTGGAAGACAACTATGGCAGCGGGATCTTTATCAACTATGCCAACACCTCGAATGTTTCCTTTCAGAACAACTTTGTCCAGGGTCGTGGTACTTTTCTCAACGCCAATAGCTGGGCTTCCTTGGCGACTCAAACTGGCTGGGTCATCCGGGGAAACGTCGTAACCATATCGATGTTTGTTTACGCTCTTGCCGCTTCCTGGCCTGGATCGATCATCGATGGAAATCTCCTGATGGCGTATGCCGCGGCGTACGATGGCAGAATTATCGCTGGCTTCGGCGGTTCGCCGACCAACCCCACAACAATTTCCAATAACTTCTTCGTCCATCCCCATCGCGCTATTAACTATGACTCTAACCTGAATGTTCAAAATAACTTCGTGGCGGACTTCGATCACCACTGTTTCGATGGAAGCATTGTCGATGACCTCGCTCTCTCCTCTGTCACGATAACCAACAACATCATCACGGGCAGTACGGCGGGTTCAAATACCGCAATCCAGATGGGATACAACCATCGGCAATGGATCGATAACATCCGTGTTTCGCAGAACACCGTGTTGAATCAGAAGATAAATGGAGCCCTCGAGTTTGGAGATGGAGCCGACAATACGGGACCGTCGCTAATCTCCAATCTCGTTACGGACAATAATCTCTTCGTCTCTGGGGTCTACGGAGTGATGCGCGCTGCCGATACTGCTACCTACATGTCTCGTGTTCATGTCCTGCGGGCGGATTGGAATGCAATGTATGGCAACAGTGCCAACTACAACGGAATGAACCAGCTTGCGACATTCACTTATCTCGGTGGGGAGTACGACGCTAGCAGCCAGCGTTCGGTCACGGGCGTGGGCCTCTTCGATCCCAATTACACAACTTCGCAGTCTGGAGCCTCGTTGGTGTGGACTGCAGCAAGCCCAACCAATATATCTTTATCTTGGAACGGGGGACTGCCAGTGCAACTCGCCGCGTATTCAGGTTCGGTGGCGGCGGCATCAAACAACACTGGTTATGGGATCCTGGGCCTCCGGTCGGGAGTGGTTACAGACAACAGCAAGAGCTTTCCCACCGCGCAGAACAACCCTTCTAGCCCGATTGGGATGTGGATCCAGATTGTCGGCGGAACTGGCCTCGGCCAGGTGCGCCGGATCACCAACACTACGGCAACTACTCTGACGATTGTTCCGGCCTGGACTACGGTTCCAGACACATCCAGCAGCTATGTTGTTTATTTGTCGGAAGTAAAGCTCTACGACTCTGGCGGCACTGGTTACGTTCGCGCCGGTATCGATTGGCGAAGCGTGCCCACCACGACGACGAGCGATTCTGGCATTGGGATCGTATTCAATACCCTGACGCCAAGTCCGAACTTCGTCGACTTAACCAGGACCTGGCGGTCTTGGGATACTAGTCTTGGCGGCAGCGGCACCGAAGACTCTGCCTCGGCCCGGATCATTGCAAACCCTGGCCTTATCACCTCTGCGCTTTTGCCGTATCTTCGGCAAGGCTTTCAGCCGACCAACCTGGCGTTGAAAGGGGCGGGCGCGCCCCTGGATGGTTCTCCGGACATCGGAGCAGTTGCCGTGAAGCCGCTGCATGCACATCATCGCGGCTACTGGCGTCACTAGAGGTGCCGGTGCCGGGTCGTAGTTGTTTGATCGCTCCTGCACCGTTACAGCGGTTAACCGGGTCTGGCGCTATTTTCCCATAACCCCTTTGGGCAGTACGGATCTGCGCGGCAATCCGCCTAACCCATTGAATTTGGCGACCTTGCACGTAGGGGGAAGGGGGTGCGTCCACGCTAACCCCACTCACCCCTCCATCCTCGCCGTTCAATGCGAACCCGCTGTTTTCAAATGCTATTGGCTCCAAGTTCCTTCACTCTGTCCGATATCCTAGAGGCAGCATGAAAGAGTCCTACCGCCGCTGGATGCACGATTGGGAAACTCGCATGACCTCGCGCGACAACAACCGCGTGGTGCGTCCCTTCGAGTGGGGCAACGAGTTCGTCCACCGATGGCCAGTTGTCAGCGAGATGCAACCGCCCGTCGATCCCAATGACTCTGCGTCCAACCTGGCGTTCTGGACGGCGGTCAACGAGCGCGCCGTCGCCTCCAGCGACGACTTCTACGCCTACAGGGTTCCCACAGACTTCCGCCTCGAGCGTCGCCGGGTCGAACTCTTTCACACCGGAAGCGAGCCGCCTACAAAGCAACTGAAAGAGTCGTACGGTCAGTTCCTGCGCTTCACCTCGGCGGTGGAGACGCCGTATCCCGAGAACAACCTGATGAACGCGCGCTGGTTTCCCGCACGCGGGCGCCGCGCGGTCATCGTGTTGCCGCAGTGGAATGCCGACGGCATCAGCCACAACGGCCTGTGCCAGATCTTTAACTTACTGGGAATCTCGGCCCTGCGCATGAGCATGCCTTACCACGACATCCGGCGCCCCGCGGGGCTCACCCGCGCCGATTACGCGGTGTCGGCC
>Ga0207761_1000623_pt1 | contig 12339 bp, 15 predicted proteins | sample LuqExpMetageno34_FD_187792 | JGI IMG/M metagenome (GOLD analysis project Ga0207761, IMG submission 187792) | Tropical forest soil microbial communities from Luquillo Experimental Forest, Puerto Rico - Sample 34 (SPAdes) | ecosystem: Environmental > Terrestrial > Soil > Tropical forest ... | reverse complement strand
TCGCGATGGTGTACCAAGTGGCCCCGCTCACGTGGAAGCTCGGTCGACGTCTAGTGAAGGTGGACCGTTTTGCCATGCCGAACCTGATTGCCGAGCAAGACGTCGTGCCTGAGCTGGTTCAGGATGGCTTCACACCGGAGCGAGTTTGTGCCGAGTTGAGATCTATCTTGCCGGAGGGCAAAGCTCGCAGCGCCATGCTCGCAGGATTTGCCGAGGTTCGGCAGAAGTTGCGACCATCGGAGACTGAGGGCGACGCCAGCACGCGTGCGGCGAGCGCTGTACTGGCCGTGCTGGGGCAAACCTCATGAACCGAATAGCTGCGTGCTTTCCTCTAGTTTTGCCATCATTTATAGTGACTTGTAGGCAGGAGTTCTCTCCAGAATGCATAGCGCAGCGCGGGTTTTAGGGCGCGTCGTCCTCATCCTTAGTCTGGCCCCTTTCTCAACCACCGCGTTTGCGGCTGACCGGCAACGCATTCAGGTCGAGAGCTACGTAATTCAGGCGGTAGTTACGCCCCAGACCCACCAACTCAAAGCCGTGGCCCAAGTTAAGTTCACGGCGATGGACGACATCAGCATCGCAACCTTCCAACTGCATAACGGGCTGCGTCCCACGCGCGTACTCGACGCCGAAGGGCAAACCCTCTCCGCCGAACGCATCAGCCAGGACGCGACCGTGCGGGTCTCCCTGCCCTCTGGTCTGTCGAAGGGCGCGAGTTCCACGCTGATCTTCGAATACGAGGGCACGTTGCAGTCGGCCGACGACAGCCCCGTGCCAGGACTGAAGCTCGCCTACATTGGCGATCCGATCAGCCACCTGTTGTACGCCGGGGCCTGGTTCCCCTTGGTGGGCTACGGCACCAACCGCTTCACCTCGACCATCGGCATCAGCGCGCCGACCGGCTACACCGTTATCGGCAGCGGCAAAGAGAGCATGGGTGGCATGCCAGCGATCGGCGAGAATATTGGAGCGCCCAGCGCGTCCGCCAAGAAGCCTGCCGGAGCGCGAAGTGCCCCCAATAAGCTGGCCATCCCTGGCGGCTACTCAACCCGCACTTTCACCTACTCCCGCGCGAGTTTTCCCGGGACGATTCTTATTGGCAAATACGAGGCGACGAAGAGCTCAGAGGGCGGGCTCGACGTGACGGTATATACCACGGAGAAGAACAAGGGTTTCGCGCAGGCGTACGCCGAAACAGCCTCGAAAGCATTTTTCTTCTACACATCCTCATTTGGCCCGCCGCTCACCTCCAAACTTAGTGTGGTTGAGCTGCCTGACGACACCGTTCCATCGGCGTGGGCGCCGGAGATTGCCGCCATTGCAGGTCGTACGTTTGCCGCCAAGGTGAACTACCGGTTGCTGGCCAACACCATCGCGCACCAGTGGTGGGGAACCACCGTCAGCCCGGCTACGCGCAACGACTGGTGGCTGAATGACGGCTTCGCCCGCTATTCCGAGGCGATGTACGTACAGCACGTGGCCGGTCAAGCGGGCTTCGAAGAAGTGACCAAAGACATGGCCGTGGGCGCCCTGGCTTACATCAGCGTGCCGCTATCGCAAGTCGGCAAGATGGACGTTTTCTCGCCCGAATTCCAGTCACTGGTAACTGACAAGGGAGGCAGCATCCTGAACATGCTGCGCTGGGTGATCGGCGAAGAAGCGTTCGACAAGACCATGCGCGAATTGCTCACCAAGTACTCCGGTAAATCGATCACGGTGGAGGACCTGCGCCAGGTGGCCGAGCAGGCATCGGGCCAGCAGTTGTCGTGGTTCTTTGTGCAGTGGCTGGATTCCACCGGCGCGCCGGAATTCAAGATGAAGTACACCATTTACCGGACGCAAAAGGGCTTTCGCGTGGTGGGAGAAGTGCAGCAAGACCTGGACCTATTCCGTATGCCGGTGGAGTTGAAGATTGACACCGACGGCAAGTCGGAAACCAAGAAGATCGAGGTGTCAGGAGTCGATTCCGCGTTTGCCGTGGAGACGTTTGGCAAGCCGCGCAAGATCACTATCGATCCTGGCAACCACGTACTGAAGAATTCGCCGGAACTGCAGGTGCGAACTTCCATTGTTCGCGGGCAGCAGGACATCGAGCAGGGCGACTTCCCCGAGGCGCTCAAGGAGTTCCAGAAGGCGCTCGAGGTCAACCGCAACAGCTCATTAGCGCACTACCGCATTGCCGAGGTCTTCTTCCTGCAGCACAACTACCAATCGGCGGCGAACTCGTATCGCGAATCTCTCAACGGTGACGGCGAGCCGCGCTGGACCGAAGTCTGGAGCCATGTGCAGTTGGGCAAGATATTCGACCTCACCGGGCAGCGCGAACGCGCCAGCAACGAGTATCGCCAGGCGCTGCAAACCAACGACAACACCGCCGGCGCTCTCGATGAAGCGCGCAAGTATCTGCAAGCTCCCTTCACTCCGCAGAGCGCGCCGAGCGGGCAGTAATCACTGCTACCGCGCGAAATTGAGGCCGCTCAGCTGGGCGGCCTTTTCACTTGGTATTCCGTTTGAGAGCACGAGCACCTGAAACGTCTCACCCATACCTTCCGGGCTGACGAGGTGCCGGAGTTGCAGCGCAACTTTGGCCTGCTCTTGCGGCAGCTTGCAGTCGCGGAAGGCATCTGCAAACTGCGTGCTTTCGCCGATGCCGATGAGGAATTGCGATTGAGTTAGCAGCCTCGCGGCCGACAATCCACCCGCAGAAGCAGCCGATTGAATTGCGGTGAAGTTGACGTGGGCGGTGATGTCCTGTTCGCCAGGCGCTTCGTAGGGCGACGGGCTGGCGCGGTGCTGGCGGTAAGTCATCAGCGTGTCGCGGTGCCGGCCGGCAAGCTGCTCCTCTCGGGTGTAACCATAATCAATGACCACGGCGAAACCGGTTCGGCCGTGAAATATAGCCGCGATGCGCTTTGTCAAACCGAGCGACGCCGGCGACACCTCGACTCTCTCGCCCGGCTCGGGATGGACGCTATAGCGGTCGACAAACTCGAGTTCGGCGGGCGAGGGCGCGACGAACTGCTCCTTAAACTTGCCGTTCTCTTCGCCAACTCGCACCGCCCCGCGATAATCGATGATGTCCACCGGAAGCGCGTCGAAAAACTCGTTGGCAAATAAGACGATGTGGTCGTCCGCTGCTAAAGACACCGCTTCGAGCGACTCGTAAATATCGGCCCTGCCTGTTGCGATGTGGGCTGACAGCCGTTGCTGCAGGCGCTCACGCAGCCCGCCGGACTGCTCCAACAGCCGATACCGCAGCGCCTTGGCGAAATCCGGAAACTGTCGAGCCGACCAATCGAGCACGTCGCAAGCGAACAAGCCGCGGCCGGGGCCGAGTTCGATCAGGTCGATGCCTTCCGGAGAGCCCAACGTCCGCCACATCTCTTCGAACTGGCGGGCGAGCAAGCGGCCGAACACGGCATGTACGTCGCTCGAAGTGTAAAAATCGCCGCCTTTGCCGAATTGCTCCGCCGGGCGCGAGTAATAACCAAGCTGTGGGTGATACAGACAAAGCTCCATGTAGCGGGAAAACGGCAAGGGGCCGTTGCGGCGAATTTCGTCGCAAATGACTTCGCGCAGCGTCAAAGCTTGCCTTCACGCTCCAGTTGCTGGTTTTCGCGGCGGTGCTGCGGGGTGCGGATGAACATCTCGACCAGGTAGTCATGCAGGCAGTCGAAAAGCTGGCGCTGGAAGGCCCACTCGAACTGCGGATCGTCGAGATCCCGCGGGTGCAGCTCGCAGTAATACGTATGCACCGGCGGCTCGGTGAATTTCGGGCGGATGATGACCTCGACCGCCTCACCTTTCGCCCGCGCGTCGAACTCCACCAGGGGATGCTCGTAGAGGCGAAGTTGCTGTTGCACTCGGCTTAGGCGGTCGTCCGGCACGGGGTGATTGTAGCTGACTTGGTGAGAATGGCGGCTGTTTACCAAGTAGTTACAAAAAAACTTTTTCGCCATCCTTTAGAATCAACGCGTTAGCCAGAATTTTATCGCAAGTGACTGATAAATAACATAGTTACACGTATGTATTTCAGCGCGTGAGACTTAGCTCGGTTTTTCCTCGCGGTTGAAAATTCCGCGCCTCGAGAGAAGGAAGATTTTCAAAGACCAAGAATTCGCACACCATTTTGGCGCGAAGCGCGGCTGAGACACCAATCCCCGAAGCCTCGTATGGAGGTTGTAGCGGAGTTCGATGTCGAGTGCAAGGAGAATTCGCGAGATGAAAAAACTTTAGTAACCAAGATTAGCGACTTTCGTGGGGATGGGGCGATGCCGCCGTTGCGGGCGGGGTGCGCAGGATTAAAAAAGCGCCTCAATCGCATCCGATCACGGCTTCACAATGGTAGCACATGTGTTACCATTGTCACGTGATCGAGCTCCGCGAATATCTCGACCGCAACGGTGAAAGTCCCTTCGGCGATTGGTTCCGGCGGCTTGATGCGACCGCCGCTGCGAAGATCACGGTGGCCCTGACACGATTGTCGCAGAGCAACTTCTCTAACGTGAAAGGCGTCGGTGAAGGCGTGTATGAAAACCGAATGGCGTACGGGCCCGGTTATCGTGTGTATTTCGGCAAGGATGGCGAAACGCTGGTGATCTTGCTTTGCGGTGGCACAAAAAAGAAACAATCCCAGGACATTACCAACGCGAAACTTCGCTGGCGAGACTACAAGGAGCGCAAACGGAAAGGGCTATTGTGATGCCTCTCACTCGCAACTTCAAAGAAACCGTCATGGCTCGCGTACAGAATGACCCTGCTTTCCGCAAGGCTTTGCTCATTGAGGCAATCGAGGCGTTTCTGGCGGGAGACGTGGCGACAGGAAAGTCCCTCCTTCGCGACTGCATCAACGCAACGATGGGATTTAATGCGCTGGCAACCGCTCTTGGCCGCTCCCCAAAGAGTGTGATGAGGATGCTTGGGCCTTCGGGAAATCCTCAGGCGCAGAACCTGTTCGAGATCATCGCATTGCTGCAGCGCGAAGAAGGCGTCGAGTTGAAAGTGAGATTCGCGAAAGCGTCCTAACTCGCGACCAGGCGCGGCTACTCGTACCGCAGCGCCTCAATCGGGTCGAGGCGCGAGGCTTTGATCGCCGGCAGCATGCCGCTCACGAGCCCGACCAAACCCAGGATGATCGTCGCAGCGATCACGGTAGTCGGATCGATGATCAGCCTGATATCAGCCGCTTCGGCGTTTTTGGCGATCGTACTATAGAAAGGAATACGTCCCGCCAGAATCGACACAGCGTAAGCAAGGATGATGCCAGCCACTCCGCCAAAGAACGTTATGGTCAGCGCCTCAGCGAGGAACTGGAAAAGTATGTCGCGGCGACGGCCACCCAGTGCCTTTTCCACGCCAATCTCGCGTGTCCGTTGCGTCACCGCCACCAGCATGATGTTCATCAGTCCGACCCCGCCGATGCCCAGGGTGAGCGTTCCGATGAAGCCGAGCAGGATCTTCAGTCCCACGGTGATGATCTGGAACTGGTTCAACTGTTTCATCATGTTGAAGACAAAGACGGCGCGCTTGTCATCGGGCTTAAAGTTATATTGCTGCGCCAGTACACCACGCACCTGCCGCTCCACCTGTTCGTACTGATCCCCCTCGTAGGCCACCCAGATGCCGTCGAGGTAGTGGGTGTTCTTGAGGTCGCCCATGGTAGAGAACGGAATCTCAAGCACCCGGTTGACGCCGTTGTCGCCCTCTTGCATGCGTGGCTCCAGAACCCCGATGACCTTGAAGCTGACGCCGTCAATACGGATGTACTGACCTAATGCGTACTGTCCGGAGAGCAGCTTGGTTTTAGTCTCGGATCCGATCACTGCGACGCGCGCCTTGGCCTCCTCGTCCTCCTCGGTGAAGAACTGACCCTGCGCCAGATGCATGGCCTGGATCTTAAACATGCTCGGATAGACTCCCTCTACCTGGAAGCTGTAGGAGCGGACGTCATATTGCACATTGGATTGCTTGTAGGCCGCGGGCGAGATGCGGTGGACAAGGGGTGCAGCGTTGACGATGCGGTCAAGATCCTCAAAGGTGAAGCGAATCTGAGTGCCCGCTTTCTGGCCTCCGGCCTGCTGCGAGGTGCGACCGGGAAACACGCCGATGATGCGAGTTCCCCACTGAGCAAAGATGGCCTCAATCGCTCGACCGAAACCATTTCCATAAGCCAGCAAAAGCACCACGGTGGCAATTCCCCATGCCATGCCCAGCATCGTGAGGGCGGTGCGGCGCCGGTTGTAGCGCATCGCTTCATAAGCCTGCGATAACAAGTCGTGGACCATCGTTACTCCTGCCTCAGCGCATCTACCGGCTGCAACATGGCAGCCTTGCGTGCGGGATAGAGCCCGGCGACGATTCCGGCAAGGGCCAGCGTTCCAATCGCTACGGTCGCGGACATGTACGACATTGTGGGAGGATCGAATCCGGGGGCGCCGTCCGCCATACCGCTCATCAGCCCCATGATCAGCGCAGCCCCAGCCATACCGATTGCCCCGCTCATCAGCGTCAGGAACGCTCCTTCCAGGAAGAACTGCGCCATGATGCTGCGGTTGGTAGCACCGAGAGCCTTGCGCAGGCCGATTTCGCGGGTGCGCTCGCTGACCGCTACCAACATGATGTTGATGATACCGATGGCTCCCAGCGCCAATGTGACCAGGCCGACTCCTCCGAGAAAGATGTCCATTGCGTCAAAAATCTTGCCGACCGCTTCAGCATTCCTAATCGTGTCCCATTCTTCGAAGGAATCTTCGTTGCGCCAGTCAAATCCATGATTCCGGGCGACAATCTTTCGCACTTCCTGCTTGGCAATTTCATGTTCTGACCGTACCCGCGGCCGATAGTTCAGCAGGGATACCGCGTTTTCTTCCGTCGAACCTTTCAGCGGAAAGAATTGACGCATGATACTCATGGGGATGAAGACACGGTTGTTGGTTTGGTTGTCGTCGCCATGCCCAACGCGTTTCACCACGCCCACCACCTCGAAACGAACTCCGTTGAGGAGAATCGAGTTGCCGACGGCGACGCGTCCGCCGGGGAACAGGTTTTTCAACATTTCGTCGGCAATGACGCAGACGAATCGCTTCTGGGCCTCGTCGGCTTCATTCAACCAGCGCCCTGTCGCAATCGGCAAGTAGCGGATCGTGTTGTAGTGCGGCAATACGCCGAAAACCTCTCCGTTTGTGTTGCCGAACTCGCTCACCTCGCGAATGTCCTGCCGGTTGATCACCGGCGCGACTGCCCGCACATGAGGCGCTTCTTTCTCAATGTCGCGGTAATCCTGGTAGGTCAGTTTGTAGAGACGACCCGAACTCATGTTCCCGGCCACGGCCGGGGCTCTTCCCGGGAAGATGAACATAATGTCTTCACCGAAAGAATTCAGTTCCTTTCGGTTGCCCGAACGAAATCCCTCGCCCAGGCCGACCAGAAGCAGCAGCGACCCCACCCCCCAGGCGATCCCGAACATGGTCAGGAACGAGCGCAACTTGTGCGCCCAAAGGGTCCGCAACATCTGCCGGATTATTTCGAATAAAGCCATGCGCAGACCACTCTCCCCTGCCCCTTGATACGCTCACGGCCAAACGATAGTTCCGCGCCTACGTACCTGTTATATGCTGCTTTTGACTCCACAAGTCGATGAATGTGAGCAAGTTACACGCCGGAGGGGCAGAATCCACATAGCCGGGCTGAAGTGCCGTTTGTTGCTCCATATGGCACGTTCGTGCACAAATTTTGGACTATCTCCGGTATCTTAAAAGCAAGCAAAGGGCGCGACCAAGAGGATGGCTTGTACCCGCTGCGAATTTCTGAAATGCAAGGAAGATTCTTTCATTATGCCGAGAACTCCAAAGTCAACCGACGGAGAAGCCCCCAAGAAGCGCACTCGTAAGACGGTGACCGAGACCGAAAATGGCACCAAAGCGGTGAAAGCTGCCCCGAAGACCGCCAAGCCCAAGGTAGCCAAGTCGGAAGTCGTGGCGACTCCAGCGGTGCAGCCGGCACCGGAAGCTGCAGAAAACCCGATCGCGAACCAGGTCCTTACCATGGTCTCGTTGCAAGAGCGCATCCGGATCCGTGCGTATGAGCTTTATCTTCGCCGCGGCGGACAAGGCGGTTCTCCGGAACAAGATTGGTTCCAAGCCGTGGCCGAAGTTCACGGGGAGTCGGTAGCGTAGGGCAACTCGGCGGCCGGGCGCGCCGAGTATCTTTAAAGTTCCCAGAAATTCCATCAGCCCGACCAGGCTGCGGCGTTCCCTGCCGTTCTGAAGGTCGCACGCAAAATCGCGGCCTGTTGTGACTGAAATCACATGGCATCCGGTCGCCAAAAGCAGTATCCTTGAAACAACTCGAGGATGAGTAGCAGTATGTCATCGCAATCAAGCAGGTATGTACGCTTCGGCGTCGTGATCGCAGTCATCTTGGTGGCGCTTAGCTATCTCGCTTACACCGGCGTGCAGGACAGCAAGAGCTACTACGTCACCATCAAGGAACTGAACGGCATGGGCGACGGCGCTTACAGCAAGCGCCTGCGCGTGGCCGGCAACGTCGCTCCCGGCTCCATCAAGCGCCAGGGGACTCACCTGGAGTTCCAGCTCGAAGAAGAGGGTCGCATGATTCCGGTGGTGTACGCCGGGACCGAGGCTCCGCCCGACACCTTCAAGGACAATGCCCAAGCCCTGGCAGAAGGCCGCTACGGCAAAGACGGCGTTTTCCACGCGACGAATATCCAGGCCAAGTGTGCGTCGAAGTACGCTCCCAAGCAGCCGGGCTCTGGACCAGCCGCCGGCGAGGCCCCGCCCAAGACCGCTCTCAATAGTGGACAGGCCGGAGGCCAGAGCCAATAGCTTGGCGGTCTCGGGCGACTCCGAACCTCAAACCATGACGGGAAACGACTCTTCTGCCGACCAGCCCGTCATCGTCCTGCAGAACCTGGTCAAGTTCTTTGGGCGCTTTGCCGCCCTCCGCGACATTACCGATAGCTTTGCCCCTGGGCGGCTGTATGTCGTAGTGGGCGATAACGGAGCGGGCAAAAGCACCCTGCTGCGGGTCGTCGCCGGTCTTATGCAACCCAGCCAGGGCTCCATGACGCTGCTGGGTTCGCAGAACGTGCGCGATGTGGCCCACCGCATCGGCTACATGGGACACGCACCGCTTCTGTACGACGAACTCGACGGCATGGAGAACCTGCGCTATTTCGCCGGCTTGTACGGTTTGAGCCACGATGCGGTTTGCCGTCAGGCCATTCAGGAGGTCGGACTCGACCCGGAGTTGGAGCGTCGCGTCGGCCAGTACTCGCAGGGAATGCGGCAGCGGCTTTCTCTGGCCCGCGCGGTGCTGCACAATCCCGAGCTGATGCTGTTGGACGAGCCCTTCTCCAACGTGGACGTGCACTCGGCGCGCGACATGGCGACGGTGTTGGGACGCGTTCGCGACCAGGGAAAGACGATCTTCGTGGTCACGCATCAGGCCCCGTTGATGGAACCGGTGGCTGACGAGTTTGTGCATATGGCGGCCGGGCAGATTGTCGCCCGCGAGACGATGCGCCGCCCGGCGGAGGCTGCGCGATGAGCCAGAGCAGCGTCACCCGTTCAACCCTCCTTAAAGACCTGCGCATGGAATGGCGCTCCAAAGACGCCATCAACTCCATGCTGTTCTTCTCGCTTCTGGTGGTTGTCATCTTCAGCTTCGCCTTCAACCCAACGGCCGAGGAATCGCGGCAGATTGCCGGCGGCCTGATTTGGGTGGCGTTTCTGTTCGCGGCGGTGGTGGCGCTGAATCAGACGTGGGCACGCGAACTGCGCAATCAAGTGCTCGACGCTTACCGCGTGTCGCCGGCTCCTCCGAATGCGCTGTTCTTAGCGAAAGCGCTGGGGAACTTTCTTTTCGTGGTAATTCTCGAAACGCTGATGGCGCCGCTGTTCGTGGTGTTTTATCAGCTACGGTCGGTCGGACCGGTGTGGCAATTGGTGGTGGTCGCGCTCTTGGGAACGTGGGCGCTGGTAGTGAATGGAACGTTTTTCGCGGCGCTCTCGATCCGCACGCGCAGCCGCGAGATCATGCTGCCGCTGATTCTCTTCCCGATTTCGATTCCGGCGCTGCTGGCGATGGTTGATTCAACCACTACGATCCTTACCGGCGACGGGACTCCCAGCTTCTGGTTGAAGATGCTGGTGGTTTACGATGTGGTGTTCACTCTCGTCTGCTTGCTACTCTTTGAAACGGTGTTGAACGCAGAATGAGCGTCAGTGGTTCGTGGTTCGTAGTTCGTGATTCGTGGTTCGTGCCGAAATGGCGTAACTGAGCTTGTATCGAAACCAATGAAGATCATTTCTATCGGATTTGTCATCCTCACCCTCGCCCTGTTGGGCTTCAGTACTTATCAGGCGCTGGTGGTGGCTCCCACGGAGCAGACCATGGGCGAGGTGCAACGCATCTTCTACTACCACGTGCCGTCGGCCTGGGTGGCGGGACTGTGTTTCGCCGTGAACTTCCTGGCATCCGTCGTGTACCTGTGGAAGCGCAGTCTGAACGCCGATGCGCTGGCCGCGGCGAGCGCCGAGGTAGGGGTGGTGTTCTGCACCATCGTGCTGATCACCGGCCCGATCTGGGCGCGTCCGGTGTGGGGCATTTGGTGGACCTGGGATGCCCGGCTGACCACAACCCTTGTGCTGTGGCTGATTTACGTGAGCTACCTGGTGCTGCGAAGGTTCGCGACCGGTGGACAATCGCAGGTACTGGCTGCTGCGCTGGCAATCTTCGGGTTTGTGGATGTGCCGATCGTTTACATGAGCATCCGGTGGTTCCGGACGCAGCATCCGTCGCCGGTGATGGGCGGAGGAGAGAATTCTGGGCTGGCACCGGAGATGCTGCACGCGTTCCTGTGGAACCTGCTGGCGTTCACGTTTGTGGGAATCTGCTTCATCGTGGCCCGCTACCGTCTGCAACTGATGGAGAACAGGGTAGAAGCCGCGCATGCTCAGTTGGCATTGCAGGGAGGTGCGCGATGAGCGGGATCGTCGCACTGAAGTCGGCGTATGCGGTGACGATTGTGATTCAGCTTTTGTACATTCGCTACCTGCTGGTACGGTACCGCCAGGTTCGCAGCGAGATGAAGGACCTTGAGCGCTCGAAATAAGTCCAACAGGGCCGATGAGAAACACGGAACCCTGCGGATCATTGCCGCCGCCAACTTCATATTCGCAACGATCTTCCTGATCTTCAGCCTGCCGTTTTTCTGGCATCAGGTTCAGGTTTTGCGCCTTTGGCCGGAAACGGACGCGCAGGTGCTGCGCAGCGAGGTCGTCAACGCAACTCCTGCCGGGCACGAGAACCTCTACCGCGCCAAGTTGCGGGTGCTGTACACCGTCTCAGGACAACCCATCACCGCCGATCTGACAAGCTTCGAGAGCACCAATTACGAAGCGACCCTGCAGCGCACCGAGCAGTTCCCGGTTGGTAGCCGGCATCGGGTGCGCTATGACGCCGCGAATCCGGCACAGGCGAGGTTGGGGGCGGGCTGGAACCACGCCTTCTTCGCCCTGCCGTTGATGGTGCTGGGAATGGCTGTGTTGTTTGGGTGCGTCGGGTCGGTGCTGCTGGCAGTTGCCAAGGCCAGGGGGTAGTACCCGACGCTCCGTTACCTCGCCGGTCTCGCTGTCCAGCATGGCAATCTGCTGGTAGCGCGTGTGTAAATCACAACCTACAATCTGCATGTGCTCGGCTCCTTTCCTCCGAGCCTTGGTTTGCTTGAGCGCACCAAAAGTACCCGGCGGCTGGGAGCCGACGCGGTTATCGAATCAGCCAAGGAGAAGTTATGCCCAAAGCGAAAGCAGTTACACCCACGACGGTCGTAATGGGGCTTCCGGCTAAGATCTTCGGACAAACCGGAACTCCGGGAATCGCGGTGCCAGCGGGGCAGCACCTGGTGGTTGAGACGATTAGTGTGCAGGTGAATGTGACTCCCGTAGGCACCAAAATCGATGCCTTCCTCAACTACACATGTGCGGGCAGGCCGGTCGAGTTGTTCCTCCCCCTGACCTTCTCCTACACCGACGTGGGCAGGCCATTCGATTTTTATGTCGCGCTGCACGCCGTGCGTCTGTACGCCGACCCGGGGACGGCGCTCACCGTCACGGCCCGCAGCCCCGGCGGCTCGCCGGGAACGCTGTTCCTGACGGTCTCGGGATACTTGATCTGATGTCACGACGGCTGGTGGCTTGCACGCTCTAACAAGAGGAATCTGTTCGGCAAGAACCGGCCCGGAACTTTATCGATGGCGTGGCCACCGCTGAAGGACCGGCCAGAGGTACGCTGTCCAAGACCTACCCGCAATTGCCAAGA
>Ga0207761_1000622_pt1 | contig 12339 bp, 12 predicted proteins | sample LuqExpMetageno34_FD_187792 | JGI IMG/M metagenome (GOLD analysis project Ga0207761, IMG submission 187792) | Tropical forest soil microbial communities from Luquillo Experimental Forest, Puerto Rico - Sample 34 (SPAdes) | ecosystem: Environmental > Terrestrial > Soil > Tropical forest ... | reverse complement strand
GGTCGACTACGAGGTGAAGGAGGGTTGAAATGGTTGCTCCCAAGACGGTCACTCTCTTTTCCAGCACGCTCGGAGACGTCAATTATCCGAATCCGCAGGCAGGAGGTGCCGGCGCAGCCGCGTCGATCGGCTTTTCGGGTGACATCCAGTCCGTCGGGCAGACGAACCCGCAAATCTCGCTGACGGGTATTCAGCCGGGCTCGATCAACAACAACAATGTCCTTGCCGTCTTCACATTGCCGGCCAACTTTTTCGACCAAGCCGGCCGCGGCCTCAACATCGTGGCCATGGGCTCGACCGCGTCGAACACGAACACGAAGACGCTCCAGATCGTGTTCAACGCGACAACTGCGGTCGTCGGATCGGCCGTGACCGGCGGTACCGCCATCGCCTCGCTCACGCTCGCCACCGCGGCCGGCTCGGGCGGGTGGACGCTCGAAGCGAACGTCTTCAAGGCGGGCGCGTCGGGATCGAACACGCAGATTGCGCTTCATGTTTCCGGACAGGGCGGAAACGTTGTCGGTGCTCTGGTCGCCCCGACCACGAACCTCACGGCCGTCGAGAGCGGACCGATCATCATCGCGATCACCGGCGATGGGGTCACCGCGACAACGGACGTCACGTTCAACTTCCTCGAAGTCTTCGCGATGAACTGAGGCGCCATGAACCTTCATGCCGTCGCCGGTCCCGTGGTTGCCGCCGTCAATCCGACGGTGACGCTCTCCGTGCTCGTGAGCACGGGTTACACGCAGGACGGCGCCGGAAAGCAGGTTCCGCAGTATGCACCGGAGACGGTGAACGTTCCGGGCCAGCTTCAATCGCTGACGTTCAACGACTTGCAGCACCTCGACGGGCTCAACATCCAAGGGATCAAGCGCGCGATCTATCTCTACGGCCGGATCGACGGGCTCGTGCGCGTGGACAGCAAGGGCGGCGACCTGATCATGACGCCAGACGGGAACACGTGGAAGGTCGTCCTCGTGCTCGAGTATTGGCCCGATTGGTGCAAGGTCGCGGTCACGCTGCAGAACGGGAGTTGAGTTATGGCAACGTGCCTCCGCTGCACGCGCGTGCAGAAGCTCACCGCGAAGAAGGGTTTCCGTTGCCGGTTCTGCGGGTGGATGCGCACGCTTTTCTTGGGGCTGTTCTTGTTGGCAACGCCGCACGCGCGCGCCCAGGTGACCCCGGTCACGCCGTTGACGGCGCTCGGCTACTGTCAGATCACTGTGTTAACTTCGGCGGTGACGCTGGCCGGCGGCGGATGCACCGTGCCGGCGCTCGCCAACGCGGTCTATCTCAGCCCGGAAACGCAGGCGGTGCGGTATCGTGACGATGGAACGGCGCCGACGGCCGCGATCGGGATGACGATCGCCTCGGGAGCGACGCTGTTCTACTCCGGTCCCATCACCAACCTGCAATTTATCCAGGCGGCGGCGACCGCGAAGTTGAATGTTCTCTTCTACCAGATGCGTTAAAATTGGAGGCGTCGGATGTCGGGCCTGTCGGACTTTGCCGCACAAGAATCAATGAACTACTTCACCGGCTCGCTCGCAATGCCGGCGCTCCCTTCCGTCTTTCTCGCGCTGTTTACGACCGCGCCAACTTCGGACTCCGGCACCGGCGGTACCGAGGTCACCGGCGGCTCCTACGCGCGCGTACAGGTGGGCGGATCGCTGACGACGAACGGCACCACCGCATCCGGCAACGCCACGCTGCACTTCGCCTCGGTGCCGGCGTGGATCGTTGCTGGGATGCTGATCCGCGACGCGACTTCCCCGGCGGTGATCCCCGCTGCCACGACCGTGCTTTCGACCACCGGCACGACCGTGGTGATGTCGGCGAACGCGGCGGGCGCTGGCGTCGGGGGCACCGACGTGATCACGTTCTCGGCCTTCACCGCGGCGTCGGCGAGTTCCGGCACGGAGCCATCGGTCACGCCGGCCAGCATCACCAACGGTTCGGCGACGATCACCTTTCCCCAGGCGACGGCAAGCTGGGGCACGGTCACATCATGGGGTCTCTATGACGCGGTGACTTCGGGAAACTTGCTATGGTGGGATTACCTCGGAAATTTCGTCTGGAATCCGTTCACATGCACCAGCGCCAGCCCCGGCGTTTTCACATCACCGGCGCACGGCTACTCGAACGGCGATTCCGTCGTCGTCACCACGAAATACGGTGGCACGCTGCCGACGACCGCAGGCTCATTCGCGGGCGTGCTCACCATCGCTGGATCGGCGACCGATACGTTCAACGTCTCGGTCAACACGACCAGCACCGGTGACGGTCAGGTGCGCAAGCTCACGCAGCAGTCGATCCCGATCAACGTCACGGCCTCATTCGCCGCCAATCAAATGAAGCTGACGCAGGCGTAAGAGGGAGGCGCGCCATGGACGGCAACTTCTTCATTGATTCGCGAGCGCCATGGACGATTACGGACGTCGCGTCGGTCACGCTCGCGACGACCGATAAGGCGATGGTGCCGTTGAGCAATCTCCCGGTGCTGGGCTCGAATTATTTCTGGGCCGGCAAGCTCGTTCGCATCAACATGATCGGCCGCATCACGACCGCGGCCACGCCAGGAAACGGCACCTTCGACCTCTATTGGGGGAATGGGACAGACGCGAACGGCACTATCCTTGTTTCGTCTGCCGCGTTCGCGTTGACTGCGTCGCAAACTAACCTGACGTGGAACCTGAACCTATTCGTTCGAAGCCGGGTGATCGGGTCGTCTGGATCTCTGTTCGCATGGGGGCAGATGGACTTCAACAACGCGGTTGTCGCGAACACACTCCAGCCGATCATGATTCCGGCATCGGCGCCGGCTGCAGTCACGGTTGATCTCACAGCCGCGAATGTGCTCTCACCGCAATTCAAACGGTCTGGCTCGACCGCCGAGACATTGCAGGTTCACGATCTCACTTTCGAGGCGATGAACTGATTCGTCTCGTTAACCTGAGCAGGTTGTCGTGACGACGTTCGTCGGCAGCGCCAAGGGCACAAATACGGCGACGGCGCCGTCGCACGTGGCCGGCGATCTGATGCTGGTTGTGACGACGCGCAACGCCAGCGCAACCGCACCCACGCTCGTATCTGGCTTCATCAACATCGGCACGTCGACAGCGAACACGAACTCGATTCGTGCTGCGTTCAAGATTTGCACCAGCACGTCGGATGCCGTCGGAACCTGGACGAACGCAACGGAATGCGTCGTCCACATCTATCGGCCAAGTGCGGGTAATGCTGCAGCGATCGGTGCTAATGCCTTTGGTAGCGGATCGTCGGCGACTGCGTCCTATACTGGCTTGACGCTGTTCGACGGAAGTACGTCGTGGATTGCGGCAATCGGGCAGACAAAAACGGCAAGCGTCGGCATCGCCACGGCGCCATCGACCTTCGTCAACACCAATGGACAGGACGAGGTCGGCACCGGCGAACTCGCTAGTTTCGACACCAACGGGGCGGTGTCAACCTCCGCGACGCAAACCGTCACGATTACCTCCGGTGTCTGGAAGACGTTCACGGTCGAGATCCGCGATGTTCCCAGCACGTCTCCGGCCGGTTTCGTTAGCGCCATCGCATCGTCATCGAATCTCAATGGCGTCCAAGGTGAAGCCGGTAATGCGTTTATCTTCTTCAAGGATTGGGTAGGCGCCGGTAATTGTCTCGTCATCGGGATGACGTGGGCCAGTGGAACTACCGTCACCAGTATTGTTGATAGCGTTAATGGCACATGGCCGGCAGCAACTCAAAGTGCCGATAATGGCGCTGGTGCCAATATCTCGGCGATGTTCGTTTTCCCGAACAGCGCGGCCGGAACGAATGTTCAATTCACGGTCACCTTCAGCGCCGCAACGATTCCGTGGCAGTGCGACATTGCGCAATTTTCGGGAATCGCGACCTCAAGCACCGCGGCGGGAAGCGCGGGAACGGCTGGTGTCGCAGGTCCAAACCCTGCCACCGGCTCGTACACGCCGACGAACAACAATGCGACCGGCGGCAATCTCCTGCTGGCCTATTACTGCGTGGCGTCACTTATCGCTGGCAGCAATCCTGCCATGTGGTTCCCGCGCGGTGGCTTCACGCTCATTGAGGCCGACAATTCCTGGACGACTAACCAGGGATTCCCCCATGCCATGCAGGGATTTGTCCAGACTACGAGCGCGGCGATCAATCCGACGATCAACGCATTCGGAGATTCGACAGATACATTCAATTGCATCAGTGTCGCGCTAAAGCTCGCCAGCGGCGCCGGAACGCCTTGGACCGGCGGCATTCACGTCGATCGCATTCTGCATTTCAGTTCGACATCGACGCCGGCGACTTGGACGATTCAATTTCCATTTACCGGAAACACGCTGGCGCTGACCTTCACTGATTGTGCTTCCATCACGGGCGTTGTCGATTCTCAAGGGGGCACTTGGAACAAGCGCGGTGGCAGCGTTAGCAATTCGGTGATCTGGGATTCCTATAATCGAACCCCGTCGAGCAATTTCTTTGTCTCCATCACTATGGGCGCAGCGAGCACCGGAGTCAATCGCTCGGCTCGCTTCTTCGACATCTCCGGTGCTGCGGCTTCTCCGTTTGACAATACGCAAAGCACCGCAACGACGACCATTGGCACCGTCACGAGCATTAGCAATTGGCCGACGATCACGCCGAGCACGTCCAATGGTTTGATCGTTGCCTGCGCCCCGCTGGGACAAGGCCCCGGACTTTCCCTGACGTCGCCTACCGGAGGCTGCTTCGATCTGTGCACCTATACTGGCGAGACAGACGGATCGTCGCTGGAGAATGCCGATCTCACCGGCCATTATTACAATCCAAACACGACGACGGTGAACTTCGGGTGGACGATCACATCCCAAGTCGGAAACAGTTCTGATGCAACCGCTGTTGCATACATCGCGGCTCCGATCGCATCGTCTCTGGTGGCTCCGCTCATGATCCCGCGCCATCATCCGCAATTGAACCGCGGATTGCTGATACTTGGGTCGATCACGCAAGTGCAGGCGGTGGCGTTGACGGCCCTTGGCGCATCGAGGGGGCAAGGTACAGCACGGTTTTCGGGCACGACCTCGATTGCGGGTCTATCCCGGTCGAACGCGACCGGGCGAGCTGCGCCGGCTGGCGTTGTGCCGCTTTCGGCCAGGGCTACCTCCACGGGAGCCGGCCGCAATACGGCTACCGTCGTACTGGCGCTCGCCGCGCGCGCTGCCAGCATGGCGACCGGCCGCATGGCGGCGGTTGGGACCGCGGCAATGGCGGCGCTTGGAAAATCGACCGCGCGCGGAACTGCGGTTCCAGATGGAACCGTTCCCCTGGCAGGGACCGGGGCGTCCATGGGAACCGGACGCGGGTCGATCGTGTTTCTGGTGCCGTTAACTGCCCTTTCCCGCTCAATAGGACGCGCCGTGGCGAGCGCGACCGTGGCCGCATCATTGGCTGGGCGTTCTCAATCCAACGCATCGGGACGCGCCGCGCCGGCCGGGACGGTACCGTTAAGAGGAATGGGCGCCGCCAAGGCGATCGGCCGTGGGGCGATGGGTCTTTTGGCGCCGCTTGCGGGGTTATCGCGCGCCATGGGGCGAGGGGGAGCGGCCATGGGGGCGGCCGCCGCGCTTGCCGCTCGGTCTGTCTCCATGGCGACCGGCCGGGCCGTTCCGTCGGGAACCGTGCCGCTCTCGGCGCGAAGTCAATCCATGGCAACCGGCCGCATCCTGTTCTCGACCGCTGGGCAGATTTTCTTGTTTGCGCTCAGCCGGGCGCAAGCCTCCGGGCGCGCCGCGGCGACGGGGGTTGCGGCAATGACCGGGCGCGCCACGTCGTTGGCCGCTGGACGATTGGTCCTGTCGGTCAGCGCCCCGCTTGGGGCGCTCAGCGGGTCGGGCGCCGGCATGGCGAAGGGGTTTGCCAACCTCATCGGCAAAGTCGGCCTCTCGGCGCGCAGCGCGGGGGTAGCCAGTGGCGCTCCACAATTGCGCAACGTTCTGAGCCTGCAAACGACAAGCGTCTCGCGCGCAAAGGGTGGCGTCAATGCGCGATACGTGGCGGCGCTGGCGACGAGCGGACGTTCCATGGCGACCGGGCCGCGCGGCTCCGCTCGAGGAACCGTCTTCCTGCGCTCGCTCGGCAAGGCAATCGCTCGAGCCTTCGCCCGCGAGGGTCCGATCGCTCTCCCCAATCCCAACCTGATCGCACGCGCCGCGGTTCGCGCTCTGAATGCGATCGGCGCGCGCCGGTTCATTTCGGCGCTCGGTGGAACCCGCGCCCGTGTGGTGGTCGGCGTCTCGAATCACATTGCGAACCCGCGCGACCTCACGCCACCGATCGACGCTGCCCTCGAACAGGAGCTTGTGACGTTCGACTATTCGGAGATCCTGACGAATAGTGCGAACCTGATCAGCATCAATGAATTGACGTGCTCCGTGTCGTTCGGGACCGATGCTACGCCTGGGGCGCGTATTCTGAGTGCTCCATCGATCATCGCATCGCCGCGAAACGGTATTCCGGCCTCGTCCGTCGTGGTCTTGGTTGGAAACATGCTTGCGGATGTGACATATCGTCTGCAATGCGTGGTAAACACGAGCGACGGCCAGATTCTCAGCCTGTGGTGCCGGCTCGCTTGCGACGAGCCAGATTGAGGAGCGAACCGGTGTCGCAGACTTCAGACTTCATCCCGCCGATCGACGACACGGTCGAGAACGAGTTTGCTTCGTGGGATTATTCGAACATCTTGAAGGCAGGTGTGACTCTGACGTCCATCGTGTCTGTCACGTGTACGGACGAGAATAGAATCGATCTGAACCCTGCGGCGCGCTTGCTCTCGGCGCCTGTGATCGTGGCATCGCCAAGCACCGCGCGCGTGAGTGCTGCCGTCTCCGTCCTGTTCGGCACTGCGGTCGGTGGGGCGTATTACAAGATCCAATGCGTAGCCCAGACCAGCGACGGACAGCAGTTGAGCCTATACACGCGATGGCAGTGCAACCTCGTATCGGCTGACTGATGACGCCATTCACACCATCTCCGAACGACACCGACGGCATGACCGCGCTGCGGAATTTCATCCTCGCGGTGCTCCCGGCGGGCGTCCAGGTCGTCCAAGGGCAGACAAACCGGACGCCCGAGCCCGATGTGACCGAGTTCGTCGTCATGACCCCGATCCACCGCAAGCGGCTGGCGACGAACATCGACTCGTATTCGGACGCCCGCTTCATCGGGTCGATTGCCGGTAACGCGCTGACGGTGTCGTCCGTGAGCATCGGCACGGTTCAAGTTGGGGCCACCCTGTACGGCCCTACGGTGCTCGCTGGTACGACGATCACCGGGGGGCCTAACACCGGCGGTCCCGGGTCGTATGCCGTATCCCTGGCGCAGACTGTGGCCTCCAGCATCCTTTCGGCGGGCACCGAGCAAGTGCTGCAGGAAACCCAAATCACGATCCAGCTCGACGTTCATTCGGCGGATCTCGCGACCGCCGGAAACATGGCCCAGACGATCGTGACGCTGCTTCGGTCCGACTTCGGCGTGAATCAGTTCGCGAGTTTCAATCCATCCATAGCGCCGCTCTATGCCGAGGAGCCGAGGCAGCTACCGTTCATCAATGCCGAGCAGGAGTACGAGTCCCGGTGGGTGGTGGAGACTATCTTGCAGATGCAGCAAGTGTTAAACATCCCGGAGCAGTTCGCCGACTCGGCCACGCTGACGGTCATCGATGTAGAGGCGGCCTACGGGCCGTAAGAGGGGAACAGGATGACAACCATTCCAGCTAGCCAACTCGTCGCCGTAAATCCGAGCGTCGTTTCCGTTGGCGGCTCCGCGGTCAACGTCACTGGCTTGATGCTGACCCAGAACACGCGCGTACCCCTCTCGGCGAGCGGCGTTCCCACCGTGGTGGCGTTCTCGAGCGCCGCGGCCGTCAATTCGTACTTTGGGCCGGCGTCGGCCGAGGCGAGCAAGGCCGCGGTCTACTTCCAGGGCTTCACCAATTCGACGCGCAAGCCGGCGCTGCTGAAATTCGCGCAATACCCGACCGAAGCCGTGGCCGCGTATCTGCGGGGCGCGAGCGTGGCCGCGCTCACGCTGGCGCAACTCCAGGCGATTTCGGGATCGCTCAACGTCACGGTGGACGGCTATCCGAGAAACGTCGCCTCGCTCAACCTTTCGGCCGCGACCTCGTTCTCGAATGCGGCCACGCTGATCCAGACCGCGCTCAATACCGGCGCGTCCGATCCGACGGAGGCGAGCGTTACGGGTTCGATCGCGGCGGGCACGGCGAGCTTCACGGCGTCGATCGCCGGGTTTCTGATGAACGTGACCGGCATCACCTCGGGTACGATCGAGGTGGGCGGCCTGATCACGGGCACCGGCGTTTCCGCCAGCACCTTCATCAATGGCCAAATCTCGGGCACGCCGGGCGGGATCGGCGTCTATTCGGTCTCCGTCTCGCAAACTGTCGCCAGCGAGACCATCAGCGAGACGTTCGGCATCATGACGGTCACCGTCGTCTCCTCGGGCGTGGTCGCTGTCGGGCTCACGGTCGGCGGCGCGGGCGTGTCGGCGGGCACCATCGTGACTGCGCTCGGCACGGGCACGGGAGGGAACGGAACCTACTTCGTCAACCTGACGCAGACGGTCGCCAGTGAGTCGCTGACGCTGACGGCGACACCGGTCGTCGTCACGTTCGATTCGGTCTCGAACGCCTTCGTCATCGCGTCGGGCATCACCGGTCCATTCTCGACGATCGCTTTCGCCACCGGCACGACCGCGGCTTCGCTTGGCCTCGCATCGGGCGGCGGCGGGGTCACGTCGCAAGGCACCGGGCCGGCGACGCCTTCGGGCTACATGAACTCGCTGATCGTAGTCGACCCGAATTGGGTCACATTCACCACGATCTTCGATCCGGACGGCGGTGTGGGCAACGCGCAGAAGCAGCTCTTCGCGGCGTGGAAGAACACGCAGAACAGCATTTATGCCTACGTGTGCGGTGACAGCGACGTGACGGCGCCGCTGACTGTGCCGGCGAGCACGAGCCTGGGCCAAATCCTCGCCGGCAATGGCGACTCGGGTACGTGCCTGTGCTGGCAACCGTCCGACCTCAACCTCCCCGCATTCGTGATGGGCACGGCGGCCTCGATCGACTTCACGAGGACGAACGGCCGAATCACCTTCGCGTTCAAGTCGCAGGCGGGACTCGTCCCGGGCGTGACCGATCCGACATCGGCGCTCAACCTCGCGGGCAATCCTCAAGCCCTCAGCAGCTTTGGCAACGGATACAATTTCTATGGTGCTTACGCACTCGCGAACAGCAATTTCCAATGGTTCCAGCGCGGCACCGTCACTGGCCCTTATCTATGGTTCGACTCGTTCATCAATCAAATCTGGTTCAACGCGAACGCACAGCTTGCGCTGCTGAACCTGTTCGCGAACGCGAACTCGATCCCGTTCAATCAGCAGGGTGCGGCGCAGATCGCCTCGGCCCTCAATGACCAGATTGCGGCCGGGCTCAGCTTCGGCATGTTCGCGCCGGGCACGATTTCGGCGTCCGAAATCGCATCGGTCAATCAGGCAGCGGGCGCGAACATCGCGAACACGCTCCAGACCCAGGGCTGGTATCTGCAAGTTTTGCAGCAGAGTTCGACGGTGCGCGCGAACCGCGGCCCGTGGGCAATCACGTTCTGGTATCTCGACCGCGGTTCGGTGCAATCGATCGTGCTCAGCAGCGTCGAAGTGCAGTAAGGGAGACGAGACGATGCCGCGAACTCTCACCGCCGCGAATGTGATCATCACGTTGACGCAGGCGACGCTTTTCCCTGGTCAACCGCAGCAGCTCCAGGGCTTCGCCGCGGATGACGTCTTCGACACGGATCAAATCCGCCTCGTCGAGACATTGATGGGCGTTGACGGCGTTCTCTCGGCCGGCTTCGTCTTCACGGAGGTGAAGCAGCGGATCTCGCTTCAGGCCGACTCGTCGTCGAATGACTTCTTCGACACGGTCGGAACGCAGCAGTACGGGACGATCGATGTCTACCCGATCAATGGGGAGGCCCGTCTCCCCGGGCTGCAGACCCGCTACGTGATGACGACCGGCTTTCTGACCGGGTGGAAGCCGACGCCGGACGTGAAGCGAATCACCCAGCCGCGTCATTACGAGATAACGTGGGCCAGGATCATCCCGCAGCCCGCGTAACCCCGGGAGCTTCCATGTTCAAAGAGAAAGACGTGACCGTCCCGGAGTGGGGCGGTCGCGATGCTGGCAAGACGTTCCACCTCGTCGAGCAGCCGGCGCTCAAGGTCGAGAAGTGGGCTTGGCGGTTCGCCCTCGCGATCAAAGGCACATCCGGATTTATTCCGCTCGACATCGAGGCGACGCTTGCCCGGTTCGGTTATGTCGCCGTGGCGATCCGCGGGGTGAATGCGCTGCTCGCGGCCGATGTCGAGTTCGCCAAGGTGGAACCGCTGCTCGACGAAATGCTGGAGTGCGTGCAGGTCGTGCGCGATCCGAAGCACCCCGGGGTCCACACAAAGCTGCTGCCGACCGACATCATGGAGATCCGGACGATAGGTTGGCTGCGCGACGAGATCGTGAGGCTGCACGCGGGTTTTTCCTTCGCCGATGCGATTTGCCAGATGGCATCGGCGATCGCGGCCTACTCGGCCCAGGAACAGGCATCGATTTCGTCGAGTACGTGAACGTCCCGCCGACAATCGGCATGGTCGTGTCGACGGGCAAAGCTACGATGGCCGAACTTGCGACCGTGCTCAGTCTCGAGGATTTGTGGGACCTGATGGAGATCATCCTGGTTGACAATCACAATCGCGAATTGATTGCGGAGCGCACCCGGAAGGAGCGCCGCTGATGCCGACCGTCCTCGACTCTCTCGTCCTCGAACTCGGGCTTGATCCGACGAAGCTGAACCAGCAGCAGAAGGACGCGATCGAGTCGGTTCGCAAGCTCGAACAGCAGTGGATGCGATCGGGGAAGGTCATCGATGCGCAGACGCAGAGGACGACGGAATCCTTCGCCGCATTGAAGAAGCAGGCGCTCGGGTTCGTGGCTGTCTTCCTGGGTGGGCGGGGCGTCAAGGAGTTTAAGGAGTTTACCGAGTACATTTCGCAACTCGATGCGGCCACGGGCCGGTCGGCACGCACGATGAATATCTCGGCGCGCGAACTTTCCAATTGGCAAAGCGTCGCCGAGCAGACCGGTGGGACAGCAGCCGGGATGACGGGCTCGCTCGCGGCCATGTCCCAGGCGCTGAACATGGTCGCGCTCACGGGGCAGGCGTCGTTCCTGCCGGTGCTGAACCGCCTCGGGGTCTCGCTTAAAAACCAACGGGGTGACCTCAAGAGCGCGACCGAGCTGTATCTCGACATCGCGCGGGCGCTCCAGGGTTGGGACCCTGCGAAGGCGTCGGCGCTGCTGTCGCTGTTGCCGGGGGCGAGCCCGGAATTGACGAATGCGCTGCTGATGGGCGAGGCCGCAATGCGGCGGTTCTTAGCGGAGGCGGATGCGGCTGGCCCGACCACCGCGGAGGCGGCCCGGCAAGCGGCGGAATATCAAAAGAATTTGTCGCTGCTGAGTCGCACCGCAACGGACCTCGGCCGAACGCTGTTCAATATCGTGGCACCGTCGTTGACGCGCGTGGCCGCGGAAATGGCAAAGGTAATCAGAGGCATTCGTGACTTGGTCACGGCGCCGAGCACTCGTTGGCTTTCTCCTCGTGAAATGTTCAAGGGTCTCCTGACCGGGACCATTCCAGAGGAGACGACGGATCGCGGGCGGCCGGGAACATCGAACGTGGGCGGAGCCATGCTCGAGTTCCAAAAGGGCACCACGGGGCCGGTCGGCCCGGCTGCGTCCACCACGGATCACGCGGCATATATCCGGTCCTACGCCGAGAGCATCGGCATGGACCCCGACCAAGCCATTAGGGTGGCCCGTAGTGAGGGTCTGGGTGGGGCCTATGCCGGTGACCGGGGCTCCTCGTTTGGCGATTTCCAGCTTCACTATGGGGGATTGGCGGGGGGCGGAATGGCGGGGTCGGGATTGGGTGAGGAGTTCACCCGGGCCACCGGCCTCGATGCCCGCGACCCGTCCACATGGCAGGCCCAGACCCGGTTCGCCCTCGATTGGGCCAAGACCCACGGGTGGGGGCCGTGGCACGGCTGGACGGGCTCCCCGTGGGCGGGGATCGGCGCCGGGGCGGCTGCGAACATCAATTCGAACGTCTCGAACCGGGCCGGCGACACCAACAGCACCTCGAACTCGACGCACATCGGATCTATCACGGTTGTCTCCGGGAAGGGGGATGCGGCCGGGATCGCCGGTGACATGGG
>Ga0207761_1000620_pt1 | contig 12353 bp, 10 predicted proteins | sample LuqExpMetageno34_FD_187792 | JGI IMG/M metagenome (GOLD analysis project Ga0207761, IMG submission 187792) | Tropical forest soil microbial communities from Luquillo Experimental Forest, Puerto Rico - Sample 34 (SPAdes) | ecosystem: Environmental > Terrestrial > Soil > Tropical forest ... | reverse complement strand
AGAGCAGGCTGCACCTGCAGTCTCGGCTGAACTGGAAGGCGAGCTGGAAGCGCTGCGCGCCGAGAAGGCGAGCTACCTGGATCGCCTGGCGAGGTTGCAAGCCGAGTTCGATAACTTCCGCAAGCGCAGCGTGAAGGAGCAGCAGGATTTTCGCGATTATGCGCTTGCCGAGGCGCTGAAACTGTTCTTGCCGATTCTGGACAGCCTCGACCGTGCTGCGAAGGCGAATGCGGCGTCGGTGGAAGACTATCGCTCGGGCATCGAGCTCATCGACAAGCAGTTTCATGATGTGTTGGCGAAGCTGGGCGTGGAGCCGGTTCCGGCGGCGGGTGAGGTGTTTGATCCCAACCTGCACCAGGCAGTACAGATGGTCGACACCGACAAAGTGCAGGACCACCACGTGATTGACGAGCTGCAGCGAGGCTACCGCATCAAGGAACGGCTGCTGCGGCCCGCGATGGTGCGGGTGGCGAACAATCCGAAGAAGTAGTCTGAAGAGATTGATTTCTCGTGTTTTTGAAAGGGCACGGCTTTAGCCGTGCCGTTAAGGCTTTTTGATGATCGGCCGCATGGACTTTAGTCCACGCGGCCAAGTCTGACAAAGGAAACGACGCTGGCTACCAACGTAAAACGCGATTATTACGAAGTTCTGGGCGTGAGCCGCACGGCCACCGACCAGGACCTCAAGAGCGCCTACCGCAAGCTGGCGATGCAGTACCATCCTGACCGGAATCCGGAAAATCCCGAAGCGGAAGAGCAGTTCAAGGAGTGCAGCGAAGCCTACGCGGTGCTGTCGGACACGGAGAAGCGCGCGCGCTACGATCGTTTCGGGCACGCAGGCGTCTCGAACAACGGCGGTGGCGCGGGATTCGATCCGTCCGGCTTTCCCGACATACAGGACATCTTTGGTGACATTTTTGGCTTCGGCGACATCTTCGGCGGCAGCCGCGGCGGGCGGCGCTCGCGCGCCCAGCGCGGTGCGGACATGCGCGAAGACGTCACGCTGGAGTTCGAGGAATCCGTCTTCGGTGTTACCAAACAGGTGCAGATCCGGCGACTGGAGGAGTGCGACCAGTGCAAGGGCAGTGGCGCGGCTCCGGGCAAGTCGCCCATTACCTGTACCACGTGCGGCGGCCAGGGACAGTTGCGTTACCAGCAGGGTTTCTTCGCGATTGCCCGGCCTTGCAGTACCTGCCAGGGGACGGGCAAGCTGATTGTCGATCCCTGCTCGAAGTGTCGAGGGCAGGGGCGCGTGCGGCGCGAGCGAACGGTGACGGTGAAGGTCCCAGCAGGCGTGGAAGACGGCCAGCGCATGTTGTACTCGGGCGAGGGCGAGGCGGGATTTTACGGCGGCCCGTCGGGTGACCTTTACGTGGTGCTGCACTGCAAGGAGCACGAGTTCTTCGAGCGCGACGGCAGAGACCTGCACTGCGTGGTTCCGCTGTCGTTTGTGCAGGCGGCGCTGGGTACGGAGATTTCGGTGCCGACGCTGGAAGGCGAGCATGTGCTCAAGATTCCTGAGGGCACGCAGACCGGTGCGAACTTCAAGATCAAGAACAAAGGCGTGCCGGAGTTGAACGGGCGCGGGCGCGGCGACCTCTACGTGCAGGTAAAGGTGCAGACGCCGACGAAGCTGAGCAAGCGGCAGCGCGAATTGCTGGAAGAGTTACAGCACACACTCTCCGTCGAGAACAAGCCCGTGAGCCGCACGCTGCTGAGCAAGATGCGCGAGATGTTCGGCTGACAAGCGTCTGCTTTCGAAGTGACGCCGGGTTGAACCCTGGCTACAAAATCAAGAAGCAGCGTCGATGACGCCGGGCTAAAGCGCGGCTTTACCAAATTCCTTTGGCCAACTGGTTTCGCATCTACGCGTGGTTTCTGTTGCTGGTGACCGCGTTGCCGGCGATTGCGCGGTTGGCGCGGCCGCGAGAACTGGCGCAAATCATGTTGCTGCGCTATGAGAACCCTACGCGACGCAAGAGGGCGCGCATCGGCGGAGCTGTCTATCTGGCGCTGGCGATGCTGGCGACGCCGTTCCTGCTGCGTTCGCCGGAGCACCAGAAACGCTGGCTCACGATGGCCTTGCTGGTGGGGGCGGTGTCGGCCGTGGAGTTCCTTATGAACAGCCGCAGCTTCGGCATAGACGACTTGACGCGCCAGAACCGCTACTTTGGGGGCGTGTATGCTTCCATTGCAATCGCCGTTGTCTTGCTGCTGCTGACCCGATGACCCGCCGCCGCTGGATTGCCGATGAAGTTGTGGGCGACCGTGCTGCCCTCACGGGCGCGCACGCGGCGCATTTGTCGCGCGTGTTGCGGGTGCAAGTGGGGCAAGAGTTCGACGTGGCCTGCGGGGAACGTGTGCGTCGCGGCACCGTGGCCAGCGTGGCTGACGAGCGAGTTGAATTCGTGCTGGGCCAAGAAGTCGCAGCCCGTGTTCCGGTGCCGATTACGCTGCTGCTGGCGGTGTTCAAGTTCGACCGGATGGAATGGGCGATTGAGAAGTGTACCGAGCTGAACGTGACCTCGATCGTGCCGGTGATTGCGCGGCGCACCGAGAAGCATCTCGCCGCGGCGGCGGAGAAGCGTGTGGAGCGCTGGAGGCGCATCGCACGGGAGGCTTCCCAGCAGTCCAGGGGAGTGACGGCGCCGGTAATCGAAGATCCGGTGAAGCTGGCGGAGGCGATCAACACTACGGCGGAGCTGCGCATCGTGCTGGCCGAGACGGAGAAGGAGACGCAGTTGAGCGACGTGCTGCGTGACAGGCAAGAGGCGACGTCGGTTGCGCTGGCGATTGGGCCGGAGGGCGGCTGGACTGAGGAAGAGTTGCAACGGTTTGAGAAGGCGGGTTGGATCAGCGCTTCGCTGGGGGCGACGATTCTGAGGGCCGAGACCGCGGCCATCGCGGCGCTGGCGATCGCAAGGGCGGAGATGAGATAGCCGGCTGAAGGGAAGACAGCAGCCGCTTTTCCTCTGTTTTCTGCAGCTTTCCACAACTGTTTCGAGTTGGATTCTTGCTGCTTTGCGCTCGCAAGCGGATAATAGAGTTTCGCTTTTTCTTCGTTTGTAAGGAGGCATCATCGAATGCCTTGGAAGCCGCGGAAGTTCGAACTGACCGAGGAACAAAAGAAGGCCGTCTACCACGAGCGGGGGCCAATCCTCGTGGTGGCGGGCGCCGGCACCGGCAAGACAACCGTGCTGGCGAGCCGCGTGGTGCGCCTGATCGAAGACAAGATTGCCGAGCCCTCGGAGATTTTGGCCGTCAGCTACACCCGCAATTCGGCACGCGACCTGTTGAAGCGCATCGCGCTGTTATGGAAGGGAAGCGACGACGATGCAACCCTCACCAGCGTGGAAGCCAGCGGGTTAAAGGCGGGCACGTTTCACGCCTACTGTTACAGCCTGCTGCTGGGAGCGGGCCAGCGTTTCGAATTAATCGAAGACAGCGACCTGTATGTCCTGCTGCGGCGGCGGGTCGAGGACCTGAAGCTGGAGTACTACACCAAAGCGGCCTCGCCGGGCGAGTTTCTGTACGGCCTGAACGAGTTCTTCAAGCGATGCCACGACGAACTGCGAACTCCCAATGACTACGACGCCTATGTCGCCGAGCTGGAGAGCGGTCGGATTCCGCGGCCGCGGGTGAGCCAGTCGAAGAAGGCGGACGCCATGGGCGACGACGAAATTCTCGGGCGCTGCCACGAGATCGCCCGCGTGTTTCGCCAGGTGGAGGACATGCTGGCGGCGGAAAATCTCGGGACCTACAACCACGTAATTACGCGCGCTGTCGAACTGTTACGCGATCCCAGGAATTCCGATTACCTCGAAAAGGCACGCCGGGCGGCGCGGTTCCTCCTGATTGATGAGTTTCAGGATTCGAACGTGGCGCAGATTGAGCTGACTCGACTTCTGGCGGGGGACGAAGCGAACGTGTTTGCCGTCGGCGATCCGGACCAGGCCATCTACCGCTTTCGGGGAGCCACCACGGGCACGTTCGACCACTTCCTCAAGACGTTCGGTGTTGAGGCTGTCAAGCGGGTGACGATGAAGGACAATCGGCGCTCGACGGAACCGGTGCTCAAGACCGCGCATTCGGTGATTTCAGTCAATCCAGAGTTCACCAGCGTGGAGCTTCCCGGCGGAGAGCGCTGGCGCCGCGAGCCGTTAGAACATAAACGCAGCAAGGCCGAACCGAAGCCGGTGTTGCCGGTGCTTTTGCGGGGGTGGGGGAGCAAGGGAGGCGAGGCTGCTTTTGTGGCGCAGGAAATTCAGCGCATGCATCGCCAGGGAAAGCGTCCGTGGAAAGATTTTGCGGTGCTGTACCGCAATCACGACCACCGTAACGAGCTTGTGCAGGAACTGACGCGGCGGGGCGTTCCGTTCACCGTGACAGGATTGGATTTGATGGAGATCCCGGCAGTGCGTGATTTGTTGGCGGCGCTGTATGCGATGGCCGGAGATGATTCCGTGTCGTTGCTGCGGGTAGCGGCGCTGCCACAGTTCGGCTTGGAGGGAGAGGCGGTGCGTGCTGCCCTCGCCGCAAATGCTGAACTCAGCAGCCTGGAGTCGCTGCTGGAAAAGGTCGAGGGCGGGATGCAGGTGGTTACGGCTCTGGTGGAGGCGCGCAGCGAACTGAGGCGCCAACAAGGCCAAGCACTGGCTGCGTGCGACATCGCCCTGCGGCGCTTTGGCATCAAGCCGTCACGCGACACGGAAGCATTCGCCGAGTTCGTGAAGAATTGGAGCCGGAAACCGAAGCAGGTTTCGGGCGAGGGTACGCTCAGAGAATTTCTGGATTATCTGCGGTACTTCGGGGAGGGTGGCGGCCGCATTGCCGCGCCGGAGGCGGGCGAGGACGACGAGCCGCCGTCGGTTGCACAACTTTCTATGGCACGGAAGCTGACTGCTCAGGATAAGGCCGATGCGGTGCGCTTGCTGACGGTTCATGCCGCCAAGGGACTGGAGTTCCCGGTATTGTTTGTGTTGCGGTTGACCAGGCCTTCGTTTCCGGCAAAGTATCGGGAGGAGCTGGTCGAGTTTCCCGACGAGCTGCGAGATGCCGACTCAAAGCGTAAGGACGACCCCAAGACGGTGCATGAAGAAGAGGAGCGGCGCCTTTTCTACGTGGCGGTGACGCGCGCGGAAGACCTGCTGTATCTGTGTGCGAAGAAGGGAACTGGTAAGGACCCGACACCTCCGGGTGCGCTGCGCGACCTGATCGCTGCCGGTAAGAAGACCATCGCTGGATGCATCGATTTCGAGGTGTTGCCGGTGGACGACGGACCGGTGGTCATCCACGCCGCAGCCGAGCCGCGATCGCGAATCGCCGACTGGGTTCATCTGCCGGCCTCGCCACACACGACCGACCACAAGCTGAGTGCGAGTGCGATCGAGAGTTATGAGCGATGTCCGTTGCGGTACAAGATGTCGCTGGAATGGAACTTTCCCGAGGAACCCACTGCCAATGTGCACTTCGGCTCGGCAATGCATGCGGCACTGTACGCGCATTTCGATGCCCTGCGCAAAGGGCGTCAGATGACGGTTGACGAGGTGGTGAACTATTTCCTGCAGGAGTTTGGCGGCAAACCGATCGACGATCCGACGCAGCGCCGGCTGTATGAGAAAGAAGGGCCGGAGCAGTTGCGGGCTTTCCTCGGGTCTGCTGCCGCTCAACCGCACGGCCAGGTCGCCATGCTGGAGCACTCGTTTGCGTGTGAGGTAGTGGGATCGCGAGTCATCGGACGGATTGATCGCGTGGACGAGGATGCCGACGGCTACGTGATCGTCGATTACAAGACAGGCAATCCGAAATCGCAGAACACCGCCGATGACAGCGTGCAGCTTTCCGTTTACGCCCTGGCGATGAGTAGCAAAAAGCCGGTCAAGATGCTCATCTTGCAGAACCTGGAAGACAACAGCAGCGTAATCACGACGCGCTCCGCCGAGGAGTTGCGCGACACCGAGGCCAAGATTGCGGAGGTTGCAGCCGGGGTTTCGGCAGGAAAGTTCGAAGCCAAGCCGGGCAGGCATTGCAGTTGGTGCTCGTATCGAACGATTTGTCCAGTGCAGGAAGTAAACCTGCCGCCCAGGGCTGATGACATCCCGGCGCAATGACCGCATGTGGCAGGAGTTGCCGCCAAAAAGTAAGGGGACGCTTGCGCGTCCCCGTTGTGTTCGGTCTGAAGAAAAGTTACTTCTTTTTCTTCTTGGCGGCCTTCTTTGCAGGAGCCTTAGCCTTCTTCTTGGTTGCCATTGTTTCTATTCTCCCTTTCCATTTGTCATGGAACATTGCGACATCACATCATCGCAATTTGTTCTTTGTATATTGTCATGGAAAAAAATAGTCAAGGAAAAAACGCGCATGCAGTTGAGCATTTCGGTGACGCGTTGCAGCTGCGGCGGTTGGCCGTTCGGCCAAAACTCTTCCGCGGCAGGAGTGGTGACGGCAAGAGTGGAATTTGAAGTCGCTGGAAGCCGCATGAATACAGGCGAGAACGACGCACGAGTTTTGGGACGTTAATTCCCAGTGACGATGAAAGTCTGATCGTTATGAAAAATACGCCGACTTTCTCCTCCTGCAGCACAACGAAATTTTTTTCACGGAGACGCGACGAATTGCCGGAATGAATGCGATTTATGCCGCCGGATTCGTTTCTGCGACGTCGCGGGCGGCGTGCGGGAGGATGACGACAGCAACGTCGACGTCCGGCTATTTCAGCAGACGCATCACTGCGCCCGCCAGGGCGTCATGCCAAGCGTGCGCGATCATTCCGGGGCGGAGACTCTTGCGCCACCAAGCCAGCGAACTGAACATCAGACCATAAATGCCGATCAGCAACATGCGCGGGCCGCCTTCGTACCCGTGCGCTGCGCCGAAGATGATGGCCGAGAATACAACCCCGGCGAGCACCGAACGCGTTATGAGGGCAAACTGCTTCTGCAGGTAGCCACGGAAGATGATTTCTTCACAGAATCCTGCCGTCGCACACAAGCAGAACCAAACCAACAGCTCAAGCGTTGTTGTGGGAACCAGGAACCCCAGTTGACGACGCATGGTCTCGAGCTTGCCACCCGCATCGATGCGAAGCAGGTGACCTCCGATGCCGAGAACTGCTATCGCAACCAGCCAGAAGCCGGCGGCGACCAGGACATCGCGCAGCACGGCTTCAATGTCGTTCCAGTGTCCGCCGATGAGTTCTCGCAGGCTCATGCGACGGCGTACGCCGAGCACGATAAAGCCGGCCAGCAACCACTCCCACGACATGGTCCAGAGATATTGCAAGAGCTTGGCGCGGGCGGCCAGAGGATGCGCGCTGCGTGCCCCGGCCAGTGAGGCTCCCAGGAGAAGGAAGACGACGACGGCAGTGTGCCACAGCGGCGCGATCAAGGAATGACGGGACGGCGGCGACGGGTTTGTTTCGGATTGGGATTGGGTGTCGGGCAACAAGGTGGCTTCATCTTATAATGATCGGTTTGCCATACTGGCTGGAAGGGAGCAGGGAATATGGCTGTCATGGAAGAAGTCGTCATCGTATCGGCAGTTCGCACACCTATAGGGAAGTTTCAAGGATCGCTGACGGACCTGAGCGCACCGCAGTTGGGAGCGATCGTTGTGCGCGAGGCAGTGAAGCGCGCGGGAGTGGACCCTGCCACCGTGTCGGAATGCATTATGGGAAACGTGGTGGGAGCGGGGTTGGGACAGAATCCCGCACGGCAGGCAGCGTTGGGCGCGGGACTTCCCTCGGCCGTGGCCGCCATGACCATCAACAAAGTGTGCGGGTCGGGTCTGAAATCCGTCGCGCTGGGCCAGCAGGCCATTCAAACCGGCAACTCTGACATTGTGGTAGCAGGTGGCATGGAGAGCATGAGCAACACGCCATATCTGTTGCCGCAGGCGCGCAAAGGATATCGACTGGGTGACGGGAAGCTGGTCGATTCCATGGTGCACGATGGCCTGTGGGACAAGTACAACGACTACCACATGGGCAATACAGGCGAGAATGTGGCCGAGAAGTACGGGATCACGCGCACCGAGCAGGACGAATTCGCTCTGAACTCGCATCGGAAGGCGCTCGCCGCCATCAAGGAGTGTCGCTTCAAGGACCAGGTCGTTCCGGTCGAACTTCCGGCCAGGAAGAAAGGCGCACCGCCGCAGTTCTTCACGGTCGACGAATCGCCACGCGAAGACACAACCATGGAGGTGCTGAGTTCTCTCAAACCGGCGTTCAAGAAAGACGGTACGGTAACGGCCGGAAATGCTCCCGGAGTGAATGACGGCGCGGCCGCGGTGGTGCTCATGTCGGCTGCGAAAGCTAAGGAGCTCGGGCTGAAACCGATGGCGCGAATCGTGGCGCAGACCACCAGCGGCCTCGATCCGGCGTGGGTGATGATGACACCGGTTGAGACAGTTCGCCAGCTTTGGAAGAAGACGGGCTGGAAAAACGAGGATGTTGATCTGTACGAGATCAACGAAGCGTTTTCAGTAGCGGCGATCGCTGTAACGCGCGAACTGGGCCTCGACTTGAACAAGGTCAACGTGAACGGCGGCGCTGTGGCGCTTGGACATCCCATCGGCGCTAGTGGCGCGCGCATTCTGACCACCCTGCTGTACGAGATGATTCGCCGCGACGTGCACAAAGGCATAGCTGCGCTGTGTCTGGGTGGCGGCAATGCGGTAGGGTTGGCGGTGGAGCGGTAGCGAAGACCGGCGAAAATGCCGTCAGGAAGAAAGTGATCCCTCGCTGCACTCAGGATTTCGGCTGCAGGCTCCCGCTTCGCTCACGCCTGCAATGCGCCTCAGTTTACAAATCGTTACACGGTGAAGGGGAGCAAATGTGCTCCCCTTTTCGTATGAGTGAGAGAAGGCCGTTCGGTTGCGCCGCAAAGCAATTGCGCGGCATCCAATGAGGCAACGATGAGTGCCACACAGGTATCCGCTACAACTTACGCGGTCCGCACCGAGAACGTCACGCGCCACTATCCCATGGGAGAAGGCCTGATTCGCGCTGTCGACGGCGTTTCGCTCACCATTGAACCGGGCGAGTTTGTTGCGTTGCTGGGACAGTCAGGTTCGGGGAAATCGACGCTGCTGAACCTGATCGCCGGGCTGGACCGTCCGACCTCGGGATCGGTGCTGGTGAGCGGCCGCGATTTGGCGAAGATGTCGTCGGAGGAACTGGCCTGCTATCGCCGCAATGATGTCGGCATGGTGTTTCAATCGTTCCATCTGATTCCGTCGATGACCATCACCGAGAATGTCGAGTTGCCGATGCGTTTCGCTGAAGTGGAGCGGGCCGAACGGGCGCAGCGCAGCCGTGAGGCGCTGGAGCGTGTAGGGTTGGGCAAGCGACTGGATCATCGCCCGTCGCAACTTTCCGGCGGAGAGCAGCAGCGAGTTTCGCTGGCGCGCGCTCTGGCCAACCGTCCGCGGTTGTTGCTTGCCGACGAGCCGACCGGCAACCTCGACAGCCGCACCGGCGAAGACATCCTCAACTTGATTCGCGACCTGAGCCTGTCGCTGGGCATGACGGTAATCATGGTGACGCACGAGCGGGCGATTGCCGAACGCTTTGCGCAGCGCAGTATCTTCCTCGCCGACGGCAAACTGGTGAGCGAGGAGGTGCGGGCATGACCGGCTACGACCTGCTCGATCTCGCGGTACGCAATTTACGGCAGTCAAAACTAAGGAATGGCCTTACGACGATTGGCATTTCCGTAGGCGTGGCGTCGCTGGTGGCGATGCTGTCGCTGGGTGTGGGTCTGCAACAGTTGGCGACCCGCAGGCTGGCGGGTTCGGGCTTGTTTGACACGGTGTTCGTCACCTCGCGACAGGACTTCCGTGGCTTCGACAAGGAGGACGACGCTAAGGCGCCGAATCCTGAAAAGTCGCCGGCGCTCGACGAGGCAGCGCGTACCAAGATCAGGGAACTTCCCAACGTACTGGAAGTGGAGCCCGAGATTCGGGTGATGGGCGAAGTGGTGGCGAACGGCGAGACGCACTTTGGTTTCGTGACCGGTCTGCCGATGTCGGCGCGGGAAAATGAAGCATTCGACAACCTGAAGGGCAAGTTCTTCTCCAGTGACCACGCGGATGAAGCGATCTTGCTGATGGACTTCGCCAAGGAACTCGACACCAAAGACCCGGCTGGACTGATTGGCAAAGACATCACGCTGCGCTACGGCGAGCGGCAGGCGCTAGCACAAGAGCCGAGTGACCGTCCTGCGATGAGCGGGGAAGGGAACAACGGTGGAGGAGGCGATGACTACGGGTTCTCCGTGGTGCGCAAGCAACAGCCGTTGCGGGTAGTAGGTCTCATCGATCAAGAGCCTTACGGCGGCATGAGGACGGTGTCGCGGGGACGCATCTTTTTGCCGGTGCGCACCACCGAACGCCTGAACATGGCGCAATTCACCGACATGCGCAGTTCGTTGCGCGGCGGCAGCGGCAAGACGTACATGACATTGACCGTTCGGGTGAAAGACCCGGGCAAAGTGCAGGCCGTGCAAGACGCCATCAGCCAGATGAGCTTCCGCACGTTTTCGGTGTTGGATGCGACCAAGAGCCTGCGACGGTTCTTTACGGTGCTGGACCTGTTTCTGGGAATTTTCGGGTCGTTGGCGTTGGCCGTGGCGACGCTGGCGATTATCAACACGCTGGTGATGGCGGTACTCGAGCGGCGGCGCGAGATTGGTGTGATGAAGGCCATCGGCGCCAGCGACCAGGACGTGAAGAAGCTATTTTTTACGGAAGCGGGAGCAATGGGTTTCTTCGGCGGAGTGCTGGGCATCGTGCTAGGCCTGGGCATCGGCAAGGCGATTAACTTCGGCACCGGTATCTATCTGCACCGTCACCAACTGCCCAGTGAAGCGGTGTGGGTGATGCCGCTGTGGCTGGTGGGCGCAGCGATCGCGTTCTCTATTATGGTGAGCCTGATGGCGGGCTTATATCCAGCAAGCCGCGCGGCGAAGCTCGATCCGGTGCAAACGCTGAAATACGAATGAAGACGAATCGCCACAGGTTCCTGCTAGGTGCGATCATGGCGTTGCTGTGCGCGTGTGCCACGATTCCTGTCGCCCGCGCGCAGGGTCGCGCCGAGTGCGCGACCATCAAATCCACCGTGTTGGAGCGGTCAGTGCGGTACTGCGCCTACCTGCCCGCGAGTTTCGACACGGACAAAACCCGACGCTTTCCGGTGCTCTACTACCTGCATGGACTGGGCGACAACGAGCAGTCGCTGTTGAACACAGGCGGTTGGGACCTCATCGAAGACCTGCGGCGCACCGGAAAGGTCGGCGACTTTATATTGCTGGCGCCGAGCGCGGGGCATACGTTTTTTCTCAACTCGGCAGATGGCAAGATTCGCTATGAGGATTTCCTGCTGAAGGAATTTATGCCGCAAATGGAAAAGAAGTACCGCGGCGAGAGCGTGGCCACGATGCGCGGCATCACGGGCGTTTCCATGGGAGGATTCGGGGCGCTGCGGATGGCATTCAAACACCCGCAGCAGTTTGCCGCAGTCAGCGCCCAGATGCCCGCGCTGATCGCCGAGATTCCGGCAAATTTCTCCATCGGTGGGAAGGGCTCGCCGGCATCGATGATGGGCGATGTTTTCGGCACTTCGTTTGACCGGGCCTATTTCGACCGCAACAACGTCTTTTACTTCGCGCGCTCCATGCCTGCCGCGCAACTCAAGCGGTTGAAGATCTACTTCAACGTGGGGAACAACGACGACTACGGATTCGAGCAAGGTGGCGAAAAATTGCACCAACTGCTCGATTCGCGCGGGATTCCCAACGAGTTTCATATCTATCCGGGAGGTCACGATCCCCAATTCGTGGTGCGGCACTTCGGCGAGGTCATCGAGTTCCAGTGGAAGGCGATAGGCAAGTAGCAGATCCCATCTGCTTGTGAAGCGGGTGCGGCGTCCCTATACTCGGGATGCCGCAGCATGAACGAAACTTCGCCATCGCTTCATCCCATACCGTCGTGTGCAAGGAGTATGGCGCTGCTGATCGCGGCGGGCATCTTCGTCTCGTACGCCTATTTTTATTCGGGAGGCGGCTGGAACCAGAACACCAGGTTAGACCTGGTACGAGCGATCGTCGAGCGGCATACGCTGAGCATCGACGCATACCACGAGAACACCGGCGACAAGGCATACAAGGATGGTCATTACTACTCCGACAAGGCGCCCGGGCAGCCGTTGCTGGCGGTGCCGGCAGCCGCGGCTACCCGGTTCATGCTGCAGATGGCCGGCAAAGATCCGTCTTCGGCGCGGGAGTTGGTGCTCACGTCTTATGTTTGCAATTTGTTCTCCGTCGCGCTGCCGACGGCTTTGTCTTGCGCGTGTTTGTTCC
>Ga0207761_1000619_pt1 | contig 12354 bp, 20 predicted proteins | sample LuqExpMetageno34_FD_187792 | JGI IMG/M metagenome (GOLD analysis project Ga0207761, IMG submission 187792) | Tropical forest soil microbial communities from Luquillo Experimental Forest, Puerto Rico - Sample 34 (SPAdes) | ecosystem: Environmental > Terrestrial > Soil > Tropical forest ... | reverse complement strand
CGGGAAGGGGAGCGGTCCGCGATGTTGGAGGTTCTACGGTGAGTGCTTGTGAGCACTGCCTGCGGCCAGCCCCTGGACGTGATAGTGGTCGGCGCGGGGTTCGCCGGCCTGTATGCCCTGCATAAGTTGCGCAACCAAGGCCTGTCGGTACGGGTACTCGAGGCCGCGCCCGAGCTGGGCGGCACCTGGTACTACAACCGTTATCCGGGGGCGCGCTGCGATGTCGAGAGCGTCGACTACTGCTACTCCTTCTCCGAAGAACTGCAGCAGGAGTGGAACTGGACCGAGAAGTACGCCACCCAGGCCGAAATCCTCAGCTACCTGAACTGGGTCGCCGACAAACTCGACCTGCGCCGCGACATCGCGCTCAACACCCGCGTCGTGTCCGCGGTGCTCGACGAGGCGACGCTGCGGCGCCGTTTCCCCGCCTACGACTCGTGGCCCGCGGACGCGCAGCTCGGGACGCTCTCGTGCGCGTGGGCGGCCGGCGCCGGGTGGGCTTGCCCGAAGTTCACGGCGGCCGTCAACGCGCTGGAACCCGGGTTCCAGGTGGCGGCCGGGCCGGTCCCGGGCGCGTCGGGGGACCTGGACCCGGGGGCGCGCGGCGAGGCGTGGCTCGAGGACAATCACAAGCCGGGCCCGAACCCGGCGAACCCGGGCCTGCACCCCCGGAACCTCGCGAATCAGGTGCTGTTCGGCAACGCGGCCCGGATCGTCGAGTCGCCGGGCACGTACGACCCGGAGCGACTCTACTGGCCGCAGCACCTCACGCTGACGCCGGCGGGCCCGTGAAGCTCGCGGGCTGGGTCGACAGCGCGGCGTCGCGGACCGCCGAGCAGGCGATCGCGCTGCTGCGCGCGATCCCGGGCGGGCCCCGCATCCAGATCCCGATCCGGTGCGTCGGCTCGCCCCCGAGCCCGGTCCAGCGCGACTTCCCGAACGAGGTCATCAACCGGGGGATCGACCGGGCGCCGATCCGGCGCGTCGCGATCGCGAGTCTCGTCTCGGCGCAGCAGCACACGGTCGCGCGCAACCGGGTCGAGTCCTACATCAAGAAGCCGGACCTCATCCCGAAGAACGCGCACCACAAGGTGCACGGCGGGCCGATCGACCTCCCGATCGTCATCCGGTATCAGCAGCTCAACTGGCTGTACGACGGGCACCACCGGACGATGGCGGCGGTCCTGCTCGGGGAGCGGACGATCCGGTGCCGGTACGTCGACCTCGATGCGGTAAAGTCCCGCGCGTGAGAGTCGAGTGGCAGCCACGGGACGAGGTTCTGGCGCGTCTGCGGGCCCGGTATCGGGCCGCCCAGTGGAAGTCGGACCCGGAGCGGTACGCCGCGTGGCTCGCGCTCTCGCGGTTCTGCGACCACGTTGACGAGAAGGAGCGGCGCGCGGAATAGATCGGGGCGTGAGGGCAGCAGCACTATCGGTCCTCTTGCTCGCGTGCGCGGCGCAGCCGGCCCCCCGGTGGCCCGACGATCCCGCGAAGGTCTGCCCCGTCTGGGTCGATTCGCGATTCTCGAACCGCGAGCGCGCGCAGATCCGGAGCGCGGTCGACCGGTGGAACCGCGTGCTGAACGGCGCCCTCTGGGTCTACGTCGCGTCGGAGGACTTCTCGGAGCCCGGGCGGGACGCGGTCGTGGGGCTGCTTCGGCTCTGGCGCCCCGAGGATGGGATCACGATCGATCGCGTCCAGACGACCGATCCGGCCGCACTCTGGAACCCGACGTTCTACGGATGGGTGTCGCGGGTCGGCGCGCACGACATCCGGCTGGTCCCGAAGCGGGTCGAGGATCGGGGCGACAACCTTGAGGCGGTCGTGATCCACGAGATCGGTCACACACTCGGGGCCCGCCACACGAGCCCGAGCGAGTTCGACGCGGCGCGCGGGTTGGTCGAGTGCCACCGTCGAACCTTGATGCAGCAGCCGTACGACGAAGCGATCGACTGCATCGACACCGTGACGGTCGCGCAGGTCGCGACCTACAGCCATTGGGACCTCGCGCAGCTGCGGCCCGAGTGCGAGGCGAAGCCGCGCTGACGCGGCATTCGGGTCGTCATGGGAAAGAAGACGCGACTCGCTTGGAAGAGCATCGATTTCGGGCTGGGGGTCTTGCTCAAGGCGATGGTCCTGCTGTTCGTTTTCCTCGTCGTCTGGATGCTGGCGCACGGCTGCGCGCTTCCGCCCGCCGCGCCCGCCGGCGCGGTCCCGTGCGGGTCCGACGCCGAGTGCCGCTACGACGAGGTTTGCCGGTTCCCCCACGCGGGGTCGCGCGCGGTCTGCCTGCCGGGCGAGAACGAGGTCGACCGGTGAGTGGCTTCAAGCCGGGCCAGCACTGCCCGACCGCGGGGGAGGATCACCCGTTCGCGGTGACGCAGCGGGAGGTCGCGAAGCGCCTCGGGCTGACGCCCGGGTGCGTCGATCGGATTGAGAAGCGGGCGCTCCAGAAGCTCCGGGCCGCCGCGATCGCGCGCGGTCTTTTGCCGGCCAACGACGAGTGATGTCGCGCCCCCGGAAGGGCGAGCCGCGCGGCCCCAACGTCGCGGCGGAGGACAACGGGTGCCTGTCGCACCGCGAGATCGCGCGGCGACTCGGCATCTCGCACGGGCGGGTGCAGCAGATCGAGGCGCGGGCGCTCGAGAAACTCAGGCGAGCGATGATCGCCCGGGGCCTGATCTGAGACTTGGAACCCGGGTTCCAGTAGCGTCGTCGGCATGGCGACGCTCTACGTGCTGGGCAACGACGTCAACTATCGGGGCACGCGGCTCCGGGCCGGAAAGACCATCTCGGACGCGCTTTATAACATCACGGCCCTGCAGGCAGCGGGCGCGCAGCTCCGGCTCTCGACCGACTCGGGCGTCGTGGCCCGCGCGCTCGCGCTCCAGCAGTCGAGCCGGGGCGGGCAGGATCCCCCGTTCGAGGTGGCGTCCCGGAGCGACACGGTCGACCCATTCGTCCCGCCGAGCTCCAGCACGATCGCCGGCATCGCGGCCGGGGGAGGCCTGGCCGGCACGTACCCGAACCCGACGGTCGCGAGCATCGCGGGGCTGGCGGCCGGCGGCGCGCTGACAGGCACGTACCCGAACCCGGGCGTGAACGTCGGGGCGGGCGCGAGCGTGACCGGGACGCTCCCGGCTGCCAATCAGGCCGCGCAGGCGCTCGGCGGGAACCTCTCGGGCACGACCGCGGGCGGATCGGTCGCGACCCTCTCGGGCGCGGTCGCGTTCGCGTCGGGCGCGTCGATCGCCAACTCGGGCGGCGGAACGGGCAGCATCGACCTCTCGGGCGCGACCGACGGGCTCCTGAAGGCCGGCCCGTCCGGGTTCATCGGCGTGAAGATCGACACCGCGACGGCGGTGAAGTTCGTCATCGGCGCCGCGACCGCGACGGGCCTGACGGTCGTGCCGACGACCATCTGGGTCGGGATCGCGAGCGGGAGCGAGACGGCGAACAACTTCACGATCCAGGGCGACGGGTCGAACACGATCCTCAACTGCGCGAGCGCGGGCGGCATCATGCCGATCCGATTCGGCAACGGCGCCCAGTACACGTTCGCGGCGGGCAACGTCCGGCCGAACAACGACGCGTCGAACGACCTCGGCCTCACGACGAACCGGTGGAATCACGTCTGGACGAAAGACATGATCGTCGGCGGGACGGCCCCGACTCCCGGCAACGGCGTGGGCGTCATCACGATCGGGACCGCGTCGACCGTGCCAACGACCAACACGACGAACGGCGGGCAGCTCTACGTCGACACGGGTGCGCTGAAGTACCGTGGGTCGGGCGGCACCGTCACGACGGTCGGGAACGCGGACCCGCACTGCCCCGCGTGCGGCGCCGACTACATGAAAGAGTTCGACAACGCGCAGACGGGCTACTTCGCGATCTGCCTGAAGTGCCTGGCGGACGAACTCGGGAGTCGCAACTGGATCGTGCGCGGGCCCACGCGGCTCGCGGGTTGAGGGAGGTCGTGATGCCGAGCGTGGCCGGAACGGCGCAGACGAACGCCGGGATGTCGAAGGAAGCGAAGCAGGCGAGCCAGAAGGCGGCCGAGCTGTCGGACGCGACCGCGGACGGCGACCACGAGTCGCACGGGCGCGCCGCGACGGCCCACTATGACGCCGCGTGGGCGAACGAGCGGGCCGGCAACGTCACGAAGGCGCTCGACCACCGCAAGCAGGCGAATGTGCACGGCGAGAAGGCGGACCTGGGCCGGCAGGCCAAGAGCTTCGCGGACGACATGAGCCGCAAGGCGACCGACCTCTCGACGATGGCGGGCAAGGCGAAGTTCGGGCAGGACCCGAGCGATCCGCGCTCCGAGAAGGAGCTGCACTCCGACGCCGCGCAGGCGCACGAGATGGCGGCGCGCGCCCACGAGCTCGCGGGCTGCGACCGCGGGGCGAAGTTCCACAAGGCGATGGCGGAGCAGCACGGCGCGGCCGCGGAGCCGCCCAAAGACGCGCCGGTGTAGCGGTGAAGATCGCGGCGTGGGCCGCCGGCGTGGCGGGAAAGACGCGGCTCCCGATCGCGCGCCTGCTGCCGCCCGACCACCGGTTCGGCACGACCGTGCCGGACGGCGGTTCCTGCTGCGCGAACTGCCGGTTCGTCTCGGAGGACGGCGAGCGGTGCGGGAACGCGCGGTTCGTCACGTGGCGCCGCGAGGTCGAGGGCGCACGCACGCCCGCCGCCCTGCCGGCGCCGGCGCGCCAGTACTGCTGCGACGTCTGGGAGGCGGGGCGGTGACGGGCCTGCTCGCGATCGCGCTGCTGGCGCTCGCCTGCTACGCGGTCGCGCAGAACGCCTGGTGGCTCTGACGCGGCAACGCTCGCGCACGAAGCGCTACGTGTTCGTTGCGATCGCGACGGGATTCAAGCGGGTGCTCGGGTATGGCGCTCACGACACGATCGTGACGCTCCAGCGGACGCTCGTGCCGGGAGTCGCGGAGGACGGGACGCAGGGGCCCGGCGCGCTCTCGCACGGCGCGATCGAGCTCTCGTACGGAAGCTCGCGCGTGCCCGCCGAGGGGGAGTTCTACCAAGTCGTGATGGAGGACATCGGGACGCCCGAAATTTCCCTTCCGTACGCTCGGACGGTTCCGCGCTTGTTCCGCGTCACGATCGACGAGATCCCGTGGCCCGAGACGGACGCGGCAACTGGTGGGTCTTGAGCAAGAAGACGGGTCACGTGCCGGGTCAAGTGGGGTTCTCCAACGCGTACTTCTCGCGGGAGGCCGACAACGCGACGCGCGAAGCGGAGATGTCGCTGCTGGCGGCCGCGAACTCGGGCACCCAATTCGCGCTGCCGAGGGCGCGCGAGAGCTGCGCGAATGCGCGGACCGCGAACATCGCGGCGGGCCGGCAGACGAGGGCGCACCGATTCGAGGTCGAGCAGACGCGAATCGACCACCAGCTCGATCTGGACGGGTTCCGCCGGAGCGTGGTGGTGCGGACGAACTGGGGCGCCGTCGCGCAGTGGGGGGTGGTGGCGCTCCTGGTCGCGTGGGCCGCGATCCGCGAGTTCTGGCGATGAGCGGCCTGAGCCAGAACTATTCGAACGTAGCTCGGCGCGTTCTCCGCATCGCGCGCGAGGCGTCGACGCAACCCGACAATCGGAACGCGCTTGGACTCAGCAACATCGCGCGGCAGAACAGCGTCGCCGCCTTCACGCAAGCGCCCCGCCGGCGCGTGACGGCCCGCGACGGCCGCAAGCGGCTCCTGGACGGAATCGCGGTGCACTCGCGCGCGATCGCGGCCCACGAGGAGGCGTCGAGGGTCAATCAATCGCTCGGGTACGAGCGGATCGCCGAGATGCACGACGCGAGCGCGGGAGCTCACCGGGGCGTGAAGCGGGAGCTCGAGAGTGAGCTCGGGTCGATCGATGATCTCGAGGCGTTCCGGCGAAGCCTGCGGGAGAACTCACTCGCGGCGTTCGCGACCGCGTTCGTGGCGTTCGTCATCTTCTCGTTCGTCGCGCTCGTGCTCTCATCGCTCTTCTGGTCGTGAATCGCCGAGAGGATCCGGTCATCGCCGAGAAGCGGCGCGCGTGGCGCAAGGGGTTGTGCCGCTGGTGCCTCGGGACCGTCGCGCCGCCCCGCCGGACGTTCTGCTCTGACCCGTGCGTCCGGGAGTGGGAGGTGCGGTCGAACCCGAGTGTTCTCCGTCGCCTCGTGTTCAAGCGGGACGGGGGCGTCTGCTCGGGCTGCGGCGCGGACTGCCACACGCTCCACCGCGACCTGACGGTCCTGTCCGAGAAGAGCGCGGTCGAGTTCCTGAAGCGGGTCGGGGAGCTGGGGCTGGAGCGCCGCGTCCCCCGGCGGGCGCTCTGGAGCGCGATCGCGACGCTGGAGCTGGCGGGCCGGTGCGACTCCGTCGAGATGCGGAGCAAGCGGCAGTTCGCCGGCTGGGAGGCGGCGATCCGGTGCCTCTGGGAGGCGGATCACCGGGTTGCGTTCGAGGAGGGGGGCGAGTCGACGCTCGACAACGCTCAGACCCTCTGCTGGCGGTGCCACGCGACCAAGACGGCCGAGCACGCGGGGCGGCGGGCGGCCCGCCGGCGCGCGCGCCCGTAGGGGCTGGAACCCGGGTTCCAGAAGGGAGCGGGGGAAAACCGCGCCCCCTACCATCGCGACCATGACGGTCGCGGCGCTCCTCAAGTTCCAGCAAGGCATCACTATCGGGACGGCCGGCGTCGCGCTCTATGGGTCGAGCGGCGTGCCCGTGACCGCATCGAACAACGACGACACCAACGTCGCGGTCTGGACCTACTCGGTCGTCGACGCGCCGCCCGGCAGCGCCATCACGCCGGGCGTCAAGCAGACGGGCGCGACCCCGACCTGGACCTTCACGCCCGACCACACCGACACGTTTCTGGTCCAGCTCGACGTCACGGGCCACGACGGCACGACCGCGACGCACCAGCTCGCGTTCGGCGTCAAGCGGGCGAACGGCCGGATCGTCCCGCCCTTCCAGGGCGTCCCGAGCTCGATCAACTTCGGCTCGCGCACGCGCGGTTGGTCGGCCGACATGGAGGCGTGGCTCAACTACGTCGACTCGATCGCGAACGAGACGACGGTCTTCAACGTCCGCAACTACGGGGCGGTCGGGAACGGGGTCGCGGACGACACGGCCGCCTTCACGGCCGCGATCGCGGCGAAGGACGCGGCCGGGGGCGGGCGGATCGTCGCGCCGGCGGGCGTCTACAAGATCACGACCGCGCTCGACCTCGGCACCAAGCCGTTCGTCTTCGCCGGGCAGGGCCACTTCTCGGCAGTCTCGGCTGTGTTCGGGAACGCCTCGTGGACGAACCCGACGCCGGCGGGGGGCTTTCAGGGCACCTACCTGTATTTCTCGAACTCGGCTGCGAACGGGCTTGTGTTCTCGCCCTCGTTCGTGACGGCGCTCCTTCAGGACTTCGGGATCATCGGCCCCGGCGCCGGCACGACGACCGGCCTGATCTCGACCAACGCGTCGGCGAATCAGCTGCAGGTCAAGGACGTCTCGATCGCGAACTTCTTCGTCGGGTTCGACCCGGGCGCGATGGAGAACTTCTACACGCTCGGGCTCGACGTGCGCGGCTGCGACACCGGCGTCAAGGTGCGGGGGATCGGCGCCACGCAGGCGACTGACTGTCGGTTCTACAACACGCTGATCAACGCGTGCGGCGACGGGATCGTGCTGTCGAACCTCGCGCTGGGGGTCTTTCACGGTGGGCTCGCGCAGGGCTGCACGCGCTGGGGCGTGAAAGTGCTCGGACCGAACATCAGCGAAGTCTCGCTCGACGGCTTCTGGTTTGAGGTCAACACGTCGGGCTCGATCGACATCGACGCGACGGGCGGAAGCGTCACGGGCGTTCGCATACACAAGTGCCGATCGAGCGACACCGTCAGCCTCGCGACCGCGACGGGCGGGAACGTCATCAACTTCCTGTCGCTGCAGGACAACTTCATGGGCGGCACCGTCACGCTCGCGGCGAACTGCCAGAACCTGATCGCGGTCAACAACGACTTCGTGACGCTGACGAACAGCAGCCTTCAGCTCGCGACGCTCCGCGATCGCTACGTCGACGTGCGGGACTACGGGGCGGTCGGCAACGGCTCGACGGACGACACGGCCGCGCTCCAGAACGCGATCAACATCGCGGGCAAGGCGGGCAAGTTCCTCCGCCTCGAGTCGGGGAAGTCGTACAAGACGACCGCGCCGCTCCTCATCTCGATGGACGCGGGCAACTACGGGTTCGTGTTCGGGGGCGACAGCGAAAACTCGGACATGATTGGCGGCTCGACGCAGCAGCCAACGATCCGGATGGTCGCGCCGACCGTCTCGACCACGACCGCCAGCATCACGAGCGAGGCGACGGTCGGGGCCGATTACAACCTCGGGCTGAGCGGGCTCGCGACCGTGCTGGCGAGCTGGCAGGCAGGCGACCAGCTGTTGCTCTCGAACTGCGCGGTCGCGAATAACAACGGGTGCTGGACCGTCATCCCGAGCTCCGTGGACGTCGTGGCCGGGACCTGCACCGTGCTGGTGCCGTCGCTGCAGCTCCCGCCGGCGTTCCCGGACGCGAACTCGGGCTCGATCCACGTCACGCTCAAGAAGCCGGTGCTCAACATCCGGTCGCGCGGCGTCACGATCCGCAACCTCACGCTCGACGGCGCCAACACGGCGTCGTGCCTCGCGAACTGCACGCCCGACACCGTCAACGCGAACACGAACATCCAGTTCCGCGCGGTCGGGGGGCAGAACGCGTTCTTCGGCATCACGATCGGCGATCTCGGGCCGCGGTCCGTCTACTCGGGCAACTGCGAGAGCTACGAGATTTTCAAGTGCTACTTCCAGTCGATCACGTCCGCAGGCGTCTACCTGGTGAACAGCGCCGGGCAGGCGAAGCAGGAGCGGATCACCAACTGCACGTTCACGAACGGGCTGTTCGGGATCCTGCAGGTCTCGGGGTCGATCCATGTCTACGGGTGCGCGTTCTCGGGCGTCACCAGCTCGTGCGTGTTCCTCGGGCGCGCGACCGACTACCAGCTGCTGCACGGCAATCACGCCGAGGGGTGCGCGCGGTTCCTTCAGACCGCCGTGGGGGCCGACCTCGCGCTCACGATCGTCGACGGGCTCTCGTTCGACTCCGCGGGCGCGCTCGCGGCGGACGGGGAGTTCATCCAGTTCAATCAGGGGGGCGGGTTGATCCTGCGCTGCTGCGAGGCGGACGCGGGCGTCAACAGCGGGATCTCGGTCGGGCTGAACGGGAACATCCCGGCCTGGCGTGGCATCCAGGCGTCGATCGAGCACTGCTGCTTCGGGCGGACGACTCCGGGCGGCAGCTCGTTCGTCACGCCGAAGGGGAACAACCCCGCGTTAGGCGGATCGATCTGGTACTCGCGCGGGAACCGGCAGGACGGGGGCGACACGAACCTGATTCTCGTCCCGGACGGCACCCAGGTGGTGCCGGGCGTCTCGCTCGCGACCTCGGCGGCGCCGCCCTTCAACCTCGTCGTCCTGGGGTTGCCGAACAACTCGCTGACGCTCGCGACCGGGAACAACGACAACGTCCCGTACCAGGGCTGGACGTCACTCGACGTCACGGACTCGGGCGGCGCGATGGTGCTGCGCGGGCTCGCGGGCGGGATCGACGGGATGGTGTACCGGCTGCGCTACAGCGGCAGCCAGTCATTCACGAACAGCCACCAGAACGCCGGCAGCTCGGCGGCGAATCGATTCATCTGCAACACCGGAGCCGACATCGTCGCGACGCCGCCGGCCGGCGGGTTCATCGAGTTCGAGTACCGGTACAATGGCGGGACGACCAACCGCTGGTACGTCCGCCAGATCGCCTGACGCGCGGCAACCGATCCGGCATGGAGCTGGTCATCATCGAGAGCCCGTACGCGGGCGAGATCGCGCGCAACGTCGCGTACGCGCGCGCCTGCGTGCGCGACAGCCTGATGCGGGGCGAGGCGCCGTACGCGTCGCACCTGCTCTACACGCAGCCCGGGATCCTGCGCGACGACGTTCCGGGCGAGCGCCGGCATGGCATCGAGACGGGGCTCCAGATCGCCCGGCTGGCGAAGCGGGCAGCGCTGTATCTCGACTTCGGGATGTCGAGCGGAATGCGGGTCGGGCGCGATCGGCACATCTCGGAGGGGCGGATCGTTGAGGAGCGATACCTCGAGCCCGAGCTCGTGCTCGCCATCATGGGCAAGTCGGATCTGGACGTGGCCGGTCTCGCGGATCTGTTCACGCCGTTCCCGAGGTTCTGATGAGCGCCGAGGGGTTGCTGCTCGGGGGCTTGCTGCGCGCCATCCAGGCGACCGCGGACGCGGGCTGGAGCGAGGCGGCGCGCCAAGAGCTCCAGCTGGCGGCCGGCAAGACCCGGAGCGAGCTGCGGCGGATCGCGGTCGACCGCGCGCTCGCGATCGCGGGTTGGCGCGAGGCCGAGCCCCCGCCGGCGCCGAAGCCCGAGCCGGCCGCGTCCTGGGTGTCGGACGGGCTGACGCCGGTCGAGCGCGCGTTCTGCGAGCACGTGGCGGCGCAGCTGGCCCGTCGGGGCGCGGTCCTGCGGGCCGTCCAGCGGGCGTACGGCGAGATTTTCCTGACGGCCCACCGGGTCGATGGGACGATTCAGACCGAGCGGTTGGCGGAGATCATCGACCCTGACTGGTGCCAGAACCGCGCTGGCACGATCCTTGGGCGTCGCGACGTCGTGGGTCGATTGTCGGCCGTGCGTCGAAAGCGCGTGACGGCCAGCGCGAGCCCGGAGTCCCATCCGGGGAATGAAGACCCTCACGCTCAGCCAGCGAGTCCCGATAGCCGAGATCGACGAGGGGCGGCGCCTGCCGCTCGTCCCGCGACCGACGACGCGCCACGACTGCGTCGCTTGTGAGTCGTGCCAGAAGTGGCGCGACGAGGGGGCGAACCGCCGCGCGAAGCCGCTCGAGTGCGGCCACACGTTCGACCAGGCGTACAGCCACTCGCGCCCGTGCGTCTGGGTGTCGTGCCGCAGCCACCTCTACCTCGACGTCACGTCGCGCGGCAGCTGCAAGCTGAACTTCCCGGACCGGGACGTCGAGCAGCTGCGCGAGACGTGCTGCCTGGACGTCGCGGAGCGGGGCGAGCACACACTCGAGGAGATCGGCGAGCTGATGAACGTGACGCGCGAGCGCGCGCGGCAGCTCGAGGCGCGCGGGCTCGCGAAGTCGCGGCACTCGGCGCACCTGGATCTCGTCGAGGAGGCGCCGGACCCGGGCGCGCTCGCGCGGCTGCGCGTCCTGCTCGACACCGATCCGGACTTCTTCGGGGGCGTCGAGCTCGACGACGAGGAGGACGAAGACGGGCCGGTCGCGCCGAGCCCGGGAGAGCTCGCGGCGGACGACGGCGCGGAGCAGGATGACGACGATGAGTGACCCGCCCCGCAAGCTCTCGGTCGCGAAGTGCGTCGGAACCCCGGAGCCGGAGCTCGTCGAGCGGCTCGAGGAGCTGTTCGCGCTCGCGCGGGCGGGCCAGATCGCGGCGCCGCTCGATCATCCGCGGTTCTGCCCCGCGTGCCTGAGCAAGCGCGCCGACGAGGCGGCGCGATGCCCGTCGGGACACCCGTTCCGGCGCGTGCCCGTCATGCTCGAAGTCGCGGCGGTGCGGTCGTGAGGCTCCGGGACCGGTTCCGTGTCTTCCTCGGCGCGCCGTCGCCCGAGGAGCTGCGGGCGCTCGAGATCCTGCGGGGCTTCAAGCGGGCGCACGCGCGAACGCGCGACGCCGTCGACGCATTCGCGTCGCGCCTCGTGTACGCGAGCTCGCTCCGCGCGACCCGACGGGCTCCCGGCGATCCGGTCGTACTGACGATCGACGTCCGGGAGGCGTGGGTGCTCGAACTGCTGAATGCCGTCTACGGGGAGGAGCACCCCATCACCACGACGTTCCGGCAGCGCATCGCGATCGCGGTATCGGCCCTCGAGTCATGAGGCAGACGAAACTCCAGGAGCTCGGCTCGCGCATTTTGCCCGACACCTCGTCGCGGATCCGCCTTGGGGACGTCTTCGTCGCGGCGCTGCGGTGCCGGTCGCTCCGGTGCCGCGCCGTCTCGGTCGGGATCCGGGGCCCCTCGGAGTGGATCGACTGGCGATCGCTCAAGTGCCCGAAGTGCCGGCGGGTCGGGCTGCTGATGCAGCGCGAGCAGCTCGCGGACGTCGAGGTCGACGGGCAGCTCGAGGTTGCGCGCTGGCGGCCCCGCGCGGAGGCGGGTGAGCGCGAGAACGAGTGGCGCTATCTCCCGTTCGATCTCGCGAGCCGCCGGGTGTCGCGGTGACGGCGCCGGAGGTTTCGGTCCCGCACTCGATGGGGTGCGGGGGGTGCT
>Ga0207761_1000618_pt1 | contig 12371 bp, 10 predicted proteins | sample LuqExpMetageno34_FD_187792 | JGI IMG/M metagenome (GOLD analysis project Ga0207761, IMG submission 187792) | Tropical forest soil microbial communities from Luquillo Experimental Forest, Puerto Rico - Sample 34 (SPAdes) | ecosystem: Environmental > Terrestrial > Soil > Tropical forest ... | reverse complement strand
ATTCAAAAAGCCGCGCATGAGAATGCGAATATTATTTTTGGCGCGGTGATGGACGACAACATGAAAGACATGGTCAAGATCACAGTGATCGCCGCCGGCTTTAAAGACGCGGGCAAGAAGCAGGCCGTGCAGAAACCGTCCTTTATGCCGAAGACGTGGAAGGCTGGGCGCGACGTGCCAACGCAAACGGAATTGCCGGTGCAGGCGCCTCCGAACGTGGTACACCAGGTCGCGCAGAACGTGCGCGAGGTACAACCCGAGGTACAGAAGGACGATTTGGATGTGCCAACCTTTCTCAGGCGGCAGGCGCAGAAAGCCTGAGCGACCAGTTCCTGAAAAATTGAATGAAGTCAGGGCACGCGGCGAGCGTGCCCTTTTTGTTTACGAGAACAATCGCTGGCGAGCCGATTTTTGTCGTGACATTTATAAGCTCGGGGCCTAATCTTGCGGAACCTCGAGGAGCGCAGAATTGACCACACCATCGGTGGTGCTTGAACCCCGCCGAGGAATCGGACACGAACTGGTTCAGCTGCCGCGCGAACGCCGCCTCAATCTGGTGTCCCTTCTCTGGCTGATCTTCTTCACAACGTGTGGTGGCGCTTTCGGCCTGGAGCCGCTCGTCGGAGCGGTGGGGCCGGCCTTGGCTCTTCTTTTGATTGTTGTTGTGCCCTTCGTTTGGAGCCTGCCGACGGCGCTAATGACCGCGGAACTCACCGCGCTCATCCCGGAAGAGGGCGGGTACTACGTGTGGATCCGGGAAGCGTTCGGCTCATTCTGGGCAGTGCAGCAAGCTGTCTGGATCATGACGACGGCAGTGGTATGGCTGGCGATGTTTCCAGTGCTGTTCGTGAGTTACTTGAGCTACTTTTTCCCGGCAATTGTCCCGGTACCGGGTTCGCCTCATCAACAGATGAACGCGGTGATTTGCTGGGCTTTGGCCGCTCTGGTGATTGCCTGCGGCGCGATTCTGAACCTGCGCGGCGCGCGCGACGTTGGGCGTTCCGCGAATGTGAGCGCCTATTTCGTGCTTGGCGCGTTCCTGATTCTCTTGTTGGTGTGGATGAAGCGAAGTCCAACGCCGGAACCTGTTCTCGGCGTTTTGCGCAACGATCCCGGGCTGAGCAACAAGGGAGCGCTGCTACTCGGCCTTTCCTACATCACATTCAATACCTCGGGCTGGGATAACGCGTCGACCTACGCCGGCGAGGTCAATGAACCCCAGCGCAATTACCCTCGTGCGCTGATCGGCGCTGTATTTGTTTTGATCCTGTGCTACGTCTTTCCCGTAATTGCGGGCGTGACCGTCACCACGGATCCTTCCTTATGGAGCGCCGACGCGGGCTGGCCGGCGGTTGCTGCGACCATAGGGGGCCGTTGGCTGGGGAATTTGTTGGCGGCAGCGGGACTGGTGTCAACATTTGGACTATTTAGCTCGCAGTTGCTTTATGTTTCACGGTTGCCGCTGGTTCTGGCCTGCGACGGCTGGTTGCCAAGAATTTTCGCGAGAACATCGCCGGATGCTGCCGCCCCGCGCGTTTCGATCGTGACCTTCGCGCTGATCGCTATGATCTTCGCGGCACTATCGTTTGGAAGTCTGGCGATTATTCAGTGCGTGTTGTACGCCGCCTGCCTGACTTTTGAGTTTTTGGCGTTACTGTTTCTAAGAGTTCGATATCCGAACGCAGCACGAAGCTTCAGAGTGCCCGGAGGTTGGCTGGGCTTGGGTTATGTCTGTCTGGCGCCCTTTGCGTTTGCTGTCGTTTTGCTTTGCGCGACGCTGCGCGAGTGGCGTAGCTTTCCAGGTCAATTGGGCGTGGTTGCAGGCGTAGTGGCCGGTGGTGTAATGCTGTACTCGGTTCGCCGCCGAACCGCGGCCATCCATGCGAATAGACCTGGCTATGACGCGAGTGAGTGAGCGTTCAGGCAGCGCTTCATGACGTGAATTTCCGATTCGAATTTGGTGAGATTAGTGCTGCCGTAGGGCAGAACTGTGCCTAGACCGGAGTGAAATTCCCGGGCCCCGGTTTCCGCAGCAATTTTCGCGATGTTGGCGGAATGAAGGCCTGCGCCCGGCATTACGATGATGCGATCTCTAGCGGCGGCAACGAGCGTACGAAGAATGGAGGCACCTTCAGGGGCCCCGGCGGCTCCGCCGGACGTCAGGATGCGCGAAGCGCCGGTCTCGAGTACGTCGTCGAGGGCTCGAAGGAAATCCGGAGTGTGATCGAACGCGCGGTGGAAGGTCACTTCGAGCGGGCGAGCAGCCTCGACGAGTTCACGGGTGCGTTCGACGTCTACAGTGCCGTCCTGCTGGAGGACCCCGAGCGCGACGCCGTCGAGACCCAGGTCCCGGACCGTGGCAATGGAGCGAAGCATAACCGCGAATTCCGCGTCGGTATAAACGAAATTGCCGGCGCGGGGACGGATGATCGTAAAAACGGGTATTTCGAGCTCTTCGTGAAGCTTGCGAATGGTGGCGATGGGTGGAGTGATGCCACCATGAGTCAGTTCGGCACAGAGCTCGAGCCGATCGGCACCGCCGCGTTCGGCGGCCAGAGCGGTGTCCAAGGATTCGACGGTGATTTCTAGCAGACGTTCGGAAGGCATCTTGGGCCTCGGCGGGGCGAGGGAGTTATATACTCCGGAGCGTTGCGAGATGCAACGGGTAAGACGACACCAAACCGGGGTTCAGTCTTTTGAATGCTGCATCGCCATCGGCTGGTTGGAAAGCCCTGGGGCTGCTTTTACGAGTTCCAAGAAACGCGACTGAGCTGCTTTTTACGAGATTCCCATTCGTTGCCGGAGAGAACACGCGGCGCAACCTCGATGAGGCGGGGTGTTAGCTTGAAGACGCTGGCGGCATTCCAAGGACGTCCGTCGCGTGTGCGGTACTCTCTTACATTAAGCGCGTCGGCCATGCTCTTGAAAGAAACGTCTTGCACGATCATTTCGGTGAGGAACCGAAGAGTTTCCATTTCCTGCGGATCATCTTCGAGATGGCGGCAATCGGAAGCGATGCGAAGGCCGAAGGGGATTTCTTCCGACCCCAGTGTGTCGAGTTCGCCCGGGAGTTCCGACTGAGCATCTCCCGGTACTTCAATCTCGCGCTCCCATTCCAGCGCGACGAGCTTCCAACCGGCGTCATGCATGCGGGAGAGGTAGGTGGCGGTTGGAAGAATGGTGATTTTCTCGCGAATGCGGTCCACTTTCTTCATGGAGCCTCCGAGGCGGGTTGATGAAGCCCGGTCTAGACACCGAACTGAGCAATTCCGCGACCAGCCATTGAGCGAACGTAAATAAAAGAAAACACTGGACCCTGTGTGCCTCGCCCTGTGGAGTCGCTACTTTCGGTCTGTCCGATTGCGGGAAGCGGATGTAGCGCCGGTGGGAAGTTGCTTACCGGGGAGGCAGCACCACATAACGTGCGATAACGAAGCCCATAGCGCCACCGAACACAACATCGCCCGGAAAGTGGTTACTTGTCGTGATACGAGAGAAGCTGATCGCGCCAGCCAACCCGTAGGCGACGAACGGAACCCATCGATGCCGGCCATACCGATGGGCGATGACCGTGGCGACAGCCATCGCGCCAACGGCATGTGCGGAGTAAAAACCGCCTGACTTGAATGGATTGTGTGTGCCGTTGAAGAAGCTATCCGTGTAGGGGCCGTTGCCGGAGTAGGAGAGTGGCTGGCGACGCGCGGTGACGGCCTTCATCGGAAGGTCGAGGAGGTAGGCGTCCGCGAACGCTTCTGCCGCGAGCAGCGCGGAACTTTGAGCATAGGCGTCCTTGCGCAACAAACCCACTGCATACATTGCCGCGGGAGCCCCGGCGACCATCGCAGCCGTGTTTGTGCCGCTAAATGCGTTGTTGAAGCCGTGGAAATTGGTCGTTGTGCGAAAGGGAGGAGCCGAATGCGCGTCGGTAGCGATGAACGCGGCGGTGGCGCCGGCGAGGCAGATCACGGGCAGGATGTGCTCTCCATGGATGAGCGACACCGGGAAGAGCCAAATGGATTTTTGGTCAGCCAGCAAGTTATCCGGCAAGCCTTTGATGGAAACCGCTCGATCGGGATCGTTGGAAGTTTGAGAATTGGACGGCGTATTCGATTGAGCGGTCGCGAGCGAGCACAAGAGCGACCCCGAAAGCACTGCTCCCAGGATCGCGATGTGAAGGCGGCTCACGCTCAAGATAAGCATCTATCGCAGTTTATCGCAAAGTTGATGTTGTCGCGGCTAAGATGGGCGGAGGCTAATTCATGGCCATTCTGACCTGGCTGCTGAAGACACGATAGTTCACGAACTCGCCGCGACACCAATAGACTTTACCCCCATATTCGGCCCGGCTCGTGATCGAGAGCGGAATCAGGCGACGCAAATCATCACGGCGCTCGAGCCAGCCGTACGTCATCACCGCTTGATAGTCCTTCCATTTTCCGGGCAGTTCGTAGTGTTCCGACATGCGGAGGATGTTGGTGTCCTGGTCGGTCCAAACCTCGCCATAGCATCCGACGGTGACGTCCTTGTTAAGAGAGAAGAAGCCAAGGTCAAGGCTGGAACGCCACCGGCAAAGGTTGTCTTCCACGACGGCGCGGTAACGAAAGATTTTGATTTCACGCCCACCTACAACAGCGTCAGGCAATTGCTCGACGTGCAGCCGCAGTTGCGTGCCGATCAGTTGAGGAAGTTCGGACCATTCGCCTCCCGGAACGATCGTCGTGTTCAGCGGTGGAAACGGTATGCTTTCCAGATCTTTGGTGCCTTCGGGATACTTGCGAAACCTCTGATAGCCGCCAAGAACGCGAATTTCATAAGCGGCTGAAGCGGCCGGACGTTTTCCCTGAGAACCCCATTCCAGTGTTTCGACGGCGATGAAATTCCGCATGCTGTCCGCCAGTAGTTGCGCTCTTTCGCGAAGGAGCTGTACGGCTGGAGTTTCGCTAGGGCGAAAGTGTAGGAAAGAATCGCCGGGAGTTGGCGCTGGCTGGGGATAAAGGTCGTCAGAATCCAGTGCGGCCGAGGGTTGCTCGATTGTGAAGACGTTCTGCGCCAAATCGGGGCGAACTCTACTGATGAAATCGAAAAGAGATTGCGTAGGTACGGCAAAAACCATCGGCTGCAAGTGATCGGCTATAGCGCTGACAATACCAACGATCTTCTGAGACTCGCGATCGACAACAATGCCACCGCTCGAACCGGGACGAATCCGGTGACCGTCCGAAAGTTCATATTGGAAAGCATGGAGGCCAAACTCAGTGTCGCCCTCATAGTGGCCCTCGAATTTGCGGAGCTTACGGTCGCGGAGAATGCGCTCCAAAGGGAAAACATAAATGTCTACCGGCTGACCCAGTTGGAGCGGCTCAAGGCTGAACGCAGCTCCATGGTGATCACGAAGCGGTTGTTTCAACTCAAACATGGCCAGATCTCGAGAATAGTTGAACCGGACCGATGAGCCGGACGGAAGCCGCAGGGAGGCCGCTTCTCGATCGAGCGGGCCAGTGGCCAGATATCTCTTGGTTATTTCTTCCCCGACAATTTTGTGAGGGTGGGCCATTGCTGCTACGTGGTAGTTCGTGATCACCCGTTGACAGTCGGAATCCAGGCAGAAGGCAGTTCCATAGTCGAGCTCGGTGCCAAGAGTCTTGAACTTCAGATCGGCGACCTTAAGCACAGTCTTATCGAAGTCTGGCGAGGCGGCTGGGTTGCCGAGTGGGGCCTCTGAAAAGGTTTGCTGCGAGCTTGCGGGGTGAGAAAGGAGCCAGAAAAAGAGAAACGGCCAAACGAACTTCCGGATCATGGGTCACCCAAACGACTCGTGCGAGTCGGAGGTGGCGAACTGCAGGCAGCTCTCCAATCAAGGAAAGACTGAAGAAGAGGAGGTTACGGCGGAGACGGTTCTAGCTTGTACTTCAATTCGGAACGACATTCCCACGGCGGTGTTTCATATCGGATGTGAAGCACCGTAGCTCATCCGTTGTCGACACGGCCGTGCGCGCTGAATGTGCACCGCCGTCACAGCACAAACGGGGGCGGGTTGTGCTAGAGTTTGGCCTATCAAATTGGTCTCTTCCCACAAACGAAATACCTCAACGGGGAGCACACCACGAAGGAGACCGTATGAGCAAAAGCAGAATTTTGGCGGGTGTTTGCGCGGCGATATTCGCGATGGTTAGCGGCGGGTGTCAGCAACCATACCATCAGCAGGAAGAAAAATACATTTTGGTTGCCGCAAACGTTGGCTTGCCGTACTGGCAAGAGGCACAGGCCGGGTTGAACGACATTGGCAAGACTGCGGGAGTAAAGGTAGAGCTTGTCGGGCCGGCATCTTTTTCTCCCGCTGAAGAGCTGGAAGCTTTCAAGCAAGCAGTCGCACAGAAACCGTCGGGCATCCTGGTGTCGGTAACCGATCCGAAAGCATTCAAGGAGCCCATTGATTCGGCGGTGATGGCGGGAATTCCGGTGGTCTGCATCGATGCAGATGCACCGGATTCGAGGCGCGTGCTTTTCATCGGTACCGACAACTTTCGCGCTGGACAAGAGAGCGGCAAGCGCATGGCGGATTTGCTGGGCGGGCAGGGACGTGTGATTGTGATCGGATTGGGCGGGCAGCTAAACACGGAGGAGCGAGCGCGCGGCGTCGAAGACATACTGAAGAAATATCCTGGGGTCAAAGTGAGTCAGACCATCGACGGCAAGGGCGATCCGCGCGTGACCTTTGACGCGATCTCCTCGCTGCTACAGAAGAAGGAAAAGTTCGACGGCATCATCGCGCTTGAGGCGACTGGCGGAGGCGGGGCGGCGGACGCGTTGCACCGGCTGGATATGACGGAGAAGATAAAGATTGTGGCGTTCGATAAAGATCCGCAGACGCTCGAAGGAATCGAGCGCAAGTGGATCACGGCGACAGTTGTGCAGAAGCCGTACGTGATGGCTTTTTATGGAGTGCGGTTTGCGGACGACTTGCACCATAACGCCGTGCACGAATTCAAAGACTGGGCGACCGCGCCAGCGGCGCCGTTGCCCACATTTGTCGATACCGGGACCGCCATTATTGATATTGGCAATTTGGCTGCCTTCCGGAAGGCGCTTGCGGAGCATCCCAAGTCCCCGTTGCAATAAGTTTCACGCGAGGCCGTACGCCGCAAATGCGACGATGGAGGCGATGCCAAGCGCGGAACCGAGCAGCGCGCCGGCGAGGACGTCGCTGAGAAAGTGCATGCCAAGAACGATGCGTGACAACGCTATGCTGATCGCCAGGAAGTAGAGCGGCCACTCGAGAGTCGGATAAAAGTAGCTGACAACCAGCGCAATGGAGAACGCGGTCATGGTGTGCCCGGACGGAAACGAGAACTGGTCGGGCGGGAGGATCGTTGCCCAGCAATGGGGCTGCAGTTGGCAAGGGCGCGAGCGACGGCTGAGCAGCTTGAGCGCTTTAAAAACGAAAATTCCCAGGATGGCCGCGGAACCGGCAGCGCCAACGGCGGCATAACCGCGAGGCCCACCGAGGGCGAGAAGAATTGCCCCCAGGCTGTACCAAAGCCAGCCATCACCCATGCGCGTGGCAGCCAGCATCCAGAAGCGGATCCAACGAGGCGCCGGCCAACTGTTCATGCGGTGCATGACGCGATGGTCGCGACTTTGGATGAAGCCCAAGACTTGTTTGCCGACGGTCATAACAACACCTCAACCGGCGTAATTCGCCTCGAATCCCGAATCCATCTCCCAAAGCATGCGGGGCGCGGAGGATTGTCCATTCAGTCGCGGAGCCCACAGTTTGCAAAAGCGGATCTCGTTCAGCCAGTGTCCGGCGGTGACGGCGGGAATCAGAAAAGCCAACGGAAGAAGTGCGATGGCCCAGGGTTTTTCATCGACCAGGGAACCCGCAAAGCGGAAAATATCGAAAGTAATCTTGGCGTAGCTGCCGTGCTCGCCGTTAACCGTGCCGCGGCCGTTGCGGAGGCCAAGGAAGAACTCTTCCACGGTTCGCGCGCCGGAGACTTGCGTGTAGGTGCGGGCGACGCCGCTCAACGTATGCGAATCGCTGCCGCCGATATGAATTTTTTGGAGTTTGCGAGCCAAGAGCTCCGCATTGCGGTTTGACTCTTGCCACATCTGCCCGTTGCGAACTTCAAACGCCGGGACGTAGGAAGCAAACCAGTCGAAGTCCTCCGAACGGCGCGCCCCTGTGAGGCCCGAGAAAACGTGATTGACGGAGAAGAAGATCTTGCGCTCAGTCAGGTACATGAGCAGGGAGATGAAATCATTGCGGCGACGCTGAATTTCGATGTGATCTTTCTCCGAGATGGCATAGACGCCGAGATGCATTTCCGTGCCGGAGGGCATGCGAACGGTAACCTCTTCACTCAAGAAGAAGTCGGGAAACTTGCGCAGGGCTTCCGCGGCGTCGATCGAGTCGTGATCGGTGACCGTAACGATGGACATGCCTCTCTGTTTGGAGAGGTGGTAAACGTCCAAGGGTTGGTTGTAGGACTCTTTACATATGCGGGTCAGCCCCGGGGTGTTACACATCCCGGAGCCAGTGGAGTGCACATGCAGGTCGCAGCGCATGTAAAAAGTGTAGGAAAAGGATATGAACAGTCCGTGAAGGAGGGGAGAAATGAATGTGAAATACAGGGCGGAACTCATTGAACACAAATGGCTTCTTGAGTTTTCCACATGGCATAGAGAATGCTCTTGCATTTGCCAATTTGACCTGTGGCAGAATGCGGCTCAATGAGGAAAATCTCGATACTTTTTCATGATGCTGGAGGGGGACACCGCAATGCCGCGGTGGCATTACAGACGGTCATCGAGCAGCAGGGGCGTGATTGCCAGGTGCAGCTCACGCAGTTTCAGGAACTTACGGACCAACTGGATGTTTTGCGAAAGCTAACGGGGATCCGCATCCAGGAGCAGTACAACACACTGCTTCGCAATGGCTGGACTCTTGGGTCCGAGCAGCTGTTGCGTGTGCTGCAAGCGACCATCCGAATCTTTCATGGGTCGATGGTGAAGTTGCTGAAGGCGTATTTTCAAGAGCATCCAGCAGACCTCCTGGTTTCGGTGATTCCCCATTTCAACCGTGAGATCGAAGAAGCGTGGAAGGCCGTCTACCCCGAGCGCCCATTCGTGACAATCATCACGGATCTCGCGGATTTCCCGCCCCATTTCTGGATCGAGCCGGGCAATCGGCAATACGTCATTTGTGGAACGGAAAAGGCCGTCGAACAGGCGCGGTCGATGGGGAAAGATGATGCCCACGTGTTTGCGACCTCAGGAATGATCCTCCGTCCCGATTTCTATACGGTCAATGGAACGGATCCTCTCGCGGTGCGGAAAGAGTTGAACCTGAGTCCGGACTTGGCCACGGGCATGATGCTGTTTGGCGGCTTTGGATCCAAGGTGATGTATGAGATCGCGGAACGACTGGAAGCGTCAAAACTGCCGTTGCAGCTGATCGTGATTTGCGGGAAGAATGAGCAACTGGCGGAGAAATTCCGCCGGCGCGCGTGGAAATTTCCAGTGCACGTTCTGGGATTCACGAAAGAAGTGCATCGGCTCATGTATGCGGCCGACTTTCTGATTGGTAAACCCGGACCGGGAAGTGTTGCCGAAGCGATGGTCCGGGGCCTCCCGGTGATCCTGGAATGCAATGCGTGGACTTTGCCCCAGGAGCGCTACAACACGGAGTGGGTAAAAGAAAAGGGCGTGGGAATCGTGTTGCGTGACTTTGACGAGATTGTTGAAGGCGTGAAACAGATGTTGGAACCGGGCAAACTGGCGGATTTCCGCAGTAATGTTAAATCGTTGAACAATCAGGCGGTGTTTGAGATTCCGGAGATCTTCGCGAGACTACTGCACTGACGCGATCACAGCGAAGCTTCAGTTGCTGGCGCGTTCTGTGCGCGACGGGTGGGAGAAGTGTGGTCCGGCGTCGGGCGCCTCGGTCGGTGCCTTCGCTCGCGGTTTAGAGCAGGTCACGGCCCACCGGCGGCTAGCATTCTTCGACAAGTCGCACATCTTTGCGCACCCGCCAGCAGTCTTCGATGGACCGCAGCAGCAATAACAACCGGACGAGGGAACAGTGCTGCGCGCAGCGGAAGAATCGGCCCACGCGGTGAAAGCAAGAAGCCCGGAAGCGACGGCCAGATCGAGCGCGAGCCAAACGGCAATGCGGCGGAGACGCTGGAAACGGGTGGGTTTCATAGGTGCAGTTTCAGGCTGATTCAAAAAAAAACCGATAGCGCGGGATTACCAAAAATTTTTGGGACTGCGGTTATGGTAGGGATAGTACGCAAAGCGGGAGTAAGTGGAGAGGCATTCCAAATCGGTTCTAGTGAACCCAAATGGGAGAGCGGTTGATGCGTCGAGGCTTTCTAACATTACTATTATCATATGGTTAGAGCGTTAGCCCGGCGGGCGGCGGATGGCCTCCCGGTTGCACTCAGTGGCGAACGTGGGCGCGTTTCAGCAGATGGGCTACAGGAATTGCGAGCGAGGGGGAAGGGGCTTGCTCGCGGTTCATGGAGCTTGTTAAACCACCTGCCTCTGAGAGGGAAGCTAGGATGGATGACCCCACGTGCTGGTGTGAAAACGACACTGGCAATGAGACGCGCCTTCCGGGGCCCCTGATCCCAAGCGGGGGCCCCTGTTTGTTTTTCTCCCTCTCCCAAACGTGACGCCGAGCCCTTACAACCGTCATTCACGAACAAAGATTCCCATCCAGAACGCCTTACCGCCTTTAAGTGGCTGGCGGGATTCGTTGATCATCTGAAACCCGCGCGCCCGCAGGTTTTCGCAGAATCCTTTCGGATCGATTAAGGAAAAATCGGAGGCCAGCCTCTGGATAGTGGGAAATCCACTCACGCTAACCTCGGGTTCGGCGGTGGAGGGGAGCTGCAAGACGACGGACAAAGCGCCGGTGCGAGACACCAGAGATAGCGCGTTGTCGAGGCAGCGTCCCAATCCCGCGTGTTCGAAGATCAGTGCGGCATGAACGAGAGCAACGGGTTCCAACTCGACGACTGTTTCGGCCAAGTCGATACAGAAAAGCTGCAATCCCCGGAGGCGCGAAAGACGGCTTTGAACTATATCGAGATACTGGGGATTGATATCGAGGCCAACAATGCGCTTTGTAATCGTGTTATCGACGTGTTCCAGGCCATTACCCCCGGCAACTCCGAGAATCGCGATCGATTCCGGCGAGCGCGCGACGAGAACCTCACGGAACAGATCAGCAAGAGCGCCAAGTTGCCGCACTCCCGGCGACTTCATGTGTCCTTCGTAGTCGTCGAGCGGCAGAGTAAGCCATAGGTTGGACATGCGAGCGATGGTATTTGTGATTCCAGACCTTCACAATTATCCGTCGCGACATTGGGGCGCCATATTGGCCGAGCAGCGTCGTGCGATGACTGCTTCATCCGTAAGAGCGAAGTTGTTGCCAGAGTTCGGGCCAGGACTGCCGCGGGCGGCGACAGACGAAGACAGAATCGGTGGCGATGGAATTGTTTTTTGCCGCGTCGCGCATTGCAAGTCTCGCAACCAGCTCACAAGATTGGAAATGCAATTCGAGAAAGTCACGGTCAAAGCCCAGAGTGATTACGGTCTCGGGTGGCGGGTCGCCATAGCCCCGGAACCAGTTCGAGTTCATTCCGCTAATCGCGGAGGGCAAACGATGTGCGGGCCCGAACAGATTAAGAGCACCTGTTTCGCCGTCGTCTTGCGCAAGAATCCCGAGCCTCGCTTGTTCGTTCGGTGGCAGAGAGTCACGCGCGAGCGCCGTCGCGTCGGCGAGTTCGGGCCAACCAAGCTGATAGCCGAAACTTCCGCCGTTGACCTGGTCCGCAAACCTAAACCAACGGGAATACCGAGGCGCCACAGGAAGTGTCACGGCAGCGGTGCAAAGAAAGGAGATTGCCAGTGTGGATGCAACCGTTGCTCGCACAGCCAGTTTTCTGCTCTCGTCCCGAGTGTGGAGCCATTTTTCAGAGCAAACCGCGCCAGCTGCGAACAGCATGGGATATGCGCCAGCCAAGTAGTAGTCGCGGCCGCGTGCGAGAAACAGCGCGACGAGAGAAAACGCGTACATCCAGCCGAGCATGCGATAACGCTTTCCGTCAGGACGAACGAAGAGATACCAGAGACCTGCCAACCATAACGGCACCGTGACCGGATTCGTCGATTTCCAGAGCTGGTTCAGAAGAAAGTAATCGGTCCAGCCCCAGCGGATATCACGGGCGTGAATGGCTTTCAGGAAGCTGAACGTCACGAAGTGATTATGAAACTGCCAGACGAAATGGGGGAGCATGAACCGGTCATGCAGCTCCGTGCCCCAGCGCTTGAGCCTGGCGGGGCGATACGGCTCTTTCCAG
>Ga0207761_1000617_pt1 | contig 12381 bp, 11 predicted proteins | sample LuqExpMetageno34_FD_187792 | JGI IMG/M metagenome (GOLD analysis project Ga0207761, IMG submission 187792) | Tropical forest soil microbial communities from Luquillo Experimental Forest, Puerto Rico - Sample 34 (SPAdes) | ecosystem: Environmental > Terrestrial > Soil > Tropical forest ... | reverse complement strand
GGTCGTTGCGGCGAGCATCGGCGGGCACCGGCGCACCGGCGGCGCCGAGAAACTGCATGAGCTCTATGCTCTCCTCTCCCAGCTTCAGGTCAACCACGCGAATGTGCGCACGGCTGATGCCGTATAGTTGATCGAACTCCAGCCCGCCGCGCTCCGTATCGCTCACTTTCTCGAAGGTAAGAACGCTGGTGTAGAAGGTGACGGATCTGTCCATATCGGAGACGGTCATGACCACCGGTCCGACGCGCAGCGCGTGTCCGCTCGCTGACCCTAGTTGACCGGCGAGTGAGGCTTGGAAGGCTGCTAAAAGCAGCCATGCCAGACCCAGGTTGCGGAAGACGGGCCTACGAAGCACTGCCCACTCCTACGCGTTCGGCCACGCTCGCGCCCAGGCGCTCCAGAATGTGATCGCCCACGCGCAGCGCATTGGCCATGATCGTCAGCGCCGGATTCACCGCCGCGCTCGACGGGAAGAAGCTGCCATCCACAACGTAAAGATTCTCGAGGTCGTGGGCTTTGCAATTCACATCGAGCGCCGAACTCTTGGGATCGTGCCCGAAGCGGATGGTGCCGTTCTGGTGGGCCACACCCGCAAGCGGAATGCGTTGACCCGCATACAGGTTGCGGCCAAAAAGTCCTTCATGGCAGTCATGGCCGTGTGCCGGACAATGGTGATGCTTCAGCGCTTGCTTGAGCTTGGCCTGCAGCCGCTCATGTGCCTCAAGGTTGTTCGGCGCGTATGTCAACACGATCTTCCCATTGCGGTCGATGGTGACGCGATTCTCCGGGTCGGGAAGATCTTCCGATGTAAGCCAGAAATCCAGCGAGTGTTTGGCCATCATCTCGAGCGTGAAATTCGGGGCGATGGCCGGCGCACCCGCGCGCAGGGTCACCGCGTCCAGCTTGCCCACGAACGAGATATGTCCCATGGGGTAGGGCCAGTCGTCCGACCCGAAGTAGAAGTCGTTTACCCCCAGCGTCTTCTGGAACACCGTTGGATTCGGGCACTTGGAAATCGCCATGAGCACTGAATTGGTATGGCCCATGTAATGACGTCCCACAACGTCAGAGCTGTTAGCTAGTCCGCGCGGGTGCTTCTCGCTGGCCGAGCGCAGCAGCAGGGCGGCCGAGTTGATTGCCCCGCAGGAGACCACGACCACGTTCCCTCGAAAGCGCTCTTCATTGCCATTTCGTTCCACCACCACCGAATTCACATCGAATCCGGAGGCATCCGTTTCCAGCCGCTTCACCAGCGAGTTGGTCAGCAGCGTGACATTGGGATACTTAACTGCCTCGTCCACGCACAGCACCTGCGCGTCGGCTTTGGCCGACACCAGGCACGGAAAGCCGTCGCAAGTGTTGCAGCGAATGCAGCGGCTCTTGTGCGGGTTCGTTTCATCGAGCATCACGCCCACCGGAACGTGGAAGGGCTTAAGTCCGGCGGCCGCGAAGTCGTCGGCCAACTGCTGGATGCGGGGCTCGTGGCTCACCGCCGGCCACGGGTACGGGGCGCTGGCCGGGGGCTCGGTCGGGTCCTCGCCGCGCTCGCCATGCACCTGGTAGAGGTTCTCGGCCTGCGTGTAGTAGGGCTCGAGATCGCTGTAGGTGATTGGCCATGCCGGGGAAATCCCGCCATGATGGTGAAGTTCGCCGAAGTCGCGCTCGCGCAAGCGAAACAGCGCAGCGCCGTAAAACTTGGTATTTCCGCCGACGTTGTAATTGGTGTGCGGATGAAGGTCGTTTCCGTCCTTGTCGAGCCACGTCTCTTTCGTGTTGTAGTGGGCGTCAACGTTGACAATCTTCGGGTCCCAGTTCGCCTTTTCACGGGGTACGTAGTCGCCCCGTTCCAGGATAAGAATGCGCTGGCCCGAGGGCGCAAGATGATACGCCAGCGTGCCTCCGCCAGCGCCTGTCCCGATGATGATCACGTCGTAGCGGTTGTCATTTGACACAGCGATCCTCTCCTCTGCCCCGTGCGGGCGCGGCTTATAGAGTGATGTAAAGTTGGCCCTTGACCCCGAAAACTCAATCGCCCGGCGCTTGCGCCGGCATCATCATGTAGCCGCAGCGAAAAATGCAGCGCGCGGTCCCAGAGTGGTTCAGCTTGGCGCAAATTACGGAATGGATGCCACGCCTCCGCACGAACACTTCGGCGGCGGTCATCATGCCGATGACCGGAGCGACAAAGTAAATCCATATCCCGTTCCACTGCATGCCGACAAAATCGCTGGCGAAGCTGCGCGCGGGATTCATGCTCATGCCAGACAGTGGCGCTTCAAACGCAATGAACAGCATCACCATAGTTCCGGCGGCGAGGCCGGTGAAACGCTCGTACTTGCGGCTGTTCGAGACATTTAATATGACTGTCATTAACAGGAAGGCGATCAAGAATTCACTGATAAACGCCGCCGCCTCGCCTCGTTCGCCTGGGCGGGTGATCGCAAAATTCACATTGCGGTGTGCCAGCGTCGCTCCGATCAGGGCGAATGAGGCCACCACTCCCAGAACTCCACCTGCGAATTGCGACAACATATAGAAGACTGCGTCCCAGCGCTCTACCTTGCCCAGCCGGTAAAACGTCAGCGTGGTCGCCGGATTCATGTGCGCGCCTGAGCGCCTGCCCATGGGTGAATAAATCAGGAGGATAGCGGTCAATCCCATCGCGAGTCCTATCAGGAAACGGCGCACGTTCGCGTTCGTAACGCTTGCGCGCACTGGCGACGCGGGATGCTCCAGCAGCGCTGAGAAGGCACAGGCCGAAATCATGAACAAGCCAAGACAAACGCCCTCGATCATGTATTCCGGCCAGTGTTGCGTCAACGCCTGTTTTGCGTTGTCGGTCCAATGCCCAGTCCTGGCTTGGGCAGCCACGGGTTCGTCAAGCAGTTGCGCTGCGAACAGTCTTACCGCCGTGGCTGGCGTGCATTGGAATTGACTTCTCACGTCGAGTGGGATTCGGCTCGGCGAGAAAGGTTACACGTGCCAACTCATCCCGGTGAGTGAGTTGTTGGGGTTCAGCGCGCTGTTTTCTTTTTGAGGTCGCTTTGTAACCTTTGGTTTCTCGGCGAATCCCAACTTTTGTACAGATGCCCGCCGCCCGATATGAGGTTCCGTCCGTCCCCAAAAGTCCAGGCATATTACTTCGACGCGCAGGGGCAGAGACCGGAGTCAGAGCTGGTCGATGGAAAGCCAGATAAATCGCTTATGTGGAATCAACGGGTCTGATTTGCGCTTGATATTGCTCGAAGATCGGCTAGAATCCAGTCATTCCATGGTTTCTGTGGGGCCCTGCTATCTTGACCTGACTCCTTCAGGTCGACAGAATCGGCAAGACATGTCTACAGCCACGCCGCAACCTGCGCCGATGGAAGATCAACTGATCGACCGTTGCCTCGGCGGAGATCACGAAGCCTTCTACGAGCTAATGCGCCCGTACGAACGCGCGGTTTACTTCGCCGCCGTAGGCGTACTCCACAACCCTGCGGACGCGGAGGAGGTCGCGCAGGAAGCTGTGCTGAAGGCTTTCAACAATTTGTCCAAGTTCCGCCGTGAAGCGAAGTTCAGTACCTGGCTCATCCAGATCACGATCAATGAAGCGCGAATGCGGTTCCGCAAAGACCGCGCCCACCTCTACGAATCCATCGACGAGCAGAAGACCGATGAAGAAGGCGACTACCGTCCGAAAGATTTTGCGGATTGGCGGGACATCCCCTCTGAGGAGTTGCAGCGGAGAGAGTTGCGCGAAGCGTTGAAAAGAGCATTGGCGTCGCTGGATCCAAAGTATCGTGAGGTGCTGGTGCTTCGCGACGTGGAGCACATGAGCATCATCGAAACCGCGCAAGTCCTGGGCATCAGCGAAGGCTTAGTAAAGACGCGCCTGCTGCGTGCAAGGCTGCAGATGCGCGACGCGCTGGCTCCCGGTATCGACGGCTCCTGGACCACTGGCAGGGCCGAATTCAAAAAGGTCCGCCCATGGTGACAGATATCTTCTCCAACGAAACAAATTCCGGCGTCGCGAATCCAAACTATGGTGATTGAAATTAGCTGCGTTGAAGTCTGGCGCGAGATATCGAATTACATCGATGAAGCGACCGACCCCGAATTACGTGATCGCATGGAAGCACACTTCAAAGTGTGCAGGCACTGCTCTGCCATTCTTGATGGGACTAGGAACGTGGTCAGGCTGATTGCCGACGGTGCTGAATTTGAAGTTCCTACCAGCCTGAGTAAACACATCTACGCCAAGCTGGACGGCCAGTTGGGAAAGAGTTAAAGCGGCAATTCGACTGATTTAATCGACGGTATCGGGCACATCGGGGTTATCCATGAACCTCGAAATTCTCCAATCTCCGTTCGGTCGTTTGCTCCACAACTCGCAGTAGCGGGTACGGCGGTAAACCGGTTCGCCGCCATTCCGAGGAGTGAGCGTCAACTCGTGCCATCCGTAGTCGAAGGCATTGTCACCGAACACCGAGATGGCATTTATGATGACGTTGAGTTTGGCGTCGTATTCAGCGAAGAGTTCTATAAGAAAACGGCGAAGCTTCACTGCGGCATCCGCTCGATAGCGTGTGGGACGCGAGTCGGACATGTCCGTAAACTCGGGCGCAAAGACCGACAGCACGCGCTCTACATCGGCGGTGTTAAAGCCTTCGCGATAATTTGATTTCGCCACATTGATTGCATAGACATCATCCATAGGTGCCCGCTCCGCAGCAAAATAGATAACACCATAGCCTGATTTTGCCCGCTCTGGGGTGAAGATTCAAACTGTGCCAACGCCGCCGTCAGCCCAACAAGATTGGCAACAAAACGCCGAGGCCCAAGACCAGGAACCAAAGCGCCGGGGCGGGCGTTCCCAGCGGACGCACCCGGCGCTGTTCACGCATGGCGATGCGTGGATCCAGGAACAGCCAGCGCGTGTAGCGACGCTCCAGTAGCAGGAAGACGTATGCCGTCACGGCGCCGAAGATCAGGTGGCCAATCAGCGACGGCAACAGCGCCGAGGCCGCGTCGGTGCTCCAGTCACAGACGCCTGTCAGCATCAGGGGCAACAGCGTCATCGGTCCCAAGTACCACCAGATCAGGCCAAACAGCCATCCCCATGCCATGCCGGCGCCGAGATTGGATGATTCGTTGCGGAACAGCAATCCGAAGCTCATACCGATCAGTGCACTCACCAGCAGGTGGAGCACCAGGCCGTGCCAGTTGGTGAAACTGGTATCCACGCCCGCCACCTTCGTCAGCACGCCGGTCTTTAACATGATGGGACTGGAGACCAGGCCTCCGGCGAATCCCGCCAATGCGCCCCATCCCAACGACTGCAGCACCCGCAATCCAGGGCCGTGCGCCTCGCGATTCAGTGGGTCCGATTGGATGAACAGCCGCACCCAGATTTTGTCGAGCGTGGCGTAGCTCACTCCGAGAATCAAGCCATACAGGATGTGGCCCACCAACGCCCCGAACATGGCGCTTCCGCTGTCCGACGACCAGTCGAGTGGCGTACCCGAGAGAAGAGGAAAAATCGTCAGCGGCCCCAGGAACCACCACAGGGTTGCGTATCCCACGCCCCAGCCCATGCTCGAGCCGTAACTGCGCACGTCGCGCTGGAACAGCAAGCCGAAGATCACTCCCATCACCACCGCAATCACGAACTGCAGCGTGAGGCTCGAAGTGCGTGATGGCAAATCGCTAAGCCCGGAGAGCAGCGGAAAGAACTCGCCAGACGACATCCAGCGATCAAAAATGAAGCCGCCCAGCAATCCGGCCAGTCCTCCAGCCACGATGGCGCGTGTCCAATTGAAGGCAGCGTCGGATTTGTTAGAACCTACTCCGCTTCGAATGCCCAGCACCAGGCCCACAGGCATCCCCAGGCAAACCAGGTACCCGACCAACAATGGAAATTGGTCTCGGGCGTCTCCCAGTTCTGCCATCGAGTGGGCGCTCCGGATAAAGAGCGGAAGCAGCCCAGCAGGAAAGACCAGCCACATGAGGAATGCGGCTGCCAGTCCCCAGATCAAACCGGCGCCGGCGCTGGTGGCGCGCCGCGCAAAGAGTATGCCGAACACCAGGCCAAACGTCCCACCGATCGCCAGTCCGTGGCCGATAGGCGTGCCTAGCGCCAGGCTCTGCAACACGCCTCCGCCCAGGCCGACAACCAGGCCGAGTGCGGGTTCAAGTCGTATCTCAGCTCGCGAATTGGTTTCGATGTTCATCCCGGCAAGTGATCCTGTGGCAGACATGATGCGTTTGCTCCTATCGCAGGTCGATGGTCTGAACGATGTCTTTCGGGAAAAACAGCTCCACCGTCCAGTCGACCAGCACTCGAATCTTGCGTTCCAGCCCCGGCAGCTTGCCCAGGTAAATACCACGCCACATCAACCATGCCAGCAGGCCCGAGAAGCGCATCGACTTGCTGCGCGCGAAAGGCACAGCAAGTTCGGCGCACGCCGTTTGGTGTCCAACCACACACAGGGCCCCGAGAGAGTCGAAGTGGAAGCCGCGTGCCGGGCGGCCTTGCAAACTACCGCGAATGTTCTTCGCCAGCACTTTCGCCTCCCGTAGCGCAAACTGCGCAGTCGGAGGACATGGCTTACCCGATTTGGCGTCCACCACTGCGGCGCAATCGCCCAATGCCCAGACTCCTGCATGGCCAGGGACGGCCAGCGTGGCATCCACGATCACCGCGCCCCGCTTGTCTTTTTCCAGTGCCAGCGATTTGGTCAGAGGATTCGGCGCGGTCCCGGCCGTCCACACCAACGTTTCGGCGTTAACCTCGCCGTCGCCGAGGACGACCACACCCGGACGCGCGTCGGTGAGGCGCGTGTTCAGGCGAAACTCTACGCCACGAGCTTCCATTCGACTTTGCGCATAACGGCCAAGCGATTCGCTCAGCTCAGGCAGAATTCGGTCTCGCGCATGTACTAGCACGACTCGTACATCCTCGCGCCGCAGGTTAGGATAGTCGGCGAGAATGCCGCGCGCGAAATCGTTCAGCGACCCTGCCAGCTCGACTCCGGCAAAACCTCCACCGGCGATTACGAAAGTCAACAGCGGCTTGCGCGCCTCGGGATTGCTTTCACGATCGGCCCGTTCGAACATTTCGATTACGTGATTACGAATTCGGATAGCGTCGATCAGGCTCTTGAAATCGAAAGCCAGCTTCTGCACGTTCGTCAGCCCGAGATAGTTCGAAACCGCTCCCAACGCGAAGACAAGATGATCGTAGGCGAGTTCGCTTCGGCAGCTCTCGTTGCCGCCCGCGCCTGCCTCCAGCGTTACTCGCTTGTTTTCCAGATCGACACTGATGACACGCCCGCGAAGGAATTCCGTGCGATGCAGAGTGGTGCGTAGAGGGGTGCTAATGTGACTCGGTTCCAGGCTGCTGCCTGCTACTTCGGCGAGCATCGGCGTAAAAAGCAGTGCATTAGTTTCGCTGACAAGAGTAATGGAAACTGAAGGATCCTTCCGCAGTTCCTTTTCGAGGCATTCTGCCGCCGTCATTCCGGCAAATCCGCCGCCGAGAATTAGAATGCGTTTCTTTGGCTCCGGTGTAGCAGGATGGGTTGTACGTTCAGGACCGAACAGGTGCGCAGCGGCTTCGTTCAACAACTGGACCAGTACACCAAGCATCACGCCGAAAAGCACCCATCCCACCAGGACGGGAAAGTGCTCCCGCATCTGCGCCGCGCTCCATTCTGGCATCTGTCCTGATAGCAACGGCGCAATGATCACACTGACAACTCCCCACAACGGCACTCCAAGAGCGCCCGCCGTCATCATGTTGTCGAGAAATGCTCCTGGGGTCGGTCCGGTGCTGAGCGCGAATGCTGCGCCGATCGCCGCACCCAGCAGCAGGCTTAGTCCGGCGTGACCAGCGGTTGCGATCAGGGCAGCCGAGGCCGCTCCGCCAGCCAGTGCCCCGACCACGCTTCGCCGAATCATCCGTTTCATTACGCTTCCTCTGCAGCCCGATGTATGGCTGGTTCTAACACGCGGTGAGATTCGCGGCTCCAGAAGAAGTTACGACTTTGCTGAGTAATCGTCGTTGGGGACAGGGCATACCGACCTCAACCTCCTTCGTGAAGGTCCTCAGGAGCAGGTTGGCGGACTTTGTAAACAGCTGGGCTTCACGAGTACGTTCATTGCTTCGCGAAGAATCTCGAGTTTTTCCCGGACATGTTTCTGCCGCCCGACCCTGGCGCTGAGGCGAGGTACTACGAGCTTCGTGACGAAAAGTACGATACCCGCGGCCCCTTCCGTGTCAAGCCGATGGAGGCGACAAGGAGCATGGATCGGCGGGAGAATCTTGTTTATCCGATTCCTGCTCCCGACGGGACTGAAGTATGGCCTAAGCGGCAGTGGTGGTGGGCAAAAGATCGGGCCTACGAGTCACTTCGCAACAACGAACTATACTTTTCAAAGGCGAAAGACGGGTCGTGGTCGATCCCTTCCCGGCGAACTGAAGAGCGAAGGCGAAGAATTCGAGTGCGCTCTGGCACTCGACATGCAGAACGGGGTCAAGCACTGGGTGCGCAACCTCTCTAACCGCCCTGAAAGTTCGATGTGGATTCAGACCAAGACCGACCGCTTCTACCCCGACTTTGTCGCCGAATTGGAAAATGGCAAAATTCTGGTCGTCGAGTACAAGGGCGAAGGCTGTTCGGACACCCCTGACACGCGCGAGAAACGCCGTCTCGGGGAACTTTGGGAGGAGAAAAGCGGCAACAAGGCCCTGTTCCTAATCGTCGAACGCGACGACCAACGCCGCGGCCCCTACGACCAGATCAAGGCCAAAATCGCCGCCCGCTGAGGACTTCCTTGTCACACTCCAACGTGACCCACGTCCTAGCAGATCCTCGCCCCGTCCCCTATGCTGCCCCGGTGAGGCGCGGGAGAGCTGTCGTCCCATGTGGCGACCGCCAGACACCCACCCCAGTCCTCAGTAGGAGTTTCGACCCATGGCGGGTCCTGTTCGACTTCGGTTTTTCGCCCACCTCCCTGCCAACACCCCCGTCCATCCCCGAAAACCTCCGCCTAAGTCATTTGTTAAGAAGACTTTACCCGTAAGTCATACGTGCGGACGAACTTGCGCCCAAATTCCCGCTATCCTTATGAAAACAAGGAATTTCAGGGTGGAGGGGGAGGGGGGGCCGTTATCGGACATAGTCTCATTTTGGGAATCGCTGCGCTCGGCATCGAAGTCGTCCCGCAGGGCCGAGCCGAACTACTTCAGCAGTTGGACGCATTCAGTCCAGCAATCTGGGAGTAGCAGCTCGCCTTTCGCGATGAGTCCAAGACACGAGCATGACAACGACGCCTGCCACAATTGGAATTACCACCAGCACTAATTCCAGCACCCCACTTCCGCCATCCGGGCTTATGCGCAGGTGAGACTCGATCCATCGATCGGGCAGAGTCCAGAACACGATTCCAATGGTCAGCGAAATCAGCGTAATCAGGCGGGAACTCAGCGATCGCGTCATGTCAGGCTCTCTCGTTTCAGTGTTTGTGGTGCTTGTGGTGCTCGTGTTCGTTTTCATGATGCTCATGCTCGTGCGCTTCGTGCAAAAGGTGCTTACCCAGATGCTCGAGTCGTTCGCCTAAGCGACGTACCATATGTCCGCGGCGAAACCGGTGAGAATGCTCGTCGTGTCGATGTTCCTCGTCGCAACAGCAGCAGGACTCCAATTCGAGCTCGTCAATTTCCAACCTCTCATAGCGGAGGCCGCGCACGATCAACCTTCCGACTCCCTCCGGGCAACACTCCTCTTCTTCTTCCTCCTCTTCGTGCCACCAGATGTGGGCGTAGAAAGGGTCGATGGAGTTCGCGACGGGAGTGATACCGTTCACATCGAGAAGCTGGTTAGCGGCGAAGTCGGCGTTGCGCTGGTAGTGCACGCCGTGGGGAAAGTTACCCATGTTGGGAACATTGTGGGCGCAGAAGATTCCATGAAACTCATTCCCGACAGCCTGGAGGTCAGCATAGTCTCCGATATAGGGGTCGTAAGTATAGGTGGCGTTGTCAACCGGGGTATTGGCAAGAACAATGTCCTCGGCCGGAGTTGCCCAGCCATTGCGCGTAATCTGCACGTGGGTTTCCCAGCGCTGCGCTGCGCCGCTGGTGACAGCCTGCTGGTAAAGAAAGCCAACCTTTCCATTCCGCGTGATGGCGAGCGAGGCGTTGGTGGCGTTGGGCGCAGTGAACAAATCGCCTGACCAGGTAACTCCGCGATCAAGACTTCGGCGCACATGCAGGGTCTGCTGGCTCCCTGGATAAGAGCCATCGCCCCAAGCCAGATACACAATGTCGCTATTCTCGGGATGCACCGCGATGGACAGGCAGCTGCCTAATCGCTCGTTGGCGACGTAAAAGAACCAGGGAATGGGGACCGACAATGCGACGCGGAATCCGGACAAGCCGTCATTGGGATCGATCAGATCGGTGAACGGCGCGGCGCCAGTACCGAAGTGATCGTCGCGCGCCACGACGATATCTGCGTGTACGGGTCCGCCAGTCCGCCAACTGAAGTAGGCGACATAGACGGTTCCATCGTGGTGCGGCGCAGGCCGGATGGAGGGAGAATCCCGGATCGTCAATCGGGGATCGATGACATTCTGGCTGAACCCGGCCGGCGGCGGAGCATTACGAGCATCCGCAGAATGCTCGACCGAACCGCGATAAGGCCCAGACGATGCGTCGTTATTGCCGACAAAAACGCGATCCCTGCCGTGCGAGTGGGTGGCTGCGACATAGGGCTGGTCGATGGTGTCGCGCTGGACCACGGTCTGCATCGCAGTCGATCCCGAATAAGGGGCGCTGCGCAGCACATTCATTCGCAAGAAGTGATCGCCGCGCAGAACGCCGGCGTATAACGCCGAGCCGCTTCCAAACCGGACGGACTGATCGTTGGGCTCACCGCCGGGAACGATCAGATCCAGCGTCCAGGTATTGCCTCCATCGAAGCTGGCAAACACCGGACCCAGCGGACCTCCGCCAGGATCGGGAGTGAAGGCTGTTCCCACCATCATGCGATGGTTCTCGGGATTGATCGTTAGTTGCGGCTCGCTGTCCTGATTGGTCTCGCCGCTCATCGACTTGGGAATCATGTTGACTACGTGTACGCGACGGTTACTCATGGTGGGAGCTCCTCCTATCGACGGTTCCGCGGTTCAACATGCTCGGAGATGTGACGTACACGCTCTTCTTCTACGGGAAGCAGGTCCGTGGGATGCAGGATGGCCAGGTGCGTTCCGCCGATCTCCAGGCCATCGCGGTGGAGCAGGAACACGCCCTCCTGTCCTTCTTGCGGTTTCGGAACCCGGTACCAGGCGACGTCGCGGCTGTTGGGAAAGCGAACCGTGAGCTCACCCTTGTGTTCGCCCTTCAGGGCGCGCGCAATCCTTATGGTTGCGAGGTGCCAGTCAGGATCGTGCTCTGACATGCGGGCGATGTCGGGTTCATGGGCGCGCCTGGTACTGACCACCTCGCCGACTACCACCGCGTCGGCCGAAGCGATATGTTCGCGAAGTTGTGCCGCTTCCGCTTCCAAACTCATGAGGGCGATCCTTTCGTGCAACTCAGCCGCGTCCTCGGCGAGTTCGCTGCTTCGTACCTCCTTTACCGCCATGGTCTCACCGTAAAGGATCGGATTGGTGAAAAACACTCGCCGCCCCTCAGCCGGGTTGGAATCCTGGGCAAAAACCACGGTGACCTGCTGGCCTTCCTGGCTCCTCAAGGCTGGTGCTGAATGATGGATCCGCTCCACCCGCACCACGGCCGTAGCTCCGCTCGGGGGAACGAAGAACAGCGAGGAATGTCCCTGCTGCTGCACGATTCCCGTGAATACGAAACGAGCCTCGCCGATGAGGTTAGGGGTCGCAGCACGAGGTTCCCTCGGACGCGCCATAGTGCCTCCTGCTAATCAGTTGGATTCCGGATTCGGTCGCCAGGGGCCTGGCCAGAGACTCGGTGTGCGCAAGTACCAATCGGTGACGTGGGGGCGGCGCCTGCCCAATGCTTGGAGAAGCAGGCTGATATTGTCGCTGAATGAGAGTGCTGTCAATGGCACCCATGTGCCAACTCTGCCCGCCCTCGCCTGATTCGCATCCAGCCAAGTGATTGATATGCAGGGAATTACTTAGCTGATTTCGACGTCACCGACAACCGTCGGCTTAACGCCCGGGTTATCATTCGCACGCGATCAGGCCATGCCAGTCGCGCGAGGTTCGTACGCACCACCCCACTGGTGAAAAAGGTCTTGCGCGAGTAATCGATGGCGACTTCCACCACGACCGGTCGGCCGACCTTCGTCAACTCGAGAGCTTCTTGAAGAACGCTTTCGGTGTCGACATCACGGGATAGCGCGAGATACTCCGTTC
>Ga0207761_1000615_pt1 | contig 12393 bp, 12 predicted proteins | sample LuqExpMetageno34_FD_187792 | JGI IMG/M metagenome (GOLD analysis project Ga0207761, IMG submission 187792) | Tropical forest soil microbial communities from Luquillo Experimental Forest, Puerto Rico - Sample 34 (SPAdes) | ecosystem: Environmental > Terrestrial > Soil > Tropical forest ... | reverse complement strand
ACACAGCAGTGACCTGTTACCGTTGCTTCCTTCCGGACCTGGCGGGGTTCACAGGGTGCGTTGCGCGGGACCAGCGCCCGACCTACTGCATCATACCATCTCGCTTTGTACCGCGTGCGCGCCGTTTTGCGCTCTTCCAGACCCCCGCCCGATGCTAGAATAAAAAGATTCCATGCCCGTGAAATCCGATTCTGTAGCCCTGCTCGACGCGCCCGAAACTGCGGTCGCTACTCCGAAAGTTGGCTTCGTCAGCCTCGGCTGTCCCAAGAATTTGGTCGACAGCGAGGTCATGATGGGCCTGCTCGCGCAGGGCGGCGCTCAAATGACCCCGCGCGCCGAAGACGCCGACATCATCGTGGTCAACACCTGCTCGTTCATCGACACCGCCAAGCAGGAATCCGTGGACGCCATCCTCGAGATGGCCCAGCTAAAGACCGCGGGCAACGCTAAGAAGTTGATCGTCGCTGGCTGCCTCGTCGAGCGCTACCGCAACGAGATACAGAAGAACATCCCCGAGGTCGATGGCGTCGTCGGCACCGGAGAACTGCAGCAAATCCTCGCCGCCGCCGGAATCAGGCCGAAACAGAACGACGTCGGCCCCTTCGTCATCCTGAACTCGCGCCCCGAGGGCGACTCCCGCGAATCCTCCGGCCGTTTTTCGAAAGAAGGTTGGGACGGTGCCATCCCTGACCTGCCCAACTATCTTTACGACGAGAACACGCCGCGCCTGCTGGCCACTCCGAAATATTCGGCTTACATCAAGATCGCCGAGGGCTGCGATCATCCCTGCTCGTTCTGCATCATTCCCCAGTTGCGGGGCAAATTCCGTTCGCGCCGCTTTGAGTCCGTGATCGCCGAAGCGCAGCATCTGGCCCGACAAGGCGTTCGCGAAATCACCGTCATCGGGCAGGACACTACCTGCTACGGCGAAGACCTTGGCCTGAAAGATGGACTCGCTCTGCTGCTCGACCGCCTGGCGCAAATCGAGAAGCTCCGCTGGGTGCGCTTCCTCTACGCCTATCCCAACAAGATCACCGGCAAGCTGCTGGACTCGATCGCCGGTAACGAAAAGATTTGTTCCTACATTGACGTGCCGCTGCAGCACGCCTCGCCCTCAGTGCTGAAGGGCATGAAGCGCGGCGCCGGCGCTGAGATCTTTCTGAAGTCCATTGCCAAGATGCGCCGCCACATTCCTGACCTTACCTTGCGCACCTCGTTCATCGTGGGCTTTCCCGGCGAGACCGTCGACGACTTCGACCTCCTCTGTAACTTCGTCCGCGAAGCCCAATTCGACTGGCTTGGCGTCTTCGGCTATTCCGACGAAGAGGGCTCGCGCTCGCGCGAATTGGGCGAAAAAGTAGCCCCGAAGGAAATCGAGCGCCGCCGCAAGAAATTGATGTCGATTCAGAAACAAATCAGCCACAAAAAGAAAAAGGCCCTCATCGGTCGTCAGTTCGACCTGTTGCTGGAAGGTCCGTCGGAAGAAACCGACCTTCTCTGGCAGGGGCGCACCGCTATGCACGCGCCCGAAATCGACGGCACGGTCTACGTCAACGATATTGGCGACCGCCACGACGTTCGCGAAGGCGAGTTCTACCGCTGCGAAATCACCGAGGCGCACGAGTATGATCTTGTGGCCCGCATCCTCTAGGTAGCGCTATGGCGAAGAAACGCACCGTCAGCTTGCGTTGTCCCACCTGCAGGAAGATCGTCCTGGCGAAAGAGCAGGACTTCCCTTTCTGCAGCGACCGTTGCCGCCTGATCGACCTTGGTAAGTGGGCCAGCGGCGCCTATGTCATCTCCGCACCATTGAACGATCCGGAGACTGACGACACCAACTACACTTCTGACAATGTCAAGAAGCTCAACTGACGTCGTGGCAAGTACCGCTCACCGCTGGGCCACCATGGTAGCTACCTTTTTCGGTGCCGGACGCCTTCGTCCTGGCCCAGGCACTTGGGGCTCGCTTGCCGCTATGTTGCTCTGGTGGCTACTGGCCTCGCATATCCCTGCCTCCGCGCACGTGCCCGCCATCCTTGCCCTGATCGTCGCCTCCACGGCCATTGGCATTCCCGCCGCCACGCTTGAAGCCCGCGGTTGCGGCGAGAAAGACCCCTCGCACGTGGTCATCGATGAGGTGGCCGGTCAACTCGTAACACTGGTCGCCTGCCCGATTCTCTGGAAACCACTGCTGGCTGGCTTTATACTTTTCCGTGCGTTCGATATCGTGAAGCCTCCCCCGATTCGTCGCCTCGAAAAGCTTCCCGAGGGCACGGGCATCGTGGTGGACGACCTCGGCGCCGGTGTTTATGGACTAATCGTCCTGCAACTGTTGCTGCACTTCCGCTTGCTGGGATAAGCGGCCGGACGAACTCTACGGGTCCCGATCATGGCAGTTCTGAATCTTAACGGTAAGCCTCACATCGACTCCATCGAGCCGCAGTGCGCCCTCCCCGGAGGCGAAATCCGCATTCTGGGCCGCGGTTTGCGCCCCCGCGACCTTCGCCGTCCAGAAGTCCATTTCGCCGGTGATGTGGAAGGCTCCATCGTCATCAGCTCCGCGGCGTTTCTTGTCGCACGCGTTCCTGAGGGAGCGGCCTCCGGAGAAGTCATCGTTGCCACCAACGGGCATCGCAGCAATCCTCACAAAGTTCACGTCGCCCGGCCTGTCGCAGAAAGCCTGCACCCCGTAGCTAACCCCGCAGTCGACTCCGACGGCGACATCTACGTCACCTTCTCCGGGTCGCGCGGCCAGAAAGTCCCCGTGGCGATCTACCGTATCGACGACTCCGGTGTTGCCAAGCCCTTCGTTGTCGAAATGATGAACCCTACCGGCATGGCGATTGGCCACGATGGCAGCCTCTACGTTTCTTCGCGGTATGACGGCACCGTATATCGCGTATCGAAGAATGGCGCCATGACTTCCTATGCGGAAGGCATGGGCGTGGCCACCGGCATCGCCTTTGATCGCGACGGCAACCTATACGTCGGGGACCGCAGCGGAACCATCTTCAAGATCGGGCGCGACCGTCAGATTTTTGTTTTCGCCACCATCGAGCCGAGCGTCTCGGCGTATCACCTTGCGTTCGATAACTCCGGCAACCTTTACGTCTCGGGCCCTACCACCTCCAGTTACGACGCTGTCTATCAGGTCGATCCCCATGGGCACGTCGACGTCTACTATCGCGGCTTGGGCCGCCCGCAAGGCTTGGCTTTCGACGCCGCGGGCAACCTGTACGTCGGCGCGTCGCTTCATGGTCGTCGCGGCATCGTGAAGATCACGCCCGATCGCAAGGCCTCGCTCATCGTCTCCGGTCAGAACCTCGTCGGTCTTGCCTTCGCTCCCGGCAAGGCTGTGGTGCTGGCGACCAGCACCGGCGTGCATCATTTGGACTGGGGTATCGCCGGCCGCGACCTGGTGCCCGCTCGTTAGGCCCGCTATTTCCCAATGCTAGACTGGCTACGTGATCGCTGAAATCATTGCGGTCGGCTCGGAGATGCTCACTCCGTTCCGTCAGGACACCAATTCCCTGTTCCTGACCCGCCAGCTCAACCAGCTCGGCGTTTCCGTCGCGTACAAGACCATTGTCGGCGACGCCTTCGACCATCTCGTCGGAGTCGCGCGCGCCGCACTCGAGCGCTCCGACATCGTCATCTTCTCCGGCGGACTCGGTCCAACCGAAGACGACCTCACTCGCGAGTGTGTTGCCACTGCTCTCGGAGTCGACCTGCGCCGCGACCATGAAATCGTCACCGCCATGTACAAGCGCTTCGCCGAGCGCCGCATTCCCATGCCGCCCAACAACGCCAAGCAGGCTGATGTTGTCGAAGGCGCAGTGGTTCTGCCCAACCGCCGTGGCACCGCGCCCGGCCAATATCTCGAGACCAACGTCGCCGGCAAACCACGCATCGTCATCCTTTTGCCCGGCCCGCCCCACGAACTCGAAGCCCTCTGGCGTTCCGAGTGCGAGCCCCGCCTGCGGGAGGTACTGCCGCCCGCAGCGATTGCCACAAAGGTTCTCAAGACTGCCATGTTGCCCGAGTCGGCAGCCGACCTGCGTACAGCTCCCATTTACAAGCAGCACACGAACGTCGAGACCACCGTGCTCGCTGGGCAAGGTCAAGTGGAGTTTCATCTCCGCGCCACTGCTCCCACCATCGAACAGGCCCAAGCCGCCGTCGACAAGCTAGCCGGAGAACTCGAAGACGAACTCGATGACGCCGTCTTCTCCACCTGCGGCGAATCGCTCGAAGAGATCGTTGGCTACTTCCTTCAGATGCGCGACCTCAAGCTCGCCGTCGCCGAATCCTGCACCGGAGGCATGGTCGCTGAGCGCATCACCTCCGTTCCCGGCAGCTCACGCTTCTTTCTCGGCGGAGCAGTCGTTTACTCCAACGAACTCAAAACGCTCTTCGCCGACGTGCCTCCGCTTTTGATTGAAGCCCACGGCGCGGTCAGCAAGGAGGTCGCCCTCGCACTCGCCGACAACATCCGCGAGATATGCAACGCCGACATCGGACTCGGCATCACCGGTATCGCCGGCCCGACTGGCGGAACCGAAGAAAAGCCAATCGGCACGGTCTGGATCGCCGTCACCGACGGCACCCGGAACGATGTCGTGCACCGCCGCTTTCCCGGCGACCGCGAGCGCATCCGCCGTTGGGCAAGCCAGCAGGCGCTCGACCTCGTCCGTCGCATGGTGATGTGACGAGATGCGCCTCTTCATCGCCCTCGATATCGAGCCCGAGATTCGCGAACGCATCACTGCATTTCGTAATCAAATGCGCCCGCTCGCGACTGACGTCCGCTGGGTTGGCCCCGAAACGTTTCACATGACGCTGCAGTTTCTCGGTGAAACCAGGAAGCTGGACGAGATCCGCCATGCGTTGAAGCAAGTACGATGCGCACCCGTGTCGCTGGCTTTTCGCGGCGCAGGCTTCTTCCCCAATGCCAAAGCCCCGCGCGTGTTCTGGGTTGGAATCGAGGCCGATGAGATGTTGCAGCAGCTGGTCGCCGCCGTTGCGCAAGCTCTGGCCCCGCTGGGCTTCGAACGCGATGCCGGGCCCTTCACGCCGCACCTCACCCTCGCCCGCTCCGGCAGCGGACGCCCTCGCCCGGTTCCCGGCGAACGGCCTGCATCCGGATTGCAACGAGTCCGCGACGAGTTGGCAAAACTGCCGCCACCTGACTTCGGTACAATGACGGCGCACGAGTTCTTGCTGTACGAGAGCCACTTGTCGCCAGCAGGGCCGCGGTACGAGAGACTGGCCGCCTACGGGCTGCGGCGTTCGTCGGCTGAGAACCACGAGATCACTTGATTCATACGCTCCTCATCGCCGTCGTCTCATACCTTCTGGGCTCGATCCCGTTCGGCTACCTGCTGGTTCGCATCTTCCGCGGCGAAGACGTGCGACAGACCGGCAGCGGCAATATTGGCGCTACCAACGTCGCCCGTACCGGCTCCAGGGGACTCGCCATCGCCACCCTCCTGCTCGACGCGCTCAAGGGCTACATCGCCGTCGCCCACGTCTTCCATTTTGCAAGTCATCATCCCGGCGACGTTCCTGATTTCGGCCCACACTCGGTGTACGTACTTGCTGCCTTGGCGGCCCTCTTCGCGCTTCTCGGGCACATGTTCCCCATCTGGCTGCGCTTCAAGGGAGGCAAAGGCGTCGCTACCGCCGTTGGGGCCTTTCTCGGAATTGCTCCCGCCGCCATCGGAGTGGTTCTGGCGCTCTTCGTCGCCATCGTGGCTGTTACCCGCTACGTTTCGCTCGGCAGCATGGTTGGCGCCGCAGTCTTTCCCCCAGCCGCCTGGTGGCTCAATCCGGAGACTCGCAGCCCCATGGTTATGGTGCTCATCGCCGCCTCGTCCCTGCTCATCATCGTCCGCCACAAAGACAACATCCGCCGCCTGCTGGCCGGCAATGAGAACCGGTTTGCCGGAACCAAAGCAGGTGGCGCGTGAGCCGCATCGCCGTCATCGGAGCTGGAGCTTGGGGCACCGCTATGGCCATCGTCCTCGGACGCCGCGGCGGCCACGAGGTCCGCCTCTGGGCGCACGAATCCGAAGTCTGCGAGAGTATTAACGCCAGGCACGTCAACGAACTCTTCTTGGCAGACTGCCCCATCCCGGCCGCCATCGTCGCCACCAATAGCTTCGAACAAGCGCTGCGCGATGCCTCCATCGTCGTCAGCGTGATGCCTTCGCACCACACCCGCCGCGTGTTTCTCGCTATGCAGCCCCATCTCCGCGCCGACATGCTCTTCGTCAGCGCCACTAAGGGCATTGAGAATGACACCTACCTGCGCATGAGCGAGGTCATCACTGATGTGTTGCGCCCGCTCTCACCCCGCATTGGTGCGCTCAGCGGACCCACCTTCGCCCGTGAAGTAGCGCTGAGCCAACCCACTGCCCTCACCGTCGCCTCCAAGGACGCCGATCTTGCCGCCACCGTCCAGAAGGAATTCAGCGACCCGCGTTTCCGCGTCTATACCAACGATGATGTTGTCGGGGTGGAGCTCGGCGGCTCGTTGAAGAACATCGTCGCCATCGCCGCCGGCGTATGCGACGGACTCGGACTCGGCAACAACAGCGTCGCGGCCCTCATCACCCGCGGCCTGGCGGAGATCACCCGCTTAGTCGCCTCATGCGGTGGACGCTCGGAAACCATGGCTGGACTCGCTGGCCTCGGCGACCTCGTCCTCACCTGCACTGGAGGCCTCTCGCGTAACCGCAGTGTCGGCGTAGAACTCGGTCACGGACGCCGCCTCAACGACATCATTGCTGGCATGCACGGCATGGTCGCCGAAGGAGTGCTTACCACTAATGCCGCGATCGGTCTCGCGCGCAAAATGGGCGTTGAGATGCCCATCACCGAACAGATGCATGCTATCCTGCACGACGGCAAATCGCCGCAAGAGGCCATCCGCGACTTGATGTCCCGGCCCTCCACCAGCGAACTCGCTCTCGCCCGTAATCGTTGAGTCGTATTGATTTCTATTTCGCAGGTCGTTGCCTGCCCGCCGTCAGCCCGTCGAAGAAATTCGACATGATCTGCAACACATCACTTTGGGGCATGAGTGCTGGATCCAGCATGTGCTCCACCATCAGCGAATTTCCCAGCGTGGCCAGCGAGACGCCAATCGCAAATGCCGATACCGGCAACTCGCGCCCCAGCGCCTTCATCACCTCTTCGAGCATCCCGACTCGCGGCCCGACAAACCGGCGGTGCATGGCCGCCAGCCGCTGCCTTACCTCGGGATGCCGTACCGCGAACAGCTTGAACTCCATCGCCAACAGAGACCACCGCCGGTCCAGCGTCTTCGACAGAAAGAATTCGCGCATGGCTTTGAGTTTTGCCTCGGGGTCACGAAACTTTGCCATCTCTTTTTCCAGCGTCGCAATGCGCTGTGAGATTTCTTTCTCCAGCAGCGCGAAGAACAGGTCTTCCTTGCTCTCGAAGTTGGCGTAGAACGCTCCGCGCGTGTAGCCCGCGTCAGTCGCGATCTCCTCCAGTTTCGCCGCCTCAAATCCGTCACGCGCAAAAATCTTTTCCGCTGACTGGATAAACCGGGCCCGTGTAATTTCGGTGCGTTCCTGCTGGCGTGACAGCATGGCTGTTCTAGGGTTTTCGCTTCGCATTGACATCACCCGCTGGTCGGCCGACACTTCATCATTTTTGCAACCATTTCATTACCCGGCACATCTAAGTGTCGTGTAACATTACATACATGCATGTATGTATTAGATACACCAGGAAACGCATGCGACGCAATTCTTTGATTACGATCTGCCGCGCAGCCGTTCTACTGTTTGTCGCACTCCCAGCGACACACCTCCTTGGCCAACTCCCTACCTCGTCCGGGGTGGCTCCTCTGCCTCGCGCCGAATCGGTCATCAACCGCAGCACCGATCCTTATTCCGGCTCGGTCGTAGAGGGTAAGGCAAGCAGCGAAACTCTCGATCTCACCATCCCCGATGCGCTCGACCGCGGCCTGAAATACAACCTCGGCCTCCTGCTGAGCAGCAACACCACCGCCGAGGCCCGCGCCCTTCGCTTGCAATCCCTCAGCCGACTGCTGCCCAATATCAACGGGACCTTCGCCGAGGAGCTGCAGCGCCTTAACCTCAAAGCTTTCGGATTCAAGTTCGCCGGCTTCCCCAGTTCCGTCGGCCCCTTCGGCCTCACCGCCACGCAAGCCACCGGCACGTGGGAGCCGCTCAACGCCTCATCCATCGACAATTACCGCGCCGCCGGACAAACGGTGAAGGCGGCCGAGTTCAACTATCAGGATGCCCGCGACACGGTCGTGCTCACCGTGGGCGCAAATTATCTCCTCGTAATCGCACAGGAGTCTCGCGTCGAAGCCATCCAGGCTGAGGTCAAGACCGCCGAGGCGCTCTACCAGTTGGCCAAAGACCAGGAAGCCGCTGGACTCGCGCCCAACATCGACACCCTGCGCGCCCGGGTCCAGCTGCAAGCCCAGCAGCAAGAGCTCATCCAAGCCGAAAACGACCTCGAAAAACAGCGCATCTCCCTGGCCCGCGTCGTCGGACTGCCCGTTCAGCAAAAATATCGCCTGGTCAACCGTGTTCCCTATGCCCCGGTTCCCGACATTGCCACGCAGGGGGCATTCGATCTCGCGTTGCAGACCCGCTCCGATTACAAAGCCGCGCTCACCCAGGTGCGCGCCGCCGAACTGCGCAAGTCGGCTGCCTGGAAACAATACCTGCCGTCGATAGGTTTCTCGAGCACGTACGGAGTCCTGGGCTACACGCCCGACTCCATGGCTCCGAACTACAACGCCGCTGCCTCACTCAATATTCCGATCTTTCAGGGTGGCCGCGTGCAGGCTGACGTCAAAGACGCCGAAGTGGCGCTGAAGACGCGACAGGAACAGGCCGACAGCTTGAAGGGACGCATCGAGCAGGAAGTAGAAGACTCCATTCTCGACTTAAGAGCCGCTGCTCGCCAGGTCGACGTCGCCAAAATCGGGCTCGAGCTGGCGCAGCAGACCGTCGACCAGTCGCAGGACCGCTTTGCCGCTGGTGTGACCAACAACGTCGAGGTCATTCAGGCCCAGCAACAGTTGGCCGCCGCCAATGATCTCTATATCACCAGCCTTTTCGCGCACAACATCGCCAAGGTGCTGCTGGCGCGCTCCATCGGCAACGCCGAACAGATGGTCAAGCAGTATTTGGCTGGGAACCCCACGCTGCCGCCGTCCGTCGTTAACCCGGGCGCAAAGCCGCAGGTGCCCCCTCCCAATCCCCCAACATCGCCCAATCCTCCGCAGAATAAGTGACAGGTGAAGAAGAGATGAGTCCGACGAGCACTGAGCAGAACGAAGTTAAACCCAAGGCCACCGAGCCCGCCGAAACCGAAAACGGCAACAGCGAAGAGAATGGACGCGGCCTGTTCCAGCGCAACCCCAGAGCCAAGTACTTGCTGTTTGTCGCGCTCCTCGTTGTGCTGGTCGCCGTAGGCTGGTACTGGTTCGACAGCCGCCGCTGGGAGAGCACCGACGACGCCCAGATCGATGGCCACATCTATCCCATCAGCGCCCGCGTCGGTGGCCAGGTCGTGAAGGTCAACGTTGACGATGGGACCTTCGTTCATAAGGGCGATGTCCTCGTGCAAATCGACCCCAAGGACTACCAGGTGGCTCTCGACCGCGCTCAGGCCGACTACCAGGACTCGCTCGCCAACGTTCAGGCCGCTCAGGCCAACGTGCCGATAGCCGACGTAGGTTCTGCCAGCCAGATTCACTCCGCATCGGCCGACGTGACCGCAGCGCAAGCCAGTGTGGCCGCCGCCAAGGACCAGATGGCCGCCGCCAAGGCGCAGGTGATTGAAGCCGAAGCCAACGCCAAGAAGCTGAACAACGATGTCGACCGCTACAAGCTGCTGCTCGACAAGAAAGAAATTGCGCAGCAGCAGTTCGACCAGGCCATAGCCGCCGCGACTGCCGCCAATGCTACTGTGGACGCCCGCAAGGCCTCGCTGGTCGCCGCGCAGGAGCAGGTTCAGGTGGCCGAATCGCGCGTCGATCAGGCCAAGGCTGGCTGGAACAACGCTAAAATCACCCCTAAGCAAGTCGAAGCTATACGAGCCCGTGCCACTGCCGCGGAAGCCCAGGCGCAGCGCTCCAAAGCTGCTCTCGACCAAGCTCAGCTCAATCTCGGCTACACCACCATCGTCGCTCCCGTCGACGGCATTGTTGGTAAGCGCTCTGTGCAGGTTGGCCAGAACGTCGGCCCCGGGCAGGACCTGATGGCCGTCGTCCCGCTGCGCGAAATCTGGGTCACCGCCAACTTCAAGGAGACGCAACTCGCTCGTATGCAGCCCCGCCAACCGGTCACCATCAAGGTCGACACCTACGGCGGCCGCAAGTGGGAAGGCCACGTCTCTAGCCTCGGCGCCGCTACCGGGGCCAAGTACAGCCTGCTTCCTCCTGAGAACGCCACCGGCAACTACGTCAAAGTCGTGCAGCGCATTCCAGTCCGCATCGACTTCGACAACAACGACAAGCCCGATTTCAACTCGGACGGCCTGCTCCGTCCCGGCATGTCTGTCGTGCCTGACGTCAACGTCGCGGCTACCCCGGAGGGCAAACCCAGATAGCAACTCTCAACTTCCCCACGCCTCAGCATCGTAATCCGATAAGCAGGGGGAGTCGCATGCGTTGGTCCGAGAATCGGGACAACACGACGGACAACCGACACCTGGCAATTGACAATTATCCATGACCGAAGCCGAACATCACGAGCTGCACACCTGGAAGCCGCGCTTCAACCCTTGGATCATCGCCATGGTCGTGACCTTGGCAACGTTCATGGAGATTCTCGACTCCTCCATCGCCAACGTCGCCCTGAACCACATCGCCGGCGGTCTCAGTGCCGGCCAGGACGAAGCTACCTGGGTGCTCACCAGCTACCTGGTGTCTAACGCGATTGTGCTGCCTATGTCCGGCTGGCTTACGACCATCATCGGACGCAAGCGCTTCTACATGACCTGCGTCGCCCTGTTCACCGCTTCGTCTTTCCTGTGCGGACTCGCCCCCACGCTGCCGCTCCTTATCTTCTTCCGCATTTTGCAGGGTGCTGGCGGCGGAGGCATGGGCCCCAGCGAGCAGGCCATCCTTGCCGACACCTTCCCGCCCGAAAAGCGCGGCCTCGCCTTCTCCGTCTTCGGCATGGCCGTGGTTGTGGCCCCCGCTATCGGCCCTACCCTCGGCGGCTGGATCACCGACAACTACGATTGGCGCTGGATCTTCTTCATCAACATTCCCGTCGGCATCCTGTCTCTCTTCCTCACTTCCATGGTGGTCGAAGATCCGCCTTGGCTGCGCGGCCGACAAGGCAAGTCCATCAAGGTGGACTACATCGGGCTCTCCCTCATCGTCATCGGCCTCGGCTTCCTCCAGTTCGTGCTCGACAAGGGCCAGCAGGACGACTGGTTTGGCGCCACTTACATCCTCGTATTCTCTGTGATCTCCTTCGTGGCCCTGGTCGCCCTCGTCTTTCACGAGTGGCGCCATCCGCACCCCATTCTCGAATTGAAGTTGCTCAAGAACCGCAATTTCGCCGCCACCGTGCTCTTCAACTTCATCCTCGGCGCTACCTTGTTTGGCACCACCGTTCTGATACCGCTCTTCCTGCAAACCATGATGGGCTACACCGCGCAGAAGTCCGGTGAAGTCTTGTCTCCCGCGGGCTTCATGCTGATCCTCCTCTTCCCCATCGCCGGCTTGCTGTCCACCAAAATCGATCCCCGCTACATGATTGCCTGCGGCTTCGCCATGACCGCGGTCGCGCTCTACCACATCACCAACCTCAGCCTCGCCGTCGATTTCCGGACCATGATCCTTTGGCGCTGTTACCAGATGTCCGGCCTGGCTTTCATCTTCATCCCTATCAGCATCCTCAGCTACGTCGGAGTCCCCCGGAACATGAGCAACCAGGTCTCCGGCATTAGCAACTTCATCCGCAACCTCGGTGGCAGCGTGGGCATTTCCATGCTGACGACGTTCCTCGCCCGCCAAAGCCAAATCCACCAGACCAACCTCGTCGCCCACGCTACGTCCGCCAATCCGCAGTTCAACCAGTTGATGCACGGCAGCGCCGCCAACATGGCCAAGTCCGGCTCTGGCCCGGTGACCGCCATGCACCAGGCCTACAGCCAGATCATGGGACTCATCCAGCAGCAAGCCGCACTACTGTCCTATGTCAACGCATTCTGGTGGGCCTCCCTGATCGTCGCCTGCCTCGTCCCGCTGCCCTTCCTGCTCAAGAAACCTCGGCCCGGCGAAGTCCCCGCATCCGGCGCGCACTGATTCCGCGCCGCTCTTCCCCATGCGATACTGGAAAAGCCACCTTTTTCGTATGC
>Ga0207761_1000614_pt1 | contig 12396 bp, 14 predicted proteins | sample LuqExpMetageno34_FD_187792 | JGI IMG/M metagenome (GOLD analysis project Ga0207761, IMG submission 187792) | Tropical forest soil microbial communities from Luquillo Experimental Forest, Puerto Rico - Sample 34 (SPAdes) | ecosystem: Environmental > Terrestrial > Soil > Tropical forest ... | reverse complement strand
CACTCCCAGGCAGGTATCACGAAACCGCACCGGTACGGCCACGATCGACCGCGTTTCCATTTTCGTCTTCTCATCGACTTTCCCGAAAAACCGCGTGTCCTTCGAAGTATCCGGCACGATCACTATTTCGCCGTGCTGCGCCACCCAGCCGGCGATGCCCTGGCCCAGACTGATCCGCACATCTTTCAAGGCCTGCGAAGCCTTCCCTACCGCCAGTTCGAAATACAGTTCCTGCTTTGCTTCGTCCAGCAGTAGCAACGACCAGTTGTCCGGCCTCAGAAACTCGTCAATCTTCTCCATAATCGTCCGGAGCACCTGGTCCAGTTGCAGCGAGGAGGTCAGCGCCTTCCCCAATTCCTGGAACACGGCTACTTCCCCCGCTTCACGGCGCTCCGTGGGCACGCCCGGATTCCTCCGGCGCTCCACATTCGGAAACTGTTTGATTTCTTCGAGGCTCACGTCTACACGTGTCTCCGCTTCTTCCAAAAAACTCCAGGCCCTCTCTACCGCCTGGCCACATCGGAGTTTCGACACCCGTACTTTGCCAATCTTGGTCAGTATAGGCGTCCGGGAAAATCTCACGCAACCTGCCAATGGTACAGGCGTTGCCCATCTTGCCATCCTGTCCGCCGGGCTTGTCTCATTGGGGAAATAAGTCGGACACTGCGCGGTCCAGGTGCTCAGTTTGGTCTTCCCCGGCTGTTACCGCGAGCCCGTCATCCTCAGCAGGGAGCAGGCGCCTTTGCCGGCTCACAAGGGAACTCCTGTTTCCACTGCCCCGGGTTTGTCTGGAGTTGCGTGGCTGTTACACTCGTCTTTAGGTAGCGGGCATGGCCAAGGGAAATTTCGGAGAACGTCTCAAGCGTGAGCGCGAGCTTCGCGAGGTCTCGCTCGAAGAAATCACTACCGCCACCCGCATCGGGCTTCCCTTCCTCGAGGCCCTCGAAAACGAAGACTGGTCGAAGCTCCCCGGCGGCGTTTTCAATCGTGGCTTCGTTCGCACCATCGCTCGTTACCTCGGCCTCGACGAGGAGGCTTTCCTCGCCGAATACGACGTTGCCTTTAAAGAGCAGATTCCGCCGCGCCCCGAACCTCCCGAAGACCGCATTCCCTCACCCCCGCGTTGGGTGCCCATAGCGCTTGGCGTGGCTCTCCTCGTTCTTCTCGCCGCTTTGGTCATCGGCGGAATCTACGGGTTGAGGTACCTCGCTGCTCGCCGTACGCGAAAAGCGGCTATGGCCCCGACGGCGACCGCTCTTCCCTATTCCGAGAGCCAGATTTCCGGGTCGTCAACCAGCGCTCCCTCGTCTGCCCCAGGCGCACAAAGCCTCTACGCACCCGCGCTCGATCTTTTGGTTTCCCCCGGTGCCCCAACGCATCTCCGCATCGTCGCCGATGGAAATCTTCTCTTCGATACGATTATTCATCCCGGCGAAAACCGCCATTTCGCGGCTAGCGACGAATTCGAAGTGACCGTGGCCGACTCCGGTGCGGTGTTGCTGGAATTGAACGGCCAGGCGATGCCACCGCTCGGCTTGCCCGGCTCGTCCGGTACAATAAGGTTGAGTCGTCAGGATTTGCGGCAGGCATCCAGTGGAAACGCTAAGTCCCGAACTAATCGATGATCTGCGTCATGGCCGCGCGCCACGCGAGCGCAAGCTTGCGGTTTGTTCCACGGGGTCTCACCTCTCTCCCGTAGACCGTCTCGAAATTCTCGTTGTCCTTATCCATGATCAGGATGAACTGGTCGCCACGCGCGCTCAGGAAGCCCTCTTCTTGGACTCTCCTGACACCTTTGTCCAGGCGATCTTGCGCGAAAATCCGCTTCAAGCGCTCTTTGCCTACGCCGGAAAGAACTTTGCTTCGAATCCGGCTATCACCGACGCCCTGATCGCCAACCGAAGTTGCGCAGGCGAAAACCTCGCGCCTCTTGTTCCACACCTTTCCGCGGCACAGGTACACAACCTGGTCACCGAGCTTGACCGCGTTTCGGCTTGTCCCGCGCTTCTAGCTGCTTTGGAACGCTCGCCGCATCTTACCGCCGACCACAAAAACACGCTTCAAGAACTTCACAGCTCCTCGGTTCCCGGCAACGACCCCAATTTTGCCGAAGCCGCGGTCGAAGCTGAGCCCGACGCCCACAAGCGCAAAACCCTGCTTCAACAGATCGCACAGATGACCGTTTCTCAGCGCGTTCAGTTCGCCATGAAAGGCGGTTCCGACGCCCGTCGCACTCTCATCCGCGATGCGAACAAAGTCGTGCAGCGCGCCGTTCTCCAGTCACCGCGTCTCACCGACCAGGAGGTCGAATCCTTCGCGGGCATGGCCAATCTCACCGATGAGATTCTTCGTCTCATCGCCGGCAATCGTGTCTTCCGGAAAAATTATGCCGTGGTCCGCAATCTCATGAACAATGCAAAGACACCTCTCGATGTCTCTCTGCACATGCTTCCTCTTCTTAATGCCGTCGATCTGAAAAAACTAAGCATGAACAAAAACGTTCCCGAAACACTGCGTACCACCGCCGCCAAACTTATGCGTACCCGGGCCGATCAGAAAAAATAAACCCGCCTCTTGCTGCTTCCCATTCGTTGTGCCGGCATCTGTTCTTTCCCTGAAAATCAAAATTTCCGGTTACCATTGTTCATCCCACTCTGAGGTCCCGCCGTGAAACACGCTGCCGCCTCCCTTCTGGCTGTTTCCCTTGTTGTTGCTTCCTGCTCCTCGATGCATAAGCCCGCCGCTGCGTCCAATCCGCCGGCCCCGGCATCCGCACCGCTCACCCTCCTTGGCACCGAATGGCTTCTCGTCGATGTCAACGGCACACCGCCGCTCCCCAAAGTGCAGGCCACGCTCTCCTTCGTCGAAGCGGGTAGAGTCGCCGGCAACGGTTCCTGTAATCGCTTCAGCGGTTCGGTAACCGTCTCGGGAGACAAACTTAAAGTTGGCCCTCTCGCTTCCACGCGCATGGCCTGTCTCAACGACAACGTCGGCGCGCAAGAGGACAAGTACCTCAAGGCCCTCGGCGCGGCCACTCGCTACGCATGGCAAAATCCGTACCTAGTGATCGATTGCGACGGCTACGACAAGCCGCTCCGCTTCACGCGCCTTTTCGCGCCCAAACCCTGACCCCCTCGCGACCGGCTACTCGCCTCTGGAGCCAATACTCTTCATCCCGACCCTGCCGGCGCTGAGGAATCCCCCTTTTCGCGTTAAAATACGCTAAGGCCTTTCCGCGGAGTTCCGACTTATGCTTACTCGCTGGCTCACCCGTATTTTCTCTCTCGCTGTTTTCTCTCTCGCCGTCACTCTCTTTCCGTTTCCTCTCGCGCAAAATACCTCCAACCCGTGGAGCCCTTCCCAGACCGTCCCACCCGGCGATCTCCTCAAGGAACTCTCCGACGCAAAGACAGCTCCTGCGGTTCTTTTTGTCGGCTTCCAGCGCCTGTACACCGCAGGACACATCAAGGGTGCTCAGTATCACGGCACTGGCGGCAACCCCGAAGGCATCGCGCAAATAAGATCCTGGGCCGAGTCTCAGCCGCGTTCCACAAATCTAGTCATCTATTGCGGATGCTGTCCCCTGGAGCGTTGCCCCAACATTCGCCCGGCGTTCACGGCTCTTCGTGACCTCGGTTTTACGAAACTCCGCGTTCTGACCCTTCCAACGAGCTTCGAAGCCGACTGGGCCGAAAAAGGCTTCCCTTACGACAAGGGACAATGATCCGATGCGGCCGATAACCGTGCCCTTTAGGTTCTTCCGTTTGCTCCTTATCAGTGACGCGCGCTCCCGACCCTGCTATTCTCATCTTTCTTAGGCCGCTTCCGGAGTGCATCGAATGCCCAAGGGTCTGCTTGCTTTTGCGCTGCTCCTCGTCATCGCCACCGCATCCGCTCAGCAATCTCTTACCCTTCACTTCGACGGCACTTCCTGGTGGTCACATGTTAAATTCCTTGCCGATGATTCTCTCGAAGGGCGCGACACCGGCAGCGAAGGCCTGCGTAAAGCAGAGGCCTATGCCGTCGAGCAATTCGAAAAGTCAGGTCTCGAGCCAGGCGGTGCTCATGGGTTTTACCAGTCCATCCACTTCCACCAATACCGCATCGACGAATCCAAGTCTTCCCTCGCCCTTGTCTATGGGGGCCAAACCAAGTATCTCTCCTTCTCCTCCGACGCCTACTTCAGTCCTCGTTTGACTCACGTTTCGGCCGCCGTTTCCGCTGCCCTTGTTTTCGTCGGCTACGGCCTGCACATCCCTGAGAAAAATCTCGACGAACTCTCCGGACTCGACCTCAACGGCAAGGTTGCCGTCTACCTCGCTGGCTCCCCCGCCGACATTCCCACCTCGCTCGCGGCGCACTACCAGACCATCGGTGAACGCTGGAAAGCCCTTCACGAAGCGGGTGCAGTCGGAGTCATCACCATCCCCAATCCCGCTTCCATGGACGTACCATGGTCCCGCATGTCTGCCAACCACAATCAGCCGGCGATGGATCTCGCCGACTCCGAATTCAATGAAACTCAGGGACTCGATGTTGGCATGGTCTTCAATCCGGCTTCCGCCGAAGCCCTTTTCACCGGATCTGGCCACACCTTTGCTGACCTCGCTGCTCTCGCCAAAGATCGCAAGCCGCTTCCTCATTTCGGCCTCGAGACTTCCCTCCAGGCCGCCGCCTCCGTTGAGTCAAAGAACCTCACTTCCGACAACGTCATCGCCAAGCTGCCCGGCAACGATCCTTCTCTCAAGAATGAATTCGTTGTGCTCTCCGGTCACGTCGACCACGTCGGCATCGGCGCTCCCGTCAACGGTGACCGCATCTACAACGGCGCGATGGACAATGCTTCAGGTTCCGCGCTCGTCCTCGATATGGCTGCCGACCTCAAGGCCCATCCGCAAGCTCTTAAGCGCTCCGTTCTCTTCATTCTTTTTACCGCAGAAGAAAAAGGCCTGCTCGGTGCCAAATATTTCAACGCGCATCCCACGGTCCTGCAAAAGTCCATGGTCGCCGACATCAATGTCGATATGTTTCTGCCCATCGCGCCGCTCAAAATCCTTCGCGTCCAGGGCCTGGCGGATTCCGACCTCGGCGATCGCGCCGCCTCCATTGCAAAATCTCTCGGCGTGAAAGCGGTACCCGACCCGGAACCGCTCCGCAATCTCTTCATCCGCAGCGATCAGTACTACTTCATCCGCCACGGCGTTCCCTCCGTCATCATGGACGTTTTCTACGCGCCGGGCTCGCCCGAACAAAAGCTCTTCAAAGATTGGCTCACAGAGCGATATCACGCCCCATCCGACGACACCAACCAGCCCGTCGACCTCAAAGCCGCCGCCCTCTACGAAGAAATTGTCCGCCGCCTTCTCATCGACACAGCCAACGCTTCCACAGCTCCGCAATGGAAGCCCGACTCCTTCTTCCGCCGTTACGTTGAAAAGTAGCTGATGAATTCGCTTTTTTGGCGGGCCATGGCCTGGCACCATCGATGATTAATTTTCCGCGCCAGACTTCATCTAGAAGGTGAATCTAACGATGTGGTCTCCGCCAACTAGCCGGGATCGCTCGAAATCCATCCTTGTGCGACATCCAGTTGCCGCATATTTCGTCCTGACGTTCGCAATTTCCTGGGCAGGCGCTTTCGTGCTGGCGGCGCCGCATCTTTTGCGCCACGAATCGCTCCCCAAGCTAACGGGCGTTCTCTTGTTTCCTGTCATGCTCCTTGGTCCAAGTATCGCTGGCGTTTTCCTCGCGGGATTCACGGGTGGTAGAGCAGGTCTGACAGATCTCGGGCACCGCTTAACCACCTGGCGCTTGGCCCCAGGCTGGTATGCAACGCTTCTTGTTCCTCCATTCCTGATCCTGAGTGTTCTCTCCGGCCTGGCAGCATTCGCGAATCCAGTCTACGCCCCGAATCGTTTTTTCACGGGTCTCCTTTTTGGCATCCCGGCCGGATTGCTCGAAGAGATTGGCTGGATGGGTTACGCCTTCCCGAGAATGAACTCGCAAGTCACCAATTCGTTCGTACCCGCCACCCTGCTGGGCTTGCTCTGGGGCACATGGCACATCCCGGTCATTGATTTCCTCGGAACGGCCACCCCACACAACGGTTACTGGCTGTCGTTTTTCCTGGCCTTCACTGCCGCAATGACCGCCTTACGAGTCCTCATCTGCTGGGTTTATGCAAACACACGGAGCGTCCTGTCGTCGCAACTCGTGCACATCAGCTCGACGAGCTCGCTAGCGGTCTTCAGCCCGCCACGCGTGAACGCCGCTCAAGAGGTGGCTTGGTATTTGCTCTACGCCCTGACGTTGTGGCTTGTCGTTGCAATCGTTCTCAAAATTTACGGCAAAAGCTTGACGCGCCCAACGACCTGAGCGTCACGGTCTTCCCGTTCCCGTCGGAATGATTCCTTTGTTTTCGACCATGAGCACTACGGTCCGCCGTGGCGCCCGCGTGCGGTGCACCACACCCTTCGGCACAACGAACCCCTGCCGCGGGCCGAGCGTCACCGTTTTCCCCTCCAGGTCGATCAGCAGCTGTCCCTCGACCACATAGAAGAATTCGTCATCCTCCTCATGCTTGTGCCAGTGGTATTCCCCGTCGAACACGCCCAAGCGCACCACTGAATCATTCACCTGGCACAACGTCTGGTTGTACCATTTGAACTCGCACTCATCCGCGAGTTTCTTCTCTTCCACAACTTCCAGCGGTTGGTAGTAAATGTTCAGGCGGGTTTCGTACGGATACGACTGTGTTTCGCTCATGCTTGAACCTCCCGAGACCCTCGCTCAGCAAATTATCCCACGAGCTAGGACTTCGAGGCTCCTACAATGCCTTCAACCCTGCGTTCCATTCCATGTAGAATTGTCCGCAGCTTCCAGGCCTTCGAAGAGCTGTATGTGGGTTAGGCGACACTATGGATGTCGAGCAACTCCGCAAAATATGCCTGGCCTTCCCAGGCGCCACTGAACAAATCCAGTGGGGTGACGACCTCCTCTTTAAGGTCCGCGGCAAAATGTTTGCCATCACTCCGCTCATCCCCGCATCCGTTTGTCTTTCTTTCAAAGTGACGCCCGAAAATTTCGCCGAACTCACCGAGCGCCCCGGTATTATCCCAGCGCCTTATTTAGCTCGCGCGAAATGGATTGCCCTCGAATCGCGCGACGCCCTTACGCCCTCGGAACTCGCGCCTCTCCTTCGCGCTTCCTACGACCTGGTCGTCGCCAAGCTCCCCCGCAAAGCTCGCGAATCCCTTGCCGCCTCCAAGCCTGATCCTGTTGCGGCACCACGCTCTCCGCGCAAAATTGATTCGAAAAGCTCCACGCGGCGAAAGAAGCGACACCGGTAAACGGCGCTGCCCCTTCGTACAGGAGCTCCATTGCGCACGCCTGTTCTCCTAACGCAACTATTCCGAGCGGGCCGGGTTAAATTAGGCAAGTGCTCGAAGTGAAGCGCCGCGACTCCCAATCCCGGCGGCGCGTCCGGCACAGTTCCAACTACTTCAAGGAGAACCCATGACGATGAAGTCCATCGCCAGATTCGTTGTTCCCGTATTGTTTCTCGCCCTGTTTTTTGCGCTGGGCTCGAGCAATATCGCGGCTCAGGGCAGGCATCCCGCGTACTTGCACGCGCTCAGCGATCTACGTGCGGCTCGCGCCCATCTCGAACGTCACGACGGCGGCGAACTTCGCCACGAGGAAAAGGAAGCTATCCATGCGATCGACAACGCAATCAACGAAATCAAGAAAGCCTCGATCGATGACGGCAAGGATTTGAACGACCATCCGCCGGTTGATGCTGGTCTCGACTACACGGGCCGCCTGCACCGCGCCAAGGAACTGCTCGAAAAGGCGCACCAGGATATCGCCCGCGAAGAGGACAACAGCTTCGCCCAGGGCCTCCAGCAGCGCGCCTTTGGACACATCGACAAGGCCATTCACGAAGTGAACGAGTGTATCCACATCGTCGCCGCCCGCAGCTAGTCATTCTTCTCAGCTTTCAGCACCGTGGCGTCCATCGCCACGGTGCTTTTTTTGTCTGAGACACCCCGTGCCCCCAGTCCCGGCACGGCACTACCCATTGCTTTTATGAATTCAACCGCCAGGCAGGGAGCGCGTTTCTTTCGACCCGCGGCGCGCTCAGGCAGTCGTCGCTTTCGAACCACCAGCCGGGCGCCGCAGTGGCCGCGCTCCGGGCACCGGAAACGTCATCTTCCAGAAGTTTGTATCGGGATTGACAAACTCGAGCCCAACGAAAAGATTCCCTTCGCGCTCGCGCCTGACATGCGCCACTCGCGTCTCAATCGACCGGCTCGTGTTTTCGTTCACCACCAGCAGCGACTGACCGGGCACAACTACCTGGTCCATGACCAACAACGCCCCTTGCTGATTCACCGCCCGCGTCATCGCGCGCACGCAGAATTTTTCCCCGTGTTGATTCTGCCCATGTACAACTACCGGCACAGACAATGCCACGCGGAGAGTGCGCCGGCGCTCGCGATAGCGAAAATTCAAAACGCTCATGGGGGACCTTCTCCTCAGTTCTATCGGTCCGCTAGAGACCGCCTCGCCGGAGCAGTTTGGGCACAAGCCCGAGTAACAGGACTATGTCCTGCCTTCGCACTTTCGCTCATTCGCGTACGGCTGCGTTTGCGGATCAGTCTGGCCTGAGGAAGCTCTCAGGACAATAGCTGAGCCGTACTAAAATACATCCTTCTCTCGCAGTACGCCAGTACTTCATGGCGTTTTCGACAAAAATTTTTCCATTTGTAGCTTCAATGTCAGTTGCCGCGCAGGAAACCAGGAGCCATGAGAAGAACCTCCATGGCTGCTGGCCCGTTGACATTGCAAGGAAGGACCAACCCGTTATTTGCTCGCTGACGCCACCGGGAACATTTGCCAGAACCACGCGACGAGAATCCCGTAGTAAACCGCCACGATTGCAAAGCTAACCACGAACGTCATCAACGACTTGCCCAGACCCGCGTACTCCCTCATCCAGCGCCGCGCGCAGACCCCGATCATCAATACGCTCAGCACGGCGGTTACTCCGGCCAGAAAGCTGACCCCATTTGTGATGCTCTCTCCCCGTTCGAGACGTAGCATCTGACGGACCGAGGCTCCCAGGAGTCCGGTCGCAAACGACATGGCCAGCCACACGGCTGGTGCCATGACCCCAATCATGTAAGCCCAGCGGTCTTCCATGTAAAAGAGCATGATCAGAATCGCCAGGTAGACGATCGTTTGGTAGAAATGGAGCAGAAAAAACGCTGGTTCCAAGTGACTCAGCAGCAGAAAACAAACCACTTGCGCGGCCGCGAGGGCCGCTATATCTCTATAGAGTCTCATTCTGCCCCCTTGTGGCCCCGCGCTTTTGTCTTTTTGCAAGGGACCATGGACCGAAGGGTTCTCACCTGCGCAAGGCCGCTTCGACTGAGGTGGTTGCAATCCTTCCACCATCCAGATCTCAATTTACTCCCCTCTTCCCAAAGAACTTATTTTCGTTAAACTCCCTCGCGCATTGAAAGTGCGCCAAATTCCGCTCGCCATTGCTCCTTTTGCGCATCTCCGACCTGGCCCCGGTTGACGAGTTTCCTGTCGACGGTCTCATCTTCGCGCAGGAACTGGCTGCCCAAAGGAGTCGCGCCCGACCCTGGGCCTACTGGACATCGGCAGCGGGCTCGGAGGGCCTGCGCGCGACTTCGCCTGGCAGCATTCAGAGCCACCGGCGTTGAGCCCTGCGAACCGACGGTTTCCCGCTGGCCATCAGCGCACGCGGAGTGTTTTTGCCAAGTTCATCGAGCGTGTCATGGCGCCAATGACACAGGTAGGCCCTCGGACTTCACTTGGTGCCTAGGTGAGAAAATGCCGGAAGTGGGTAGGAACACGCTTGCGACGATGAAAGAAGGTCTGATCGAACTGCTCGAGCCATTTGCCCGCGCCAGTTGACACTTAGGCGATCGTTCTCGCGGCCACCCCGTCACATCAACTCGATGATTTGCACCTGCCACGGCTTTGCTTCGACTTCCACGAGAGCCAGCGTCACCGGCAGGCGAAACCTCCTCGGGCCCGCGCTCCCCGGGTTTAAGTAGAGTACACCGTTCTTTTCCGATTGTTCTGTCTTATGCGTGTGCCCGCTGATGACCGCGCGAAACCCCGAGACCTCGGGCACCAGGTCCAGCTCCTGCAAATTATGCAGTACGTAGAAACATGCTGGACCGGCATCGACCACTGCCGTCTCCGGCAACGCCCTTGCCCATTCCTCGGTATCGACGTTCCCCCGTACTGCAAACACGGGAGCAATTTCTTTGAGCTTTGCCAGTACCTCGGCCTTGCCCACGTCTCCCGCGTGCACGATCAGATCAACTCCCGCCAGCGCTCGCGTCGCCTCAAGCCTCAGGAGACCGTGTGTATCGGAAATAATTCCAACTCGCACTTCTTTGTGTTCCGTCCGCCGACCCGACGCGGCGTCTAATCCTGCTCGCGATATTCCTCAGGCACATCGTCCTCGGGCAGTTGCCGCGTTCGCACCTCTCCTTGATCTGGATCGGGTGCGTTTTCCACTCCACTCAGAGCTTCCGCCTCGAAGGACTGCCCCTCCTCCAGGAGTTCCTCTACGCTCTCGGAATCTACCTCCACTCTCGACGAAATTCCTTGCGTGTCTCCCGCTTGCCCGCCCGACCTGGCGCCAAGACCTCGACGACCATACGAAACCAGCTCGGCGGTATTTGCTTTTCCACGGGTCTTGACGTTCTGGGCTTTTTTCTTCGTCGAGCCGGTGCGTGCAAGCTTCGCTTTCTTCGCCGCCGGTTTTTTCTTCCGTGCTGAGGCCTTTCCGATCTTTGACTTTTCTGATTTTCTTTTTTTGGCTGACATGTTCTTGAACCGCCTCTTGTCTGAGTCTATCACCCCCCACTCGAGGGGCGCATCTGCGACGATCACTGGAAATTTCGATTGCCGGCACTATAATGCTCTCAAGGAAGTCGGATCCATCAAGCCGCCGGGAATTTCTACCGGCTGGGCCCCGGGGAGTGCCTCAGCCATGAACAAAGAAGACCTTCGAAAGCGAGTTGAAGAGGTCGGCCTTGTGCCCTCGATCAGGACCTCGTCCGCCGAGGACGCCCGCTTTGCCGTCGAAGAGGTGGCCCATGGTGGCATCCCGATCATCGAAGTCACCATGACCGTCCCCGGCGCTCTCGATGTCATCCGCGAGATTGTAAGAAATGTTCCCGAGGTCATTCTAGGGGCTGGAACGGTCCTCGACGTTCCAACCGCCCGCCAATGTATCGCTGCAGGCGCTCAGTTTATCAGCAGCCCCGCGCTGGACGTCCCCACTATCCAGCTCGTGGCCGAGAATCCATCAGTGCTGATGATCGCCGGCGCTCTCACGCCTACTGAAATCCTGGCTGCCTGGAAAGCTGGCTCCGATTTCATCAAGGTCTTTCCTGTTTCCTTGGTCGGTGCGGACAACTACATCCGCGCTTTGCGCAGGCCGTTTCCCGATGTCCCTTTGATCGCCGGCGGCGGCATTACTCAACAGAATGCGGCGCAGTATCTCCTCGCCGGGGCAGCAGCTCTCAGCGTTGGCAAGGAATTAATCCCGCGCGAGTCCATGCTCCTTCATAAGCCCGACCGCATCCGCGAACTCACCCGTCGCTTTGCCGGAATCGTAAAGAACACACGAATCCGCATGGCCGAGGCCCACGCCCAGGTCGCCACTTTCCACTAGGAATTACCTGTGCAGGCGCTAGGCTTTTATCCCCGAACACCTGGCCCTTTCATCCTGAGGAACCCGCCTTAGGCACGTCCCGAAGGTCAGCTGAAGATTTCTGCTCGCCGTCTAGAATTCCACATGCAGTCTGATCGAGGGCACAACCACCGGTCCGCGGTCGCGGTTGTAGCCTGGGTGAACGATATACTGCAAGCCCAGCGCCGGGAAAAACCCCCTCCACACGTGAAGGGTGTAAAAAGTCTCAAGTATATTCTCACGGCCATAGTTCAACTTGCCGTCGCCCAACAAAAACCCCAGCCCGCCAAAGCCAAGGTACTCCGCATGATCGTGACTGATTCCGTTGCTCACAAAGACCAGCCCAACCCGGTCATTGCGCCGGCCCCAGCGCGACCCGCTTCCTCCAGCTCCAATCTCCCAGGTCTGGTCCACTTCTGTGTACGCGAACGACTCGTGTTGCCCCTCGTTCCAACCCCACCGCCCGAAGACACCGAACCAGTTCGTCACCGGCTGCTCAAAATTCGCCCCGAATCCGTACTTCACCGTCGTCTGCAGCGGGTGGTCGGTAATGTCCGGCACCGGTGTCGCATGCGCCGCCAGCCATTCGCTGATCTGCTGCTGATAGTCGCCCATATTGGCGTGGTTGACGTAACTGAGCAGCCGCAGGG
>Ga0207761_1000609_pt1 | contig 12435 bp, 14 predicted proteins | sample LuqExpMetageno34_FD_187792 | JGI IMG/M metagenome (GOLD analysis project Ga0207761, IMG submission 187792) | Tropical forest soil microbial communities from Luquillo Experimental Forest, Puerto Rico - Sample 34 (SPAdes) | ecosystem: Environmental > Terrestrial > Soil > Tropical forest ... | reverse complement strand
TCCTTGCGCAAGCGGGCTCAAACGGGCTTGGGCCTCACGCGGCCGGAGCTGGCCGTTTTGCTGGCTTACGCCAAACTCGATCTGGATGCCGAGCTTGTTACGAGCGATTTGCCGGACGATCCTTATCTTGCCGCGCAGCTCGTCGCTTATTTCCCCGTCGCTGCCGCCTCACGCTTTCCGCAGGAATTGGCGAACCATCGCCTTAGGCGCGAGATCATCGCAACCTCGCTCGCCAACCGCATCGTCAATCTTGCGGGACCGGTTTTTGTGCATCGCATGAAGGAGGTCTCAAGCGCGAGCGGCGCGCGCGTGGCCCGCGCCTATGTCGAAGCGGAGGGCGCGTTCGGTCTTGGCGCGCTTAAAGCACGGATCGAAGCGCTCGACGGGAAACTCGATGCGCGCCTGCAGACCGGCATGTATGCCGACATCGCGGAGCTTTTGCGCCGATTGGGCCTCTGGTTCTTGATGAATGTCCCAGCCAGCGCCGAACTCGGCCAGACCATCGCCAGCTATCGCGTCGGCGTAGAGAAACTTCGCGGCACATTCGCCTCGCTTGTTTCGCCCTACGAAGCCAAGGCGACCGAGGCACGCGTAGCCGAACTCGAGGCCGCAAACGTTCCTTCGCCTATCGCGCAAGACGTCGCGCTCCTGCCCGTGCTCGCAGGTGCGCCGGAGATCGTTATGCTCGCCCAGGCGCGAGAGCTTTCGGTCGATTTTGTGGCCGGCGCTTATTTCGCGGTGGGTGCCGAGATCGGTCTTGACCGTTTGCGCGGGCTTGCGGCGCGTATTTCCGGCGGCGAACATTGGGATCGTCTTGCCGTGCGTCGCATCGTCGATGATCTTTACGCCGGCCAGCGCGGGCTGACGGCGGATGCGCTCAAAAACGTGACCAAGACCGATGGCGACCGCGCGCAGGGCGCGCAAATTGTCAAGGCCTGGGCCGAAGCCCATGGTGACACGCTCGCGCGTACGCGCAGTTTCCTCAGCGAACTCGAGCGGACGGGCGATCTGTCCATCGCCAAGCTCACGCTGGCCAACAGCCAAATTCACGAGCTGGTGGGGCGCTAGCGAAGGGGAAGGAGCAACGCGTTTCGACCTTAGAATGGCCCTTCCCGTCGGGGCTCGTCCGTTCGATATTAGGACCCATGGACGAGAAGCGCGAAGCCTTGGACATTCCCGTCATCCCGCTGCCCGTAGTCGCGGTCACCCAGGCCCGTTATGCGCGCATTGTCCGCCAGGGGTTCTGGCAGAAGCTTGCGCGAGTCGCCGGCAGGGTACCCTTTGCGGAGGATCTGGCCGCAGCATATTTTTGCGTGGTCGATCCGGCGACGCCTTCGCGGGTGCGCGGCGTGATTTTGGTTGCGCTGGCGTGGTTCGTATTGCCCGCGTCTTTTCTACCCGAATTTCTCGCCGTGCTCGGCCTGACGGACGATGCGGCGGTGGTGGCGCTGGTCGCCGGCATTGTCCGGCGTCACATCAAGGAGCGGCATTATCAGCGCGCGCGTGCTGTGTTGGGGATCGCCGAACCTGTCTCGGACGAGGAGATTTGGGGCGGTTAACGGCCACGCGCGCGATGGCCGAGATCGGACGGCTCTAGCGGCCTACGACGTAGGCGTTGAGGAGCTTTTCGGGCGCCGTCTTTTCGTTGGCCTGCTGGCCGATCAATTCGAGGGCAATTCCCGTCTCGTGATGACGTGCGACGCGCCCCGCCGCATTGCCGATGAGAACCACTTCTCCTATCGGCGGTCTGACGTCGCTCTTGAGCGATATACCGCTCAGCGAAAGGTCGAGGACTGTGCAATTGACGATCTCTCCCGTCACACGGGTAAACTTGGCAAGGCCTTTCGTCTCGGTGCGGTCGTGGCGCCGGATCACCGAAGCGTCGACAAGGTCCTTGTTCATGTAGAGCGTCAGCTGTTCGGCGAGCTTTTCGCGCTTCATTGCGGAACACTGAAAGCGGACGCCGAAATTGCCTTCCTCGGGGCGAACCACGATGCCCTCGAACCGGCCGAAATTATCGATGTATAGGACGACGGTCTCGTCGAGGGCAGGGACGATCTCGCAATTGATTTGCGCGCCGCCAGTCGAAATATCCACCACCTGGCACGAAGCCTCGCGGTTGTCCGAGGGCACGAATAAGCGGCCGGCGAGCTCGACGCGCACGCGTTTGAACTGGCGGCGCTCCGCTTTCGCTCGCTCCAATATTGTCTTTCGATCGTCCGACATGGCTTATGCCGGACCAAGCGCGTCCGGCTCCCAGTTAGGGCCTTGCGCTAGTTGTAAGACCCGAAGGTCAACAGCTGGTTTACGCCGAGCCCCCCGGATTATCCTTTTTGCGTTCGAACAGTCCCGGGTTCCTGTCGCTTTTCTGAGCAAATTCCTTGGGCTATAGAGCCTTTCCAGTTCGCCTTGAGGGAGTGTCGCCCTTGGGCGCGGTCCCAATCAGGAGTGTTCCCGCATGGCCGTTGCGCCGTACCGCACCGTTTTGGTTCGCATTTTAGGCATTTCGGCGCTAGCAATGTTGTCCGGCTGCATCGGCAATACGGCCTTCGACGAGATCAACGCCACCGAGCCTGTCGGCCCGGGTTTTCCGACCGCGCTTTTCAGGAACTACGCTTATCTGGCGAAATCCTTCGGCACCTCCGCGGCGCCGGCGGGCCAGGCTTTCGATGCCGATGCCGCGATCTCGCTGACAGGGGCGGACAACACGATTTCCGGTGTCGCCAACGCCTACGCCTTGAAGGCCATTGCTGCCGCGAAGGGCGACGACGTGTTGCCCGAACCGGCACCTGACGGCGATGCGGACGCCGAGAACGTGCGGCTCGAATTGCTGCGCGACCTCGACGATGGCCGCGACAAGACGCCCGATGAGGCGGCCCGCGCACAGGCCGATTACGATTGCTGGGTCATCAACCGGCGCGTTCCCTCGCTCGCAGCCGCGGCGCAAACCTGCCGGCGCAGCGTAACGGTTTCGCTAGCCAAGCTTGAGCGCACGCTCAATCCGACGCCGGCACCGCCGGTCGCCGAGACGGCGCCGCCGAGCGCACCGGTGGCTTCCACTGCCGTTTCGCCGCCCGCCCCTGCTCCCGCCTCGACGGCGATGGCGGTGCAGCCCGCGTTTACGACGCAATTCACCGTCTTGTTCGCATCGCGCTCAGCTTATCTTTCGCCGGAAGGGATGGCCGTCGTCAGCCAGGCAATCGATGCTGCACGCATCGGCCGCCAGCCCCATATCCGGATTATCGGCCACAGCGACATGGACGAGAACAGCAGAGCGCTGGCGCTCAAGCGTGCCAAAGCAGTCGAGCTGGCTTTGGTCGAAAGCGGTGCGCGGTCGGACGCCATAAGTATCGCGAGCGACAGGGAAGCCAAGGATCGCGGCGCGGTGATCTCTCTGGAGCCCTAGCTGCGCAAGAAGACGAGCCCGGCGCGATGCGCTATGCTCGAAGCGGTCATTGTCCGAAGAGCCGGGAATGAAAGCCTATGATTACATAATCGTGGGCGCAGGCAGTGCCGGCTGTGTCCTGGCAAATCGATTGTCGGCGGATCCGAGCATCGAAGTTCTGCTTATCGAAGCGGGCGGGCGCGACCGCTCCTTGATGATCCGCATGCCGGCCGGGATTCCATCGCTCATCGGCAAACCCAATCCTTACAATTGGTACTACAACACAGAAGGCCAGGCCCATCTGAACAATCGGCAGCTCTATTGGCCGCGTGGACGCGGCTGGGGGGGCTCCTCCTCCATTAACGCCATGATTTACACGCGCGGACATGCCCGCGACTATGATCGCTGGCAAGAGCTTGGCTGCGACGGCTGGTCGTTTGGCGATGTGCTTCCCTATTTCAAGCGCGCAGAAACCAACGAAAATGGTGGCGATGGCTTCCACGGATCGAGCGGTCCGCTTTACGTCTCCAACGGACGCTCTACCAATCCGCTCTTCGGGGCTTTCATTGAGGCAGGCATTCAGGCGGGGTACCCGCAAACCGGCGATTTCAATGGCTCGAGGCAGGAAGGATTTGGACGCTACCAGTTGACGATTAAAAATGGCCGCCGTTGTAGCGCGGCTACCGCCTATCTTCACCCTGCGCTCGACCGGCCTAACCTGACGGTCCAATCGCATGCGCATGTGACGCGCGTGCTCTTAGAGGGAACGCGGGCAATCGGCGTCGAGTACGTCTGCAAAGGTGAATTGCACGAAGTTCGCGCGGTCTGCGAAGTCGTCTTGTCGGGCGGCGCGGTCAACACACCGCAGGTCCTGTTTTTGTCCGGGATCGGGGACAGGGAAACTTTAAACCGTTTCGACATTCGGGCCGTCTGCGGGCTGCGCGGCGTCGGTCGCAATCTCCAAGATCATCTGGACTGCTCGATTCAATACGAATGCACGCAGCCGATCACACTTTATAGTCAGGCCAATCCGCTCAACGCGCTGCGCACGGGGCTGCAATATGTGTTGTTCGGCAATGGCATCGCAACGGGTCAGGGCCTTGAGGCCGGCGGGTTCGTGAAGAGCCGGTCCGATCTTGAAACGCCAGATTTGCAGTTCCATTTTCTTGCTGCGCTTATTTGCGATCACGCGCGGCGGAAAGCCGATCGCCATGGTTTCACGGCGCATGTGTGCCATTTGAGACCTGAAAGCCGAGGCTATATCACCTTGCGCTCTGCCGATCCCCTCGACGTCCCCCTCATCCAGCCCAACTATCTCGAGGCCGAGGAGGATCGGCGCGCTTTGCGCGAGGGCGTCAAACTTACCCGCGAAGTCTTCAGCCAAAAAGCCTTCGATCCCTATCGCGGTCCAGAACTGATGCCCGGTGCCGACATCCGGCGCGAAAATCAGATCGACAGCTTCGTGCGCGACGCGGCGGAAACGATCTACCATCCCATAGGCACTGCGAAGATGGGCAAGGATGACGACGCGGTGGTCGATCCGCAATTGCGCGTTTACGGCATCGAAGGCCTGCGCGTAGTCGATGCTTCGATCATCCCGGCGCCTATTTCCGGAAACACGAATGGGCCTACGATCATGATCGCCGAAAAAGCCGCGGATTTAATTCTAGGAAAAAAAGCGCTTTCACCGGAAATTGGTGTTCCGGCGACCCAAGAGGAAGTCGGTCGCGCCGCGGCCTGAAACGGAAGCGGCACGGCGACGTTGTAGACTGGAGAAGGATGCCACGATGCCGACAGTTCGCACTTTGCTGTTTGCGGCCGCTGCGCTGGGCGCACTGACGCTGCGCGCTGGCGCCCAAGAAGGCGCTTACGGCGCGAGCCGCTATTCTCTGCAGGAGATCAATTTCGACATGTGGTGCCAGGAAGAGCGCCACCTCCCGCCGGAGCGCTGCGACAAGCGCACGCCGCAGGACGACGCGGATTATCGTGCTTATGTGGCAAAAATCGAAAGCTACGAGATTCCCTACTTGCAGGAGCAACGCGACGAGGCGACTCTCAATCGCGTGATCATCCACAACGATCCCATAGACCACCCGACGCAAACATCCGCGCCGATTGTCAATCAAACGACGCCGCCCCCCCCACCGCCGCCTCCGCAAGGCAGGTGAAGTCATTCGTTTCGTGCATCGCGCATTCTCTCGGCGCGGGCACGAAGGCGAGAGCGAAAACTATTTTGTCGTCACCAGTGAAGCCACTGGCGCGGGCACTATGTCGAGCCGCTCGACGAGCGCTCGCATGGCGTCGTCCATGTCGAAGTTGGCCTGCAGGGGCTTCGAGCGCGAGATGACGAGGCGCAAATGCGGCGCTTTAGGGTGGCTGCGCAGCGTGCGCTGGCCCGGCGGGGATGCAGGCGGCGTGTGATTCGCGAGCGGCTCATTTTCGCGGATGAATTGCGAACCTACCAAGCGCTGATATGCGATAGGACGCCCCTCTAACGGCGAAGGATCGCTCAAAACTTGGGTAATGCCGAGAAAGCGCGTGGGCGTGCTTCCCCCCAGCGTGATGGGCGTCAGGACCGTTTCCATCTCCAGAACTGCGCCTTCCGGCGTGTTCCCGAACGAGGAAATCGCGACGGGCTGCTTCAGTGCCAGCGCTTGGCGCAGCAGGCCGGCAATAGCCGGACGGCTCCCGGCTTCCCAATGCGCCAGGAAGCGCGCGCCTTTGAGCTCGAAACCGTAACGGTCGCACACCGACGTACCGGCGAGACGATAATGTGTCTGATCGGGATCGGCGGCGTCCAGTAAGAAGACGAACGACAGCATGCGCTTGATGGCGCGCGGATCGACGTCGGACTGATCTGGCACGGCCCGGCCGCGGCGAAGCCGGCCCCAATAGCCGACCAAAAGATGACTGTTGCGGTGTTTCATTCCCCACGCCCCGAATTGACACACGTTCTGTCCTGGCCGGCTTAGGCGAGCAGAACTCGTGCCATCCTCAACCCCAAGGCCCGCGCCGGCGGACCGGACCGAATAGCGGAAAATCCCGCGATTTGAAGAACGGTGTCAAAACCAGTCCCGCCACGAACCCGCCGACATGCGCCCACCAGGCGACTCCGGGCTCGCCGGGCCGCGTCACGGCGGCGCTGAACAATTGCAAAAGAAACCAGAATCCGACCACCCACAGCGCCGTGATGCGGAAGGGATAGAAGATGATTCCGAGCGGGACGATCACGGTGACGCGCGCGCGCGGAAACAGAAGCAGATAAGATCCCAAGACTCCGGAAATCGCGCCGGAGGCGCCGACCATCGGAAGGCGCGCCGAAGGGTCGGCATGGGCCAGCGCCATTGCTGCCGCAACACCGCAGACGAGATAGAAGACGAGAAAGCGCAAATGCCCCATCGCGTCTTCGATGTTGTTTCCGAATATCCAAAGATAAAGCATGTTGCCGGCGATATGGAGGAAGCTCGCATGCAGGAACATCGAGGTGAAGATGGTCAGCGCTGCGGGTACTTGGCCGATGCCCGAAATTTGTATGCTGGCGCCGGAGAGCGAGGCCGGCGTGAAACCGAGGACGGCGATCGCAGCTTCCATCTCGCGGCCGAGCGACAATTCCCAGACATAAACGAGTACGCACGCGATGATCAGGCCCCAGGTGAAAAAGGGGAACAGCCGCGTGGGATTGTCGTCGCTGATCGGAATCATGCTGCCCGCCCCGATTGCTTTGTGCCGGATCGGAGCGATGATGGCATGTTTTCGGATCGGCGGCACCGTGCGCCTGCGCTTTGCGGGTGTTGCCCGGTTCGCCAACCATAATTTGCGACCAATGCATGCTTGCCGGCCATATTTTCGGTTCGAGTCTCCCGCATAATTTGGAAGATCGAAAAGGGGACTGGGATGAAGAAGCCGATCAACAAATTTGCCGTGGTGCTGTGGGTGGTTGCGCTGTTCGCTCTGCTGAGCGGTGTTGTCCAATATGCAACGCTCTTGGAGACTGCGAGATGGCTCCACGAAGGGGGCGACCGCGTCTACGCGTTCGAGGGCAGCGCCTTGAGACTTATTTCCATATCCGTGTCGGCCGCCGCCCAACTTGCAGGCGTCGGCGTGATGATCGAACTGTTCGACCAAATCCGATGGAGCGTCCGGTAGTGGGAAAAATAAGCCGCCCTTGCGGGCCATATTTTCGCCAAGGCCGGCCGCGGCGGCGCGGCTGCGTTGGAGCGCACGCAATAACCGGCCGCTTGACCACAAGGCTTCTGTCAGTATAGTGCCGCGCTTTCCGAGGGCTTCCTTCGGAAAAATCGCGAAATTACTCAAGGATTTCAGCCATGTTCGCGGTGATCCGCACGGGCGGCAAGCAGTATCGGGTGGCGGCGGACGACGTCCTGACCATCGAAAAGCTCGAGGGCGACGTTGGCGCCAAGCTGATGCTCTCAGATGTGCTGCTGCTGGGTGGCGAGACCCCCAAAGCGGGCACGCCGCTGGTCGCCGGCGCTTCGGTGGAGGCCGAGATCCTCGAGCAGGGCAAGGGCGAAAAGGTCATCGCTTTCAAGAAGAAGCGGCGCAAGAACACGCATAGAAAGCGCGGCCATCGCCAGCCCTTCACCAAAGTGAAGATCACGGCAATTCGCGCGGACTAAAGGGAAAGATACCATGGCGCACAAAAAGGCCGGCGGCTCATCGCGCAACGGACGCGACTCGGCAGGACAACGTCTCGGCGTGAAAATATTCGGCGGCCAGGCGATCGCCGCCGGCAACATCATCGTGCGCCAGCGCGGCACGCAGTTTCATCCCGGCGAGAATGTCGGCATGGGCAAGGACCACACGCTGTTCGCGCTCCGCGACGGCAAAGTTGCCTTCCGCGAAGGTTTCAAGCGGCGCACTTACGTATCGGTAATTGCGGCGGACGTTCCGGAGGATGCAAGCGCATAGGCGGTATGAAGACATAGGCCGCCCCGAAACCGAGGCGGCCCATTGGGCGAGGGAGATGGTCCGCCATCTCCCTTTTTTGTCCCTCGCGCGGAGAGGGAGTGTCATGCCGTGCTCTCAATTACAGACCGAGCGTCTTCTGTTGCGCCCGCAGACGGCGGCCGATATCCCGAGCCTTGTCTCATTATTGAATGATTTCGAGGTCGCAAAGAATCTGGCGCGTGTGCCCCATCCGTATACGGAAGATCACGCGCGGAGCTTCCTCGTGCGCGGTGCCGAGGAGCGGGCCAAAGGGATCGCCTATCCCTTCGCGATGATCGCGAAATCGGACGGCACTTTGATCGGCGGCTGCGGCTTGCACCTGAAAGACGACGGCGTCTTCGAGCTCGGCTACTGGATCGGCCGGCCTTTCTGGGGCAGGGGTTATGCGAGCGAAGGCGCACGCCGCTTGGCGGCGTTTGCCTTTTACGACCTGAAAGCGGCGAGGTTGAGCGCGGGCTGGTTTCACGGAAACCCCGCTTCGGGTCGCGTGCTGGAGAAGCTCGGTGGGGTGTTTGCAGGGGGCGAACAGCGCGAAAGCCTTGCCCGCGGCGAGGCCGTCTACTGCTATAAGGTCGTGCTGGACCGGGAAAATTTCGGGCGCAGGCAATGAAGTTCCTCGATACGGCCAAGGTCTATATCGCATCGGGAAACGGCGGGAACGGCTGCATCTCGTTCCGCCGCGAGAAGTTCATCGAGTTCGGCGGACCAAATGGGGGCAACGGGGGCAGGGGCGGCGATGTCTGGGCCGAGGCGGTCGAGAACCTCAACACGCTCATCGACTATCGCTACCAGCAGCATCTGAAGGCGCAAAACGGCCAGCACGGCCTCGGCAAGGAGATGACAGGTTTCAACGGCGAAGACGCGACTTTGCGCGTACCGATCGGCACCCAAATCTACGAGGAAGATGCCGAGACGCTGATTTGCGATTTGACGCATCCGGGCGAGCGTGCGCTCCTGCTCAAAGGCGGCAATGGCGGTTTCGGCAACGCGCATTTCAAAAGCTCCACCAATCGGGCTCCGCGGCATGCCAACCCCGGACAGCCGGGCGAAGAAAAAACCATCATCCTGAAACTGAAGCTGATCGCCGACGCGGGTTTGATAGGCCTGCCCAACGCAGGCAAATCGACATTTCTTTCGCGCGTATCGGCGGCAAGACCGAAGATCGCCGACTATCCTTTTACGACGCTCAATCCGCAGCTGGGCGTGGTGCGCGCAAATGGCACGGATTTCGTGCTCGCCGATCTTCCCGGTCTTATCGAAGGTGCCCATGAAGGTGCGGGCCTCGGCGATCGCTTCCTTGGGCACGCCGAGCGTTGCAGGGTCGTACTGCATCTGATCGATGGGACCGAGAGCGAGGTCGTGCGCGCCTATCGGACCATCCGTCACGAGCTTGAAGCCTATGGCCATGGCCTTGCCGACAAGCCGGAGATCGTGGCGCTCAACAAGATCGATGCGATCGAGAAATCGGCGCTGTCACGAAAGCTAGCCTCGTTGTCGAAAGCCTGCGACAAGAGGGTGTTCGCCATTTCCGGCGTGAGCGGCGAAGGCGTGAGCGAGGTGCTGCACGCGCTGGCGTTCGAAGTCGCCAAATATCGTAAGCAGGCGTCCGCGCAAGGGGCGGAGGCGTGGTCTCCATGAGCGATCCGCTGCGCGACACCAGACGTATCGTCGTCAAGATCGGCTCGGCCTTGCTGGTCGAACGCGAGACGGGGCGCGTGCGCGAATCTTGGCTGGCGTCGATTTGCAGCGACGTCGCCGCGTTTCACCGCGAGGGGCGCGAGATCATCGTGGTCTCGTCGGGCGCGATCGCGCTCGGGCGCGCCGCGCTGGGCCTGCTTGGGCGTGCATTGAAGCTCGAAGAAAGTCAGGCCGCCGCCGCCGTGGGACAGGTGCGGCTCGCGCATGCCTATTCGCAGATGCTGGCAAAAGAGAATGTCACGGCCGCGCAAATCCTGCTTACACTCGGCGACACGGAGGAACGGCGACGCTATCTCAATGCGCGCGCGACGCTTCGAACGTTGCTTTCGCTGGGAAGCATTCCGGTGATCAACGAGAACGACACGGTGGCGACCACCGAAATCCGCTTCGGTGACAACGACCGTCTTGCCGCCCGTGTCGCGTCGATGATGGAGGCCGATTGCCTCGTGCTGCTGTCCGATATCGACGGACTTTACGAGAGCGATCCCACACGCGATCCCGGTGCCGAACATATCGCGCGGGTGGACGATATCACGCCCGCAATCGAAGCGATGGCAGGCGATTCTTCCTCGGGCGTCGGTCGCGGTGGAATGCGTGCAAAGCTCGTCGCCGCCCGCATCGCCACGCAAGCGGGCTGCCAGGTCGTTATCGCGCGCGGCGCCGAAGCCTATCCGCTGACCGCAATCCGCAAGGGCGCCCGCATGACGCTGTTTACGGCGCAGGCAACGCCCAAGGCGGCACGCAAACGCTGGATCGCGGGCGGGCTTGTTTCGCACGGCACGCTGACGGTCGACGACGGCGCGGCGCGCGCGCTAATGCAGGGCAAAAGCTTGCTTCCGGCGGGCGTGCGCCAGGTAGATGGCGAATTCGAGCGGGGCGACGCGGTGCGCGTCTGCGACGGAGAGGGCCGCGAACTGGCGCGCGGACTGGCGGCCTATGGCTCGGCGGATGCACGGCAAATCAAGGGGCGGAAAAGTACCGAGATCGAGGCGATATTGGGTTATCGCGGGCGCGACGAGATGATCCATCGGGACGATATGGCGCTCGTGTCGGAAAAGGTCGCGATCGATGAGCAGTGACAGGCATGATTCGCTCGAATCGCTCGCACATCTGGGCGCGAAAGCGAAAGACGCATCGAAAATTCTGCGCCAAGCCCATCGGGCGGCAAAAGACAAAGCCCTGTTGGCTGCGGCGCTTTCCCTGCGCAGCCGATCGGCGGAAATCCTCGCGGCGAATGCACAAGACGTCAGCGCGGCGCAAGGTGCCGGTGCTGCGATCCGCGATCGCCTGACGCTCGATCCTTCGCGCATAGAGGCGATGGCAAAAGGGCTCGAGGAGATCGCAGCGCTGCCCGATCCGGTGGGGCGCGAACTCGCGCGCTGGACGCGACCCAACGGGCTCGACATCCAGCGCATAGCAACGCCCATCGGTGTCGTCGGCATCATCTATGAAAGCCGGCCGAACGTGACGGCGGACGCCGGCGCTCTGTGCCTCAAATCCGGCAATGCCGTTATCCTGCGGGGCGGCTCTGAGGCGCTGCGCTCGTCGATTGCAATCCACGGCGCGTTGGAAGAGGGGTTGGCTTCGGCGGGCCTTCCGGAAACGGCAATTCAGCTTATCAAGACTGCGGATCGCGCGGCCGTCGGCGCAATGCTCGGCGGCTTCGATGGTGCCATCGACCTGATCGTGCCGCGCGGCGGAAAGAGCCTTGTAGCGCGCGTGCAGGAGGAGGCACGGGTGCCTGTGCTCGCGCATCTCGAAGGCATCTGTCATGTCTATGTGCACGCTGCGGCCAACCTTGCGATGGCGCGCGAGATCGTCGTCAACGCCAAGCTGAGGCGCACGGGCGTCTGCGGTGCGGCAGAAACGATCCTCATTGATCGTGCGATTCTATCCTCCCACGCCCGGGCGATCCTCGGCGATTTGTCCGAAAGGGGTTGTGAAATCCGCGGTGATGCAGCCGTGCAGTCGGTATTCCCGAAAGCCGTGCCGGCTTGCGAAGACGATTGGCGCACGGAATATCTCGATGCGATCGTCTCCGTGCACGCCGTCGATGGCATCGAAGAGGCTATCCGCCACATCGAAACCTATGGATCGCAGCATACCGAATCGATCGTGACCGAAGATGCGTCCGCGGCCGAGCGCTTCCTTGCTGCACTCGATTCGGCCATCGTCATGTGGAACGCCTCGACGCAATTCGCCGATGGCGGCGAGTTCGGAATGGGTGCGGAAATCGGCATCGGCACAGGAAAACTGCACGCGCGCGGTCCCGTCGGACTCGAGCAACTCACCACGTTCAAATACGTCGTGCGCGGCAATGGACAGATAAGGCCGTGACGCTGCACGCAAACTGGCTGAGGCCTCCGGGCCCAGTGGCGCCCAGA
>Ga0207761_1000608_pt1 | contig 12441 bp, 6 predicted proteins | sample LuqExpMetageno34_FD_187792 | JGI IMG/M metagenome (GOLD analysis project Ga0207761, IMG submission 187792) | Tropical forest soil microbial communities from Luquillo Experimental Forest, Puerto Rico - Sample 34 (SPAdes) | ecosystem: Environmental > Terrestrial > Soil > Tropical forest ... | reverse complement strand
ATTCGGATTTGCGCGAGAAGCCGAAGTCGTTCGCGTATGTGCCTTACGAGCAGGAAAAATCGATCCGTTCGCTCACCTACTATGTGCGCACGACGAACGATCCGGAAAACATGGCCAGTTCGGTCCGCCAGGTGGTCAGCGAAATCGACTCCAGCATGCCGATTTATGGTGTGCGGACTTTCGAGGGGCAGATCGATCAGAGTCTCTCCGGGGCGAAACTCGTGGCTGTTCTGGCTTTGGCGTTCGGAATACTTGCCGCGGTGCTGGCTGCCATGGGCATTTACGGGCTGTTGGCCTACATGGTGACCCAGCGGACGAAAGAGATTGGAGTGCGCATGGCGCTGGGCGCCGGACCGAGCAGTGTCGGCTGGATGCTGGGCAGCGAAGTGGCGTGGCTGACCACGATTGGGGTCCTTGCCGGCATCCCTCTGGCGTACGTCTTGAACCGGCTCATTTCTTCCATGCTGTATGGCGTTCAGGCGTTCGGCGCGATGAGCATCATCGCGGCGCTCACGGCCATCGCCGTAATTTCGGCTATCGCGGTTTATGCACCGCTGCGGCGGGCAACACGAATCGATCCGATGGTAGCTTTGCGGTACGAATAGAAGGGAGCAATGGCAATGAACAACCTGGCCAAAGAGATTCGCACCGCGCTGCGAACCATCCGCAACGCTCCCACGGTGGCGATCGTCGCGATCCTTACCATCGCGGTCGGCATCGGCGCCAACACCACGATCTTCAGCTGGATTCGTTCCCTGCTGCTCAATCCTCTGCCAGGCGCAACGAAGCCCGAACGTGTCGTCGCGATTGAAAACACCGCTCCCAACGGCGAACCCATCACCACTTCCTATTTGGATTTTCGCGACTTCCGCGATAATTTGAAGTTGCTACAAAACGTCACGGCTTATCGCGGCTACGTATTCTCGGTCGGCGATGCTCCGAACACCGAACGCGTGTGGGGAGAGGTTGCCTCAGGCGCAGTTTTTGACATGTTGGGGATTCGGCCCGAAGCCGGGCGTTTCTTTTCCGCGGAAGAGCGGGAAGACGCGCAGAATGCCCACGCGGTTGTGGTCATTAGCCATAGCTATTGGAAATCTCACTATCATTCGGACCCTTCTGCCGTCGGCAGCATCCTCCGAATCAATCGCACGCCGTTCACCGTGATTGGCGTGGCTCCCGAAGGTTTTCATGGCACTAACTCCGGTTTGGACTTCTCATTCTGGGTGCCCCTGACCATGTATGGCCAGCTCACCCACACCGGCACATGGATGCTGCAGGATCGCAACACCCGCAACTTTATGTCGATGGCGCGGCTCGCGCCCGGCGTCACCATCGAGCAAGCACGCTCTGAAATCCAGGCGTTGGCCAATCGCATGGCCGTGGCCGATGCGGACGCCGATCAAGGTATCGGCGCAACCGTGCTTCCCGTCTGGCAGGGGCACTTCAGCACGCAGTCAGTGCTGCTTACGCCGATCACCATTCTGATGGGCGCCGGTGGCGTCGTGCTGCTGATTGTCTGCGCGAATCTCGCAAACCTCTTGCTGGTTCGCGCGACCGGAAGAATCAAGGAGTTCAGTGTCCGTCTCGCATTGGGCGCAAGACCGCGGCAGGTTGCCACGCAGCTCTTCATCGAAACGCTGTTAATGTCGCTGGCCGGCTGTCTCGGCGGTCTTTTGCTGGCGTATTGGCTCAGCGACGCATTGCGCTGGCTGCTCCCGGCAGTCGCGAGACCAGTCATGCTTGCGGCGCCGATTGATGGCCAGGTGTTCGTGTTCTCCGCGGCATTGGCCGTCTTCGTTGCCATACTGGCCAGCCTGATTCCCGCCATTCATGCGGCGCGCACTAACGTCAACGAAGCGCTCAAGCAGAGCGGGCGCGGTGGGACGTCCAGCACCCACAGCAACCGGCTGCGTAGCTTGCTGGTCGTCTCGGAAATGGCGCTCGCCGCGGTTGCTCTCGTCGGCGCAGGGCTGTTTCTCAAGAGCCTGCAGAGCGCGCAAGCATTGGATCCCGGATTTTCTCCTGACGGTGTAGCCCTGGCGCAATTCGATTTTTCGACCACTGGCTACAGCGCGCAGCAGGTCGATAGTCTCTGCCGGCGCCTGAAGGACCGGCTCGAGCAGCTCCCGGGAGTTACGGCCGTGAGCTATGACGATTCTCCTCAACTCGGTTTCCATGGCGGCAATTGGGAGACGCTCGAGGTCGAAGGTTATGTTCCCGGCCGCAATGAGAACATGAAAATCTACCGCGACCTCATTTCTCCCGGCTATTTTGCCTCCATGAAGATTCCCCTTCTGGAAGGGCGCGATTTTGACTGGCGCGACGATGGCACCTCGCAAAAAGTGATGATTGTGAACCAGGAGTTTGTCCGGCGTTTCCTGCCCAACCGCGTGGTAACGGGAACGAAGGTGCACGGCTGGGGCGAGTGGTTTACCATTGTGGGAATCGCCAAAGACAGCAAATACCATCGAGTGACGGAAGGTCCCCAACCTTACTTCTACATCCCGGTTCGCCAGATCTTCCGCCCGGAGTACGGGCTGACCCTCCATGTGCGAACTTCCGGCTCCGTCAACGAAGCCATTCAGTCCATCCGCACGGAGACCGCCGCCATCGATCCCGCGCTGACCATCTTCGACGCGCAACCAATGACCGAATACATCGCCGCCTCCCTTTTCGGCGCAAAGATCGCCGCAACCCTCCTGAGCGTCCTGAGCGCGGTCGGTTTGGTGCTGGCGGCGATGGGCTTGTACGGCGTCCTGGCGTATTCGGTGGCCCAGCGTACCCAGGAGATCGGGCTACGTATGGCTCTGGGAGCCGGGCCGGTACAAGTGCTTCGTTTGATCGTCAAACAAGGGTTGCAGTTGACGTTCCTGGGCGTGGCCGTCGGTACCGTCGTGGCCCTTGCCCTGGGACGTTTCCTGGCCAGCTTGCTTTACGGCGTTAAACCAGCCGATCCCCTTACCTTTGTTTCGGTTTGGCTGGTTCTGACCGTCATTGCGCTGCTGGCTTGTTGGATACCGGTGCGACGCGCCACGCGGATCGATCCCATGGCGGCGCTGCGCTATGAATGAGCTTGCAGTGGCACGCGCAGGAACTTTGGGCGGGCGAGTTTCGTATTTTATGAAGACGAGAGTGGTGTGCGAGGAGAACCAATGAGCGAAGCAAATACCGTACTGATCAAAATGGATGGCGTGAAGAAGGTGTTTCTGACCGATGAGGTGGAAACCCACGCCCTGGAGGAAATCCACCTGCAGATCCGACGCGGCGAGTACGTGTCGATCTCCGGGCCGTCGGGCTGCGGCAAGTCGACGCTGCTCTCGATCCTCGGGCTGCTGGACTCGCCCTCCGACGGGAAGTACGAACTCAACGGCCAGTCGGTGGCCAACCTCACGGCCAGCGAGCGCACCCGCATTCGCAACCGCGAGATTGGCTTTATCTTTCAGGCGTTCAACCTGATTGGCGACCTGACCGTTTACGAGAACGTGGAACTGCCGCTCACCTATCGCGGCACCAGCGCGGCCGAGCGCAAGCAAAAGGTCGAGCACGCTCTGCAGCGCGTCGGCATGGCCCACCGCATGCGTCACTATCCCTCGCAGCTCTCCGGCGGTCAGCAGCAGCGTGTCGCCGTGGCCCGCGCTCTCGTCGGCGATCCTTTGATCCTGATGGCCGATGAGCCTACCGGTAACCTCGACTCCCGCAACGGCGAGGCTGTAATGGAGCTGCTGCGCGACCTGCATCGCAACGGTGCCACCATCTGCATGGTCACCCACGACGAGCGCTACTCTCATTTCGCGGAACGCACTATCCGTCTGTTTGACGGCCGCATCGTCGAAGAAACTCAGGAAGCCCACGCGGCGAGCTGAGAAGCCTGGCGCAGGATGGAAGGTATAGAAGCGATTTGGCAGGACCTGCGACTTTCGCTCCGTATGCTTGGCAAGAATCCGGTTTCACCGCCACTGCTGTGCTCACAATGGTTCTGGGCACCGCGCCTTAATTGGCAAGGAGGGCGGCCATGAAGTCGATTTGGCAGGATATTCGCTTCGGATGGCGCATGCTGTTGAAGTCTCCGGGTATCACGCTGACGGCAATGCTCGCGTTTGGCGTGGGAATCGGCGCGAACGCCGCGATGCTTAGCGTTGCCGACATCTATTTGCGCAACCCGATTTCCTTCCCGGACGTCAAGCGCATCGCGGTGGTTCTGGGCCGCGCGCCCGGACAAACAGAAGGCTGGAACACCATTTCACCCGCGGACCTTGAGGATTGGAAGGCGCAAAATCACTCCTTCGAATCTCTTGCCGCTTATGACTGGGCGGACGTCAACTTGACGGGCGTCGGAGAGCCGGTGAAAGTTCAGGGATTCCGCGTAACCGCAGACTTTTTTGACGTGCTCCGCGCCACGCCACGTCTGGGACGTGGTTTCGCGAGCGGTGAAGACGAACCAGGGCGCGAACATGTCGCGGTTCTAAGCTCCGGACTGTGGCGGCGCCAGTTCGGCTCGGATCCGGGCATCGTCGGGCGCACCATTCGACTAGATGGGACTCCCACGCAGATCATCGGAGTGATGAACGAGAAGGTGCGATTCCCGCAGGGCGTGGACATCTGGATCCCGTTCGCCCTCTCGCCGGAAGCCAAGAGCGTGCGGAACGTTCGTTATCTGATGCCGCTCGGCCGCTTGAAGCCAGGCGTCACGCTCGAACAGGCGCGCACGGAAATGCTGACGATTCAGCAGCGCCTGGAGGCATCCTTCCCGGAATCCGAGAGAGGTTGGAGCGTGCAGTGCATGACGCTGGGCGACTTTGTCGCTGGCCCCGGCAAGGACTACAGCGTGATGTTGCTCTTTTCAGTCGCTTTCCTGCTTTTGATCGCCTGTACCAATGTTGCCAACCTGCTATTGGCGCGAAGCGCAGGGCGGCAGAACGAATACGCGATTCGGGTCGCCCTGGGCGCGAACCGTCTGCGGCTGACACGGCAGGTTCTCGTGGAGAGCGTGCTCTTGGCGATGGGCGGCACAGTCGCGGGGCTGCTCCTCGGTTCGTGGTGGATTTCCATGATTCACGGGGCGATGCCGCCAGAGGTCGAGCGTTACATCCCTGCTTGGGATCAGGTGCGCCTCGATACGCGCACCTTCCTTTATACCTTCGCGATTGCGCTGACTGCGGGCGTACTTGCCGGCGTCTTTCCAGCACTGTACGCATCCGCAACTGACCTGCATGCCTCGCTCAAAGAGGCCGGACGCGGAGGAGGAGCCAGCGTCTCGAGGATGCGCCTTCGGAGCGCCCTGATTGTCGTGCAGGTTGCGCTCTCCCTGGTCCTGCTCGTCGGTGCGGCACTCGTCAGCAAGGGCGTTCAGACCCTCTTTAATCTGAACTTCAAATTCGACCCGGAGTCGGTGCTCACGTTCCGCGTAGCTCTGCCCGACTACAACTACACGACACCGCAACAACGCGCGGCTTTCTTTCAAAATCTTACGGAGCGTCTCAATCACACTCCTGGTGTTCAAGACTCGTCGGTAGCCGCCGGAATCCCCTTCCTCGACTGGAACTCAGCAAACTTTAACGTTGAAAACCGCCAATTGCAGCCGGGGGAATTCCTGAGCGCCGGCCTGAATTACATCGATCCGGAGTATTTCCGGCTTCTTCACGTGTCTATTCTTGAGGGACGCGCTTTCGGTGCACAGGATTCCGCGGATGCGGCCCCTGTCGCTATTATTAGTGAAAAACTCGCCAAGCGTTTTTGGCCGGGAGGCGGCGCGCTGCAGCATCGCATCAAGCTCGGCGACGCAAAGTCGACGGAGCCGTGGGCCACCATCGTTGGCGTGGTCCCTGAAGTTACCTACAATCCCTGGGCCCACGAGCCTCCACCAACCATCTACATTCCGTTCCGCCAGCACCCGCTTTCCAACGCTTTTGTTCAGGTCCGCTCCGGCAGCGATCCAAAGGGTCTTGTCCCCTTGATCCGTTCCGCGGTTTCCGGTGTCGATCCGGAGCAACCCATTTTCGACGTCTTCTCTCTGCAACGCGTAATTTCCAATCAAATCTTGGGACTTTCATACGTGGCCGTGCTGATGGCGGTGACTGGCCTAATGGCCTTGGGACTCTCTGCGGTCGGTGTGTCTGGCCTGATGGCCTATTCGGTGGCGCAGCGTGTGCATGAGATCGGAGTCCGCATGGCGCTCGGCGCCAAGCCTGCCGATGTGTTGCGCTTGTTTGTCCAACATGGCCTGAAACTGCTGCTCCTCGGCATCTGCATCGGTTTGCCGCTATCGGTCGGGCTGGCCCGTTTGCTCTCTAATCTACTGTTCGGCGTTCAATCAACGGATCTTGCCAGCTTTTTTGGGGGCGCACTGCTTTTGGCGGTTGTAGTCTTCGTGGCTTGCTACATTCCTGCGCGACGGGCGACCCGTGTCGACCCCCTCGTCGCGCTGCGGTACGAGTAGAAAAGGAGCGCGAGTGGATCCTCTCATCCGATTAAATGGTTTAGAAAAATCCTTCGAAGCCGGCGGGCAGAAGTTCTACGTCCTTCGCCGTATCACTCTCGATATCCAACCCGGAGAATTCGTCACCTTCATGGGGCCGTCCGGAGCGGGCAAGACCACTTTGCTTAGCATTCTGGGCATGCTGGACGGGGGCTGGACCGGCGAATACTATTTCCTCGATCAAGCCGTTCACCGCATGAACGTGCGCCAGCGCAACGAACTGCACAAAGCCAACATTGGCTTCGTTTTCCAGAGCTACCACCTCATCGATACGCTGACCGTCTATGAGAACCTGGAGATTCCGCTTTCGTATCGAAACATCCCAACGAAAGAGCGCTCCAGCATCGTGTGCGACGCGCTCGACCGTTTCAACATTGTTGGCAAGAAGGATCTGTTTCCCAACCAGCTCTCTGGCGGACAACAGCAACTCGTTGGCGTCGCTCGCGCCGTCATCCAGAATCCGAAACTTATTCTGGCCGATGAGCCCACTGGCAATCTGCACTCGGCGCAGGGCGAAGAGATCATGGAGCTGTTCAAGCGGCTCAACGACGCGGGCACGACCATCATTCAGGTCACCCATTCCGAGAAAAACGCCGCCTACGGCCACAGGATTATCCAGCTTAAAGATGGCTGGGTCGTCGGCTCCGAGACAACCGCGGCGGCTCGCCCGGCGTAAGCGGCGATTTCCTGGTCTTCATCTTCACGTTCAAGTGCGGAGGGAAATATGCGGGGACTCGCTCACGATTTGCGCCACACCATCCGGTTGCTCCTCAAGTCTCCGGGCTTCACGCTCGTTGCTGTGCTGACGCTCGCGATCGGCATCGGCGTCAACACCACGATCTTCAGCGTGATCAACGGCATGATTCTGCGGCCATTGCCCGTTCCCCATCCGGAGCAAGTTGTGGTCCTGGCGTCTCAGCAAGAAGGCAGTCAGGACTATGAGGCCTTCTCGTATCCCGACTATCTCGACCTTCGCCAACAGGCCGATGTGTTCAGTGATGTCCTGGCATATCGCGTATCGCTCGTGGGATTAACGGCCAACGGAAAGGGCGAGCACTGCGTCATCAGCCGCGTCACCGGGAATTTCTTTTCGACGGCCGGAGTTCAGCCTGCCGCTGGCCGATTGATTCTTCCCACCGAGGGCCAAACGCCAGGAGCCGATCCCGTATTCGTGCTCGGTTATTCCTACTGGCAGAGGCGGTTCGGCGGCGACAGAAACATCATCGGCAAGCAAGTCGAACTGGATGGCTACCCCGTCACCATCATCGGCGTTGCGCCGAAGGACTTCACCGGACTCTACGCCTTTATCAACATGGATGGCTATATTCCGTTGAGCGCCTTGGCCGGACTTGGTGGTAATGCGCCCGTCGAAGATACCTGGACCCATCGCGACGAGCGTTCCTTGCAGCTGCGTGCCCGGTTGAAACCCGGCGTCAGCCTCCAACAGGCCCAAGCCTCACTGCAAGTGATCGCACAGCGGCTGGCGGAGCAGCATCCCGAAACCGACAAGGGCCTGCGCTTCAGCGCCTTTCCCGAGAAGTTGGCGCGGCCCGATCCCGACCCGGACGGAACTCTGCCGAAGATCTCCATCGCCTTCACGATTCTTTCGGCCCTCGTGCTTCTCGTGGCATGTTTCAATATCGCGAACATTCTCTTGGTCCGCGCAACCGCGCGTCAGCGCGAGATGGCCATTCGCACCGCGATCGGCGCGGGCTGGGCCAGATTGGCGAGGCAGAGCCTCACCGAAAGCCTTCTCCTGGCGGTATTCGGCGGCGGCTTCGGTTTGCTGTTCGGCTGGTGGGCCTCAGGGTTCTTGAGCTCGATCCCTCTCGGCACGGATCTGCCGGTTCAATTTAATTTTCAACCTGACCTGCGCGTGTATCTCTTCACCATCATCGCCGTGCTGCTGACCGCGATCGTCGTCGGTGTGATACCCGCGATTCCACTGGCAAAAACCGATGTAAACCACGTATTGCGAGAAGGCAGTCGGGGTTCCTCGGAAGGCAAGCAGCGCAATTTCATGCGCAACAGCCTGGTCGTCGCGCAACTGGCCGGCTCCCTGCTGCTTCTCGTTGTCGCCGGCCTTTTCATCCGCAGCCTCGGCAAGGCCGAGAAGCTGTACCTGGGATTTGCCGCCGACCACCTCATCAACGTCTCGCTCGACGTTCACGAGGTCGGCTATGACGAAGCCCGCGGCAGAGGGTTCTATCGTGAGGCGGATGCGAAGCTCCGCGCACTGCCCGGGGTTGTGTCGGTCACGCAAGCATTTGCCGTTCCCATGGGACTGATTGGCGCAGCAGACGCCGTGATCGCGGATCGCCATCCGCTTGAGCCTGGAAAAGTTCCGCCGGTAGTCCAGGACAATATGGTCACCCCAACGTATTTCGACACTCTGCGCATCCCCATCAAACGCGGGCGGGCGTTTACCGAAAGCGACAATGAGAACACACCCCATGTTGCGATCATCAACGAAACAATGGCCCAGAAGTTTTGGCCCAACGAGGAGGCGCTCGGGCAACGTTTCAAGAGCAAGGACAGGAAACATCAGTGGGCAGAATTTGAAGTCGTGGGCATCGCGCAAGATGGCAAGTACAAGGGCGTCGTCGAGGATCCCCTTCCCTACTTCTACAAGCCCTTTGCCCAGGAATACATGTCTTTGCGCAACATTCAGGTTCGCACCAACCTTCCCCCGGAAGCTCTGGAAATGCAGGTGGCTGCCGTTGTCAAGGAATTGGCGCCCGGGGCGGCTATCTCCGTAAAAACCATGGAACAGGACCTGCAAGGCCTGAACGGGTATTTGTTTTTCAAGTTGGGGGCGCAACTCACCGGATCCCTCGGAGTCCTCGGGCTGATTCTGGCGATAGTCGGTGTCTACAGCGTGGTTTCTTACACTGCCGCACAACGCACCCACGAGATCGGGATTCGCATGGCGCTCGGCGCGGGCCGCAGCGACGTGTTGCGTATGGTTCTGTCTCGCAGCCTGGTGATAATTGCTGCTGGCGTGGCCATCGGCTCGATCATCGCGTTCGTCGGGGCGAAGGCGCTTGCCAGTTTTCTGGTCGGCGTGAGCCCCAGCGACCCGCTGACCTTCATCGCGGTAATGGCCATGCTGCTCGCGGTCGGCTTGGCAGCGTGCCTCGTGCCCGCCTACCGCGCCACACGTGTCGACCCGCTCGTGGCCTTGCGTTACGAATGAAAGCAGGTGGGCAATGCGCGGAATCATTCAAGATTTCCGCTATGCGGTCCGGATTCTGGCCAAGTCGCCGGGGTTCACCGCCGTCGCCATTCTTACGCTGGCCATCGGGATCGGGGCAAATGCTGCAATCTTCTCTGTCGTAAACAGCGCCCTGCTCCGCCCCCTCTCGTATCCCGAGCCGCAGCAGCTCTATCTGGTCCGCGAGGTGGTGCCGCAACTCGCCAAGTTTTATCCAACGCTCGCCACAAACATTCCGGATTTCCGCATTTGGCAGCAACGTGTGCACTCGTTCTCGAGCATCGCCATCGCGGAATCGACGGACGCGACGCTGACCGGACACGGCGAGCCGGAAATCCTCCACGGTGTGCGGTCATCTGCCAATCTGTTCGATGTCCTCGGTGTCCGTCCCTCTGCGGGAAGACTCTTTCGTGTCGAGGAAGACGAACCGGGGCAAGGGCGTGTCCTGCTGCTCACCTATTCGTTCTGGCAAAACCGATTCCATGGTGACCTGAACGCTATCGGAAAAACACTCATTCTCGACGGCAATGCCCACGAGATTGTCGGCATTCTCCCAGAGTCCTTTCGTTTCCCGCCCGCACTCGGCGGCGCCAGCCTCACTTCGAACATCGCGTTCTTTCGCCCTCTCAATGGCGCGGAAAGTTATGAACAGGACTTGATCGGTGAATTCGATTTTGCTGCAGTCGCAAGACTGCGGCCTGGAGTGACGCAGCAGCAGGCCACTGCCGAACTCAATGTGGTACAGGCACAAATTGCAAAAGAGGCAAACCAGGGCGTCGACCTCGCAGCCGTGCTAAGGCCGTTGGAATCGGAAATCGTGGGCCCGTCGCGCCAGGGCCTTCTATTTCTGCTCGCCGCGGTCGGCGCCGTCTTATTGATCGTCTGCACCAATCTCGCTAGCCTCATGCTTGTGCGCGTCCCCAGACGATTGCGCGAAGCCGCCATCCGCACTTCCATGGGTGCAACGCGCTGGCAAATCGTTCGCCAGATGCTCACTGAAACCTTCACCTTGAGCTTCGTCGGTGGTGCATTGGGCATTTGGATCGCGAGCCTTGCAGTTCGCTGGCTCGTCCATCTGGCGCCGGCGGGCATTCCGCGCATCGAAGAAGTGCGCATGGACGTCCGCGCTCTGCTTTTTGCCTTGGTTGCCTGCATTTCCACGGGATGCCTGGTCGGCGTGTTCCCCGCGTGGCGCATGACACGCACTCAACCGGTTGACGCGCTCAAGTCCAGCGGTCCGGCCACGACGGAAAATCATCGCACGCGCCGGCTGCGGGAATTTCTCATAGGGTTCGAGGTTGGAGCGACCACTCTTCTTCTCATCCTCGCCGGATTGTTGTTGGTCAGTTTGGGCCGGCTCCTTCATGTTCACACCGGCTTCGCCACCGAAAACGTTCTGGTAGCCGGAGTCAACCTTCCCTCACCGGCTTACGCTCGCAATGAACCCAGGTCCCTCTTCTATGAGCGGGTCCTGGCGAGCGCTCAATCGATTCCAGACGTCAAGGCCGTAGGCTGGGTGAGCATTCCCCCACTGGGCGGCGAGGGCAGCGTCACCGGTATCACCGTTCCCGGAGCGCAGCAGCCTGGAGCAGAGATGCCGACCGCCAATTATCGTTCTGTCAGCTCCAGTTATTTCTCGGCCATGGGAATTCCCCTGTTACAAGGCAGAGTTTTCGACGCCTCGGACCGCGACCGAAAGATTGTGCTTGTTTCGCAAAGTGTCGCGGACCGCTTCTGGCCTGGGAAGAATCCCGTTGGCCAGACGTGCATCACCCAGTGGGCCGGCGACACTCCCGCGGAAGTCATCGGCGTGGTAGGTGATATTCGTACCATTCAACTCGATCAGCCGCCCATCATGATGGTTTACGTTCCGGAGTGGTTTAATCAGATTGCTGTTCCCTATTCCGCTTCGTTCATTCTCCGTACTGCCAGACCACCCGAGACCGACGCCTCGGCCCTTCGCGAATTGATTCACAACACCGACCCCGGTGTTCCCCTGGCAACATTGCAGCCCATGTCCGAAATTGTTTCCAAATCTGTCGATAACCGACGCTTCCCTCTGTATCTCGCGGCATGCTTCGCCTTGTCGGCATTGCTCCTCGCTTCGCTAGGCATCTTTGGCGTCGTCAGCTACTCGATAGAACAGCGCCGCCAGGAACTCGGCATCCGCATGGCTTTGGGAGCAGACCTCTCGAACTTGCTCCGCCTCGTGGTGCGTCAGGGGATGGGACCCGTGGTTATCGGGGTTGCCGCAGGGCTGGTGGGCGCCGTTCTCGCTGGCCGCATGATTGGTAGTCTGCTCTTCGGAGTCAACGCGTATGACCCGCAGACCCTTGCCATAGTCGCAGTGCTTGTGTTCGTTATGGGGCTGCTGGCCTGCTATATTCCGGCACGAAAAGCCATGGCAGTCGATCCCATGGTGGCTCTACGTTACGAATGAATCTTCAGAGCAGTTGGATTGCTGAACCACAGTAGAATATTACGGAGCCTCCCGAATCGATGAAAACGGCCTCTCCAACCCGGCACCGCGTCCTTGTGGCCGATGATCAAGCGGACATTCGCGAATCCCTGCGACTACTCCTCAAAAATGAAGGTTTCGAGACGCAGATGGCGGCATCGCCCGCCGAAGTACTCTCCGCCATCGAAGCGCGCGAATTCGACGCCGTACTGATGGACCTGAACTACACGCGCGACACCACCTCCGGCCAGGAAGGTCTTGAACTTCTCACCAAGCTGCAGGCGCTCGATAGTA
>Ga0207761_1000603_pt1 | contig 12495 bp, 12 predicted proteins | sample LuqExpMetageno34_FD_187792 | JGI IMG/M metagenome (GOLD analysis project Ga0207761, IMG submission 187792) | Tropical forest soil microbial communities from Luquillo Experimental Forest, Puerto Rico - Sample 34 (SPAdes) | ecosystem: Environmental > Terrestrial > Soil > Tropical forest ... | reverse complement strand
CAGTGGTAGAGCAGCGGCCTTTTAAGCCGAAGGTCGTGGGTTCGATCCCCACCGCCCCTACCAGTTTTCTTATAGAGCCAATGGGACTTGTGAAAATCACGAGGCAGCAAAAGGCAGCTTTAAGAGCGAATGGTGGTCGGCTCCGAGATGAGATTCTGCGGCGCGGATGGCAAGCCGACGATCTGGATTCATAACCAGCCGCGCGGTCTGTTCGTCCTCGCGCTGAATGACAGGGCTGGCCAAGGTGGCGTGCCAATCATCCGCTGCGACGGTCGGCGAAACGTTTTTCACCTCGGTCCATTTCCCATATTCTTTTTCTGTGAAAATGTCCATGGGGACTCGGTAGAAGTGACCACGGTCACTGCCGAAAACGAAAACACGGCGTTAGTCTTCCCGGACGCGGGGTTGTCCTCGGGAACTAAGGAGCAAGGTCATGCAGCATGCTTTGCCCTCGGACCCAAATCTCGACCACATGAAAAGAGAAGCAAGATATTTGCTTCACGGCCTACTCACCCGGGAGAGCAGCGCGCTTAGACGCTTTTACTCCATAGACCCCTTAGCCGGGGCATCTCAACCGAACCTCGCGGACGCGCAGTACGTAATTGCACGAGAACATGGATTCAGCAGCTGGCGGAAGATGGAAGCGCAGATAAAGCAGCCTCCCAGTACTTTCCAGATTTCCTCGAACAGCGCCCGCTAGCTGTATGGTGTCGCGCCGGGCCGAACTGGCTGCCTTCCTCGCTAACCCGCGTGTTTCCCACGCACGCCAAAGTTGTCATATACCGTCGTTGCAGAAACGGGATTGAACTGGCAAAATCACGCAGAGCCGCTCCGCTCCAGGTAACCTTATGTCCAGAGTCCCCCTTCTGCTGCTGGCTCTCTGTTTGTCTTTGTATCCCTGCGCGCTGCCTGCGCAAACCACAAACGGTTCCATTACTGGCCGGGTGACGGACCCGTCCAAGGCCACCATTCCGGACGCGAAGGTCGCGGCCGTCAACGCCGGCACGAATTTCCGGTATGAGGCCGCCACGAATGGCGCGGGGGAATACACGCTGGCGAATCTGCCGCCGGGAACCTACCGCATCGAAGTGGAAAAGTCCGGATTCAAGAAGCTCGTGCGGCCAGACGTGACGCTGCACGTGCAGGATGCGCTGGCGATCGATTTCGAATTGCCGGTTGGCTCTGCCGTCGAGACCGTCGTGGTGCAAGCAGGCGCGCCGCTGATGAATACCACTTCGCCGACGGTCAGCACCGTGGTGGACCAGACCTTCGTGGAGAATATCCCGCTGAACGGACGCAGCTTCCAGACGCTCATCATGCTCACGCCGGGCGTGGTGGTGACGCAGACGGCGTTCGATGATCAAGGCCAGTTCAGCGTGAACGGGCAGCGTGCAGACGCAAACTACTTCACAGTGGACGGGGTGAGCGCGAATTTCGGTGTGACCGGCTACGCCCCCCTAGTGCAGACTGCGGGAGGCGCTTTGCCCGCATTGAACGCCCAGGGTGGGACAAGTAGCCTCGTGTCCGTCGATGCCATGCAAGAATTTCGTGTGCAGACGTCTTCGTTCGCGCCTGAGTTCGGACGCATGCCCGGCGGCCAAATTTCAATTGTCACGCGCTCGGGAACCAATCAGTTTCACGGCACAGCATTCGAGTATTTCCGCAACAGCGTGCTGGACGCGAATAATTGGTTTGCAAATGCCCATCGTCTTCCCAAGCCCGAGGAGCGGCAGAACGATTTCGGCGGCGTCTTCGGCGGACCGATTTTCAAAGACAAAACTTTCTTCTTTTTCTCCTACGAAGGTTTGCGGCTGCGTCAGCCGGCCACACAAGAAACCGCGGTACCCGATCTGACATCACGCGAAGCGGCTCCCGCATCCATGCAACCGTACTTGAACGCGTTCCCTTTACCGAATGGAGCTGAACTTGGTACTGGGTTGGCGGAATTCAACGGCAGCTACTCCAATCCCTCTTCGCTGGACGCCTATAGCATTCGCGTGGACCATGCGATCAACTCCAAGCTGAGCCTTTTTGGCCGCTACAATTATTCGCCGTCCGACATAACCGCACGAGGTCCTTTCAGCGCTCTGAGCAGCACGCAATCTCTTTCGACCTCCGTGCAGACCTTCACCGTTGGCCTGAACCAAACAGTCACCACGGAAATCAGCAACGAACTGCGCGCAAACTACAGCAATGATCGCGTGGGGAGCAAATACACGTTGGACACTTTCGGCGGAGCCGTCCCAGTTCCTGAATCGGCGCTCTTTCCCTCCGGATTTTCAGCAGCGAATGGGCTCTTCGAATACGACATCCTTGGGACTGGCGAGTGGGCAACCGGCAAAAATGCAACGGACGAGCAAAGGCAGGTTAACCTCGTCGACAATCTTTCGCTCAGCAAGGGTAGTCATCAGTTGAAGTTTGGTGTGGACTACCGTTGGCTGTCTCCCTTCACCTCTCCTTTGGCGTACGCCCAATTCAGTGAGTTTACGGGAATGGGCACAACGCCCGGCGGAACCCTCTCGGGCGTTGCGGCAGGGTCATTCGTGCATGCTCAGCAAACCGTCGCCCTACTTGCGCATAACTATTCGTTCTACGGCCAGGACACCTGGAAGATCAATCCTCGACTAACAGTGACCTATGGATTGCGCTGGGACATCAATCCAGCTCTGAAGGGCAAGAATGCGGAGAACAATCCCTTTACGGTTATCGGGCTGAGCGATCCGGCAACGATCACCCTCGCACCGCGTGGCACTTCGCTTTACAACACAACCTACGGAAATTTTGCGCCTCGTGTAGGAGTTGCCTATCACCTTGGAGACAGGGCCGACAGGAGCACTGTGCTGCGCGGAGGCTTTGGCATGTTTTATGATCTTGGTTACGGCTCCTTGGGTGGCGTGTCCAGCTACTTCCCATTTGCCGCCGTCAAGAGCATGACTGCAGTCGAATTTCCACTTAATGCTCAACAAGCCGCCCCACCGGCTATTTCGACTAGTCCGCCTGTTAGCGATATTATTGTCGCGGACCCTCATCTACAGGTTCCGCGAACATACGAGTGGAATGTCGCGCTGGAGAAAGCGCTTGGAAGCACTCAGAGCCTGTCCGTCACGTACATTGGCGCGATTGGTCGCGATTTGCTTCGAGTCAATAGTCTATTCAATCCGAATCCGGACTTTGCGTTTGTGAGCATCACCAGCAACACCGCTACATCCGATTACAATGCGCTGCAGGTTAAGTTCCAGCGGCGGCTGTCGCATGGCTTGCAGGCATTGACCTCGTATACTTTCTCCCACTCGATTGACATCGCCTCGACCGATGCTTTTGCGAATTACCTGAACACACCAAGCTTTATCGCTAACCCAAACGTAGACCGGGGAAACTCGGACTTTGACATCCGACATTCTTTCACGGCTGGCGTAACGTATAGTTTGCCCACGCCGCACTGGAACAGGTTTGCCCGGGCCACGTTAGGCGGGTGGTCGGTGGACGCTTTCGCTTTGGCTCGATCAGCTCCGCCAGTTAACGTGGTGGGTGCAATTTCAGTTGCAGCAGGCACCGTCTTGAGTTACAGACCTAACCTGGTCCCGGGAGTCCCGGTGGAACTCTATGGCTCGCAATATCCCGGCGGCATGATTTTCAACAAAGCGGCGTTCACACCTGCACCTGCGGGGCAACAGGGCGATTTTGGGCGCAACGTGCTGCGAGGGTTTGGAGCCACGCAGGCGGATGTGGCGTTTCAGCGACAGTTTGCGTTTACGGAGCAGTTGAACCTGCGATTCCGGGCTGAGTTTTTCAATATTTTCAATCATCCCAATTTCGGTTCCCCCACCAACAGTCTGACAAGTCCTCTGTTCGGATATTCGACACAGACGTTAGCTAGCAGTCTGGGCTCCGGCGGCGCGAACGGCGGTTTCAGTCCGCTGTATCAGATTGGCGGCCCGAGGTCTATTCAGTTGGCCTTGAAGCTGGCGTTCTGAGTAGACGACTCTGCGATGAGTCCCGATAGGGACGTCACAATCTGTAGCCCGGGACGTGAGTCCCGGGAAGCAAGGGCGATGTGACAAAATGAGTCCCCAAAGGGGACGGCACAGACGTCAGACAACCTGTGAGACCTCTGCCGTATCAACGAGTTCAGATATGCCGTCCCTACGGGACTCGGATGCTCTTTGCGTTTATGATCCCGGCACAATCGTGCCGGGTTACAGATTGTACCGTCCTGGCGGACTCGGGCTAATATAGAGAATCCAATGACCGTAGCGTCCAGATCGAGCCCGGTGGTGCTCCTGTGCCTCACCCTGCTCGTCTGCGCCCTTTTGCTCTTTCCGCAGAGCGCCTTCTCGCTCGACCCATCCCTCGACATCAGCCAATACGCGCACACATCGTGGAAGATCCGCGACGGGTTTCTGCCCGGAACCGTTTACGCGATTGCTCAAACGGCCGACGGCTATCTGTGGCTGGGCACGGAGTTCGGCTTGTATCGCTTCGATGGTGTTCGCGCCATGCTGTGGCAACCACCAGCCGGCCAGCAGCTGCCCAGCAGTTATATCAGCCGACTGATGGTTTCACGGGATGGCACGCTCTGGGTCGGCACAACGAAGGGCCTTGCCAGCTGGAGAAACGGACAGCTGACTCGATACTCGGAAATCGCTGGGCACAGCATTAGCTCTCTTCTCGAGGATCACGAGGGAACCGTCTGGGTTGGGGAATTTCAACAACAACCTCCGGGCGAACTCTGCGCGATTCGAGCCGGACTTGTGAAATGTTATGGAACAGATGGAAGTCTCGGGTGGGGCGCTCTCACCTTGTTTGAAGACAGCAAGGACAACCTATGGGTGGGAGGAGGCAGGCCACCCAAATTTGCGTTGTGGCGCTGGAAACCGGGTCCACCGCGGCTTTACGCCACGGAATTCGTTAGATGCTTCGACGAGGATAGTGACGCAGGGGTTTTAGTCGGCACGTCGTCGCACGGACTGATGCGTTTGGCGGATGGCAAGCTCCAGGTGCTACCGGATGCCCTACCCCGGTCTGTGCGAGGCCTCTCGGTTATGTTTTTGCGCCGGGATCGCGAAGGTGGGTTGTGGGTTGGACTGGTCGGTGGCGGTCTCGTGCATATTCACCGTGGCAGAACCGATACTTTCACCCAGTCCGATGGTCTCTCTGGGGACTGGGTCTCGAACCTGTTTGAGGATCGTGAAGGGAACATTTGGGTAGCAACATTAGATGGCCTTGACCGTTTCCGGAATTTTACCGTTACCACATGGTCCCAGCGGCAAGGTCTCTCGGCACCCGGAAACGCTGCGGTTGTGGCTGGAAACGACGGCGCTATCTGGAGTCCTGTTGTTAGGGGTTTGGCGAAGCTGGATAAAGGTGAGGTTACGATTTACCGGCAGCGGGCGGAAACGGGCACGTCGCTCGCTAGTCAAGCCGTGCGTGAAAGAATAGTCCGCCAGCTGCCCGAGAGGTTTCTTGCTCTTCTTCAGGACCACAACGGGCGCCTCTGGATCTCGTCGCCTGACAGCCTCGGCTATCTGGAAGGTGAACAGTTTCGTGCCATACCCCATTTCGGTGCGCGAGTAACCTCCTCGTTGGCGGAGGATCCCGCTGGAAATCTCTGGGTAAGGGCCAACGAGGAAGGGCTTTTTCTCTTGCGTGACGGAAGAATGATTCAACATATTCCGTGGAATGCGGTTGGGAACAAAGACCACGGCACGGCGCTTGCCGTTGATCAAATGCGAGGCGGACTTTGGATCGGCTTCGCGGGTGGCGGCATTGTCTTTTTGAAGGATGGTCAGATTCACCTATCGTATTCAGCATCGGACGGTTTGGGTCAGGGTACCGTCAATAATCTTCGACTCGACCAGCGCGACACGCTATGGGCGGCCAGCGATGGAGGGCTGAGCCGGATCAGGGATGGCCGAGTTGAGACGCTCACGAGTAAGGACGGTTTACCGTGCGACAAGGTCCACTGGTCAATCGAGGACGACGACCATTTCGTGTGGCTCTACATGCCCTGTGGTCTCGTGCGCGTTCAGCGTTCCGAGTTGGACGCGTGGGCCAGCGACACAAAGCGCAAAGTACAATCTACGGCCTTCGATGCCAGCGACGGAGTAAGAACTGTGGCAAAGGACGCGGGATTTAGCCCACGAGTGAGCAAAGCGCCGGACGGCAAAATCTGGTTTTCCGCAATTGACGGCGTGAGCGTCATTGATCCGGACCATCTTGCATTCAACAAGATTCCTCCGCCAGTGCACGTTGAGCAAATCACCGCTGACCGCAAGACCTACGACGCATATTTCGATGTGACAGGCGCTTCAAGTGGAAAACTGCGCCTGCCCCCGCTCATTCGAGACCTGGAGGTTGACTACACCGCATTGAGTCTCGTCACGCCCGAAAAAGTCCTATTTCGCTACATGCTCGAAGGGTTTGACCGCGATTGGCAGGATGCTGGGAATCGACGCCAAGCCTTCTACACCAATCTACCGCCACGCCACTACCGTTTCCATGTAAAGGCGTGCAACAACAGCGGGGTGTGGAACGAAGAAGGCGCGGCGCTGGACTTCGTGATTCCCCCGGCGTGGTATCAGACGTATTGGTTTTTCGCGGCGTGCGTGGCCGCTTTTCTGGCATTGTTTTGGGCGCTTTACCAATATCGGCTGCACCAACTGGCGCAGCAGCTCAACATGCGCCTGGAAGAGCGCGTCGGCGAGCGCACGCGCATCGCCCGCGATCTGCACGACACCCTGCTGCAAAGTTTCCACGGCATTTTGTTTTTTTTGCAAAGCGGAATCCATCTGCTGGACGAGCATCCAGCCGAAGCCAAGAAAACCCTGAACACCGCCGCCGAACAGGCGGAACGCGCCATCCTAGAAGGACGCGAGGCGGTGCAAGGTTTGCGCGCATCGACGGTGGAGCGCAATGACTTGGCAGCGGCCATAAAGACGCTCGGCGGAGAGCTCGCGGCAACGGACAGCAGTTCGCAGCGGCCGGAGTTCAACGTTCAGGTGGAGGGCATCCCGCGCAATCTGCATCCGATTCTACGCGACGAGGTCTACCGCATTGCTGGGGAAGCCATGCGCAACGCTTTCCGTCACTCGGACGCGAAGCAAATTGAAGTGGAGATCCACTATGACGAGCGGCGAGTCCGGGTGCGGGTGCGCGATGACGGTAAGGGCATCGACCCGAAGGTCCTGAGCGATCATGGGCGCGAAGGTCACTATGGTTTGGCGGGGATGCGGGAGCGAGCCAAGCTCATCGGCGGTAAGCTGACGGTGTGGAGCGAACTCGATTCGGGCACGGAAGTGGAACTGAGCATTCCTGCTAGTCGCGCATACACGGTAGCAGATGGACAGCGATCGTGGCTCGCAGAAAAGTTTGCGAAGTTATCAGGCAAAGACACGGAACTGAAATCATGAGCGATGAGGCGAGCCCCATTCGCATTTTGGTGGTGGACGACCATCCAGTTGTGCGGGCGGGCATACAAGCGCTCATCACCGGGCACGCAGACATGGTCGTCGTCGCGCAAGCCGCGAATGGCCGCGAAGCGATTCAGCATTTCCGCACGCATCATCCCGACGTCATCTTGATGGACATCCAGATGCCAGAGATGAATGGACTGGACGCGTTGATGGCCATTCGTAATGAGAGTCCTCAGGCGCGAATCATTATGCTGACGACGTACGCCGGTGATGCACAGGTGATGCGCGCAATAAAAGCCGGGGCCCAAGGTTATTTACTCAAGAATGCTTTACACCGGGAACTGCTCGATACTATCCGAGCGGTGCACACCGGGAAAAAGGCGCTATCAGCGGAGGCCAGCTACGAAGTCGCCGAGCATGCCACCGACGATGCCCTGACACCGGCGGAAGTCCGGGTGTTGCAGCTGATTGCCAACGGCAATGCTAATAAGGAAATAGCCGACCAGTTGTCCATAAGCGAAGAGACGGTGAAAGGGCAGGTTCGAAACATCCTCTCCAAATTGGGCGCCAAAGACCGTACACAAGCGGCGATGATCGGGCTGAAACGCGGAATCATCGGGTTGTAGTTCGCCCCAAAGAGGCCCCCGCCTGGACCCTCCGGGGGTTGTCTCCGCTAGAGCGTTCGTAATCTGATTATGTTGTGCGTAGACTTTTCTCCACTTTCGCCCACGGTGCGCCCGGCCTGGGACTGCTCTTGCTCCGTCTGGCTGTCGGGATGGCTCTGGCTTCTCACGCAGTAATAGCACTGCGCAACGGTCCCCCGGTTGGGCCAACCGTGCTCAATGCGCTGGCCGGCATTGTGGGAATACTCTTGCTTGTCGGTCTCTGGACCCCGGTCGCTGGGACCATTCTAGCGACGCTAGCTGGGTTAAGTGCCGTCATGCATCCAGCCGATCCTTGGAACTGCATCTTCTTGGGGACTCTCGGTGCGGTCCTAGCTCTCGTAGGACCGGGCGCATGGTCCGTGGATGCCTACCTATTCGGATGGAAGCGTATCTGATCATCCCGCCACAACCGCTGCTCCCACCCTGCTTGTTACCCTGGCACCGCATCTGATCGTCGTACCAAAAGAGCTAAATTCTTACCCCCATTTTGAGGGCCTTCCACACCAAAAAAGATGGTCCAGACCGCCCCTCCATGGCCCCAACTCCCAGCCGATGTAGTGTCCCCAAACTACCGTCGTAGGGTTGCCCGCAAGTGAGACTGCGAGCACACTCGCGGACATACCAAGGTCATTCTGGCGGTCTTGAGGGGGATAAGATGAGCGCAGCAGCAGCTAGCTTCACTCCATTCAGCGGGTACCAGCCAGTTCCGCCAATGAACGGCGGGTTTCCTCTTTCCGATACACCACTTACGGACGAGCCGGACCAGGCTCCCAGCTCATTCCTGGACACGATCGTCGGACGGCACGGCGGCTTGCGGCCAGTCCTTGCGCAAGTATCGCTAGTGGCGCCCACCGACGCTACCGTGTTGCTGACTGGCGAGACCGGCACTGGGAAGGAAGTGATTGCCCGGGCCATTCACGAACTCAGTCCGCGGCGGAACCGCAATCTTGTGAAGGTGAATTGCGCCGCGATTCCGGCAGGCTTGCTGGAGAGCGAACTCTTCGGACACGAGAAGGGCGCGTTCACCGGTGCGCTCATGCAGAAAAAGGGGCGATTCGAACTGGCCGATGGAGGCACGCTCTTTCTGGACGAGATCGGAGATATTCCGCTCGAACTACAGGCGAAATTGCTGCGGGTGCTGCAGGAGCAGGAGTTTGAGCGCCTGGGAAGCACCAGGACTATTCATGTGAATGTGCGGATCATTGCGGCGACTCACCGCAACCTTGCAGAGATGATTCGCGAGGGAAAATTCCGCGAGGATCTCTTTTACCGGCTGAACGTTTTCCCAGTTGCGATCCCGGCACTTCGCGAACGGCGGGAAGACATACCGTTGCTCGTGAACTATTTTGTTTCGAAGCTTTCCCGGCAAATGGGAAGGCAGATCACGACCATTCTCCCGCGCACGATGGAGCTATTGACGAATCACCCTTGGAGAGGAAACGTGCGGGAACTGGCGAACTTTATTGAACGCGCCGTCGTCCTCTCATTGGGCGAAGAATTAAAAATCCCGGCCGGGGAATTGACTGTATGCCACTCGTCGGAGATCACTTCCATCTCCACCTTTCAACAGGCAGAACGCAACGCGATCATAGGTGCGCTGAAGGCCTCTTCAGGAAGAATCGCCGGTAAAGGCGGAGCCGCCGAACGCCTCGGGCTGAGGCGCACAACGCTGCAAAACAAAATGCAGAAACTGAACATCAGTCGCGCGGACCACGCCGCGTAGGAATCTTCTGACGAGTCTAAGGTGTGGAAGTGTAACAGTGAGTTTTTTGGACATTCGGTACTCGGGAGGGATTATGTCAACGATTTTCGAATTTGCCACCAACTGGCTTCGTTGGTACCGCGTCCTGCGATATGCCAAAGCATTCAGCTTGGTCGCCTCTGTGCGCTTTGGCCTGTGGCTGGCGCGTAGCTAATTCGTTGCGGCCCGCGATCAGCGGCATAGAAACGACGGAAGGTGCAGATACATGCTGCGTTTCTCGAAGGTCTTCATTCTGATGCTGCTGTTGAGCCCAGTCATGGGTTTTGCCGCGGAAGTACCGAGCGGCGATGCACCGGCCTTCGCGGCCGTGCCGGAGCTTAACGCTGGATTCGATCTCTTGTACGAGCAGAAGTTTGCAGAAGCACGGCAGGTTTTCACAAGCTGGGAGTCCCGGAATCCGGAGGATCCCTTTGGTGAGGTGGCCGTAGCGGCCAGCTATCTCTTCGAGGAATTGTGCGATCAGGGCGTACTGACCAGCGATTTCTTCCTGAACGAAAAGAAGTTCCTTCATGGAATTGATGGCAGGCCGAACCCAGAGCGCATGAGCCATTTCGCCGAAGCGCTGACTCGCGCCCGTGAACTCGCCAAGGCTCGCCAGAAAAAAAATCCCAACGATGGAGAAGCGCTTTTTGCGCTAACGCTCGCCGCCGGAATGGAATCAGATGCCGAATCGATTCTGCAGAAGAAGCATATGGATGGCTTGAAGCGCATGAAGGAAGCCAACAAATATGCCGACAGGTTGCTGGCACAGGACCCGGATGCGACCGACGCTTACATCGCCCTTGGCATAGCAAATTACGTTATCGGATCGCAGAACGCCGGTGCGCGCTTCGCGCTTTGGTTCGATGGAGTTCACGGCAACAAGCAGCTCGGGATGGAGCAGGTCGCCAAAACTGCGGAGCACGGGCACTACCTGCGGCCCTTCGCAAAAATCATCCTTGCCCTTGCCGCCCGCCGCGAAAAACAGGTTCCCCTCGCACAAAAGTTGTTACGGGAACTGTGCGAGCAGTATCCGGACACTCAACTGTATGCTTCGGAGTATGCCAAGGTATCGAGCCCGCCGCTGCGGGAGGCCTCGGTTCGCTGACCTCTGTCCTCGTATGCGGCCTGGCATTTGACTCCCAAAAACACATCGTCTCAGTTTTGGTTGGTGGCCGATGATCATCCCGTCGTCCGTGAAGGTGTTGGGGGGGCTTGTGGGTGGTCAGCCGGACATGAGCATCGTCGCGGAACATTCGCTGGCGAAGCACGTGCGAGTGCAGCCGACGCGGTCTAACGGCCGTGCTCGCCTTACGGTATCCGATGATGGTCGGTGGGTTCGCCTGACCAGGCCAGAGGTTGAGTTCCAAAGCGAGTCGGGCTGCGGCAGCATCGTCACGGTCCCTTTCGCCCCGCGTTGTAAGCTCGCCGGAATTCTGGTTCAGTCAGAGTTGTACGACAGAAAGGCCGGGAATGGCCTGAAAGTGCTTCGCGTTGAGAGTGACGACGCCGAAGCCGAGATGCAAGGCCGTGGTGCCGATGATCAGATCCGGAAAATCGATGCCGGTGCCCCGCGCCATCTGCTCACCATGGATTCGCCCGGCCACTCGCGCTATCTCTAGTGTGAGTGGATGTACGGCCACAGCCTGATAGAGTTCCTCGCAAAACGCCTCGCGGCGCTCGCGGTCTGCATCGCTCTTGGCGCGATAGATGCCGTGCGTCAGTTCCACAACTGTCACAGCGGAAAGAGCTGCGGCAGTCGCTCCACACACAGCTTCGACGCGTTGCAAGACCTCCCAAACACTGTCCCTACGCCGTTCACCTGCAATCAGGATGCTGGAGTCGAGGATCACTCCCATGCGGGCGGGTTCCACGGTTTGCGGTTGCGGATAATCTCTTCCAGGTCGGCGGCAAACTCTGGGTCCATGCGTGGTTCGTAGCCCAGTTCTTGGGCGTGTTTCTTAGCGAGAGCGATGGACTCGGAAAGCAGGCGCGGGCGAAGCTCATCAGCGACGGCCCGTACGACAGCCACAGGCTTAGCATCTCGCTCGATGATAACTTCTGCGCCTTGTCGTACTCGGTCTATCACCATAGCGAAGTCGTGTGCTGCTTCTGCCTCTGAAATGTGGATCACTTCCTTCGTCATAACGGCCATTATATAGCTTCCCTCTTTCTTACTGATAACGTTGGCTGGAGGCGAAAGCTCAAGACACTCAATATGTCGCCAGAAGTCAGTTTAAAAGGGCATAGAGTCCTATATAGTTGACATACAGACTGTGATACATTACCATGGCTCGATGGGAAGGAGCAATATGACCATCCAATCTACCAGTCCGACTGCGAAAAGCCGACGGAGGAACACGCTGCGCTTGTTTTATGTCTTCGTTATCGCCGCCATCGTCGTTTTCACTCTGGCGGCGGGCTCGCATGCAGCCCCGCAACAGGGCGTGCTGATGGCAGTCGGCATTGTCCTGGCCGCCGCTGGCATCTGGAGCTTTGTTCAATTCCTCAAGGCCGCGGACACCCACCAGAAGCTCATCAATCACGACGCCACGAGCTTTGCCTTTGCTGCCTCTTTGGTGCTCACGCTGGTGTTCGGCCTTCTGCAACGATTCGGATTCCTTCTCGGCGCATCGCTCCTGCTCCCCGCGCTAATGATTGCCCTGTGGAGCATCGG
>Ga0207761_1000602_pt1 | contig 12499 bp, 6 predicted proteins | sample LuqExpMetageno34_FD_187792 | JGI IMG/M metagenome (GOLD analysis project Ga0207761, IMG submission 187792) | Tropical forest soil microbial communities from Luquillo Experimental Forest, Puerto Rico - Sample 34 (SPAdes) | ecosystem: Environmental > Terrestrial > Soil > Tropical forest ... | reverse complement strand
CGATGGCCAGTACCTGGCATTCACGTCGTCGCGCAAAGACGAAGACGGAAACGAGGGCAAGAGCCAGGTCTATTTGCTGAACCGGCTTGGCGGTGAGGCGCAGCGCCTGACGGAGACAATTCAAGATGTAGACGATTTCGCGTGGTCGCCCGATGGAAAACGGCTTGCGCTGGTACTGCGCGACCCGTCGCCGGGGGAACTGGAGGAGGCTGCCGAGAAAGCCAAAGCGGGGGAGGAGGGGGAGAAGCCGAAAAAGTCCAAGTCGCAGCGCCCCTGGGTGATTGACCGGTTGTACTTTAAGGCCGATACGGTGGGATATCTCGAGCGGAGGCGGACACACTTGTACGTGCTTGAGATTGCGACGAAAGCAATCACGCAGGCGACTTCCGGCGATTACGATGACTCTGCGCCAGCCTGGTCTCCCAACGGAAAGCTGTTGGCGTTCGAAAGCAACCGGTCGAAGCCGGATCCGGATGCCACGTACGCAACGAACATCTGGACGGTGGCTGCAGATAATAAGGACAAAGGGGCGAATCCGACGCAGGTGACGACGGGATTGGCGGGCGATCACCAACCTGCTTGGTCTCCCGACGGCAAATGGATCGGGTATTCGACGCAGCTCGATGCCAAGCTTTTCGAATACGGGACGAAGCACATCGCGATCTCAGGTGCGGGCGGCGGCACGCAAAAGGTACTAACGACGGAGCTGGACCGGAATGCGACAGCCCCACGGTTTTCGCCAGACGGCAAGTCCATCTATTTCATCGTCGACGACGACGGCACGCAGAATCTGGCGCAGGTAAGCCTGGCGGATGGAAAGGTCACTCGGCCCGTGGGCGGAAGAATATTTGTGGACCAGTACTCGGTGTCGTCCGACGGGACGCTGGCGGCCAGCTATTCGACGATGGACCGGCCGTTTGAGCTGTTCGCAACGGCCGGTGGAAAAGTGAACCGGCTGACACACGTGAATGACGCGTGGCTGGCGCAGCTCAAGCTCGCCAGCGGCGAGTATGTTTCGTTCAAATCCAAGGATGGAACCACGGTCCACGGGTACATGTACAAGCCCGCAGACTACGCGCCGGGGAAAAAGTACCCGACAATTCTTCGGCCGCACGGCGGCCCAGTGTGGGCTTATTACGCGGAGTTCCAGGACTTGGCGCAACTGCTGGCGGCGAACGGTTACGTGGTTTTATTTCCCAATCCGCGCGGCTCCTCGGGCTATGGTCAGGATTTCTGCAAGGCCATTTTCGCTGATTGGGGGAACCACGACTTTCAAGACGATATGGCGTTTGTCGACTATGCCGTGGAGCAGGGAATCGCCGATCCCGACAAACTCGGGGTGGGAGGATGGTCGTACGGGGGAATTTCGACCGACTTCATCATTGCGCAGACGAACCGTTTCAAGGCGGCCATTTCAGGTGCCGGCGCGGCCGACTACACCAGCATGTGGGGGCACGACCAGTATGTGCGGGACTACATCGCGGAGTTGGGGTTGCCCTGGGAGCATCCCGATACCTGGAATCACGTCGCGTACATTTCCCGCGTGAAAGACATACACACCCCGACGATGTTCGTCGGCGGGAACATCGATTGGAACGTACCGATTCTGGGTGGCGAGCAGATGTACCAATCGTTGAAGGCGCTTGGCCGGGATGTGTTGTTGGTCGTTTACCCCGATGAATACCACGAATTCAAAACGCCTTCCCACATCAAGGACCTCGACGAGCGGTACCTGGCATGGTACGGGCATTACGTAAAGGGGGACAGCGCGCCGGCTCGCCCAGCTACTGAAAAAGTCATCCGCGCCGGAAACTGAGCGGCTTCTCACGGCTCTTAGGGCGGTGCTAGGAGTCTATCCTCATAAAAAAGGCAGGGAAGGAGAGAGTCCTCACCTCGCAGACTCCGTTCGGAATGACGATTTGTGGACTTCCGCAACTATAAAGTCTGCTGGCCGTTTACGTGGTGCCCATCTTGGTGCCGATCACATCGCCGGACACGATGATCTCGACGCGGCGGTTGGCTTTGCGTCCCGCGGCAGTGCCGTTGTCAGCAACCGGATTCGTTGGCCCAAAGCCCTTGGAAGTAATAACGTCGCCGGAGAGCCCCTGCGTCATCAGGAACTGACGGACGGCATCAGCCCGCTGTTGAGAGAGCTTCATGTTGAATTCGTCGGAACCGGTCGTGTCGGTGTAACCCTCGATCCCCAAATTCAATCCGGGATGGGCCTGAATGATGCCCGATAGCTTGGCGAGCTTTAGCTGTGCATCCTGGCTGAGGTTGTACTTGCCGGTCTCGAAGAGCACGTCGGCCATGTTCACGACGAGGCCGCGAGAAGTGTCGGAGGTTTGCAGCACATCGTTAAGTTGTTTCAAGAGCTGAGCACGCAAAGCTGCGGTTTGCGCCTGTGCCCGGGCGGCTTCGTCCTTGGCAGCCTGCTCCTTGGCTTGGAGACGAGCTTGTTCCGCGGCCGCGGCAGCTTGCTGCTGGGCGGCTTTGGCTTCCGCTTCGGCCTTCAACTGAGCTTCTTTGGCGGCGGTTAGTTCCGCTTGACGCTTCGCCTCGGCGGCGGCTTGTGCTTCGGCTTCCGACTTAGCCTTGGCAGCTGCCTCGGCTGCAGCCGCGTCCTTTTCCCTCTGAATGCGCTCCGCCTCCTGGCGTTGTGAACTGAGCAGACGGGCGTCTTCGGCAAACTGAATGGTCTGGCGCGAGTTGGTGACTATGACTTTCTTCTCTGCTTTGGACGCCAGCGAGTTCTCGGCCATTTGCAAGCTGGTGGAGGCCTTCGAGAAAATCTCAGGGGCGTACTTTTCTGCGCCCTTCGACTTGGCGATGGCGACCGCGTTGCGCGCTTCGTAGATGTCGAGTGGAGCCGCCTTGAGATCAGGCGTGAGGGCCATGGGATTGCCTTCCTTGGCGTATTGGCTCCGCTTCATCAGCTTGAAGTTATTGTCGGGATAGATTTTGCCTTTGGTGTTTTTCTTGGTGTCGTTCTCCAGAACAACCACTTCGCTCGGAAGCTCTACTGCGAAGTAGGGCTCGGCGGTAACAATCATGGCAAAGGTCTGGAACTGCGCAGTCGCATCGAGTTTGCCTTGTCCGTTCTTATCAATTGGAATCTCACCTTGATTGGCGGTGGAACCGTCCGGGCTGATGGTCCAGAGCACGTAGGTCAGGAATTCCGGACCGAGGCTGGTGGGCGCGGGCATGCCAGTCAACTTGAGACTGATGTCCGTGCCACTCTTCTTTGCCTCCACCTTCGCTTCACCGCTGGCATTCGGCGCGGCCGTCGTGCCGTTGAAAATCACTTTAGTGCCGCCACCGCCGACCTCATATCCGACGGCTTTGATGGAACGGCTGACCACGTCCGCATCGGGAACGGTCTTGCTTTCTTGAGCAGCGAGGACACCGACGAGGCACAGACACAATAGCGGCAAGATATTCTTGCAGGGCGTTTTCATTGGTTTTATCTCCTACTAGGCGGAGCGAGGGAACTGGTCAGAGTCTACACCAGTTTGTGGCAACGGGGCGACGCAAGCAGGAGTGAGCCGAAGCCCGACAAGGGAGTCAGCCAAGACTGCCATTTGGGCGGGAATTCTTACACCGCAAAAGAGTCGCGTTTTTCCGCGCGAGGAATCCCCTTCTCTTTGAAATCGGCAAAAAACAGATTCCTCGCTTTACTCGCTATGACGTAACAAACAGATCTTCGAGCAAGGCACTAGAGAGTTGCCCGACTAGTTGTTGATGTCCTGCTTGGAGTCGAGCTTTGCCTGTAACGGCTCAAGAAAAGGCTTGTTCGCATCTGGCGAGCCAGCGATGGCGAGCTTCATCTCCTTAGAAGCGGTTGAGAAATCGCCCGCTTTTGAAGAGATGCGCGCCTGTGCAAGATGGGCAAGCCAGTGGTTGGGATCTTTCTTGACGACCATGGGATAGAGTTCAAAGGCCCGGTTGGCGTTGCCGGATCGCTGCAACCCGCGCGCGTAGACGTACAGCTGCTGCGCGTTGGCCTTTTCGAACGCGGCGTTCAGGGTCTTCGCGGCTTCATCTTTCTGGCCCATGGCGTTGAGGATGCGGGATTTGGTTTCGAGGTTTTCGAAGCGGTCTTCGTTTTGGATGGAGGTGTTCTCCCATTTCAGAGCCTGTTCGAGATTATAGTTATTGTCGAGGCACCAATTCGCCGCTTCGTCGTAGCCCATCCACGTAAAACCGCCAACGCTGCGGAGCTGATTCTGGATGCTTTTGAAGGTGGTGGACTTCACGTCAACGCCGACGCGGAAGGGAACCGCCACTTTGTCCCAGTGGAGTGTGGCGAGGGCAGAATCGTCTTTCACATCGTCGAAGGTGTACACCAGCGTGTCTTCGGGTTCGGATGCTTTGGGCTTTGCGGTGACGCGCAACGCGTCTTCTTTTTCGTCGTAGCTGAAGCTGCCCCAAGAGGTGGAATTCTTGCTGAAGATGATGGTCCACTGATCTTTGTCGGGGATCATGTGCAGGCCATACTTGCCAGCGGCGAGCGGCTTTCCTTCAATGGTCACATCGTCGGAGAAGGCGATGGTTGTGTTCTCATTTGCTCCGGCGCGCCAGACTTTGCCATAAGGCACAACCTTGCCGAAGACTTCGCGCCCGCCGGTGAGCGGGCGGTGGTAGTCGATGGTGACCGTCGTGATGCCGATGGTCTGCGTGACTACCCCGTGCTGGCTGATCGTTGGCAACATCAGCTCGGTGGCTTGCTGGCCGTTCTTGAATTGTGCAACCGCATTTCCTGCGAACATACCCAGACACAACACCACCACGAAAATGAATCTGTAAGAAGACTTCATCAGCACACCTCCCCTGCGAAGTTCCCCGTTCGGAGGGTATAGACGACGGCGCGTCTGGCAAAGTTGACAGGTTTTTTGTAAAAAGCGCGCTTTGCCGGAGAGTGCAGGTAGAGTTATTCTCGCTTGTTTCCAGGAGGACACGAATGCCTGCTTTGCCCCGCAGCAAGTGTACGATTCTGCTCGCCTTAGTGGTGATTCCATGGCTGTCTACGCAAGCGCAACAGCTCGATCCCAAACTGTACGGAGAAATGCGTTGGCGGTGCATCGGGCCGTTCCGGGGTGGCCGCACGGTGGCGATCACGGGCGTGCCGCAGCATCCGGGACTGTTTTACATGGCGCCGGTGAATGGGGGCGTGTGGAAGTCGGACGACTACGGAACGACGTGGAATCCGATCTTTGACGACCAGCCTTCGGGATCGGTGGGCGCGATCGCGGTAGCTCCGTCGGACCCGAACACTATTTATGTCGGCAGCGGCGAGGGCTTGCAGCGGCCGGACCTGGCAGTTGGCGACGGAATTTACAAATCGACGGATGCGGGCAAGACGTGGACGCATCTTGGTTTGCGCGACGCGCAACAGATCACAGCGATTGTGGTCGACCCGAAGAATGCGGACCGCTTATTCGTGGCGGCGCAAGGACATCCTTATGGGCCAAACACGGAGCGAGGAGTGTTCCGGTCGTTGGACGGCGGAAAAAGTTTCGAAAGGGTCCTTTACGAGGACGAAAACACCGGCGCGGCGGACATTGTGATGGATCCCAGCAAATCGCAGGTTCTGTTCGCGGCGTTGTGGGCAGCGCGCGTGGCGCCCTGGGAAGTGCGCAGCGGGGAATCTTTCACTATCCCAGGCAGCGGATTCTATAAGTCGACGGACGGCGGAACGACGTGGAAGCAAATGGCGCAAGGTTTGCCGACCGCCGAAGATGGAATCGCGCGCATTGGGATTGCGATTGCGCCGAGCAACCCGAAGCGCATGTATCTGAATGTGGAATCAAAAAAGGACAAAGCGGGTGTTTACCGTTCGGACGACGCAGGCGAGTCCTGGACGCTGGTCAATTCCGACCATCGCATTGGCGGCCGCGGTCCCGGGGCCATGGGAATAGCCGTTGCGACGAATAATCCGGACACGATCTACGTGGCGAACACCACCACGTGGAAATCGACGGATGCCGGAAAGACGTTTGTGGGATGGAAGGGCGCGCCCGGCGGCGACGACTACCAGCGCTTGTGGGTCAGTCCGGATGATCCGCAGGTGATCGCGCTCTCCGCGGATCAAGGCGCGGCCATCAGCGTGAACGGCGGCGCGACATGGAGCACCTGGTACAACCAGCCGACCGCACAGTTCTACGATGTTACGACCGACAATCGCTTTCCGTATTGGGTGTATGGCGGACAGCAAGAATCGGGAAGCGCGGCGACGAAAAGCCGCAGCGACAATGGCGAGATTACCTTTCGCGATTGGACGATTCCGGGAGTATTCGAATACGGCCGAGTCGCGGTCGACCCCACGGACGCAAACACCGTCTATGGTGCGAAACTGACCCGCACGCGGCAAGATATCGGAGAAATCGCGGACATCGCCCCAGAGCCCGTCCGCACGGGCCAATACCGTTACAATCGCACACTGCCGATCATTTTTTCGCCGCTCGATCCGAAGGTTTTTTACTTCGGCGCGAATGCGCTGTTCAAGACAACGGACCGCGGCAACAGCTGGACAGTGATTAGCCCGGACCTGACGCGCGAATCGTATGAAATGCCGGCGAACCTGGGTGCATTCTCGGCCGGCGATCCGGAAAAAGGGAAACATCGCGGCACGATTTATGCCGTGGCGCCCTCCTTCAAAGAGACCGACACAATCTGGGCGGGCACGGACGATGGCTTGATTCACATCACCCGGGATGGTGGGAAGACGTGGAAGAACGTGACTCCCCCGCAACTCAAGCCCTGGGCCAAGGTATCCATTCTGCAGGCTTCGCACTTTGATGCGGGCACTGCTTATGCAGCCGTGAATACGTTCCGCTTGGACGATTTGCGGCCGCACATTTTCCGTACGCGCGATTTTGGCGCTACGTGGCAGGAGATTGTGGCTGGACTTCCGGAGAACGCGCCATCGCAGGTAGTCCGCGAAGATCCCATTCGCAAAGGCCTGCTCTTCGCCGGCACGGAAACCTCGGTATACGTGTCATCCAATGACGGGGATTCCTGGCAATCGTTGCAGCTGAATCTGCCGCACACTTCGATGCGCGACCTCACGATTCATGGCGACGACCTGATCGTGGGCACGCACGGCCGGTCATTCTGGATTTTGGACGACATTTCGCCGTTGCGGCAGGTGAGCGAGGACATTGCCAAATCGCAAGTCCATCTGTTCGTGCCTCAGGAAGCGCTGCGCTGGCGCTGGAACCGGCATCCGGATACGCCGTTTCCTCCGGAAATCTCGGGCGGGGCGAATCCGCCAGACGGAGCCATCATCGACTACTATCTGGCCGCGAACGCTCAAGGGCCAGTGACGCTGGAAATTCTGGAAACGAGCGGCGAAGTGGTTCGGCGCTATGCAAGCACAGATAAGCCTTTGTCTATGGAGAAGCTCGCTGCGGAGCATCCCATCCCGATGTACTGGGTGCGGCCGACGCAGATTCTTTCCGGGGAAGCGGGCATGCATCGTTTCGTTTGGGATCTGCATGGCGCGCCGCCGCTGACGCTGAACCACGAATTCCCCATCTCGGCGATCCTGCACAACACGCCGCTTTATCCGCTCGGAGTTCGCGCGCTTCCGGGCGCGTATACCGTGAAACTGACCGTCGATGGGAAGAGCTACACCCAGCCGTTGACCTTGAAGATGGATCCGCGCATTCAAACTCCGCTAAGCGAGTTGCGCAAGCAGCACGAAATGGAAGCGGGTGCTGTCGATGGGATGAACGAGACATATGAGCAGTTGACGCAAGTGAAGAGCGTACGCGCGCAGGTCAAGGAGTTGGTACCAAAGGCAACGGGGAAGCCAACTCTGGCCAAATCACTTGATGAGTTGGACAAAAAGTGCGCGGACCTGTTGGGCGCTACCCAGAATCCATTTTGGGGAGTGCCTCCGAGTGGCAAGCGGTCAGAAAACCTGTCGACCCTACACCAGCACTTCACGGGGATGTTAGGGGTGGCCGACAGCGCGGATGCGGCACCAACCACGCAAGCCGAGGTGGCCTATCGGGAACTCGAGGAAAGTGAAACGATTTTGAGGAAGCAATGGAGTGTTCTGCGCGAACGCGAGATCCTCGATTTGAACGCGGATCTCAAGAAGGCCGGACTAACGACGATTGATCCGAAAAAGCCTCTCCCGGAGGAGCCGGCCGAAGCCGCTGACGGCGACGACGAACCATAACCGGAACCGTATCGACTGAGCGACGTCGCGAGGACAGACTCCTGGCGGCAACCGCGAAAGCGTACGGTTTTACGCTGGTGACCGCTGATCAGCGATTACTGCGTGTGCCGGGAATCAAAACGCTGGCCAACGTCTGATCCGGGGCCGCTCATTTGAGATTTTTCGCAAAAAAGTTGTCGATACGTCGGTTTGCGTCGGCAGTTGCTTCGGGACGGTAGCCATCTTTATTATCTGGATTCTGGAACGCGTGGCCCGCGCCCTGATAAATCTTGATGTCCGGCGACTTGCCATCGCTCTTCATCGCGGATTCGAAAGCTTGTACGCTGGATGGCGGAATACCTCTGTCGTCGGCGCCGAAGTTTCCGAGCATCGGCGCTTTAATCTTCGCGATGATCGCTGAGTCGGTCGGCAACGAACCGTAATTCACGACAAAAGCGGCAAGCTTGGGCTGGTCTTCGGCAAGTTTGATAGACCAGCCTCCACCCATGCACCAGCCAATGGAGCCGATTTTGTTCGCATCAACATCCGGCCGCGAAGCCAAGTACGCAAACGCCGCTTCGAGATCGCGCAATCCGCGGTCATCCGGCAATCCACGCATTAGAATGTGGGCGTCGTCGGGAGTCTTGGCCGATTGGCCGCGGTAGAGGTCGACCGCCAAGGCCACATAGCCTTGGCCGGCGTACTTTTCGGCCTGTTTTTTTACCCAATCGTTTAATCCCCACCATTCATGAATCACGATGATCGCAGGATGTTTTCCGCCGCCAGAGGGCTGGGCCAAATAGCCGTTGACGGTTTCGGTGCCGCTCTTGTACCCGACTGTTTCCGTTTTAGTTTGTGCGTTTGCCATCAGCGCACCGCTCAGCATCAACAATGTGATTACGGGGAGAGTTACCATTTTGCGGGGCACGCGTCACCTCCAAAGAAAAATGGGCTCCGGAACTGTAACCTATTCCAGAGCCCGAATCCATCCAGTGCCAAGCCTATCCGGATGCCTTACTTGCCTTTTTCCATTTCTTCGATGGCTGCGAGCACATCGTCGCTGTGGCGTTTCACATCCACGTCCGTCCAGACCTTGCGAACGACGCCGTTCTGATCGACTAAGAAGGTGTGCCGCGCGGAGAGTTGCGTAACGCCAAAGTTCATCACCGAGTCGTACTTCTCGGATACTTCCTTCTTGGTGTCGGCCAGGAGTTTGAACGTCAAGCTTTCCTTCGCGCAGAACTCCTGGTGGGACTTCTCGTCTTGCATGCTGACGCCGAGAATGACGGCGTTCAGCGTATTGTATTTCTCGAGGTCGCGCTGGAAATTATGCGCTTCAATGGTACAGCCTTGGGTCATGTCTTTAGGGTAAAAGTAGAGTACAACCCACTTACCTTTAAAGTCGTGCAGGCTCACAGGCTTGCCATCCTGAGAATTCAGAGTGAAATCGGGCGCAGCCGAGCCGACGGCGGGCGCTTTGTCTCCCGCACGCATGCCATACGCCACGAAAGCCACACAAGCGACGACCACCAGGATGCCGGCTACAACCAAGGACATGCGCAGGTTCCTCATATTTCACCTCGGTCAATTAAGTTCGAGTTCCAGTTTATTCCGCAGCGCCCCTTCGATGCGCGCGGGCAGGGCCGGGGCGTGATTATTCTGCGTGAGGACGCCGGGATGGGCAAATACTATTTCTTCGCTTCCGTCGGGGATGTGAAGTCAAAACGCTTCGCTTCCGGGCTGCGAGGATTCCAGTCGGTCGGAGGGAAAGAGACGCGCCAGAAGTGAGCGCAGGGCTGGTCGAATTCCACTCCGACTTCAGGGATTGCGCTTCCTGGGTTAACGTCGACGACGCGACAGGCCAGTCCTCACCGGTCGCGAGATGCTTGATCTGGAGCACCTGTCCAATGACCACCGTTTGGCGCAGTTCCAGCAGGGCGCCGTGGGCGTTAATGACGAGTGTGCCAGTGCGCTCTGAAAACGGGCTACCCTTCGGAAGCTGGCCCGTGACAAGGACGGAAATGGACAGGAGAATCCTTTGGCTGCGGCGCTGTTTGGCATAGGCGCCGGATCTCAAGTTGCTCGTACTTATCGCTGTCACGTCACTTGTTCCCGCTACGCTTCATTACCTGCATGGCTCGCGCCATCGGAAAGGAAACAACACAAGGTCAATAAGCTAGCAGGCCATAATCTCTGGGGCGCCGTCTGCATCCATCGAGTCGGTTGTTTGTTGACGTGAAGGAAGTTAGCGGTGTTTCGCCGCCAGGTTCGATCCAGTGAAAACGTTGCGGTAGGAGGTAGAGACGTGGTTGTCGCTGAGGGCGTACAAGTTCACGGGTTCCAGAGCAGCGCAACCGTCCCAATTTGGGTGCCCTGGGGTTTCCGTCAAACTTCAGCCTCCGCAATCACCACTCCAATCGACTGCGCCCCCACGCGATTCGATTCCGGAATCGCCGGCGAGTCCAACGTCCGTTATTGATTCACGCACTTTCCCCATTCCACGGGCGGATGGTGCACACCTCGCGCTAGAATCGTACTTGCCTCAAAACAAAGTCCTCCACGGGAAGTTCGGGTATACAGGGGTTGAGCCGTCGAGGCGGATGGCGGATGCTGCGACAGTCCCATTACGTTTTTGACAGAAAACCGCTTCGGACCTTCTTCGCGCTCCTGGTCTTATCTTTGCCCGTCTATGCGCAAGATCTGAATTCCCGTCTGATGGACGCGGCGCGTTCGCAAGACACTGCACAAGTAACGGAGTTGCTCAAGGAAGGCGCGGACCCCAATTCCCGCGACAAGAATGGCCGCACGCCGTTGATGGAATCGGCTTCGGAAGGCTACACGCAGACGGTTCGCGCGCTGCTGGAGAATGGCGCGGAAGTGAATGCTACCGACCGCGTGGGTTGGACCGCGCTATTCTGGGCAGCGTTTTCCCGGAGGACGGAAACTTTGCGAGCGCTGGTGTCCCGCGGCGCGGACGTGAATGCGCGGGATGGGGAGGGACGCACCGCGTTGTTTTGGGCCGCCTCTTCCGGCTACACGGACGTGGCAGCCGCGCTGATCGAAAAAGGCGCACACGTCAACGCCAAAGATAACTACGGCTGGACGGCGTTGATGAGCGCGGTGGATCTAGGGCACCTCGATACCGTAAAGATGCTCTTGCAGCACAATGCCGATGTGAGGGTGAAGGCGAAAGACGGTACGACGGCGGTCCGGCTCGCGGAGAAGTACAAATACGACGAAATCGTCAAGTTGCTGCGCAATGCGTCGCGGCAAACGGAAACTGCCGGGGCTCCTGAAGCGGAATCGAGCGCTTCGACGGATTCTTCCGGGAAGCCCACCTCGGGTTCCATCAAGAATCCAGACTCACGCAAAAATCCGCCGGCGCATGCCGCAGCGACGCCACCACAGCCCGCCAACCCGCCGACGGCGAGCGATCTCCTCAATCAGAAACTCTTGCAGGCGGCGGAAGCCGGAGATACCGCCGAAGTATTGTCGTTAATTCGAGATGGAGCGGGCGTCAATGCGCGCGGGCCATCGTACGGCAACACGGCGCTGATGGAAGCGGCAGCGCGCGGCCACACCGACACCGTACGGACGCTGATTGATAAGGGCGGCGAAGTCGATGCCACGGACAATGCCGGTCGCACTGCACTGATGGAAGCGGCGTTCGAAGGCTACACGGATACGGCGCGCGTGCTGCTCTCGAAAAATGCCAGCATCAATGCGCACGACCATGAGGGCTGGACCCCCCTGTTCTGGGCGGCGTTTTCGCGGCGAACGGATACGGCGCGCTTTTTGCTGGAAAAAGGCGCCGACGTAAACGGGCAGAATAAGTATCAAGACACGGCGCTGCTGCACGCGGCCTACGGCGGCGACACCGATACGATCGCGGTGCTCCTCGAACATCACCCAGACATGAATCACAAAGATGATATGGGCCGGACCGCGCTCAGCGAAGCGACGCGCCAGGGGCATGTGGATGCGGTGCGCATGCTGCTGGAGCATGGCGCCGACGAAAAAATTGCCGCGAAGGACGGCAGCACGGCGCTTTCCGTGGCCGAGAAATCGCACAACGCCGAAATCGTGGCTTTGCTGAAGAATCCGCCAAGGACGCCGAAGGTCACAGCAGTACAACCACAACCTGTTGCCAAGAATCCTCCGGTCGAAACCACTCCACCTCCGGAGCCGGTGACGGCATCGACGGGCGCGCGGTGCTGGACCGGAAGGGAACCTGGCGCTTGATGTCGTTCCTCAAAACGAACTGGCGGACCAGGTTGGACTCATTCAGGACGGCCAGATAGGCGGACCAGATCGGAAGACGGACGTTGAGGA
>Ga0207761_1000599_pt1 | contig 12508 bp, 16 predicted proteins | sample LuqExpMetageno34_FD_187792 | JGI IMG/M metagenome (GOLD analysis project Ga0207761, IMG submission 187792) | Tropical forest soil microbial communities from Luquillo Experimental Forest, Puerto Rico - Sample 34 (SPAdes) | ecosystem: Environmental > Terrestrial > Soil > Tropical forest ... | reverse complement strand
GCCCCGCCTCTGCTGCCAGCCGATCCTGTGCTGCGCGCGAAAGTCCGGGCTTTTGCCTTGGTGATCGCCTGCGACGTGCACCCGCTGCAGAACCTGAAAATCCTGGCGCGCTTAAGACAACTCGGACTCGACGAAGAAGCCGTGACGGGCTGGGCCCGCAAAACGATTGAAGAGGGCCTCGACGCCTGCGAAGCGCTGGCCGGCGAAGGACCGTTCTGTTTCGGCGATACGCCAACATTGGCCGACGTTTTCCTGGTGCCGCAACTCGCCAACGGCCGTCGTTTTGGTGTCGAGCCGCGCTGGCCGCGGCTGCTAGAGGCCGAGCGTGCATCTTTGGCGTTGGAAGCCTTCGCCGCCGCGGCGCCGGGCAATCAGCCGGACGCCGAACCCTGAGGCGCCGAGGCGCGTACAATTTACGTGTAACGGGAAGCCTGCCGCTTCCGGCGCAAACACTATCGAATAAGATTTAGAATCTCGGCACGGTGCTCGTCCCGTGTTGGGCTGTGCTTCGGACTCCAATTCGTAATGCTTTCGAATCTGGGTGCGGGGGCACCCTGGAGAACACCATCCGACCAAACGAAAGCGTTCCGCACGTCATTGTGTTGATGAGCCGCAGCTTCTTCGATGTTCAGCACAGGTGCAACGCAGGCATCGGCGCCCGCGAAGGCCTGCAACCAACTCGCGCCGTCGCGGCTGGCAAACAGCTCTTCCAAGAACTTGCATTGCGCAGGCCATTTTTCGGAATCGAACTGCTCGGCCAACAGGGCGTTGTCCTGCAGCCCAAGACACCGCAAAAAGTTGTCGTAAAATTTCGGCTCCAGGCATTGCACACTGAGCCATCTGCCGTCCGAGCACTTATACGACCGGGACCAGTGCGGGCCATCAAGCAGGCTTTTTCCCCGTTCTATCTTTAAGGCACGGCTTTGACGCAGGGCGAGCAACAGATTTTGCATATGAGCCGAGGCATCAAAAATCGCTGCGTCGATCGTGTCGCCCAACCCCGTTTCTTTTGCTCGAAGCAGCGCAGCGAGAATGCCGATCATCAAATAGAGGCCGCCCGGCACGTCCCCTTGCATCGTCGGCGGCGTGACGGGCATCTGGCCGGGTGCACCGGCGTACCAAAGCGCTCCTGAAAGCGCGAGGTAATTTAAGTCGTGTCCGGCCTCCTGCGCCATTGAGCCAGTCTGTCCCCATCCCGTCATGCGCGCAAAGACAAGTTTCGGGTTGCGGGCTCGACAAACATCCGGCCCGATACCCAGCTTCTCCACCACGCCAGGCCGAAAGCCCTCAATCACGACATCGCTGCGATCCGAAAGCTTCAAGAATGTTTCGACATCGGACGGCGCTTTGAGATCGAGAGCAATCGATCTTTTGCCGCGATTGATCAAGGAATTGTCGTCAAGTCCGGGCGCGTCGCGGGGAACGGCCCTGTTGATGAGGATTACGTCCGCACCCAAATCGGCCAATAACATCGCGCAAAACGGTGCCGGGCCCTGCCCCTCGATTTCCAGAACGCGAATTCCCTTGAGCATTTATCGCCTACCCGCTTTCGATTTTCCCGCGGGTTTGTCTTTCTCCATCGACCTTGCTGTGCCCATCGCCGGGACAATGGGATGATCGCAAACCCTACCGGCCGCAGAATCCGGGAGTCCCTAAGCGGTGTCAATGGCCGAGCAACGGCACAAATTCGAACGGATTGTATTCCTAAAACCGACATGTCAAGAGTCGTGAATGGATTGGGAAAGGAATCGTCGCCACAAAGGAAGCCGGCAACGACTTCGAGCCGGTCGTTGCGCTGGGTGAGCGATCTTCGGCAATTTTGCGCTGAATGCAGGAGGGAACATGACGACGGTGTATGATTTTTCGGCTAAGACGCTGGACGGGCGCGAGCAATCGCTGTTGGACTATCGCGGCAAGGCGCTTCTTATCGTCAACACGGCCAGCAAATGCGGCTTCACACCGCAATACGCGGGATTGGAAGCGCTGCATGAGAAGCTGATGGACCAGGGGTTTTCCGTGTTGGGCTTTCCTTGCAACCAGTTCGGCAAGCAGGAGCCGGGTAACGCGGACGAGATCGGTACATTCTGCCAGAAAAATTACGGCGTCTCGTTTCCGATGTTCGAGAAGATCGAAGTCAAAGGCGCCAATGCCCATCCGCTCTACAAATTCCTTACCCAGACCAAGCGCGGCTTGTTCGGCACTTCCAACGTCAAGTGGAATTTCACCAAATTTCTAGTGGACCGCGCCGGGCAGCCGGTTGCCCGTTACGGCTCGTCAAAAAAGCCCGAGAGTCTGGAAGCGGCGATAAAAGACGTATTGTAAGCGTTCGAAGCCGATCAACTCAGCCCCATCGACGCCGAAACGGCGCGGTCGCGCATGCGATCGGACATCCAGCGCAGAGGAATGAGGTTCCAAGGCGCACCGCGCGCAACGACATAACGTGTTTTGGGGCGCCGCGTTCGCATGATCTGCACCACAAGCTGGCTCACCGCCTCGGGCGGTAAGCCTCTGTTGTCCTGCTTCTCGAGTTGTTCCTGCATGCGCGTCATCGCTTTGGCATAAGCGGTATTGGCGAGGCGACCCGCCTTTTGTTTGTCCAACTTGTCCCAAATCGGCGTGTAGATCATGCCCGGTTCAATGACGACAATGTCGATCCCGTAGACCATGAGTTCGCACCGCCAAGCATCGCTGAGGGATTCGAGTGCAAACTTCGAGGCGGAGTAGGACCCAGTAAACGGCGTGGAGAACCTCCCGGCGATAGAGGACATATTGATAATACGCCCGGGATTGGCACGCTTGGGCAGCGAACCGCCGAGGAGCGGGAGAAAGGCCTGCGTGACCCGTAAGATGGAAACGGTGTTGACTTCGAGCAGCCGGCGAAACTCCTCGACGTCGACATATTGGAGCGGCCCGGTAACGAATACGCCGGCATTGTTGACCAGAAGATCGATGCCATCTTTGCCCACTTTGGCGGCGACCTCGGCCGCAGCCCGCTCGACGCCAACCCCATCGGTCACATCGAAGATGAGCGGCGTTCCCATGTCGCCGAGATCGCGCTTGAAATCATCTGCATCTCGTTCCTTTCGCACATTGCCGAACACATGCCAGCCAGCCTTTGCGAGTTCTTGGGCGATGCTCCGGCCTATGCCGGTCGACGCACCCGTGACAACTGCGTATTTCATGGCGCCCTCTCCGTTTGCATATACTTATATTCTGCGCGTTGGACGCGACTTTGGTCCATTGACCCGTCCGCATTCAAGTCTCAGGCGATTTTCGTGAAAGCCCGCCGTCCGGCAGACGCGCCCGCGCGCCGTTTATTTCCTCGCGGTGATATCGATCCAGCTTGCGAATGCGTCGAGGAATTTGCGCATGAATTCCTTCGTGGCATCGTTCGCAAAGCCACCATCATCGGTGAATATCTTCGCCGCGCCGCCAATATAGGCTTCTGGCTGCTGCATCGCCGGCATGTTCAGGAACACGAGCGACTGGCGTAAGTGATGATTGGCGCCAAAGCCGCCCATCGCGCCCGGCGAGACGCTGACGATGGCGGCAGGCTTGCCGTCCCACGCGCTTTTCCCGTAGGGCCGCGAGCCCACATCGAGCGCGTTCTTGAGGCACCCGGGCACCGAGCGGTTGTATTCCGCCGTCACGAACAGAACCGCCTGGGCGCGGGCAACGGTTTCGCGGAAGGTCTTCCACGCCGGGATATCCGTTCCGTCTTCGTCTTGGTTGTAGAGCGGCAGCGCACCGATTTCGACGATCGACAAAGAAAGCGCGGGGTGGGACAGCACGATCAGCGCATGAGCCATTTTGCGGTTGTAGGATTCTTTGCGCAGGCTTCCGACCAGCACCGCGACGTCATAGCTCATATGCGTGCGTCCTCATCGTTCTCCGCGGCCATCGCGGGATTTCGTGCAAGGCCCGAAGCGACCGGCACCGGTTATCGCCCTGCAACGGCGACACCGGCCACGTCAGATAGCCTTGTTCCGCCGGTCAGTGCATCAGCCCGGGGATCGTAAGACTCAGCCGGCCGCTGCTCACAGCCATCAATCCGAATACCGCGCAGGCCGAGAGCACTGTGACGCTCGCCACGGCAAAGCGGGCCAAACCGGCCCAGAAATCGAAGCGCTGGTCAGACATTCGCCAATCTCCGAATCACTTAGAGCACATGTATTTTACACGCGAGCATGCATCTATTGAATCTACGGTTCGGGGCAGGCCCTTCAAGCCCGCGGCCTTTCGTTAACCACGCCTACGAAACATACGGAACTAGACGGTGGTACACACGTTGCCCCGACTGATTAGGCTGTCCGGAAGGGGCGGAATTGTGAAAGAGCCGCGGAAAGTAGCCGCTCAGCATCGCGCTTTGGCGGCGGAACTGCGTGCCCTGATTCCGGAGATCAAAATGAACGAAAATCGCCACGAACTTCAGACGTTGGCCGAGAAGTACGAAAAGCTCGCCCAACGGCTCGAGCACTCCGGAAAAAATTGACTGCCGTTCCGGCTAGAGAATTATCCGGCTGATAACGACACCCGCGAGAAACGCGATGGCGAGCGCCTTTAGCGGTTTGTCGGCGATAAACTGCTCGACCTCGTGGCAAAGACCGAGCGTGTTCTGCCCGCCTGGGCTTGTTGGGTTTTCCCGCGCTGCATCGGGAGAATTTTGAAGACCGCCGTCGGCTTGGTCATTGTCGGGCATTGCAAGGTTCTCCTTCGCCGACAAGCTGAGTGCTTGCATGAAACTTCTCCCGAGCAAACGTCAGTAGCGCAGAAACGTTCTGCGCTCGTTCAGCCACGCCTGCTCGTCTTTCTTCGCTGCAGCGTCGAGATCGCCCGGTGCAGCTGCGGCTTCGTCCACCCATTCGCGCAATTCGGGCCCGCCGTTGATGACATCGATGGCGATCTTGCCACGCTCGTATTCGTAATCGAAAGCGCGCCACAGCTGGTATTCGGGATGGAGGCGGCGAATCGCCTTGAATGCCAGCGCCTGCAGGCGCCACGGCCGCATGGCTGCGTGGTCGTAAACGGGGCCTTCGGTGTGTATCTGCAGTCCGTTGCACAACTTCCCGACGTGCTTGTGGAAGGTTGGTTCAAACCAGCACACGCGCAGAGCGCAGCCCTTCAGCCAATCCGGCGCCAACGCGTGCATTGTTTCGAGCACGGCATGCGCATCGATGTCGGGCGCGCCGAAAAGCTCCAGCGGACGCGTCGTGCCGCGGCCTTCGGAAAGCGTCACACCTTCGACCATCACGGTTCCCGCATAAGCCCGCACCGACCACAGATTGGGAATGTTGGGACTGGGATTGATCCAGATGCGCTCGCCGAGAGGCCAGCCAAAACCCGGCGCGTTATCGGGCCGCCAGTCCTCCATTTCGACGACGCGGTAGGCGACGTCGAGTTTTTTGGCGGCGATGAACCACAATCCCAATTCGCCCAGCGTCAGGCCGTGACGCATGGGAAGCGGCGCGCTGCCCACGAAGCTTTCCCAGCCCGGCCGCAGCCGCAAGCCCTCGACGGGACGACCTGCGGGGTTGGGCCGGTCTAGCACCCAGACTTCTTTCCCACGCTTGGCCGCGGCTTCGAGAACGTAAAGAAGCGTCGTTACGAATGTGTAGATGCGGCAGCCGACATCCTGAAGATCGACCAGCATCACGTCGAAGCTGTCGAGCATCGCATCGGTCGGACGGCGGACATCGCCGTAGAGGCTGAACACCGGAATGCCGTGCACAGGATCGATGAAATCCTGCGTCTCGATCATGTTGTCCTGCTTGTCGCCTCTCAAACCATGCTGCGGACCGAAGGCCGCCGTGAGGCGGATGTCAGTCGCCGCACAGAGCGCGTCGAGCGAATGTGAGAGAGCGGCCGTGACGGATGCAGGATGCGCCAAAAGCGCTACGCGCTTGCCTTGAAGCGGCGCACGCAGGCGGGAATCGGCGAGCAGCCGGTCAATTCCGAATTTCATGCGAGTCAGTTAGCGGGAAGCACAAGCGCAAAGCAATCGCGATGATGAAAATCGGGGTCGCCTGGTGGATGCACAAGCGCCCAATAGGATTTGCGGCCGCTGCGTTCTTCGATCACCGCAGAAAGCCCCAATTTTATCGATCCGGCACCTGCCCAATCGGCAAGCGCCCGGCGCGGCAGCGTTGCTCGCAACGAGAGGACAATTTCCGTGTCCTCCGACGCGATTGGCAAGGCCGGAAGTTTGTCTATCGGCCGCATGCCGGAGCGATGGTCATCGAAGCGATAGGCGGCCCATGCGGTAGACGGCGAGAAGTTGAACTCGCAATAGGCCTCGCCCTGCTCTGCGCGCACGAACGCTTCAAAACAGGTGTGCTGCCACAGCCCGTCGGTGCGCAAAGGCGCCGAAGGAGCCGGGATCGACACATCGAGTATGGCGCCGCGAACGAAATAACGGATGTCGATGCCGTCCGCTCCCCAGCCGGCGTCGACATCGATGCGCACAATCGCTTCGCAGGGCGTATTTGCGTGGCAAACGAGCGCGCGACGCATCGATTGGCTCCCTCGGGGCTTAATACACTACCACGCTGCGGATCGACTCGCCGCGGGCCATCATGTCGAAGGCGTCGTTGATCCTCTCGAGCGGCATGGTGTGGGTGATGAGATCGTCGATATTGATTTTCCTGCCCATGTACCAATCGACGATCTTGGGCACGTCGGTGCGGCCTCTGGCGCCTCCGAAGGCCGAACCGATCCAGCGCCGCCCCGTGACGAGTTGGAACGGGCGCGTCGCAATCTCCTGGCCCGCGCCGGCCACGCCGATGATCGTCGACACGCCCCAGCCGCGATGACAACATTCGAGCGCCTGACGCATCAACGTCACGTTGCCGACGCATTCGAAGCTGTAATCGGCGCCGCCGTCCGTCAGCGTCACGAGATGCGCCACGAGATCGCCTTGCACCTCGTTCGGATTGACGAAATGCGTCATGCCGAAGGCTCGCGCCAGCGCCTCGCGCGCAGGGTTGATGTCGACACCGACGATCATGTCGGCACCGATCATCTTCGCGCCCTGAATGACGTTCAACCCGATGCCGCCCAAGCCGAAGACGACGACATTGCTTCCCGGTTCGACTTTCGCGCTGAAGATGACGGCGCCGATACCGGTCGTGACACCGCAGCCGATGTAACAGATCTTGTCGAAGGGTGCGTCGTTGCGCACCTTGGCGACTGCGATCTCCGGCATCACCGTGTAATTCGCAAAAGTCGAGCAGCCCATATAATGGTAGATGGGCTTGCCGTTCTTGGAAAAGCGGCTGGTGCCGTCCGGCATCAAGCCTCGTCCCTGCGTGGCGCGGATGGCCGTGCAAAGGTTGGTTTTGCGGCTTTTGCAGCTTTTGCATTCGCGGCATTCCGGCGTGTAAAGCGGAATGACGTGATCGCCCTTCTTGAGGCTTTTCACGGCCGAGCCCACGTCGATGACCACACCCGCGCCTTCGTGTCCTAAAATCGAGGGAAATAGTCCCTCAGGATCGGCACCGGAGAGCGTAAACTTGTCCGTGTGGCAAATGCCGGTGGCCTTGATCTCGATCAGGACCTCGTTCGCCCTCGGGCCGTCGAGTTCGACGGTTTCGATCGAAAGAGGTTTGCCAGCTTCCCAAGCGACGGCCGCACGGACATCCATGTCGAGTTCCTTCCCCTTGCAGGGCCGAACGTGGCATCGCCGGCCCGCAAAGAAAAGACGAAAGCGCGCTTCGGCGCTTCAAGACTGACCTCCGTAACTGCAGGCTGGCCGGCTTTCGTCACCGGATGCTTCAGGGTTTGAGTTTCGCCGGCAAGGCGCTCGCCTCCTCCGGCGAAAGCTCGTTCAGCGATTGCACGAAACACGGCTCAAAAACGCCGCCCTCACCAGCCTTGATCCCCAAATCGACCGGCGCGCACACCGTGTGCCCGCCGCGCATCTCCAGAAGGAGTTTGGCATCGAAATAGCGAAGCGTCTGGCATTCGCGCGCGAGGCTGACGCGATAGATGCGGTTCACGCCGATGCGCAAATAAATGGTTCGCGTGTCGGCTGCGTGCCAGTTCGTCAAATCTGCGCCCGTAAAGCATCGCTGCACACCCTCGGCAATTGCCGGATGACCTAAGGCCAGAAAGACAGCAAGCCAAAGAGCGCCTGTGCGCCGCATAAGTCACTCCTTCTGCGGGACCCGCGACCCCTCAGGATGCGCGGCTCAGGGCCTATAGCGTGCCGGCAGCGCCTCGACTTCCTGCGGCGACATCGGTGTCATCGATTGTACGATACACGGCGACGCAAAGCCGAGCGGCAGTGAACTCACCTTCAAATCCCAATCGAGCGGCGAGCAGATTGTGTTGGGCCCGTGCACGTTTATCACAAGATGCACGTCGGGCGATTTCAGCCGGGGGCACTCATGCGACAACCCCAGCCGATAATAGCGCTTGAAGGTGGTTCTGATGACGATGGTCCGCGTATCGGGCGCCTTCCAGTCTTCGAACTGCGTGACGAAAAAGCAGCTGTTGTTTTGCGGCGCCGGTTGGGCGCCCGCCATTTGAGACACTGCGACACTGAAAACCGTAGCAGCAAGCAGCAGAACGCGCATATTTTGTCTCCCTAATTCCGGAATTCAGATCCGTTGCCCTCCATAAAAGCGGTGCTTTGTGACAGCTACAAGGCACATACTGCTTCGTTGTTCCATCTCACGGCCCAAATTACGACGAAGTTTGTCGCGCAGGAGAGCGGGCCCGGCTCTTCGCGCGCACCCTATGCAGCCTACCACTCGGGGGAAAATATGAGAAACGTCCTGTCGGCCATTGTCTTTATGCTCGCGGCGGGGCCGGCCGTTGGCGCAACCGCACTCTCGCCCCAGGCGATCCAACGCGACATCGATCTGCACGGTGCCGGACCCGTCGTCCGCCGGCTCCTCGCCAATGGCGATTACGAGCGCGTGATGGATCGGATCGATGCGGGCGATGGCCGCTGGATCGCGCTGGCGCCGAAGCTGGCGCCCGGCGCCGATGCGGGCGCCGCCGAAGAACTGCCCATTGCGCTCGCCTTCGCTTTGCCGAAGAACGCGCACGCCGTCCTTTCCGTCCTCGGTCCGAACGGCTTTCCCATCGAAGATGTCTGCAGCGCGCCTTTCATCGAAGGCACCGTCAAAGATGTGCGTGGCTATATTCGTCGAGCCGAGCAAGCCGTATCGGCTGTCGGCGATCCGAAACTCGCAACAGCGCGAGACGCGTGCCTCGCGGAATTGCGCAAGACTTAAGCGCTCAAATTTCACAACAGAAGGCAATGCGCCGTTTGACGACAAATAACGACAAAATTCATAACTTCACCAAAGACGTGGCGCCATTGGCGTTCTACTGAACGATTCGCCGGTGCCGGTCCGGCGCGCTCCTCCCGCCGGGAAAGCGCAGAGGTCGTTCTTGGGGTCGCAGTTAGACCCGATGTCGAGGGAGAAGAGCATGAAGCACACTGCAAAATGGATTGCGGCGGCTTTTGGTATGGCAGCGGTCGCACTGACCGCGACCAGCGCGTCCGCCTACATCGCCTGCAATCGAGAAGGCGAATGCTGGCATGTGAAGCATCGCTACGAATATCGTCCGGAATTCGGGCTGGTCCTTCATCCCGACAATTGGCGCTGGCACGATCGCGATCACTATCGCTGGCGCGAACACGAAGGGCGCGGCTATTGGCACAACGGCATCTGGATCACGTTCTAACGAATAATTTGCCGGAAATGGCGGGGATGCGTCTTCCGCCGTTTCGCAGACGGCGCGTGGCTGACAAGCAAGCCCGGATTTGCTAATCCATTTCCCTGGGAAGACCCGCGCGAGGGGCGCGGAGGCCGGGGGATGCCATGAGTCGCTCGCTAGGGGCGCCCGCTGCGGCGCTCTTGCTGAATACGTTCGCGGTGACGGCGGCGTTGGCGCAAAATCCGCTCCCGGCCGCAACGGCGAGACCGGCAGCGGAAGATTGCGTGCCCCTAGACCCGGCGGCCACGCCCGTGGCCGAGACCGGCGATTGGAAGCTCGCGGCCGGCTCCTCAGCGGCGCTCGATTTCGGCCAGAACGGCCAAGACGCCAAGCGCGCCGCAGATGTGATCCAGCATTATCATTTCACCTGGGAGTGCTTCGTGCGTCGTCCGCTCGCGCATATGATGTACTTCAAGAACGGCGTTGCGGTGCCGCCTGGGAACATGCAGGGCCAGGACTGCATCAAACTCGACCCGCACGCCGCCGAAGTCGCCTACGTCGCCGGCGGCTGGAAGGTGGTAGACGGGCAAAACTGGCTTTTGGATTACGGCGCCGATCGCACTGCGGCCCAACAATCGGTAGCGATTATTCGCAACTACAGCCTCAACCGCGAATGCTTCATTGCGCGCCCGCATGTGCTGATGCAGTACTGGCTGTCCGAATGAAATCGATCGCCGCACGCTTTGCACGCGCGATAGGGGCGGCCTTCTCCGGCACGCGTTGCCGGCATAGCTAGCACAGTTGCGCCCGCGCTATTAATTTACAAGAATTGCAGAGGCCTTGCCGCCCGCCGCACTGAATGAATGTATCAGAGACGCTCGATGCATTGCGTCGCTTCGCCCGCAGAGACGGCGCGGGCCTTGGCGCTTCGCTCCTGTTGCATGGGTTCTTATTGCTATTTCTTGTCGCTTTTGCCCATCGCCTGCTCCCCGAGCCTTCGCCCTTCCAGCATTTCATTCCGGTCTCGCTCGTGGCCGAGAGCGAAGGACCGGGCCCCACGCCAAGGCCGGCTCGCGCGGCCGGCGCTATCAGCAAGGCACAAGTCCTCCTGCCGCGCGCGCCCATCGCCCATCGCTCATCTTCGGCCGTGGCACCCCGGAAGGCCGCCGCACCTCCGGACGATCTCGAAATACAACTAAAGGCGCTGTCGAAGCTGCGCATGCCCAACACCGACACACGCCTTCTTGGCGCGGGCGGCACCTCCAGCGAAGCCGAGAGCGGCGCCGACGGCCCGTCCGGCGGCGAAGGCGCCTACAGCACGCGCGACATCATTCGCGCCCAAGTGCTGCGGCGCTGGAGTCTCGACATGCGCCGTCTCGGCACGCGCAATTTCGACATCCTCCTGCGCGTGCTCTTGAAACGCGACGGCACCGTCGTGAAGGCCGATATCGTCGACGCAAACCGCTACAAGACGGATTCGGCATTCCGCTGGATCGCCACCAGCGCCAAGAATGCGGTCATTCTCTCCTCGCCGCTCACGCTTCCGCCGAATATCGACCAGGACAATCTCGAATTGACGCTAACGCTCAATCCCCGCGATGCGATGCGGTGAAGCCGGCCATGCAAGACTGCCGCGCCAAGCCCATCACGGCAGATCTCGGGCGACGCGAAAGCCCGCAAGGCTGGAATAATCGTACTCGCCACCGTCGGGCGCACCGGCGCTGCGCGCAGCGGCGCGCACAAAGATCGGCAGATTATCCCAGGAGCCGCCGCGCAAGACGTGCTTCGCGCAGTCTTTCGCGAGCCATGCCCGTCCGTCTTTGGGCGCGCCCAGATAATTTGGATGCCAGCAATCCGCGGTCCATTGCCAGGCATTGCCGAGCATCCCGTAAAGGCCGAACGGATTGGATGAAAGCGCGTCGACATCGGCGAGCTCGCTGTCGTCCCATTGGGAGCCGCAGCCATTGCAATTCGCATTGCCCGTGCCGATCTCCTCGCCCCACCAGCGCGCCGTGATCGTCCCCGCGCGCGCGGCATATTCCCATTCGGCTTCGCTCGGCAGACGATAGGGGCCGCGTGCGGAATCTTTGCCGGGTTTGTGCACTCTTCCGTTCAACCAGCCGATATAGGCATTGGCATCCTTCCAATCGAGGCAGACCGCCGGCCAGCGCCGCGGCTCCACATCGTAAGGCGGATAGGCATGACCGTTCCCGGGCGAGCGCCACATCATGTTCAAAATCGCATTGCATGGCGCGGGCTGGTAACCCGTGTCGCGCAGGAACGCGAGAAACTCTTCGCTCGTGACGTCGTATTTGCCGATGGCAAAGGCCTTGATCGCCACCCGGTGCAGCGGGCCTTCGGTATCGAAGCGGCCGGCTTCCTCGGCCGGACTACCCATGAGGAATTCGCCCGCAGGAATGCCTACCATCGTTGGACAATCCTTGCATTCGCTAAATTCGCGATCCTTATGATCGTCGGCGTCGGCACCGCGACACGGCAGCAAGAGAAGCAGAAGCAACAGAACGTATTTGGTGCGCAAATTGGGCCAGGTGCGAAATGTCGCCGGCGCCACGCTAGGCGGCGCGATGCGCGCCGGCAAGCGGGGCAGTCGTGCCCTAATTTGACTGGGACGGTACAGCTTCGGCGCGCTCTGCCAGTTCAGTGAGCTTCACACGGCCCTCAGGATTCAGAGGCAATTCGACGGTCGCAGCCTCCTGCCGAATTGCTTCAAGGCGAGCATCCCGCAGCGGAACAGAATCGAGTTCATCCCAGTCATCTCGATGCGAATCCCAACCCGTTCCGCTCGCTACACGCCGCAACATCTCCGCTAGCTCTTGAG
>Ga0207761_1000597_pt1 | contig 12617 bp, 10 predicted proteins | sample LuqExpMetageno34_FD_187792 | JGI IMG/M metagenome (GOLD analysis project Ga0207761, IMG submission 187792) | Tropical forest soil microbial communities from Luquillo Experimental Forest, Puerto Rico - Sample 34 (SPAdes) | ecosystem: Environmental > Terrestrial > Soil > Tropical forest ... | reverse complement strand
CCATCCTTCTTGATGCCGCGCGGAGTGGACTCCGAACAATTCCACCCGCGACGCAGAACCGTGAAGGACGAAACGTTGCGGCTCGGATTTGTAGGCCGCATCACGCCGGAGAAGGGCGTGCGGCTGCTGCTGCAGATCGAAAAGGCGTTGGAAGCGAAGGGTCTGCGGGACTTTGAAATTGTTGTGGTCGGGGACGGAAGCGAAGTGAACTGGCTGCAAAAGCGGTTGAAGCATGGCAGGTTGACCGGCGTGCTGAGGGGAGACGACTTGGCGCAAGAGTACGCGAACATGGATGTGTTTGTGTTCCCGTCGCGCACCGATACGTTTGGAAATGTGGTGCAAGAAGCGGCAGCTTCGCAGGTTCCGTCGGTCGTCACCAATGAAGGCGGGCCGCAGCACCTGGTTGTGCCGGGAATCACCGGATACGTCGCCGGCACGAATGACGAATTTGTGGCGCGCGTGCTCGAACTTGCCAGCGACGTCGAACTCAGAAAGCGAATGGGCACCGCAGCCCGGGAACGCGTGTCCGGAGTTTCGTGGGACGCGGCATTTGACTTGACCTACGCGGCATACCGGCATTGCCAGGGGAAAGTGCCTGTCAGCAGCCCCGCTGCGTCGAAAGCAATCCTTCTCGCGTAGCTTATTTTTTCGAGACGGTGATTTCGCCGGCCGCGAAACGCGTCCACGGTCCAGCCTTCATGTCGTGTAGGTAAGGTTCCTGCCAGGAATACTCCGGATGAGCGGCGAGAAACGCCTTCGCGTCAAAGTCCTTGCCGCAAGGATGGCCGACCCGCGCAATGAGCTTCATTTCTTGCGCCATCGTGGAGTCGGTAGCTTTGCCCTGCACCGCGCCGCCTGGATAATTCGGCGCCCAACCCCATTCCTTGATGCCGCGTTCCGATGTATCCGCGTGTCCGCAAAGGACCCGCTCATTGGCATCAGTTTTCTTGGCGTAGGTGTCTTCGTGATCCGCGAGCATTTGCTGCGCTAGTGTGACGTCGATCTTGCCCTTGTTTTCGTTGAGCAGTTGATCCCAGCGAACCCGGCGGGCGTTGGGCGAAGTTGACGAATCGTTGGGATCAAATGCCGGCGCGTCCAACTTGATGACTTTGGGATCGCGGGCCCAGTTCGACCCGGCGAAGGCGCCGTCCTTGGTGCGCCAAAGTTTGTAGGCCTTCAGCCCGAGTTCCAGTTGGGCGATTTCGCCCGTTTTGCGGTCGCCGAGGAGCCAGTCGTTGGCATAGCCTCCATTATTGCCGTCGAGCATGATGCGCGTATAGTCGTCGATGGAGCCGGCGTACTGCAGGGCTTTGCGCGCGCGAACGAATTCGGGCTTGCCGTTGGGATCCCAGCCTTCGAATTGCGTGATGGTCGTCTCCGTGACCATCAGGCCGTCGCTGTTGATGCCAAAGTCGTCGTCGCTGGCGATCACGCCGGGGAAGCCGTCCATGAGGATGCGGTAACCGCTGGTGGGCCGAATGTCGAAGATGATGCGCCAGCGCTCGCCGTTCACGTAGTTGGTCCAATTGTTGTGGGCGATGACGATCTGGCCGTCTTTGGTCCAACTGCCGGTGGCGACGAACGCGCTGCAATTTCCCGGGCTCTTCAGATTCGGGGCCTCGGCGGTTTTTCCCTGCTTGTTGAGCCAGGGAACGTAATAGTCGGGAACTTCCTCGAAGGAGTTGAGAGCAGCGATGTCGTAGACGTCGAGTTGGGAACCGGTTCGCGCCGCGAGACCCTCTGCGATTCCCTGCAGCTCCTGCTGGTATTCGGGATCGATTTTGGGCCAGAGCATCTCCCGCGCGACGCGCCGGAAAAAGGGCCAATCCCGCCGAGTAGAGTGAACCATGCCGGCGGAGACGGCGGCGAAAGCATCTTCGATTTCGGGCCCGAGCTCGTAGCCGTGCTGGAAACCGATGGTCGCGGGATCGCCTTCGAGGTGAACGTAAATCCATCCGCCACGTTCTTCGCGGTAGGCCGTTTTCAGACGCGGGTCCTGAGAGGCGGCGTGCTCGCGCGCTTCGGAGATCGTAGAGTCGATGTGGTTCTTCGCAGCTTCCGCTTCGTTTTGCAGGCTCCTTGCGACCCAGATCAGCCCCGCGCCGATGATGAGGATGGACAGGGCAATGATTTTGCGTACCACATCGGACATAGCGACGGCTCCCTTGGAGGATGAAAAAAGAATGGAATGAGTCTACCGGGATTCGCCAGGAGCGACAACCGAAGGAGGGGGTAGGCTATAAGGAGGGGAAAAGTGATACACCTAGGGCTTTGCTTTGGCATCGAAAGCTATGCCTTTACCAGCCGGGACAGCTATTCTTTTTTTGCTTTTCGCCAGGCGGCCTTATTTCCCACAGTTTTGCCAGGTACAGGTTCGAGCAAGCCTCGAGTGCGAAGACGGTAGAACACGTCCTTCATCGAATTCTCGGAGCGTATTCCGGTCAGATCTCGCGCGATTAGGTTGGTGATTTCATCGTGTGTGTCGAGGTACTCCATGACGAGTTGTTCGGGCGAAGCTAGACTCTCGTGCCGCAGGATCACAACAACAGAATTATCATGCTCCTCAATGGTTGGAGCCTTGAGCCGCAATTTCTCCATGGCTTCGAAAGCCGTGTTAAGACCTTCACCCACATCCTTATTGGGCGCATTGGGAAACTTATTCGCTAGTCTGACCAGCTTAGGATTTCTAGCGAATTGTTCATTCAAGACGTTTGCAACCGTGACATGTCCCGGAAATCTACCTGGGCTTTCGATTTCTATACGGTCGTCAAAGATTCTCACTTGCACATCTGCTGCGATGCTGTAGTCACGGTGTAATACCGCGTTAGTTACAATCTCGTGTAAGGCTTCTTCAGGATACGACACCGTTTCGAGTCCAGCTGGGCCTAGCTTTTGGATAGCTTCAATGACCTCTTTGCATTTGTCCACGGCGCGGTAAACTAAGTCGCATGCAGGCCCTTCTATTGTGACTGGATCAAACGCAAGCGTGTCACGCTCCCCCTCATTCTTTGTGTGATACCTAAAGACTTTAATGGCAGAGCGTTTCGGGAGAATAGCCTGGGGCTCATCAGCGAATAACAGAATCCCAGCTACCGTAGGCCTCCCTTTGACCACAACCCGTTGTTTCTCTAGGAATGCTTCGGGCTCGGCGCTCGGAACAACGTTTAGCATGAAATCGATTGTGGTATTTGAGTTGGCCAGTTCTTGAAGTTCTATCTCGATTAATTCGTCCTCGAAGGTCGATAGCCCTTTGTCATACTTCAATCGAGTCAATGCATCATCGTCTTCGACCGGCAGCTTCTGAGCACCCCGACGAACGTAAGCTTTGCCATTAGTCGCGTATAGGATTTCCCTAGCCTTGAAAACTGTAACGTGAGCTAGTAGCCCTTTCTGATGTTTGTTTAAAAGTAGGTCCACTGTGTAGTGGTTGCCAAGCGGCGACATTTTCTCCAGCGCTTGAATCAGTCCATTAACAGCTTCCTGATTTGCAAATCCCCGCCAAGCTCGTTCAGGTCCCGTTCTTCCAATGCGCTCGTCAATCCCGATAAATAGCTCACCTCCGGAGGTGTTCGCGAAGGCGCTCACTAATTTGGTGACGCTCGCCGGAGCAATCTCGATTGCCTTCATGTCTACGAAATGGTTTTCGGGTGTTAAGAGTAGCTGCTCGACTTCGTCGTCGCTGATGTCGATTTCCTTAATGGGCATGAAGATCATTCCCCTGGGCGCTGTCCCAAGTATTTTTGCTTTCGCACATTAATTTCCTCGTCATATTCGTTACTTTCTATTGGTCAACGAGATGAACTGCCGTGTTTTGGCGCTCAATTAGCGTCTCGCGGCCAACGAGTTCAGAATGGGCAGCGTAGCTCGCGATTTTGACTCGGTAGTACCGGAGATCGATGTAGTCCATTTGATTCCAATCGAAGTACTCAATGAAGAGCAATTCGGCTTTTTCGGAGAACGCAGTAACAATCATCGTCACGGCCACTAGGATTACATTGTGCTCTCTTATTTTTCGATTGGCGGCAATCTTCTATTCCTCGTCATTGGAACACTCCAGGGATTGAGCCGTAGAAAAATGATTGCTAGGTCCCGGTAAACTAACCGTTTGACACCCCGGCAAGTTGAGCCAGTCGCTGCCAGTGTCTTGGGTGAGGAAGCCGTTTACCGGATCGGATGTTGATTGCGTACGGCTTCGAAATTCCCATTGCCGCCATTAATGTAGGCAATTTCACAGACGCAAGCTTAGGCTGAATGTCCCGCCGGTACGTTTCCTCGTTGAGCCATTCCGGCAAGTTGGAGGGGTTCCAAGCTCGGATTGCTGCAGCATGTCTGAGTCGACTTGCGAACCTTTTTGCCTTCGCCTCAGGACCCTGAGCCAGCAATCGACCCTTCTCAGCTGTTTTGATGAGTCTTTCTGTGTGTATCGGCGCGACGCACGATCCACACCGCTGGTGCCCCCTGGTGGCTTTCTTCCCGCAAATTCTGCACAGGTTGGGTGGTTGCAGTAGTAACAAAGAAGGAGGGTGTGGATTGCCTTTTGCCTCGCGACGCTTACTTTGTGTGAGATGCGTCGGAGCCGACATCCATTTGCGATCGTGCTTGAACGTGGTCCAGAGGACCCGGGAGACCCATTCGGCAATCGGTGCAACGAGCTGTCGCCACGCTGGAGAGCTCTCCGAGAGTCTGGTCGCAAACGGAGCCATCAATCGGCATGATCCATCCCTTTGTTCAAAGAACCATTCACGTCGTAGCGGTTGAGTCGTGATCCAATCCAAAAGAAACGAATCCACCCGTGGTCGAATCGGCTCCATCAAGTCGCAAGCGAGACTGTCGCGTGAGTTCGTATCAACGTGTAAGAAGCCGATGCCTGGGTCGAGGCCAAGCGCGGCAGCTGCTAGTCGGGCCTCTGATTCCAACAGTGCATACATGTAGTTCAGCATCGCGTTTGCCGGATTAACCGCCAGCCGTGGCGACCCGGTAATGGGGGATTCACGCGTACCGAACGTTCGCCAGTGCTCGGGCGATCTGTTCAGACTCGCGGTCGGAAAATTAATTGAGATGCTGTGCCATGCTGCCCAGTAGTTCTTGGCGGCTATAGACTCGATTTGTCGGACGGCCTGAATTGTCTTTGCATCGTCCAGCTGTGCTCGGGCAGATGCAACAACACGGGCAGTGGCTGAATCCTTGAGAACTTTCTGTAGAAGGTGCTCTTGTTCTACTAGCTTCTGGGAAATCAGCTCACGCGATATTCGGAGAGCTACATCGGATTGATGAGCTAGAGATTGAGCGCGACGGAGTCGTGCATCGGACGGACCCACCGGACCAGTAACGGTCAGCACGGAACCATACCGATCCAACATTACAAAGGCCGCACCCTGGTCCGCTAACCAGCGCAATGCTTCGAATGTCACCATCCCAGTTGAGCCGATAACAACAAGTCGCTTCAATCCGTGGCGTACACGTGGAAATCGGCCTTGTCTGCGACTCATTCCGATTCCGTCGTTCAGGATCAAGTGTCCGTTGTCCACGGAAGCGGATGCGTTGTATCCGTAGAGAGTTACAACTCCACTTGTCGGTTTAATTTGCTCGTAATTGCGGCTCTGAACAGCTTGCGATACGGTTTCGTTAGCTGCCATTGGGAGTTAATCCCTCCTATGGTGGTTAGGGCTTGTCGACTGCTGCTAACAGTCGGCAGGCCCGTCTATTTTTTTGTGTGTCGTTTTCTCCTGCCTTTCGAATTGCTTTTTAGACCGTTCCAGGAATTCCAACAATGTTTTCTCAGACCCACCGCTCGGCCAATTGCAATGAGAAAGACGCTTTGCCGCTGTAATTGGGGCCAGGCCGTGTCTAGCACCAGCTAACACTTTGGAAAGAAACTGCACACGCTTATCATCACTGCCTGGCCGAGCAGTCTTAGGGTAGTTCGGTAACCGCTTCCCGATCACTAGCTGTTCGGAGCAACTCTGAAGGGCGTCACAATATTCTACCGATGGGTCTCCCGGTAACCATCTTCCCACCATTCCAAACTGCTGATCCATCCACTTTCGAATCTTGCGAGACACATCACGAATTTCTGTCGCAGAACGAGCCTGCTTTATTAGAGCCCAAAGTTCCGGGGCAGGCATCACAGGTCGAAATACAACCCAGCCTTTTGCCCGTATTTGAGATGGGAGAGTCCGCGCCGCTTCCGAGACTGGTATCAAAATCGGGGGACCGAGAGGCGTCCCGATTCGGTGCTTCATATTTGACGACATGCCAGGTGTGCTCTGCAATTTCCCTAATTTAACCTGCTGCATATAGCCCGACTGACCGTCCCTCAAGGTATAAAAGAACCAAGCCCACATCATCGCCTCCTGCTGGAGGAGCTCCTTATTGATCGGCTTTGGTCCGCGCAGCCCCATAACGTGTCCATAAATTATACCATTCCTTGACACTGCTCGTAAACACATGTGAGCATATTAATGCGTCCAGTGATTATATTAAACATGGACAAGTTATTCAGAATCTCTGAAAGAAGGGCGGGCCGATGAAATCCACGAAGCGAAAGCCTGCCAAGAAGCGGAAGTCTCGCAAGAAGACCGTTTCAAAAAGAACCGATCGCCGAAGTCGTCGAATCAAGCGCCGCACCTCCAAGCGAACTCGGTTACCTCGCCCGATTTCCGTTCTTTTCACTCGACGTGGGGCATCTGTCCAGAAGCGGGTTTTCCGGGCATTGGCCCGTATGCGGAATGAAGGTGAGTCAGCTTCGAAGGCTGCGCATCACGAGGGACTCAAACTCGATACTTTCGTTCGCCACGCGCGGCCAGCACTTCGGCGGAGTGCTCCTGGCAAACCGTGGAGAGCAATTCCAGAAGATCAGCTCCCCGCCGCCATGAAAGTCCTAACCAAATTCGGATACACCGCAGAAATCATTCGCAGTTCACGTGAGAGAAGGTTACTTGGCGCTTATAGCCGTGCCATCAGAATGTTTAGGGGTGGGGAAGATAACACTGACCTAGCCCTTAAAGCGTTTCGAGGAAAGACAGTTGCAGGTCATACCCTGATAACGGATATAAAGACACTCATCAGACTTGAAGAGGCTGGGAAGTTGGACTTTGACGACCTTTATTCAGCTTTCGGGGATGAGTCGTGAAAAGGGGCGGAACAAAGCCCCGCACAAGCAGCTCGATATACGCCTGCATACTGTGCGGCTCAACAGACGTGGTAGAGGGCAACCACGCTGGCGGCCGGAACCATGTCGCATGGTTCACAATGCCTTTTTGCAAAATTCATCACGATCAATTCCATGAGCATCTGCGTAATATTGGTATTGATCTTCGGCACACACCGAACGAACTTGAGCGCCTCAACAGAGCTTCTCAGGCAATCATTGTCTGTCAATGGCTACTCGCGGAAGCAATGAAAAAGGCAATCCACAAAAACCACAGCGAATAGCTGGCAACACGGGGCCAGAAAAGCGTGCACGTCACGATGTCTTTGTGAGGGCACATACACCTGTCCGCACCAGAAAGAAATGGAAAGCGCGATGGTCTCCGACATGGCCCAAATACTGCCTGGTATTCGACACGGAGACAACTATCGACGCCCGACAGCGGTTGACCTTTGGATGCTATCGGCGTTGCATGCTTGACGATGGCCAGTACAGGTGTATCGAAGAGGGTTTGTTTTACTCGGACGATCTTCCGGCGAGGGATATAGAGTGGCTCCGAAAATACAAAAGCAACAAGGCATCCACGCCAACAATCGAATGGTTCCCTGCACGGACGACCCTCGGGCTAATGACGCGCACTGCTTTCATCGCCCGAATCTTCTGGGGTGCGGTTCGACGAGGTGAACTCATTGTCGGATTCAATTTACCCTTCGATCTTTCGAGGCTCGCCGTTCGAGCTGCAAACGGGCGCAAAAGGAGTTGGTCTATCGCAGTTTCACTGCGTAAGAGCCGCAGAACGGGGCAACTCGAAGCAAATCCTGAGAGGCCCAGAATCGTCATTCTGTCGCAAAACAGCAAAATGGCGTTCATTAGGCTCGGAAGTGTTTTGCATCGCGACGAATGGAAGAAAGAAGCTCGATTCCTTGATTTAAGGACGCTCGGTTGGGCAATCAGAAATAGGGCTTACAGTCTCAATCGGGCGTGCAAAGCTTTCGGCGTAGAAGGCAAAATAAAACACAAACCGACGGGGCGCATCACTCCTAAAGAAATTCGCTATTGCAGGGGTGACGTCGGCGCTACAGCACGATTGTTGAACGCCATGAAAGCGGAATTCGACCTCAACCCGATTGAGTCGCATCCCGACAAAGCCTATTCCCCCGCCTCCATTGCAAAAGCTTACCTCGACGCCATGCGGATCGACTTACCGAAAGTGCATTTCAAGGTCCCGCACAAGACACTCGGCATCGCGATGCAAACTTATTACGGTGGACGAGCAGAATGCAGGATTAGAAGAACAAAAGTTCCCGTAATCCACACAGATTTCACGAGTCAGTACCCCACTGTGAACGCGCTTTTGGGGAATTGGGATGTTCTGAAAGCCAGGTCGATAACTTTCAAGAATCACACTAGGGCTACGAGAAAACTGCTTTCACGGGTGGGTCTGCGAACTGCGTTCACTCTCCGTTTTTGGAAGAGACTGTCGTTTTTTGCTTTGGTCAAACCTGAGAACGATGTTTTTCCGGTAAGGACGGTCTACGGAGGAAAAACCCAAAACATCGGCTTGAACTATCTCCGATCCAAGACACCGCTTTGGTATGCGGGGCCGGATGTCGTTGCTTCCACACTTTTGACAGGTAAACCTCCCAAGATTCTAAAGGCAATCCGCATGGTCGCGAAGGGTCGCCAAGCCGGTTTGCAAGTCACAAATCTGGGCGGAATGGTGAGAGTCGATCCGGTAAAGGAGGATTTCTACAGACGGGTGATCGAACAAAGGATTTTGCACAAACCGAAGAATAAGCCGCTAGCCGATTTTCTGAAGGTACTCGCGAATTCAGGAAGCTACGGTTTGTTCGTTGAAGTGAATACGGAGACGAACACGAAAGATAAGAAAGTCAGATATTTCTCGGGCGAAAAGTCAGGCAGGAAACTCACAAATTACGTCGAAAAACCTGGAGCGTGGTACTTTCCGCCACTCGCCTCGCTCATCACAGCGGGAGGGCGCCTATTACTGGCGATGCTAGAACAATGTGTTCAAAACCTGTCAGGAAGCTATTTGTTTTGCGACACGGATTCAATGTGCATCGTCGGATCGCAGTCCAAACAACTTGTTCCATGTGTGGGGGGAGGATTCCGATCAAAGGGAAAAGAAGCCGTCCGTACGCTCACGCTTAATCAGGTCAAGGGAATTGCGCGAAAGTTTAACAAGCTCAACCCCTACGATCCGAAAGTCGTTCGCGAAATATTGAAAATTGAAGACGTTAACCACGTTGATTCGAACCCCTCAAAGCCATTTCGACAGTTGTTCGGCTATGCAGTGTCAGCGAAGAGATACGTTCTATTTACGGAATCACGAGGTCGTCAAATTTCTATCGAAAAGGCCAGTGGGCACGGCTTGGGATACCTTTTCGCTCCCAAAGAACGTGATACCGATGAAGGTGATGCCGACGACGAGCCAGAGGAAACACCGGAATGGGTGTTCGAAGCCTGGGATTATCTGATCCGAAAGGAATTCGGATATAAGCCGAGAAAACCAGGGTGGATCGGACTTCCGGCAATGATGCGAATGGTGATGACTTCTCCGAATGTCCTGCGCGATCGGCGACCGGATTGGTTAGCACCTTTCAATTTCTTTTTCTTTCCAATTTTGTCCGATGTCGATGGATATCCATTCGGTTGCGATAAGACGAATTTTCACTTCATCACTCCACCGGAAACAGCTCGCAACAATTGGAAGAATCTGCATGGCATCAACTTGCTGGATGGAAAGCCTTACCAAATATCGATGCTTGCTGATCCGAAGCAAAGGAAGGTGTTTCCAGACTCGTTCCAAGTTATTTTGAATCATTACCTCGACAAAGCCGAGATCAAGTCACTCGCTCCGGATGGCACGGCATGCGAGCCGGAGACCGCAGGAGTGTTGCGTCGCGCTGAAATTGAAAGCCGTTCGATCATTCCAGTCGGAAAAGAAACGGATCGACATTGGGAGCAGGGTGAGGACCCGAGCATGCTGGAGACTGAAATGCAAACATACGGGCACTCGGGCAAATTAGTGGTGGCTGATGAATCTGAACGCCAGGAATGGTCCAAGATCGGCAAAAGACGATTGATGCGAGCAACCAACCTGACACAGCCCCCAATTTACCGGATACTCTCCGGAAAAGGAGTTCGACCACAAACTATGGCTATTTTCAGAGCCGGTGTCAGCTCGCTCGAAGCCTGAGTACTACAACCAACTTTTCCGCTAACGCTCTCCGGGACCTAGCCTTGGGTCGGCTGAACATCGTAATAATATATCCGCCATGACATTGTCCTCCCTCCGCCCTCTGTTGCTAGTTGCTAAGTAGGATTGATGGTTTTTGTCTCAGCGCCGCAATTCAAGTGATGGTAGCGTTCCTCCTGCTCATCCTCCTTCGTAGGGGTGGACGAATCCGTGCAATACACTGCGGGTCCGAGTTGGAATGAATAAATCATTTGATAAGGTTGCGGCTCCTTATCACAGTCTCTGCACTCAAATTGCGAATGCTGCACACTATCGAGCGCAGCCTGTTTCAGCAACGGATGGCCACTTGTGACGCTCGCAGCTTCGATGCTTCCATCTGCTCGAACCACCAATTCCAATTGCACGTCCCCAGCAATGCCAGTTTGCCTGGCGAGCGGGGGATAGACTGGCGGGGCCAGTTTCGCTACGGCAACACCACCTTGAGTCGCGCTGTAATTTCCTGTGCGGGAGGCCGTGCGATTGAGACCGACAACAAAATGAATGAGACTAGGAGCTCTGTGCCACTCATACTTCATACTCTACACCCGTGGATGCCGACAAATCGCGCCAGGTCCTGATAAACGAGCATACCGTCTATTGAGGTATCAGAACCCAGGTTGTCTGTAATGCGACTCTTCAGGCATTTACACTAGTCGTTGCACTTCGTGATACGTTTTCGCTCATGCGCTTTCAACCACGTTCAATTTTCTTGCTCTCGGTCTTTCTGGTTTTCTGCGCGTTTCTTTACAGCCAAGATGGTCCCGTACGCACCGACGCGAAGACTCTAGAAATTAGGAATGTCCGGCTAGTCGCGTCGCAGGTAGCCAATAAGAAAAGTAAACCCGTGGAAGTTGACGAATTTACGGAAATTAAGTCGGGACAACTAATGCCGTCGAACAGATTCGATGTGGAATGCGAAATCATCGGGGGAGAAGACGACCACTTCGGTGACTACTTCGTTTGGACCAATGTCGACTTTCTTATTGCTCCGGTTACCCATGCTTACGAACAGATGGACAACAGTGCGCTCAGCGCAAGCGTCGCATGGGGACAAGTAGCAGAAATGCGAGACCTCAAGGGGACGCCGATTTATCGGCTAAGACCCAGCGAAGCTCGAAAGGTCGCTGTAGGGGCTTTGGACCTCAGCCCGGTGCTCTCGGCCTTTCCCGTTGGTGATTACGGCGAGCTATGGCCGTGGCTGATACGCGTTGCGGTCCATGTCCAAGACCGGTCAGGAAAGCAACTGGCTTCTGCGGAGCGGACTCTGCGTCTGGTACCAAATTCCGACCGGAAGAAGAGTCACTACAATGACGCGCTTCCACTAAGCGGACCCATTGCGCCTAAACATACCGTTGATGAATCAAGCCGGATTCCCATGTTAAGCTCCGCGCCATGAAAAAGCTCTGCTTTTCTCTACTTATAGCCTCGCTGGCCCTCGCACAAGACGCTCCCAAAACAATGAGCAAAATCACTGTGCAACTCGACGGCACGGAGGTGCCACAGGACAGCTTTGCAAGAAAACCAAAAACGATTTACCGGGCGGGTAGCGCTTACTGCCGTATCGAAGAAGCGCCGGATGCAGAGCACAATATCCACGGTCTTTTAATCGTGAATGAACCGAATGCATGGATGGTTAATCTGGCAACCAAGACCGCACAACATACTGTTGATCCCGGCCCGACCTTCAATTGTCATCTCCCCATTTTCTCAGGAGCGGTTCCCAACACAAATGATGAGGTGGATTACGCAAAGTTGGGATTGGAGTTTGGCCACGAGTTGGAGTTCTTCCAAAAAATGGGTGCCGTGCGGCAAGCCCCAGGTCCCGTTCTCCAGAAACAACAAACTACTGCTTACTTCCTCGATATGCAGGGAACGAGGTTAGCGCTCTTCACGTATGGTCCCAACGAATTTCCTCTGCTCGTGGCGCATACCGTTGGCAAAAAGGGCGAAATGTATTGGTACAGTGGGTACGGCCAGATCTCCTTCGATCCGACCCTCTTTGCTAAGCCCGATGGTGTTGTCATCAGCGAAGCCTCGCACTAAATCTGTTCGGTCGTCTATGTTGTACCGGGATCGTACTGGAACGAAACTTTCCGGTAAGCGGACTTCCGTGCGCCACGAGCATGACGACAACTGAATAGGTTGTTGGCGTGCGCAACTACACAACTGATGAGGGTTGGCCCCTCGGAGCCGGTCTGCAGGGACAGG
>Ga0207761_1000596_pt1 | contig 12626 bp, 15 predicted proteins | sample LuqExpMetageno34_FD_187792 | JGI IMG/M metagenome (GOLD analysis project Ga0207761, IMG submission 187792) | Tropical forest soil microbial communities from Luquillo Experimental Forest, Puerto Rico - Sample 34 (SPAdes) | ecosystem: Environmental > Terrestrial > Soil > Tropical forest ... | reverse complement strand
AAATGGGTCGAGGTGATGTAGGCAAGGTCGAACGGCGGGTCTTGCCGCATCAACACCACCTGCACTTTGGAAAGATCGCAGACAGAGGCGTCGCCGAGCGCGAAATGATCGCCCTTCACCGGCCGCACCGTCAGTGGCCGAGTGCGCGCCACGACGCTTCCGTCACGAAAACTAAGATCGCGCGGGCCGTAGTAGAAGAGCGAATGGCCCCGCGCCTGGGCCTCAAGCGCAAGTGCAAAGGTCGAATCGCCGCTGATGTCGATCCTTTCGATCGGATCCATCTGGATGGCGACGGTGAGCGTCATAGGTCGTCCCTAATTGAGCCGGCGCTTGAGTGCGTGGAGACTCACTGCCGCCTCGTTGTGAAGGTTCTGGCCCGAAGGCACAAGCGACAGACAAGCTTCGTACGCCTTTCGCGCAGCGCCCAAAGCACCGATGGTTTCGTTGAGGCGGCCGAGATCGAGCCATAATTCGGGACGGCGCGGCGCGATCAGCACCATGCGCTTGGCCACTTCGACGGCGCGGACGCGCTCGCCGCTCTGCAGGGCACGGACTTTGAGATTGTTCTCTAGCCGCAGCAGCACGTCGACGTCGCCGACCGTCTCGACGGAGCGAAGATCTTCTGCTTGCGGCAAGCGCATGCTGGGGGGCGCCCCGAGATTTTCGCGCTCGAGCGCGGCCCCTCCGTTGAACGGATCGATCAGCGCCTCGTCCGAGCGCAGCGCGATCTTAAGCAAAAAGTGCCCCGGCGTGTTCAGCCCTGTCGACCGAAACCCCGCGGCCCGGCCCGCATGCAGGTAGAGTATCCCGAGCGCCACCGGAAGACCGCGCCGCCGGTCGATGACGGACATTAAATCCGCATTCTGCGGATCGTCATAGGAGATGCGGTCGCCATCATAGCCGAAACGTCCTGCAAGCAGCGCGGCGAGCGCCCTTGCGCCGGATTCGGCGCTGGTGGCGAGCTTTGCCTCGAGGCGGGCGCGCTCGGCGATATCGGCCAGGTGGTCGCGGTACATTTCCAGCGGACGGCCATTATGGTCGAGCGCAGAGAGCATGAGCGCGGCCTGTGCAATATCGAGCGGCGTGTCTTCCGCCTCTCCAATGCACCGCAAATATTCAGCCGGATCGTCTTTGCGTGTCGTCATCGCACTCAACATTAGCGTCAAGCGGCACCGGGCCGCCACGCATCCCGGATATGCTTCGGCCAGGCCCGCGGGGCAAGTGTGACCGTATCAAACCGCACGCCTTTTGCGGCGAGCCCGGGGCGGCGTGCCAGATAGAGCTCGGCGGCACGGGCGATGCGCAGCTGCTGGCGGTTGCCGAGCGATTCGATGGCTCGACTATGGCCAGTTCTCGACTTTACTTCGACAAAGCATATCACCCCGGATGGTGCCCGAACGATGAGATCGATTTCTCCGGCATGGGTGCGTACGCGCCGGCCGAGAATGCGATAGCCTTTCGACATCAGAAGAAGCGCGGCAAAGGTTTCTCCGCGCCGGCCGCGGCGTTCGGCTTCGCGTTTGCTGGCAAGAACATGCTTGGAGCTATTCATCGTGCTCGCTCCTCAGCGCGAGCGCGCGCTCATAGAGCGTGCGACGCGACGTGTTAAGCGCGTCGGCGACAAGATCGGCAGCCGCTCGCACCGGCATAAATGCGAGCGCCTTTTCGAGCAACGCCTCGGCATGCGCGCGATCCGGCTCCCTCGTCGGGGACGGCGCAACTATGATGGTCACTTCGCCTTTGGGTGGAGGCGAATCGGCGTATGCCGCCGCGAGCGCATCGAGGTGGCCGCGCCGGGTTTCCTCGTGCAGCTTCGTCAGTTCGCGGCAGACGGCGGCATCGCGTCCGCCCAGAATCTGAGCCAGGTCGGCAAGACTTTCGGCAAGACGCTGTGGCGATTCGAAGAAAACAAGCGACGCGGGCACGGATTTCAGTTCGCTCAGCACGTTGCGCCGTTCGCCCGTGCGCGCCGGCAAAAAGCCTGCGAACAGAAAGCGATCCGTTGGCAGACCGGAAATCACCAGAGCGGTGAGCAGTGCAGAAGCCCCCGGAAGCGCCTCGACGTGGATGCCAAGCCGCAGCGCCTCGCGTACGAGCTTGTAGCCAGGATCGGAGATCAGTGGTGTTCCCGCATCGCTGACAAGCACAATACGCTCGCCATGCCCCAAGCGGGCGATAAGACGCGGTCGTTCGCGCGCGGCGTTATGGTCGTTATAGGCAAAAAGCGGCTTGCTCACACCATGGATGGCAAGCAGCTTCGCTGTCACCCGTGTGTCTTCCGCTGCGATCGCATCGCACGCCTTTAATGCGGCGAGCGCGCGCAGCGTAATATCCCGCGCATTGCCTATGGGCGTGGCGGCGACGTAGAGACCGGGCGCCAGATCGCTTTGCGAATTCTTCCTATCCGGATTAGGCTCGCTCGCCTTATCCACCTCCCCTGCTGGGACACGAGAAGCAGCCTTCGATGGTTCTGTTTGCACGCGCATTCGCCGGACGTTCGCGTTTCGCCGCGGGATTTAGCGCTTTCGGAGCGCTTCTTGCGATAGGCTTGCTGGTCGGCTGCCAGTCCGAAAAGGAGGCTAGGCCCTCGCTGCCCGCAGCCCCAGGCTATCCGTCGGGTCCCGTCGCCACCCATCCATTAACGAACGACGAGCCGGATTTTCTGAGGCTGGGCAATACCAATCGCGATCGAGTGCCCGCGCGCGTGGGCATTCTCCTTCCCTTCACCAACGCTTCGAGCGCAACACGGGCCTTGGCGTCCAGCATGTTGAAGTCAGCCGAAATGGCTGTCTTTGAATCCGGCAATCCGGACTTGCTGCTCATCTCGGCCGACGAAGGCTCCACGCCGGAAACGGCCGCCGCCGGTGCGCGTACGCTCTTGCAGGAAGGCGCCGAGATCATCGTGGGACCCCTCTTTGGGCCCTCGACTACGGCGGTCGCGCCCTTGGCGCGAGACAGCGGCGTTCCGGTCATCTCGTTTTCGACGGACCGCAGGGTGGCAGGGCAGGGTGTCTATCTCCTGAGCTTCCTGCCGCGCGGCGAAGTCCGGCGCGTGATCGCTTTTGCGGCCTCCGAGGGCCATCGAAATTTCGCCGCCCTGGTGCCCGTGAGCGGCTACGGCGAGCGGGTGGGAGAGGATTTCAAGGACGACGTGAAGGCGATGGGCGGGACGGTCACGGACGTGGAGAAATTCACCCCATCGGTCCAGGGCGTGATCGCACCAGCACATGCGGCAGCCTTGACCAAGCCGGATGCGATCCTCATCGCGCAGGGCGGTCCGCTTTTGCGCGACATCGCTTCGGCGCTTGCGAGTGCAGGCGCGGGACCGGAACAGGTCAAATATTTGGGGACCGGGCTATGGGACGACCCCGTGACGGCACACAATCCGCTGCTCGCGGGCGGATATTTCGCGGCCCCTTCGCCCGCAATCGATCAGGCCTTCGTCACCAAGTACAAGAACGCCTACGGCACGACACCGCCTCAATTGTCGTCGCTCGCCTATGACGCAGTGTCGCTTGTCGCGCTTTTGACGCCCGGAAAACCCTATAACCGCTTCACCGCACAAACCATCAGCGATCCCAACGGCTTTTCGGGCGTAGATGGAATCTTCCGTTTCCTTCCGGACGGCACCGCAGAGCGCGGCCTCGCGGTGATTACCATCAACTCGGACGGCACCTTCAGCGTCGCCAGCCCCGCACCGACGACTTTCCAAGCCTCGGGATCTTAACGCAATCAGTCGAACGCAAGAGCGCTAAGGCTCAAGGCGCAAGTTCGACGATTACGCGATTGAGGAGAAGTTGCCCGCGCTTCGTGGCCGATAAGCGTCCGTCCTCGAAGACGAGCAAATCCTGCGCGACAAGCTCGGAGATGCGTCCGCGATCCAGCGCGTAGCTCCAGCGCGATTCGTAGGCGCCGAGGTCAAGCCCCTCGCGGAGCCGCAGAGTCATCAAAAGGTGTTCGCGCGCGCCGTCCGCAGCGTCGATCGCCTGCCATTCGCCATAGCCGTGACCTTGACCCCCGACCATTTCGAGCCAGCGCTCCGGAAGCCGTTCCGCGGCCGTCGATATGCGCGTGTCGTTCAAGACAAGGCGCCCATGTGCACCCGGACCGACACCGGCATAGCTGCCATACCGCCAATAAAGAAGATTGTGCCGGCATTCCCGTCCCGGCACGGCATGGTTGGATATCTCGTAAGCCGGGCGGCCTGCGGTCTGCGTCACCTCCTGCGTGAGCGAATAAAGCGCCGCGGCGGAATCCTCACCGGGCACTCTGAGCTTTCCGCTTCCTTCATCGCGCGCAAACGGCGTATTTGGCTCGATCGTCAACTGATAGAGCGACAGGTGCTCGGTACCGAACGCAAGCGCTTCTTGAAGTTCGGCGCGCCAGGCCGGTGCCGATTGATCCGGCCGCGCATAGATGAGATCGAGTGAAACATGATCGAAAGTCGCCATTGCGGATTTGAGCGCCGTTTTCGCTTCGGCTGCGTCGTGCAAGCGGCCGAGGAACTTCAGATCGCGATCGTCGAGCGCCTGTATGCCCAGTGAAATGCGATTGACGCCGGCCGCGCGATAATCGCGAAAGCGATCGGCATCCGCGCTCGCCGGATTGGCCTCTAGCGTGATTTCCAAATCCTGCGCAAGGTTCCAAAGGCGCGCGATCGCATCGAGAACTGCCGCGATAGCCTTGCCGGAGGCGAGCGAGGGGGTGCCGCCGCCGAAAAATACGGTTTCCACTTTCGGCGCCAAACCGCCTTGCGCGCTGCGCACCCAGCCAAGCTCGCGCAGGATACCCTCGCACCATCGCGCCTCGTCGATTGTGCTGCGAACATGGGAATTGAAATCGCAATAGGGGCACTTTGCCGCGCAGAACGGCCAGTGCACATAAATGCCGAATTCGCTCATCGGGGAAAAATGTCGCCGGCCACAAGCTTTTCGAAGGCGCGGGCGCGGTGGCTCATAGCATGCTTTGCCGCCGGCTCGATTTCGCCGAAGGTTTCGCGCATGCCTTGCGCAACAAAGATCGGATCGTAGCCGAAACCTTTGTCGCCGCGCGGCGGAAAGACGAGCGCGCCCGCGATGCGGCCTTCGAAGACACGCGTTTCGCCTTCCGGCGACGCCAGCGCGAGCGCGCAGACAAACTCCGCCGAAAAATCGGTGGCTTGTTTTGCTCTCAATGTCTGCTCGACGCGCGTCATGGCGGACCGAAAATCCTTTTTTTCTCCCGCCCAGCGCGCCGAAAAAATTCCCGGAGCGCCGTCCAATGCCGCGATCGATAGGCCCGAATCGTCGGCAAGCGCGACGTGCCGGCCGGCTTTGGCAGCCGCACGCGCCTTAAGTATCGCATTTTCGGAAAAGGTCTCACCCGTCTCCTCCGGCTCGGGCAAGCCAAGCGTGTCCGCGCCCACAACCCGGAGCGCAAACGGCGCCAGCATTTCGCGGATTTCGCGCACCTTGCCGGGATTATGGCTGGCGATAACAAGCGTGTCGCCGGGTGCAAACCTCATTCGAGAACCGTTTTTTGCAACGCAATCAATTCGCCAATGCCTTTGCGGGCAAGGCTCATCAGCGCTGCGAACTGATCGTCCGTAAACGGAGCACCTTCTGCGGTGCCCTGCACTTCGACGAGGCCGCCCGCGCCGGTCATCACGAAATTGGCGTCGGTATCCGCCGCGGAGTCCTCGGCATAATCGAGATCGAGAACTGGGGTTCCGCGCCATATCCCGCAGGAGATGGCGGCGACGTGATCCTTAATGGCCGACTTCTGGATCATGCCCGTCTTGCGCATGAATCCGATGCATTGATGAAGCGCGACAAAGCCGCCGGTAATTGCCGCCGTGCGCGTGCCGCCATCGGCCTGGATCACATCGCAGTCGAGCACGATCTGCCGCTCGCCCAGCGCGTAAAGATCGACGACCGCGCGTAGCGAACGGCCAATCAGGCGTTGAATCTCGAGCGTACGCCCGGATTGCTTGCCTTGTGCCGCTTCACGGCGCATTCGCTCGTGCGTGGCGCGGGGCAGCATGCCGTACTCCGCCGTGACCCAGCCCTTGCCGGACCCTTTGAGAAAGGGCGGTGGCTGCTCCTGCAGGCTTGCCGTCACGAAGACATGCGTGTCTCCGAACTTGGCTAAGCAAGAGCCTTCGGCATGCTTGGCAACGCCCCGTTCGAGACTGACGGAACGAAGCGCGTCTGCTGCGCGCTGGCTGGGGCGCATGGAACGATCCCTTGAAGTTGGCAATGACTGCGGCTACCTAGCCTTGGGCACGGTCCGAGCGCAATGCCGCAGCCCTCGCATGACTGGGATGCCTCGAATTTCAGGGAGTTGACTGTGGGCGCGAACCCTGTCGACCAAGCGAAACTGGTGGCCGCGGAACTCGGCGAGCGTCCGCGCGAGGTGTTCCGCCATCTGGTCGATGCTTTTTTGACCTCGGGCGAGCCGGTGGGCTCGCGCACGCTTTCGCAGCGCCTGCCGCACTCGCTGTCGCCGGCTTCGATCCGCAATGTGATGGCGGATTTGGAAGCGATGGGGCTTCTCTACTCGCCGCACACGAGCGCCGGCCGCGTACCGACCGAACGCGGACTGCGCCTGTTCGTAGACGGGCTGCTCGAGATCGGCGAATTGGCGCCTGGCGAGCGCGCGACCATCGAGGCGCGTGTGACCGCTGCCGGTCGCGGCGTCGAGGACGTGCTCACCCAGGCGACGATGATGCTGTCCGGGCTTTCCCGCTGCGCCGGTTTGGTCGTGGCGTCGAAACAAGATTCGGCCAGCAAGCACATCGAATTTGTTGGCGTCGGCCCGGGCAAAGCGCTGGTCATCATCGTGAGCGACGACGGCCAGGTTGAGAACCGCCTGATCGACACGCCACCGGGCCTTCCGCCTTCGGCGCTCGCCGAGGCTTCGAACTATCTGAACGCCCGGCTCAGGGGTCGCACACTTGAAGCCGCACGCAACGAGATCAAGGCCGAACTCGACGGCGAGCGCGCCCTTTTGGATGCTCTCACGGCGAAGATTGTGGCTGACGGCTTGGCGACGCTGGCAACGCCCGCGGGCGCGCCGCGCGGAAGCGACGAGAAGGTTCTCATCGTGCGCGGGCAAGCCCATCTGCTCGATACGGTCGAGGCGCAAGCCGATCTTGAGCGGATCCGCACGTTGTTCGACGATATCGAACGTAAAAACGATTTAATCCGCCTTTTGGAACTCGCCGCCGATGGCGACGGGGTGCGTATCTTTATCGGATCGGAGAACCGGCTTTTTAGCCTTTCGGGATCCTCGATCGTGGCGGCGCCCTATGCGGACGCGCAAGGAAAAATCGTGGGCGTTGTGGGCGTCTTGGGTCCAACGCGTTTAAACTATGGGCGCATCATTCCGATCGTGGATCACACGGCGAAAGTGGTGGGCCGCTTATTGGCCTGACAGGTGCAAAAATGAACGGCAATGAAGAGGATTACGTGCCAGAAAGCCAGGCAAACGGCTCGGGCGACGAGGCCGGGCGCGAGGAGCTTGCTGCGCTCAGAGACGAAGTTGCGGAGCTGAAAGATCGCTACATGCGCGCGCTCGCGGACGTGGAGAATACGCGCCGCCGCGCCGAGCGCGAGAAGACCGACGCTTCGCAATACGCCGTGACAAAATTCGCCCGCGACGTGCTTTCGGTGGCGGATAATCTGAAACGCGCGCTCGACGCCTATCCGCCTGACGCGCGGGCCGGCGCTCCCACCCAAGTGAAAGCCGTGATCGAGGGAATCGAGGCGACGGAACGTCATCTCATCTCCACGCTCGAACGCCACGGCGTAAAGCTGATCGACACGACCGACGCACGCTTCGATCCGCACCTGCATCAGGCGATCGCCGAGGTGCCGGCGGAAGGTAAGCCGCCGGGTTCGATCGTGAACGTCGTCCAGACGGGCTATCTCATCGCGGATCGCCTGCTTCGCCCCGCCATGGTGACGATTGCGCGCAATGGCGGTCAGCCATCCGCGCCGCCCTCGCAAGACGACAAACCGGGCAGCACGGTCGACACCAAAGCGTGAGTTCGACCGGCCCCGTCGCCTTGGGCCGCCGCGCAAACTTGCGTTAGATTGAGCGCCGCGAGCGCCGAATGCGCGGGCGGATCGAACCGCCGCGCGGCGACCGGGGAGTTTCTTCGAATTTTGACGGAACGATTGCCGCAATGAACCCTCTCAGGATCGTGATTGCCGGCGCCCGTGGGCGCATGGGCAGCGCACTCATTCGCGCCATCGCGGACGAAAAAGATCTTACGCTTGTCGGCGCGCTTGCCCCCATAGGCCGAGCCTATTTGGGCCAGGATGCCGGCGCTTTGGCAGGCGGTACGCCCGCAGGCATCGCCGTCACCGGCGAAGCGCTGCCGCTTGTCGCGGCATCGGACGCCATCATCGATTTTACCACGCCGAAGACGTCGGTCGAGCTAGCCGCATTGGCCGCACAGGCACGCATCGTCCACGTGGTCGGCACGACGGGGTTTACGCCCGAGGACGAATCCAAGATCAAAGCGGCAGCACGCCATGCCGTCGTCGTAAAGTCGGGAAATATGAGCCTTGGCATCGCGCTGCTTGAGGTGCTGGTGAAACAGGCGGCGCGTGCATTGCCCGATTTCGACATTGAGATTCTTGAGACGCATCACCGGCACAAGGTTGATGCGCCATCGGGGACGGCATTGATGCTTGGTCATGCCGCCGCGCAGGGCCGCAATGTCCTGCTCGACGAGAAGCGGACCGAGACGCGGCAAGGTGCGCGGCCGGAAGGCGCCATCGGGATCACGTCGCTGCGCGGCGGCACCGTTGTGGGCGAGCATCGGGTCATGTTGGCCGGACGCGGCGAGCGGATCGAGCTCAACCACATCGCCGAAGACCGCGCTATCTTTGCCCGCGGCGCGCTTGCTGCCGCGCGCTGGGGCAGGGGCAAGAAACCCGGTCTGTACAAGATGGCGGATGTGCTGGGATTGGCGCCGTCGTGACGGGCACATGATTTCCGCCCAATATCGCTCCGAACTCTAAGCGACTGCGAGCCATTCATTCATCGTCCGGACCGGGCTCCCGCGCCTGCCGCAGCGCGGATTTAAGCCTTTCGCCGAAAGCCGCACGCTCTTGCGGTGCGAGGAAGTCTCCGACGCGGACACCCTTACCGTGGCTCCAAAGAGTCAGCTTGTCCCCCGGCGCGGGCGGATCGGCGATTTCCACCCTTACCCAATAAGGATTGAGCGTCAGCTCCGTCGGCGCGCCGCTTGACGGCCGACGCGCGACCGAAAGACTTGAGCGCGTGAGCGTGATCCTTTCGCTGCGGCGCGAGGCTTTACTGCTGGCACGAAAGGCCCAGCCAAGGAGGGCAATGTCGAGGCCCATGAACGGCATCACCAGCCAAGCCCCCCGCAATACGAACGCCGTGGCAAACACAAGGTTGATGGCCACAACCCCAGCGAGTACGTAGATGAGGGCTGCGGGCGGCAGAGGCGGGTTCGGCCGCAAAGTGGCATCGAGCAGGACGGGATCGCGCACGACCATGAGCTATATTTGCGCGCGATCGGTACCCAGACAAGCATGAGTATTTCTGTATTCGCGGCCGTCCGCGGCAACCTCCGGGACCAAATCCTCGAATTGGACAGGGGGCCTTTATGACAAAACCGTTTTCGCCGAGGGAAGCTGAGCAGTTGTTTGCGCGTCTCGCTGCGCAAAATCCCGAGCCTGCCACGGAGCTTGCCTATCGCAATCCATTCACGCTGCTGGTCGCAGTCGTTCTCTCGGCCCAGGCGACCGACAAAGGCGTGAACAAGGCAACGGCCGAGCTTTTCCAAATCGCGGATACGCCGGAAAAGATGTTGAAACTCGGCGTTCAAGGGCTCGAGGGCTACATCAAGACGATCGGCCTTTACCGCAACAAGGCGAAGAACGTAATCGCGCTGTCCCGTGATCTCGTCGAGAAACATCGCGGGACCGTACCCTGCGAGCGCGACTCGCTCGAAGCATTGCCGGGCGTGGGACGCAAGACGGCGAACGTCGTCCTCAATGTTGCATTCGGCGAGAAGACGATCGCCGTCGACACCCACATTTTTCGCGTCTCCAACCGCACCGGGCTGGCGCCTGGCAAAACTCCGCGCGAGGTGGAAGACCGGCTGCTCGAAATCGTGCCGGACAAATATCTGCTTCACGCCCATCATTGGCTAATATTGCTTGGACGTTACGTCTGCGTGGCGCGCAAACCATTGTGCCCTTCCTGTGTGGTGCGCGGGCTTTGCCGCTATCCCGAGAAAACGGGGGGTGGCGGTGGCGCCTCTGTCGAAGCGGGCCGGGCCAGGACGGCGCCGAAGAGCAGGAAGAGATCTGCCGCCAAAGGCTGAAACCAATTTCGAAAGAACGGGAATTATCCTGGCCGGTCGCCAGCCCGGCACTCGCGAGCAGCCGGGGCTAACTCCGCCATTGACCGCAAAAGCGGGACGGGTTCATCCCTAATCGAACGATCGAGCGCTAGGAAACCGGCGTATGCAGCCGCAATTGCGCGAGGCAGTTCGCATCTGCGGCCATCTCCTGCCCGCGCGGTACGGTTTCCACGTGCCGGACCGTGAAAGTCGTTCCGTTCGAATAAAGAAAGAAAAAGGCCTTACAGCCGGAATTGTCGTAGCGCCACATTTCGGCCTGTCCGTCTTTCCGGGAGAAGGCGGGATGACCGAACGCCACGCGCAAGGCCGCCGCATCGATGCCCGCAAGATCGGGTGGCTCGCCGGGCGGCGGCGCGCTGGGTAACGAGACCATTGGCTCGTCCTTCGGAGCGCGGCTCGCGCAAGCGCAAAGCAGCACACATAAAGACAAGATCGTAAGATTTCGGAGCATTGTCGCCCTTCGGCGCGGCGGCGCGTCAACCTCGCATGGGCTCGCCGGGCGCACAAGCGTTTCTCAGCCCCGGACTTGCAGCGAGTGACATCCTCGCCTATCCAAGAAGAGTCGCGAGGGTCGAGGATATTCCATGCCGACAAGTTATGACGTCGCTGGCATCGGCAACGCCATCGTGGACGTGCTAGCGCCGGTCGACAATGGGTTTCTGCTCACGCATCAGATCGCCAAAGGCGTGATGACGTTGATCGACGAATATCGCGCCGAACACCTCTACGCGGCATTTCCGGAGACGCGCGAAATCGCAGGCGGCTCCGCCGCAAACACGATGGTCGGACTTGCATCGTTGGGGGCAAAAGGCCTGTTTGTCGGCAAGGTGAAAGAGGATCGCCTGGGCCACAGTTTCACGGCCAGTCTCAGGGATACCGGCACGCACTTCACCACGCCACCGGCAGAAAGCGGGCCGGCCACGGCCTGCTGCCTCATCGCGGTCACGCCTGATGGGCAGCGCAGCATGAACACCTTCCTTGGCGCCAGCCGCGAAATCCGTGCACACGACATCGATGAGGACGCCATCGCCCGATCGCAGATACTCTACGTTGAAGGCTATCAGTGGGACACGCCAGAAGCGAAAATTGCAATTACCAAGGCGATCTCCGTGGCAAAGGCAGCTGGGCGCAAGGTCGCTTTTACCCTTTCCGATCCGTTTTGCGTGAGCCGCAATAGAGAAGAGTTCATCGCGCTCTACAAAAACGAGATCGACATCCTTCTTGCTAACGAAGAAGAGTTAAAAGCGCTTTTCGAGCTAGACGAGTTCGACGCGGCGATGCAGATTGTTTGCCGTTGGCCGGGAACAGCGGCGATCACACGTTCGGCCAAAGGTTGCGTGGTCGTTCGTGGCGACGACAAATTCGTGATCGATGCTGTCCCGGTCCAGCACGTCGTCGACACGACGGGGGCCGGTGACCAGTTCGCTGCCGGATTCCTCTTTGGCCTGACGCGCGATTTTCCGCTGCAAATATGCGGCAGCCTGGGAGTCGTGGCGGCAAGCGAGGTGATTGCCCATTACGGCGCACGGCCGGAGACAGGATTGAGAGCATTGGCACAGAGTTCAGGGCTGCTCTGAGGACAACGCGCGTAGATTTCCCGCCCTCGGCCATGGCGCCAAGGTCTTCGTCACTCTCCGATAAGATGCAGCAGAATTTCGCGTTCGTGCGGCGCGTCGCGGTGTTCAAAAAGATAAAGGCCCTGCCACGACCCTAACGCGATTTGATTGCCGCGAATGGGAATGGTCAAGCTTGAGGCCGTCAGGGCCGCGCGGATGTGGCTTGGCATGTCATCGGGTCCTTCGGTCGTGTGCCGGTAGAGCGCGGGATCGCGGGAAACCAAGCGCCGCATGAACTGTTCGAGATCGGCAAGCACATCGGGGTCGGCATTTTCTTGGATCAACAGCGATGCCGAGGTGTGTCTGACGAAGCACGAGAGCAACCCGAGCTCCAATTCCTGGAGGCTAACGAAACGCCGGGCTTCTTGCGTGAACGGATAAAGTCCCGGACCGCGGGTTGCGACCTTGATGGCTGTTTGAGATTGCCTCACCCTTTTTTCTTCCGAAGATAAACGTAAAGGGCGCCAGACCCGCCATGCCGGCGATGAGCGCTGCGCATTTCGGCGACCATAGGGGCAAAGTCAGGCTCTTTGAGCCAGCGCGGCACCACCATCTTCAATATGCCTCGCCGGCGCGTATTAAGTTCCAGATCGAACGGTGAATAAGGATCTGCCGTAGCCGAG
>Ga0207761_1000595_pt1 | contig 12635 bp, 12 predicted proteins | sample LuqExpMetageno34_FD_187792 | JGI IMG/M metagenome (GOLD analysis project Ga0207761, IMG submission 187792) | Tropical forest soil microbial communities from Luquillo Experimental Forest, Puerto Rico - Sample 34 (SPAdes) | ecosystem: Environmental > Terrestrial > Soil > Tropical forest ... | reverse complement strand
CCCCGCAGCGCCTCGCTGGACGCCGTCCCTTGGACCGTGGGGGATGCCGCGCTGGTCGACGAGGCGCGCACGCTGCTCGGGTCCCGCCGTGGGCGTCCGGCTCGGCCACGCGTCCAGCGCGGCGACGACACCGCACAAGAGGGGGGCTTCTGGCCCCAAGGCCTGGCGGCGTCGCCGCTACCCGCCGCGCCGACCCTCAACGGGGCCGACGACGAAATCCGCTCGTTCGGGCACATCGTCGTGGACGAGGTGCAGGACCTCTCGCCCATGCAGCTCCGCATGCTGGCGCGCCGATCGCTGTCGGGTTCGATGACCGTCGTCGGCGACATTGCGCAGGCCACTGGGCCATGGGCCCCGTCGGGATGGGACGACGTCACCCGCCACCTGAGCCCGCAACGGCCGCCGCGTCTGGTCGAACTCACGGTGAGCTACCGGACCCCTTCGGAGGTGGTGGCGCTCGCCGCGCGCGTGCTGGCCGTGGCCGCGCCCGACGTCGCGCCGCCACGCCCCGTGCGCCAAGCCGGCCAGGTGCCCCGCATCGTGCCGACGACACGGCAGCGACTCGGCGCCACCCTTGCCGAGGTGGCGCGTGCAGAGATCGCCGCGGTCTCGCCCGGCCGTGTCGCCGTGCTCGCCCCCGTCGTGATGGTGCCGGAGCTCATGCGGGCGCTGGTCGATGCCGGACTCGATCCCATCGACCCGCGGGATCCGGCCGGCCAGGGCCTGGCCGCCGGCCTCGTCGTCCTCCCGGCCGACGAGACCAACGGGTTGGAGTTCGACTCCGTCGTCGTGGTCGAACCCTCGCTGCTCGCGGCCGTCGGCGACGAGCCTCCCGGCGAGGCCCCCCCGGTGGCCACCACGCGGGGGCTCCGCACCCTCTACGTCGCCCTCACCAGACCGACGAAACGGCTCGCCGTGGTGCACGCGGAGCCGCTCCCGGTGGACCTGGGCTGACCTGGGCGTTCGACCGTTCCGCGGGGGGCTCGATGCCACCAGCTGAGGGTTGGCGCTTCGAACAGCCGGTCGACTAGAAATTGCCTTGTGACCCAGGCAGTTTCCGCGGAGATTCCCGCGCCACAGGGCAAGATCATCCACGATCGTCCGCCCATGCTGGCCGTGGGCGTCATGATCTGGCTGGGGTCGGAGCTCATGTTCTTCAGTGGGCTCTTCGCGGCGTTCTTCACGATCCGCGCCAACACGGTGGGGCCTTGGCCGCCCGCCGGCACGGAACTCGACACCGTCCGTGCGGGCATCTTCACGCTCGTGCTGGTGTCGTCCAGCTTCACCATGCAGTACGCCGTCTATCAGGTGGAATGGCGGAAGCGGCGCTCGGCGCGGATCTGGATCGTGGCCACGATCGTGCTCGGGACCGCCTTCCTCGCCAACCAGCTCTTCGAGTGGCTGTACAGCCCGACGCGCTGGTACACGAACGCGTACGGGTCGCTCTTCTACATCATGTCCGGACTCCACGGCCTGCACGTCACGGTCGGGCTCGTTGCCATGGTGTTCCTGCTCGGCCGCATGCGCGGCAACATCGGCGGTGACCCGGGCGAGCTCTCCGCCGTGCAGGGCGTCTCCTACTACTGGCACTTCGTCGACATCGTCTGGGTCGGCCTCTACAGCTGCCTGTTCCTCCTCAAGTAGCCATGGGGAGCGTGCGCGCACAGACCACGAGGACGTTCCGCACGAAGGTCCTGTTGCCGGGCGGCCTGCTGGCAGTGGCGGCCATGGCGTCCCTGGCGATGCTCATCCCCGGTGCTGCCGCGGCCGGCCATTCCGACTCGTCCTCGGTCGACATCTCGCCCGACCAGGTCACGACGAAGGCGTGCGGGACGGTCAGCGTCAAGGGCGTGACGGGTAGCACCCCGAACGCGGGTAACCCCTTCCTCAGCTCGAACAAGACCTGCCTCAACGGGAGCCTGATCTCCTACGGCAACCACTACATCACGTACGCCAACCCGCCCAAGGCCTTCGTTGACGCCGGTCGCCTCCTCTTCGCACAGGCGTGCTCGAGCTGCCATGGCAGCACCGCCAACGGCGTGTCCCCCGACGGCACCGCCACCATCGGCCCCAACCTCCAGGGTGTCGGCGCGGCCACGGTGGACTTCTGGGTGAGCACGGGCCGCATGCCGGCCGCCGACGTCAAGGCCGTCGAGGCTGAGCGCAAGGAGACGCGCCTGACCGCCGTGCAGGCACTCGAGCTGGCCGCCTGGGTGAACTCGCTCGTCCCGTCCGTCCCGGCCGTGCCCTTTCCGCACCTGCAGGGCGCCGACCAGTCGGCCGGGCAGGACCTCTTCTCGCTGAACTGCGCGGCGTGCCACACCATTGAGGGCTCGGGTGACGCGTTGGCCTTCGGGACGAACGCGCCGTCCATCGTGAACAAGTCGGTCACGGCGCAGCAGGTTGTCGAGGCCATCCGGACGGGACCGGCCAACATGCCCCGTTTCTCGGGCAACCTGACCGACAAGCAGGTCGCCGACATCACGTCCTACGTGACCGGGCGCCTCCAGCATCCGGTCAACCCCGGCGGCTTCTCGCTGGGCGGCGTCGGGCCGGTGGCCGAGGGCTTCGTCGCCCTCTTGATCGGCGTCGGCGGGCTCGCCCTCATCTGCTTCTGGATCGGAGAACGCTCGTGAGCGACGCCGACCACCAGCCGTCCCGCACCCGCGTGCCCATGCCGATGGCAGCGATGAGCGACCCCCACATGTCCGACGCGGCCCAACAGCCGGCGCGCGTCGAGATGATCATCGCGATCGTCTTCGTGCTCGCCCTCGCGTGCTTCGTGCTCTTCGGTATCGCGTACACGCAGAATTGGGACTACTGGACGCTCGGCGGGAGCATCGGCGCAGGCCTGTTCCTCCTCGGCTTCGGGCTCACCGCCTGGGGCAAGTACCTCATGCCGCAGGGGCCCTTCGTCGAGGAACGCCACACGCTTCGCGGCACCCAGGAGGAGCGCGACGCGATGTCGGCCGCCTTGGTGGAGCGAACGGCCGTCGTCGTGAAGCGTCGCAAGATGCTGGGCGGCCTGTTCGCGGCCGGCGCCGCCATCTTCGGGATCGTGGCCCTCTTCCCCCTCATTCGCTCGCTCGGCCCGTTGCCGGCGAACTCCCTCGAGGTGACGGACTGGCGCCGGGGCACGGTGCTGGTGGACTCCACCGGCCGTCGCGTGCGCAGAGACACCCTCGTTCCCGGCGGCCTCATCACTGTGTATCCGGAGCACACCGTCGACCCGCGCACCGGCTTCATCACCGAGGACGGCCAGGCCGTCGACCAGACGGTCCTCCTCCGGCTGCCCGGTGGCCCGTTCACCACGATGCCGGGCCGCGAGACGTGGACCCCCGAGGGGTACGTGGCGTACTCGAAGCTGTGCACGCACCTCGGGTGCCCGGTCGGACTCTACGAACAAGAGCTCGAGTTGCTGGTGTGCCCGTGTCACCAGTCGATGTTCAAGGTCCGTGACGGCGCGGTCCCGACCTTCGGACCCGCGCCGCGGCCGTTGCCCCAGCTGCCGCTGATGTTCAACGACGACGGCGACCTGGCGGCGCAGGGACCATACGATCAGGCGGTCGGCCCTGGCTTCTGGGAGCGGACCACATGAGCACCACGGCGGCGGACACCAAGCGCAGCGCGAGAGCGGCCATGGGTCCCTACGGGCACGTCGGCAAGCTGGTCGACGAGCTCGACGACCGCTTCGGCGTGGCCAAGGGCGGCCGCGTCCTCCTGGACAAGATCTTCCCGGACCACTGGTCGTTCATGCTGGGCGAGATCGCGCTCTATTCGTTCGTCGTCCTGCTGGCGACCGGCGTCTTCTTGTCGTTGTACTTCGTCCCGTCGACGGACCAGGTCATCTACCACGGCGCCTACCGGCCGCTCCAGGGGCAGTGGGTGTCACAGGCCTACAATTCGACGGTCCACATCTCCTTCGACGTGCGGGGCGGATTGCTGGTGCGCCAGATGCACCACTGGGCGGCGGACATCTTTACCGGCTCGATCATCGTGCACATGGGCCGCATCTTCCTCACCGGCGCCTTCCGCAAGCCGCGCGAGCTCAACTGGACCATCGGCATCCTGATGCTGATCCTGGCCATCTTCGAGGGGTTCATCGGCTACTCGCTGCCGGACGACCTGATCTCTGGCACTGGGCTGCGGATCGGCTACTCCATCGCCGAGTCGATCCCCTTCGTCGGCAGCTACCTGGTGTCGTTCCTCTGGGGGGGACGCTTCCCCGGTGACATCATCATCCCGCGCTTCTACATCATCCACGTCCTGATCATCCCGTTGGTGCTCCTCGGGCTCATCGCGGCCCACCTCGGGCTGCTCGTGCGCCAGAAGCACACCCAGTTCGCGGGCGAGGGACGCACCGAGCACAACGTGGTCGGGTCGCCGATGTTCCCCACCTTCGCGGCGAAGACCACCGGCTTCCTGTTCATGGTCACGGCGGTCACCGCGCTGCTCGGTGCCTTCGCCCAGATCAACCCGATCTGGCAGTTCGGCTCCTACGACGCGTCCAAGATCTCCTATGCCGTGCAGCCGGACTGGTACATGGGCTGGCTGGACGGCGCGCTCCGGATCATGCCCTCGTGGGAGTTCGCCGGGTGGGGGCACACCATCCCCTTCGAGGTGCTGTTGCCCGCCGTGGTGTTCCCCGGGCTGATCTTCACCATCGCCCTGCTGTGGCCGGCGATCGAACAGCGGTACACCGGCGACGACCAGATCCACAACCTGCTCGACCGGCCGCGCAACCGGCCCAAGCGCACCGCGGCGGGTGTGGCGATGTTCGCCCTCCTCTTCACGCTCTTCGCCGCCAGCTCGACCGACGTCATGGCGAACTTCTTCCACGTGTCGCTCAACGCGACGCTGTGGTTCTTCCGGATCGCCGTGATCGTGGTGCCCATCATCGCCGGGTTCGTCACGTACCAGCTCTGCCGCGAGATGCAGGGCGTCCACGGCATCGGCAAGCGCAAGCGGGCGGTCATCGTCCGCCGGTCCGCCGAGGGCGAGTACACGACCGTCCCCGCCGCTCCCCGGCCGGACGACGAGCGGACGGAGTTGGACCCCGAGCCGGTGCCCGTGCGCATCGACATCGAGCCGCTGGGCAACGGTGACGAGGTCCGCCAGCCCGCCGTGTCGCCCACCGGCGTGCGCCAGGTCACCCGCTGACTCCACGCAACCGGATCGGGGTCCGCGACCTCTGGGTCGGGCTCGAAACCCTGCATGCGGTCACCTACTTCGCGCCCGAGTGTCGCGCCGCGTTGCGCGACGCCGGGCTCCGCGGCTTCTGGATGGGCTACTTCGCAGCGCGGGCGGCGCCGCTCGGGCCCGTGGGGCCCGGTCCGGTCGCTGCCGCCTGCTTCAACTTCGCCCCTTCCATGGTCGCGCGGGCCGTGCCGGACTGCTGGGACGTGGTGGCGCCGGCCACCCTCTGCCGGGTGCGCGCCATCGCCGCGGCCGAGGCGTTGAGCGAGATCTGCCGCGTCGAGTCGCGCTCCGCACTCGTCGGCGTCCTCGGCCCCCTCCGGCAAGCAGTGGACGGCGCGGACGTGGCGGGGCGGGTGTTCGCGGGGGCCAACCGTGCGCTCTGGCCCGTCATCGCGCCCGCCCTGGGCACCGGCGGATTGGGCGAGGCGTGGCAGGCGTGCACCACCCTGCGCGAGCACCGCGGCGACGGGCACGTGGCGACGCTCTCCGCCGCCGGCCTGCGCGGGATCGAGGCCCACCTGCTGGCGGCGGGGACGAAGGGCATCCCGCCCGAGATCCTGCGGGACAACCGCGGCTGGAGCGAGCAGGCGTGGGACGCAGCCCGCGCCGGTCTGGCCGCGCGCGGCCTGCTGCACGCGGACGGCCGTGCCACCGACGCCGGCCGCACTCTGCACGCAGAGATCGAGGACCGCACCGACCGGCTGGCCGAGCAGCCCTTCGCCGAGCTCGGCGACGGCGCGCTCGACGACCTCCGCGACGCGCTGCTGGCGTGTGCCGCCGACGTGGTGGCGTCGGGCCTGGTGCCGTTCCCAAACCCGATCGGACTCCCCGAAGCGCGCCGGACCTCCTGAATCACGCGCGTGGGGGTGGCCAGCCCGGCACGAGCCCGAGCTCCTTGCAGAGCTTGCGCGACGAGACGATCTGCCCGGCGTATCGGCTTGCGTCGGCGACGTCGCCCAGCCAGGCCGCCACCTCCCCGGCGATCTCCGGCGGTGCCGGCACGTGACCGGCGTCCACGAGGACCTTGTCCGTGCCCGAGGCGCGCATGGACTCGGTGAGCGTCAGGCCGGGCGCGATGGAGAAGGCCCAGACCCCCCGCGGACCGAATTCCACGTGGCACATGTCGGTGACGCGGTGGAACGCCGCCTTGGCCGCGGCGTAGGCGACACCCCACCCTCCCTGACCGGCGGGCGCGGGCGGGGTGGTGTACGCCGCCTCCGAGAGCATGTTGACCAACCTCCCCTCGCCGCGCTCGAGCATCTGGGGCAGCACGAGCTGGGTCAGGAGGAGTGGGTGGAGGTAGTCGCCGACGAGGCACCGCTCGGCCAGCTCGAGCGGGAGGTCTAACAGCCGATCCATCGTGCCCGGGCCTTGGTAGATCGCGTTGTTGACGAGCACGTCGACGCGGCCCATGGTGCCGAGGGCGACCTCGGCCGTTCGCTCCACCGAGGCGCGGTCCATGAGGTCCATGGGCACGGGCACGCACGTGCGACCCATTTGCTCGACGGCGTCGGCCGTGGCGTCCAGGCTCCCCGCGATCGGCACCGGCACGTCCGGGACCAGCGCGCTCGACGAGTGGGCCCGGCCGTCCCCCTCGTGCACCGTCCGGGCCGTGATCACCACGTCGAAACCCCGGCGGGCCAGCGCCAGCGCGGCGCAGCGGCCGATGCCCCGGCTGGCCCCGGTGACCAGCGCCACACGTCGCTCAGCCATCGCCGCTCACATCATCCCGGCGATCTGGTGCCCGCCGTCGACGTGGAGCACCTGGCCGTTGACGTAGGCCGCCTCGTCGCTGCAGAGGAAGGCGACCACGCGGGCGATGTCGTCGGGCGTCCCGAGGCGCCGCATCGGGTTCGCCTCGGCCAGCCGGTGTTGGATGTCCGCCGGCACTTGTGTCTTGGCCGTCTGGGTCAGGATGAATCCGGGCGCCACGGCGTTGGCCCGGATGCCGTCGCGGCCGTAGCGGACGGCGAGGTGGCGGGTCAGCTGGTTCAAAGCCGCCTTGGATACCCCGTAGGCCACGCGGGTGGACTCGCCGATCGTGCTCGTGCCCGAAGAGATGGTGACGAAGGACCCGCCGCCGCGTGCCGCCATGACCGGAACGGTGTGACGGGCGAGGAGGAGGGCGCCCCGCGCGGTGGTCTCGATCGCACGCTCCCACACGCCCAGATCCACCCCGACGGCGTCGGTGTCGAGCCGAGGGTGGCTCCACGCCGCGTTGTGGTCGACGCCGTCCACGCCGCCGAAGGCCTCCACCGTGCGCGCCACGAACTCGGCGACCGACCCGTCGTGGCGCACGTCGCACTCGGACCCGATGGCGCGACCGCCGCTGGCGGTGATCGTCTCCGCCACCGTTGCCGCCCGGTCCGGGCCGACGTCACCGACGGCGACCGCTGCGCCCTCGGCGGCCAGCCGCAGCGCGGTGGCCCGGCCGATGTCCGAGCCTCCACCGCTCAGCAGGATCACTTTGCCGTCGAGCCGGCTGGTCATCGGGCCATGGTAGGGCCCGACCACCGGCCGGCGGAGGGCTGCGCGGGCGTTCCCCGAGAGTGCGTGTGCCGCCGATTGGGAGTTCGGGCGTGTGCCATGGCAGCATCGTCTCATGCGGGTCCATCGGACGTTCGGCTTCGTCGACGTCACGGGCTTCACCGCGCTCACCGAGCTCGAAGGCGACGAGCGCGCCGTCGACGTGCTCACCGCGTTCCGCGCGCTCCTGCGCGACATCTGCTCGCGCCGAGGTGTCCGGATCGCCAAGTGGCTGGGCGACGGTGTCATGCTCGTGTGCGTCGACACGCGACCGCTGCTCGAGTCGGTGTTGGAGCTGCACTTCGTAGTCGGCGAGGTCTCGGGCCCCGTGTCCACCGTCTCCATCCGCTCCGGCATCACGTCGGGCCACGTGCTGCTGCTCGAGGGTGACGACTACGTCGGGCACTGCGTCAATGTGGCGGCGCGCCTGTGCGACCTGGCGCCGGCCGGCGAGGCGCTGGCCGACCCCTCCGTGATGGGCCACCTGCCCAGCTGGGGCAGCGTCGCGGCCGAGACCGCCGTGACCCTCAAAGGCGTGGAGAAGCCGGTCCCGGCGTCGAGCATCCGGCTCGCTCTGGAGGGAGTCGACGGCGCGCGTGACCCGATCTGCGGGTTGCCGCTGTCACACGACACGGCCGAGGAGATCGCGCACGACGTCCGGGGTGACGTCGTGCTGTTCTGCTCGGAGGGCTGTGTCGACACGTGGCGTCGCCGGCCGTCTCGCGCGGGCTCGGCCTGAACGAGCACGAGGCGTTCCGAAGCCAGCGGCGCGACCGCGGATGCGGCTGTGGGCGCCGGCGCCGTCGAGGCACGTCGTCGGGTGTTCGTGGTGCGCCCGTTAGCCAGGACTTGAGCCGCTCTTGTTCAACGCCACCGGCCCCGAAGCCGACAGAGAAGGAGGCCGACTTAGGGAGATCCGAAGCGGGCATGCGTCAATCCCAAGCACACTCGACGACGAACACCCTGGGCGACTTCTGGCGGAGTTACATGTCGATCGGTGTGCTGTCCTACGGGTTGGGGGCGCTGGCGGTCGTGCTGTACGCGCTGGCCGAGTCGGGGCCGAACCGGCGCACCATCGTCGTGCTGGGCTGCCTCAGCTTCATCGTTTCCATCGGGCCCCTCCGTTGGCTCGGGCTCGCCCTCGTCTCGACACGCTGGTCGAGTGTGTTCTTCACAGCCTGGGCCGGGCTGACCTTCGTCTTCATCGCCGTCGGAGCCCTCCTGGACGGCGGCGTCGACAGCCCGATCTCGTATTTTCTGATCATGCCGCTGCTCTTCGCCGGTCTGGCCTATTCGGCGGGCATGGTGTGCATCCTCACCGTGGTCGGCATCGAGACCACGGTTGGAGTGGGTCTCCTGACGCCGAACCCGCACTGGTCTGCCACCGGCTTCCTGTGTATGGCCATGCTCATCGCCGGCGTGATCACGGCGTGCGCCGCCTACAACCGAGAGCGCATGACGCGTCAGCTCCTCGACGCCGCCACCATCGACGCACTGACGGGCTGCCTCAGCCGAGGCGCCTTTTCGGACCGGCTGGTGCACGAGGCGAAGCGGACTCGGCGGTACCGCGGCCGCTTCAGTGTGATCGTGGCGGACGTCGACAACCTCAAGAAGTTGAACGACTCCGGGGGCCACGACTCAGGCGACTTCGCCATTCAGTCTCTGGCCGCCGCGCTCCGAGTCGCCGCTCGGGACACCGACGTCATCGGACGCCTCGGCGGCGACGAGTTCGCGATGTTGCTGCCGCGGACCGACGAGTTGGCCGCGCTGGTCGTCGCCGCCCGCCTCAACGAGGTGTTGCACGACAGCGCCGGGTCGGCCCTGGTGACCGCAAGCCTGGGCGTCAGCACGTGGCTCGGTCATCACGACGAGCCCGACGAGTTGCTGCGGCGGGCCGACGAGGCGCTGTATGTGGCGAAGCGGGCGGGCCGGGACCGCTACGCGCTCTGGCAGCCCGCCATGGCCCAGGCCTAGGGCGGGAGTGCTTCGCCCCTAGCTCGGTGGAAAAGGCGTCTGGAGGGTGACCTTCTTGCCGCCCGGGATGTCCTCGACAGCGACATTCACGACCTCCGTCTCGGCCCATTCCACAACGGCGGTCTGACCGGCTTGGATCGCACCCGCGATGGTCGTGCGGACGGTGTTGTCATGGTCCGCGCTTAGCTGAGCCAACACCCAGTGGACTTCTCCGGTTTGCTGGCCGGTGAGCCCGTCGAGCAGATGGAGGGACTCCAGGGCCGCCAGCACCGTGGCATGCCCTTGGCACGCCTCCCGGACGGCCCCCGGGGTGTTCGTAATGGCGGAGTTGACTGTGTCTTGCATTGGAGCTGCAGCGGCCATGTCCGGGACCCTACTGCAATGGCCGTGTGAAAGCGAGGGAATCGTCCGCCCCGGAGCCCGACCGCGGTGCAAAGCCTGTTGCTAGGTGCCACGCGTCTGCGACGGCCGGCCAAGCAGAGGCGCAGGCCGAACCGTTCGGACGAGTCGACGTCCCGCGCTGGCTTACATCGGCGGCATCGCCGTCTGTACCCCGAGGGTCACGCCACCTGGGAACGGGGTGACCGAGACGCCGGTTGGGCCCGCTGACCACGAGACCCTAACTGTCTGCCCGGCGGCCAATGCGTTGTCGATGGCCTGGAGAGCCAGCTGGTTGTCCGCCGCGCTGAGTTGGTCGCAGACCCAACGGGTCTCTGCGGCGTCGGCTGGAGGGACCGCATTGAGGATTCCTGACGCATTGAGCGCCTCCTTCACGGTCACCTTGCCGTGAATCGCCTGTCGGATGTGGGCGGGATTCGTCTTCATGGCGTTGTTGATCGCCAGTTGCATTGTGTCAGCGGCAGCCATGAGTCGGACCATACTGCAATAGCCATGTGACTTGCCACGGGTTGCCCGGGCTGTGAAACACAACTGCGGTTTCCAAACGGGTGCCGAGGTGCCACAATTCGGCCATGCCACGGCACGCCGGGGCTGGAGGGAGGTAGGCGGCGCCCGTGCTCAGCCCACCCCGAATCGAGTTCGTCGTCCGAAACGGCCTGCACCTCGCCTACCAGCGAGCGGGCGACGGCCCGCTCGACCTGGTCTACGTGGCGGGGGCGACGGCGGCGTCGCAGCAGTGGGAGGAGCCCATCACGGCCCGAGGGCTGCGGCGTCTCGCCAGCTTCTCGCGTCTCGTCACCCACGACCAGCAGGGCATGGGCTACTCGGACCGCATGGACCTGTCGTCTCCGCCGATGCTCGACGACCTGGTGGACGACTTGGAGGCGGTCATCGCGGCGGCGGGCGTCCGCGACCCGGTGCTCTTCGGGACGCACAACGGCGGCGCCGTGGCGGCCGTGTACGCGTCACGGCACCCGGTTCGCCAACTCATCCTGTGCAACACGTGGGCCCGTCTGGCGGCCGCGGAAGACTTCCCGATCGGGTTCAGCTCCGACATCCTCGACTACATGGCAACGCGGTACGAGACGGAGTGGGGCTCGGGGAGCATCTCGGACCAGTACGCCTCGCGTCGGGGCGACGCCCCGCCCGGACAGTACGAACTGACGACCACCAGCCACAACCAGCTCCCCCATCTCTTCGTGATCAACCGTACGTACGACATTCGCGGCGTGCTCCCGACGATCACGGCACCGACCCTGGTCATCCACCTCGACGGCAATATCAGCATCCCGGCGGCGCACGGCGTCTACATTGCCGAGTCGATCCCCGGCGCGAAGCTCGTCCTCGTGCCCGGCACCGACCACCTGTTCCTGCGCAACTACGCCACGCCGGTCATCGACGAGGTGGAGCGGTTCGTGACGGGCCACCACTCCACGTTCGTGGACCGCATGCGCACGACGATGCTCTTCACCGACATCGTGGACTCGACCCCACTCGCCGCGTCTATGAGCGACGGGAGCTGGAGCGCACTCATGGACGAGCACAACGCCCGAACCCGCCGACAGGTCGTCAAGCACGGCGGGTATGTGGCCAAGAGCACCGGTGACGGATTCTTGGTTGCCTTCGCCGAGCCCGAGTCGGCCGTGCGGTGTGCACTGGGCGCGCTGGAGGCCGTGACCGACCTCGGGCTCGAGCTGCGCGCGGGCGTCCACGTCGGCGAGGTCGTGCACATGGGGAAGACCGACATGGCGGGCATCGCCGTGCACTTCGCCCAACGCTTGTGCGCGCGGGCCGAGGGCGGGCAGCTGTTGGTATCGGCCGACGTGCGCGCCGAGTGCGAGGGGTCGGGGATCACCTTCGAGGATCGGGGCAAGGCCACCTTCAAGGGCATCCCGGGCAAGTGGGAGGTCTTCGAGGCCCGCCTGTAGTGGCACCGCTTGACATGTGACCTATTAGTCACATATAGTGCCTGAAGTGGATGAAGTGTTCAAGGCACTGGCCGACCCCACCAGGCGGGAGCTGCTCGACGAGTTGTTCCGCCAGGACGGCCAGACCCTGGGCATGTTGGAGGAGAGGTTCTCCATGACGCGCTTCGGCGTCATGAAGCACCTCAAGCAGCTGGAGGAGGCCGGCCTCGTCGTCACGCGGCGTCGGGGCCGGGAGAAGCTCCACTTCCTCAACCCGGTGCCCATCCGTCTCATCCACGACCGCTGGGTCAGCAAGTACTCCGAGCCCTGGGTCGCAGGGCTGAGCGAGATCAAGGACAGATTGGAGAGGCAGATGGAAAAGGTCTACGAAGTCTTCATCAAGACGACCCCCGAGCAGCTGTGGGACGCCATCGTCAACCCGGAGATCCGGGCCAAGTACAACTTCGGCGCCGCCACCAACTCGGAGTGGAAGGTGGGCTCGCCCATCAGCGTGGACGTCGAGAAGCACGGCGTGCATCTCGGCGAGGGCGAGGTCCTCGAGGTCGACCCGCCCCGCCGGCTCGTCCACACGATGACCGCGCTGTGGAGCGACGAGGTGCGGGCCGAGGG
>Ga0207761_1000591_pt1 | contig 12665 bp, 7 predicted proteins | sample LuqExpMetageno34_FD_187792 | JGI IMG/M metagenome (GOLD analysis project Ga0207761, IMG submission 187792) | Tropical forest soil microbial communities from Luquillo Experimental Forest, Puerto Rico - Sample 34 (SPAdes) | ecosystem: Environmental > Terrestrial > Soil > Tropical forest ... | reverse complement strand
TACGTGGGATTCTTGCGGCGGGCGGCAACATCACCCAGGATTGGGAAATCGAGCGGGCGCTCGGAGTGGGCGACAAAGCGACCGGAACCACCGTGCTGCTTGACCTTTACCAGGCGATGCGCAACCAAGCCGATCCGGTTGACCTCGCGGCTTTGTGGAAGGAACTCGGCATTCATCGCGGCGAAGGCGGCTCGGTCCAATTTGAGGCTGCAGCGCCGCTGGCGGAGATTCGCAAGGCCATCGCGCGGCCGGAGACCACGAAGCCGTCCGGCCAACCTTAGCCGGTCCGCTTTTCAGCCTGTGTGGCGGGTGTAGACTCGTATCCGTCAGTTTGCGAATCGAGTGATTGGCATGCATGCCGACTCTCAAAGAACTACCACCAGGGAGGCCCAATGTTTCGTCGAGTCCTATTCTCGTTTCTCGTTTTTTCGCTAATTGTTTCAGCAGTTGCCCAGAAGGCACCCGCCGCACCAACCGTAGTGGCCGAAGATGCAGGTTTGAAGAAGGTCGTTCCTGAGTCCTATTTCTTTCGCGGACTGAGTGCTACGACGCAACTTCGCAACTCCGCGGCAATCCACTATCCCGATGATTTTTATGTGATTGCGGCGCTCGTAGACACTTCGGGGTACTCCTCCGACGTGAAAGCAAAGTACAACGGATTGTTCATCACCGAAAAGAAGCTGCAGTTTGACGGAGGCGGAGTGCTAGGTCCCGGCCAGTACGGCATGGGCTACACCGCGGACGGCAAGTTCCACATCCTCAGCGTGGCCGGCGATGAATTGCTGGTTGCAGACATTAAGGTGGACGACAAACTCGCGCGCCCACAACCGCTGAAGATCGTCATGGACGGTGCTACCGCTAAACTTTATCTGGGCAAGAAATACGTGAGTTTCACGGCTGCGCAATAGTGCGCCAGAAGCCCTATCGCTAATAGTCCATGACGCCACCGACGATGGTGCGGACCACGTCGCCTGTTGGAGCAAATACGGTAATGTCGGCGTCGGCCCCGACCGACAACGTACCTTTGCGCTGAGCAATGCCCAGCACGCGCGCCGGGTTCAACGTGGCCATGCAGATGGCGTGTTGCAGGGTCACGCTAGCGAATGACATGGTGTTGCATACGGCGCGATCAAGCGTAAGCACGCTGCCTGCGAGACGCCCTCCAGATTCGCAGCGGCCATCGCGCACCTGCACTTCCAATTCACCAAGCTTATAAGTTCCGTCGGGCATGCCAGTCGCGCTGATGGCGTCGGTTATGAGCACTGCTCCATCAATGCCTTTCGCGCGAACGAAGAGATCGACCACAGCGGGAGCAACGTGGACGCCGTCCACGATTATGTCGGCCGTAATGCTGTTGTCGGTGAGCACCGCACCGAGCAGACCAGGGTTGCGATGATCGAGAGATCGCATGGCGTTGAAGGTGTGGGTAGCATGGCGCGCTCCGGCACGAATGGCCGCTTGCGCCGCCGGCATCTCGGCATCGGAGTGGCCGAGGCTGGCGCATACGCCACGGCGGCTAGCTTCGGAGATCAGCTCGATGGCTCCATTAATTTCGGGAGCAATGGTCAACACGCTGACGTGGCCGGCGGCGGCCTGCCACATCCGGTCGAACAGTTCAAGCGACGCAGGCTGCAGTAGCGCTGGCGGGTGAACGCCGCGCTTGGAATGGCTAAGAAATGGTCCTTCGAGATGGATGCCGAGCGGGCGCGAGCGCGTACCATCGCCGGTAATTGCGTTGGCCGTTGCCTTTCCCAGAGCGTCGAGCGCACGCAAGGCAGCGTTGATCGGTGCGGTCACCGTGGTCGGACAGTAGCTGGTCACTCCGTGCCGGGCCATGAGGCGCTCGACTGCGGCAAGGCTCGCATCGGTGCCTTCCATAACATCGTGTCCTGCTCCACCGTGGACGTGGATGTCGATGAGACCCGGCGCTAGCACAAGGTCGCCGAAATCGATACTGCGTGCGTTGGATGGAACATGCACCTCATTACGGCTGCCGACAGCGGTAATGATGCCATCTTCGATGAGAAGGGCTGCGTTATCGATTACTTCGAGAGGAGTAAGCAACTGCCGTGCCAAGAGAACTGTCGCCAAATTAGCACCTCGGGTGTTGTCAGGCGTAGGGTGCGAAATGGCCACTCTCGTCGCCTATCCGACAACACGAGTGTAGTTGGTCGGGGCAAATTGCCCAACGTGCCACCCGCGCTTACTCTGGTATACTGGGGGCTAGCGCGATCCCGCGAAGCTCACGCCTGTGAGTGGGGCGCCCAGCCGGTCCGGTAAGCCGGGCGGCTTGAGCAACGAAAGTCGGGGAGTGGCTCAGCCTGGTAGAGCACCTGGTTCGGGACCAGGGGGTCGGAGGTTCAAATCCTCTCTCCCCGACCAATCTTTCTCTCGCATATCCAATAGCTTACGCAGTATCGGCTGATGCATATTCTTGCAGCTTCTTCGGTACATTCGGTATCATTGGGCCGCGGACCGAAGTTCGAAACCGATTCCGTAGTCCGCTGCCTTCTTCCTCCGAAACGCGACGTTGGCTTTCACCAAGTCGTAGAGACCGTCCATCGAATTGCCAGCATGCCCCAACCAGTAGTCGCGAAGTCCTTTCTGGCATTGACTACCTCCTTCGCCCTCCGCCACTCATGCGCGGTGAGCTGCGCATCGAGTTGAAGTTTTGCGTGCGCTGCGCGCCCTGATTCCGCATTTGTTGCTGACGCTGCATTTGCGGATTCACTTGGTCCGCGGGCTTCCACCCGCTGCCGTTATTTGACGACCAATTTCCCGAGTCGCGGTTATAGCGGTAAACCGTACCGTCTTTCCCGGCGTAGACATTGTTCTTGCCGGCCGCGATGCCGGCATTCGTGTTGGTGTTGTACACGAACCCACCTCGGTTCGCCGTGCCGTTTCCGGTGTAGATGTTACCCGCATATCCGGCGCCGCCGCCCGCAACGATCCCCGTATTTGGGTTATACGTCGCGCCACCGCGATACCCATACGTATTGCCCGTATAGATGTTGGTATTCGTGCCGCGAGCGCCTACGCTGGTCCGACCGGTCTGCTGGTTGTAGTACGCGCCCCGCGTAGCCGCTCCGTAGTTTCCGGTGTACGGATTCGCCCACGCCGCTCCCGTTCGCGAGTAGGCGGTGTTACCCCACACGCCGTAAACGTTTGCCACTGCGGCTCCGCCCCATGCGCCCCAACCATAGTACGGATACCATCCCCACCCGTAATAGCCCATTGGTCCCCACCACGGGTAATACCACGGATAGTAGGCATAGCCATAGCCGAAGCCGAAACTCCACCCCGTATCGGTGGTGTAGGTGAACCCTGCTCCCACACCGTAGGTGTAGGGCCAGCTGTACCACACTGTAGGACCTATGTACGGTGGGTAGTACCATCCCGTGCCATAAACAACCGTCGTCGAATCAGATGAGACCACGGTCCCGTAGTATCCCGGAGTGTAACCCGCGTACACCACATCCGGCGCCGAGCCGTACACCTTCACATACGTCACGTAGTAAATCGGAGAGCTCGGCGGAATCGTATAGATCGCCTCCGGCACCGAATCCGCCACCCTCCACGGTCCCTGCGGCGACGGCGCCTTGAACCACACCCCCGCCTCCACACAGTAGTAGTTGTTGTCCGAAACCTTGATCACCGCCGCGCTGGTGTTCTTGGCGTAGAGCATCTCCGTCCCCTGGACCGGGATGAACGTCGCCTCTCCGTCATACTGCACGGTGAGTTTGGCTTCCGAGCGCGTGATCGTCGCCGTCTGCGGAATTGAGTTGGCGATCAACGCCTCCTTTGCTTGCGGCGTCCCCGGAACTGACGCCAGCACCGTCGCCTTCGGGCTATCCTGCGGAATCTTCGCAAAGTCTGGCGGCATCTCACTCGCACTCGCATACGTCCACGGTCCCGCCAGCGTTGCCGCCTTGAACCACCGTCCTGAAATCAGAATGTATTGCTCCGCTCCCAGCCGGAAGATGTTCGCGTTGGTGTTAGTGACGTACTCCAGGGGCGTTCCGGGAATTGGTGCGTACTGCTGCTCACCTTTGGTCTCAATCAACTCCGCCGGACCGAACTCTACATACACGACCGGAATCTCGGCCTTCTTTCCCTGCTCTTTCAGCGATGGCTGCTGCTTGTCTGGCCCGGTTTGTAGCCCCTGGTCCTGCGTGTTGGAGACAATCCACTCCTCGGCTTTCTTCATGTCATCGGGCAACTTCCTGGCATAGCTCCACGGACCTTCTGGCTCTTTCGCTTCCAGCCACCAGTCCTGCACTCGGAGGAAGTATTTCTTCTTGTCATTGTCGAAGAGTACGACCGCCCGGGTATTGATAACCCGTTGCAGATTGACGCCCGGCAGATCGCGCAGTTGCGGCAGACCATCCACCAGCACCAGCAGCGCTGGCTTCGTCGAGAAAATCACTTTCGGCGGGTCATTCTTTACGTCAACGCCCTTAATGTCGTCTCCCGTCGCATCCAACATCGCCTCCAGCCGGTCGAGGGAGATCGTTTTGGTGGCGCCGGGAAACTTCTTTTGCAGCAGCGCCGTCAGCTCTGCCTCTTTGTCCTGCGCCACCGGGAACTTCACCTTGCTCAACTGGACTTGGTCGAGCGTCACCAGGCGGTTGACTTTGTCTACTTCCGTCCGCGCGCTGTACCACACCACGCCGTACTTTGCCGCGCCTTCTTTACCAGTCTTCATCTCCACCGCGCTGTACAGCTCCACCCGGTTGCCGTCCCACTTCTCCACTTGCGGCTGATAGATAAGAAATGTGTCGGCCCCACTCGTCATGGTGCGCGGCCAACCGCTTTCCGAGGTTTGCGCTGTCTGGACTTTCGCCTTTTGCGTACTGGGGGCATTCGGAAGGGGCTGCTGCCCAGGCGCCACGCCCGTCACCAGCAGAGAGGCCAGCATCGCTGGCAAAAGATGGCTTGAGACCCGAACTTTCCAACTAAGGACTCGCAAATGACTACCTCCTGCGTGCGGTTTCATGCGCACGACTCTATGAAACCCAGCCCTCTAACATACCGCGAATCAAGGTTACATCTCGATAACGTCCCGTGTGCCGGCAACGATTCCTTAATCCCGAAGCGTTGCCGGATGGCCGATTGTCGCAGGAGGCTTTGCAAGCCCCTTCGGGTACCTGCACGCAATTCACCCCGCAGAACCGTGTTCTGTCCTAGCCCTGAATCCAACTCGCCCGAGCGACCATCAGATGTTGAAAGAACTTCGGCCCGTCGTCGCTTTCGTCAATTTGATTTGGACATTTCCTGCCGACGACCCCGGCAGGCAGAGGATGCCGCTTTGTCTTCGTGGACGGGATCATGTTGAAGCGAATGTTGTTGATGTTGACGGTAGTAGCAATACTCTTGGGAAGTTTGGGGTTTGTAAAGTTCCGGCAGATTAAGACAGCGATCGCGCAAGGCGCGAGCTTTCAGCCTCCGCCAACGGCGGTGACCACGCTTGTTGCCCAACAGGAGACGTGGCCGGCAACAGTGGACGTAATCGGCACAGTGGAGGCCATCCAAGGAGTCACAGTGAGTGCTGACCTGCCGGGCACTGTGGCCAAGATTCACTTTGACTCCGGCGAATGGGTGCATGAGGGTGACATTCTTGTCGAACTCGATACGCGCCAGGAACAGGCGCAGCTTGCGGAGACGGAAGCACAGCGCGACCTGGCCAAGGTCAACTATGGCCGTACCGAACAGCTTGTCAACGCGGGCGTGCTCGCGAGAAATGAGTACGACAACGTCCTGTCGCAGCAAAAGGTAACCGAAGGACAGGTGGCTGAAATACGGGCCACCATCGCACGTAAGACCATACGCGCCCCGTTTTCGGGAATCCTCGGCATCCGTCAGGCGAACGTAGGCCAATATCTTGCGGCGGGCCAGGCCATTGTTTCGTTGCAGTCGCTGAATCCCATCTATGTGAATTTTGGCGTGCCGCAGCAGACGACGGCCCAGGTCACTATCGGCCGCACGCTGCGCATTACCTCGAACGATTTTCCGGGACTGCAATTTACCGGACGGGTTACGGCACTGGATTCCGTTGTGAGCGAATCGACCCGCAATATTCAGGTGCAGACGATTCTTTCCAATCCGCAAAACAAGCTGCGGCCGGGAATGTTTGTGCAAGTCTCGATGGGACTGGGGGCAAGTACGCCGGTAGTCGCCTTGCCTGCTTCCGCGGTCAACTACGCGCCCTATGGTGATTCGGTCTTCATCGTCACCAACCTCAAAGACAACAAGGGCAACACCTACAAGGGCGTACGCCAGCAGATCGTAAAACTAGGCGGGTCGCGCGGCGATCAGGTCGGGGTCGTTTCCGGCATCAACCCCGGCGATGAGGTTGTGACTTCTGGCGTATTCAAGCTGCGCAACGGAGCCGCGGTACAAATCAACAACAAAGTCCAGCCGGACAATAACCCGCATCCGAAGCCCGAGGACAGTTAAGGCGAATGAAATTCACCGATATCTTCGTCAAGCGCCCCGTACTCGCGATTGTGGTCAACCTGCTGATTCTGATCGCGGGTGTGTATGCCATCCGTTCGTTGAGCGTGCGGCAATACCCTCGCAGTGACATCGCTGTCATTCAGGTTTCAACGGTGTATGTGGGCGCGAGTGCAGACCTGGTGCGCGGATTCGTTACTACCCCGATCGAACGCGTTATCGCTAGCGCCGACGGCATCGACTACATGGAGTCGACCAGTGCGCAAGGGCTCAGCACAATTTCGGTACATCTCAAAATCAACTATGACACTACGACTGCACTGACACAGATCCAGGCGAAGGTGGCCCAGGTCCGGAACGATCTTCCCCCGGACGCGCAGATCCCGGTCATCGACCTGGAGACGGCGGACACGCAGTTCGCCGCGGTGTATCTGGGCTTTTCATCGGCCGATCTCGACCAGAACCAGATTACGGACTACCTGACGCGCGTGGTCCAGCCCAAGTTGAGCGCGATCAGCGGCGTGCAACGTGCCGACATCCTTGGTAACCGCACTTTCGCGATGCGGATTTGGTTGAAGCCGGAAGAGATGGCGGCCCGCGGAGTAGCTCCGTCCGACGTGCGCACCGCGCTGGCGAACAATAACTACCTCTCCGCCCTTGGGAACACCAAAGGAACGATGGTGTCAGTGAACCTGGTGGCGAATACGGACTTGCGCTCACCGGACGATTTTCGCAAGCTGGTGGTGAAACAGGACAAAGGCGTCGTGGTCCGGCTGGGCGATATCGCCGACGTCGTGCTCGGCGCTGAGAACTACGACCAGGACGTACGCTTCAACGGTGAGACCGCGACCTTCATGGGCATCTGGGTGCTGCCCAATGCCAATTCTCTGGAAGTCATCCGAAACGTTCGCGCGGCTCTTCCCGCGATACGGGAGCAGTTGCCCACGGGCATGAAGCTGGGCGTGCCGTACGACTCAACTGCGTACATTCAGGACGCCATTAATGAAGTACTGCACACACTGACTGAGACGCTGATCATCGTTATCATCGTCATCTTCTTGTTTCTGGGATCATTCCGGTCGGTCCTCATACCGATTGTTGCCATTCCGATTTCGTTGATTGGCGCCGTTTTCCTGATGCTCATTGCGGGCTTCACGATCAACCTGCTGACTCTGCTGGCGATTGTGCTTTCTGTTGGACTGGTGGTGGATGACGCTATCGTGATGGTGGAAAACGTGGAGCGGCATCTGCACCTCGGCAAGACGCCCTTTACCGCTGCCAAGGATGCCGCGCGGGAGCTGGTCGGCCCGATTATCGCGATGACGATCACGCTGGCGGCCGTGTATGCGCCGATCGGCATTCAGGGCGGGTTAACCGGAGCGCTGTTCCGGGAGTTCGCTTTCACGTTGGCCGGCGCCGTGATCGTGTCGGGGATCGTTGCGCTTACGCTGTCGCCGATGATGGGATCGAAATTGTTGCGACAGGGCGACACCGAGCGCGGCTTCGCGGGCATGATTAACCGGCATTTCGAACGCGTGCGGGGCCTGTACACCCGCACGCTCTCCGGGACCCTTCGCTACCGCCCTGTGGTGCTGACGCTGTGGGCGATCGTCGCGGTACTGATGATTCCGTTCTATATGTTCTCGCAGCGGGAGCTCGCGCCCGCGGAAGATCAGGGCGTGGTGTTTGGGGTGATTCAGTCTTCGGCCAACGCCACGCTCGACCAGACGAACCTGTTTACCAAGGAAATCTACGATGTCTACCACTCGTTTCCGGAAAGCGACAGCGTCTTTCAGATCACGACTCCAAACGGCGGCTTCGGCGGAATGGTGACCAAACCCTGGAGCCAGCGGAAAAAGACCACGCAGCAGCTTTTGGTGGAGTCCACCGGACCGTTGTCAAAGATATCGGGGGTGCGGGTGATTCCGTTGACGCCGCCTCCGCTACCTGGCGGCGGCAATTTCCCTGTCGATTTTGTTATCAATTCAGCTGCTGAGCCGGAACAGGTCAGCGAGTTCGCCAATCAACTGGTTCAGAAGGCCATGGCCAGCGGCATGTTCATTTTCGCCGATGTCGACGTGAAGTTCGATCAGCCGCAAGCAGAGGTTATTTTTGATCGCGACAAGCTTCGTTCGCAGGGAGTGGACCTGAGCCAGGCGGGCCAAGACCTCTCGACTATGCTAGGGGGCAACTACGTCAATCGGTTTAGCATTCAGGGGCGAAGTTACAAGGTCATTCCGCAGGTAAAGCGTGCTGACCGGTTGACTCCAGACCAGCTCTCGCAAATCTACGTCAAGGGATCGAGCAATCAGCTCGTACCGCTTTCCACGTTCGCCGACTTGAAGATTACAACCCAGCCCCGCTCTTTGAATAAGTTTCAACAGCTCAATGCAGTGCGCATCCAGGGGGTTATACCGCCCCCGGTGCCGTTGGACAAGGCTTTGAGCTTCCTTGAGAACGAGGCCAAAAACATGCTGCCGCAAGGTTTCACCATTGATTACGCGGGTGAGTCGAGGCAGCTTCGCGTGGAAGGTAGCAAGTTCCTGGGCACGTTCCTGCTGTCTGCAATTCTCATCTATCTCGTCCTGGCAGCGCAGTTCGAGAGCTTCCGAGATCCATTCATCATTCTTGCAGGTTCTGTGCCGCTGGCCCTTTCGGGCGCGCTGATGTTTTCATTCCTCGGCCTGACTACTCTTAATATCTATAGTCAGGTAGGCCTAATTACGCTGGTTGGTTTGATCGCCAAGAACGGAATCTTGATCGTGGAATTCGCCAACCAACTGCAGGAGAGGGGCAAGAGCAAGCTGGAGGCCGTCATCGAAGCCGCCAGCACACGGCTTCGCCCAATCTTGATGACCACCGCCGCCACCGTGTTCGGTCACTTGCCTTTGGTATTCGCGACGGGCCCGGGAGCCGGTGCTCGCAACAGTATCGGCATCATGCTAGTCAGCGGAATGATTATTGGAACGGCGTTCACGCTGTTCGTCGTGCCATCAATCTACATGCTGGTCGCGAAGACCCATACCGCCCTCTCGCTCGAGGACGAAGCCGATACTGACCTCGGCGAACCCTCGGAGGCCGCCGCATAGCCCAGTGTGACGGGCTATCTAGAAATCGGAGCGTGAGTGCCGGCCGAGGCCAAAGCCAACGATGTCGAAGGCCGGGTCGCCGACGTGATTGTCGATGGCGCCGCTCCGGCCCGTCATTAGTAGAATTAGAAGGACTCTGACCACACGCTGAACTTCGGCGAGGTAAGAATGCCGCGACTGCTCTCGGTAAATGTCGGTCTGCCGCGCGACGTCATGTGGAACGCTAAAACTGTCCGAACCGCGGTCTGGAAATCTCCGATTGCCGGACGGCGAATGGTCCGCAAGCTCAATATCGATGGTGATGCGCAAGCCGACCTCGCCGGTCACGGCGGGGAGCACCGCGCGGTTTTTGTTTATCAGCTGGACTCCTATCACTACTGGGAGCACTTTCTCGGACGTAATGACTTTGTCTCGGGACAGTTCGGAGAAAACTTCACAGTTGAGGGGCTTCCTGATAACGAAGTTCGCATCGGAGATCAATACCGCATCGGTGGTGCGATATTTGAAGTAACGCAGCCACGCGTGACGTGCTACCGCGTCGGTATTCGCATGAATGAACCTCGGATGCCAGCCCTGCTTGTGGCACATCACCGACCAGGATTCTACCTTCGCGTGTTGCAGGAAGGAGAAGTCGGGGCGGGCGATGACATCGTAAGAATTACTGAGGGTCCGGAGCGAATCACTGTGGCCGAAGTTGACGCCCTCCTGTATTTGCCGGGACATTCCAGCGAGCGACTGCAATGCGCGCTGCGCATTCCTGCACTTAGCAAGGGTTGGCAGAGTTCGTTCAAAGCAATGCTCCAGCAAGATTTGAGCGCCAAAACTTCTGTGGGGAATCCGGGACTCGCCTATGAGGAACAAGCACCAGCATGGCCCGGATTTCGACAGATGCGAATCGCGCATATCCATAAGGAAAGCGATAACGTAACTTCCTTCGCTTTGGTGCCGATCGATGGGCAATCTCTTCCTGTCTTCCAGGCAGGCCAATTTGTCGTCTTGCGGCTGCTCGTCGATCCGGGCAAGCCGCCGGTACTTCGCAGCTATTCGTTGTCCGATCTGCCCGCAGCCGACCATTTCCGCATCAGCGTCAAGAATGAGGCGAATGGGACTGGGAGCACATTTCTGTGCACGCGTGCGCGAGAAGGCGATCAATTGGATGTTAGTGCGCCGCGCGGTAGCTTTACTCTGCGTCCCAGTCAGAGTCCTGTGGTTCTCCTGAGTGCTGGAGTGGGAGCAACGCCCGTGATATCGATGCTGCACACGCTCGCGGCTGAAAGATCGCAACGAGAGATCTGGTGGATCTATGGAACCCGCAATCGGGTCGACCATCCATTTGCAGTAGAATCGCGTTCATTACTGAAACAGCTCTCGCGCGGGCGAGGATACATCGTGTACAGCAGGCCCGCTGCAATCGACCGAGTCGGGACGGACTTCGATGCTCCTGGGCACATTGACACAGCTTTGCTGGAGAGAATTGGCGTGTCACAGGGTAGTGACTTCTATCTGTGCGGCCCATCTTCATTCTTGCAGAACATGCGAGATGGGCTACAAAACTGGGGTGTGCTCGCCGAGAATGTCCACACGGAAATCTTCGGTTCTCTCGAGTCTGTTACCCCCGGTATGGCGCAGGTTGATCACACTCCTCACCTGCCACAAGGGCCACCCGGATCTGGTCCCCCAGTCTCATTTGCGCGTAGCGGGATTACCGCCGCATGGGACCCGAAATTCGGGAGTTTGCTTGAACTGGCGGAAGCGTGCGACGTTCCGGTCAGATGGTCGTGCCGGATTGGAGTGTGTCATACCTGCATGACGGGTCTGATTGGCGGGTCGATCGTTTATAACCCTGAGCCGCTGGAGGCACCCGCTCCCGGGAACGTGCTCGTATGCTGTTCGCAGCCCAAAGCGGGTGTCGTCCTGGATCTATGAGCGAAACGGGAGGAGGAGAATTGTGCGTTCTGATATTGTGCCCGGAGGCATTTTCCCCAACTATGAACTGCCCGATCACACGGGCCAAGTGCGCAAGCTCAGCGAGCTACAGGGCGATGATCCGCTGATCCTTACGCTTGCGCGTGGCCACTATTGCCCAAAGGAACACCAGCAGCATTTGGAACTCGCCGCGTTTTACCCGAAGATCAGGGTAGCCTACACTCAGATCGTTACAATCGCCACCGACGATCACCATACTCTTCAAGAATTCCGTGCGTCAGTCGGTGCCGAGTGGACATTCCTTTCGGACCCCGACCGAACGGCGCAGAAGGAACTCGACATCCAGGAGTACACGGACCCCGAGCATAATCCAATGATCCCGCATACGCTCGTGCTCAAGCCGGGCCTCGTGATCTACAGCATCTATAACGGCTACTGGTTCTGGGGTCGTCCGTCAGTCGTCGATCTTTGGCACGACCTCCGCGCCGTAACGAGCGAAATCCGCCCAGACTGGAATCTGAGTGCTCCTGGACTCCGCGAGGCATGGAATGCGGGTGATTTCTCGCGTTTTCACGGGTGGAACAAGCGGGCCGGTACGGAAGATGCCTCTGCTGTGGGGAAGAAATAGCAGCGCCGAACCTGCACTTCTTGCTGAAACAAGGAGCTGCGGCAGGGGCGCGACCATCGAACTGCTGCAGTATGCCGGGGATTACAAAGGTGCATCAACTCTCAGCAACAGGACGTCGTGGGACGCTATTTCAATCGGCATGCCCTCGGTCAACTGAATCGCTTTCCCGGTCCAAAGATCTTTTGCCTTCTGTGGGCCGTGAAGGCCGAGCTTTGACAGATAGAGATGGTATGGATGCGTGGAGTAGCGCGCATCGCCGACGTTGAGTACGGCCACGGCGATGCCGCCTCCGGAAAGCTGCTTCGTCCAGACTTCGACTTGGCCCTCGACGTCGAGGCGCTGCGCCTGCTTGCCAAGCTTGTCCTGATCGATAGCGATGACCTCGCGCTTGGTCAGGATATCCCGGATCTCAGGCTTCATCTTGGAGAGGTCGTTGCCGGCGAGCAGCGGCGCTGCCAGCATCGCCCACATGGAAAAGTGTGCGCGATTCTCCGCCAAAGTCAGCTCACCGTTGCCGACCTCCAGCATGTCGGGATCGTTCCAGTGGCCAGGGCCAGCGTAGTTCGAGA
>Ga0207761_1000588_pt1 | contig 12693 bp, 10 predicted proteins | sample LuqExpMetageno34_FD_187792 | JGI IMG/M metagenome (GOLD analysis project Ga0207761, IMG submission 187792) | Tropical forest soil microbial communities from Luquillo Experimental Forest, Puerto Rico - Sample 34 (SPAdes) | ecosystem: Environmental > Terrestrial > Soil > Tropical forest ... | reverse complement strand
GCCGCGGCTCTACCGCGAGGCCCCGGTCAATTCGATCTGGGAAGGCTCCGGCAACGTTATGTGCCTCGACGTGTTGCGCGCGATCGAGCGTACGCCGAACGCGGGCGAGGTGCTTGCACGCGAGATTGCGGAGGCGGGTGACGCGCGCTTGAAAGGCTTCGCTGGGCGGCTGCTGCAGCGGTTGCGGGGCGCCGACCGGAACGACGAAACGCAGGCGCGTGCACTGGTGCGCGAGCTGGTGCTCGCACTTCAGGCGGCGCTGCTGGTGAAGCATGCGCCTCCAGTCGTTGCGGATGCGTTCTGCGTCGCGCGGCTCACGGCCGAGACCGGCGGAGCCTTCGGGCTGCTGCCACGCGGTGTCGATCTATCGGCGATTGTGGAGCGTGCGGCGCCAGTGGCTTAGAGCTTCCCGAACACCCCCAGCACCAGCGCGACCTGCGCCAGGAAACCGACCGCGAAAGCGAGCGTGCGCAGCACCGGAATGCCGAGCGCGTAGATGATTGCGTGCGCCAAGCGTGCCCAGAAATAGACCGCGCAGGCAATTGCAGTACTCTCGGTGAAATGCCCGAGGCTGTCGAGGATCAGCACCAGCGGCCCGAAAATCACCAGGTTTTCGACCGCATTGGTATGAGCGAAATAGAGGCGCTGTGCCCAGGGCGATTGCGGCTTGTCGTTGCGCGATGGATTGGCCATCGCGCCCGTGAGGCCGCGCACGATGATGCGGTCGAGAATGTAAGGCACCCACATCAACCCGGTCAGGATGACCGTGAGCGTCAGCCACATCAGTTCTCTTGACATCGCCATCCCCTTTTTCTGGTTGCCCAGCGGATCGCCACAATAATGTATCGCGCGGCCGCTGTGGCGGCTAGGGATGCGACTTAAGTCAGCGAACGGACGACGACGTAAAGCCCCACCACGATCACAATGCCGGAAAACGTACGGGTCAATGCGTGTCTGTGGCCGGTGGCGGGCGAGCCGAATGCCGATGAGGCCGCCGAGTGCGCCACCTAGCACGAACAGCCCGGCCAGGGACCAATCAACCAGGCCGGACCATGCGAGACAGCTTGAGTACAACGGCGTGCACTATCTGAGGGAACCGGTGAAGCTGGCGTCTTAAGCTGCTAGCTCCATCGGACTTTCACATAAGACCCCGGGGCGTCCTCGATCGGCTGGGATTTGCCGCCTCCGGCCTCGCGGCTTGGCACGGTCTTATCGTCGAATGTCTTCAGCCAATCCAGCCAATCCGGCCACCAGGAGCCTGGGTGCTCCGTAGCGGTCTTCAGCCAAGCCTCGACATTGTCGCCGCTCGGGGCGACGCCGGTCCAATACTGATACTTGGGATGGGCCGGCGGATTGACCACGCCAGCGATGTGCCCGGAGCCGGCCAGCACGTATTTGACCGGTCCGCCGAAAAATTGCGAGCCGAACAGCACCGACTTGGCTGGCGCGATGTGATCCTCGCGCGTGGCAAGATTGTAGATCGGAAGCTTCACCTTGGTGAGATCGAGCTTGACGCCGCCGAGCCTTATCTCGCCTTTGACAAATTTGTTGTCGAGATAGAAGTTGCGGAGATAAAAGGAATGGTTGGCAGCCGGCATGCGCGTGGCGTCGGCGTTCCAAAATAAAATATCGAACGGGAACGGTTTCTTGCCGCGTATATAATTGTTTATTACATAAGGCCAGATCAGATCATTCGAGCGCAGCATGTTGAAGGCGGTCGCCATGCGCGACGCTTCCAGGTAGCCCTGTTCCTTCATGTGCGCTTCAAGCTGTTGTACGCGCTCCTCGTCGACGAACACCTTGAGGTCACCGGCATAATTGAAGTCGACCTGGGCGGCGAACATGGTGGCCGACAGCACGCGGTCGTCTTTCTTCGCTGCCAGATAGGCGAGCGTGATTGCGAGCAGGGTGCCGCCTACGCAATAACCGATGGTGTGTATTTTGTTCTCGCCGGTACTATGCTCGATTACGTCCAGCGCGGTGATCGGACCCTCAGTCATATACTGTTCGAAGCTTTTGGCCGCCAAAGGCGCGTCGGGGTTGACCCACGAGACCACGAATACCGTGATACCCTGATCGACGCACCATTTAATGAAGGATTTATCCGGCGTCAGATCGAGGATGTAATATTTATTGATCCACGGCGGGACGATCAGCAGCGGGACCTTCAGCACTCGCGGCGTGGTCGGCGTGTATTGAATGAGCTGAATCAGGTCGTTCTGGAAGATGACCTTGCCTGGCGTGATCGCCAGGTTGCGGCCGACCTCGAACATTTTGAAGTCGGTCTGGCTGATCCTGAGGTTGCCGTGGCCAGCCTTGATGTCCTCGCCCAGCATGTGCATGCCGCGCACGAGATTTTCGCCATTCGAGGCCAGCGTCTCGCGTAACAGTTCTGGATTGGTCAGCACGAAATTCGACGGCGAGATCGCATTGGTAATCTGCCTGACGTAGAACTCGGCCTTCTGGCGGGTCCGCTCGTCGATGCCGGTTGCATCTTTGACCAGATGGTCCGCCCATTGGGTGGTGAGCAGATAGGCCTGCTTGAGAAAATCGAAAAACTGGCTTTGCGACCAGTCCGGGTCGGCGAAGCGCCGGTCTTTGGCATCGGGATTTACCACCGGTTCGGCCGGCTCACCCGCCATGCGCTTTACCGAGCTGGCCCACAGATCGAGATAGGCCCGTCCAAGGCTTGTCTGAAGTTCGACCGCGCGCTGGGGATCGGACAGCCAATATTCCGCCACCTGGCCGATGGTCTTGGCCACGTCGGTGATGTCGTCGGCCAGTTCGCTTTTGATCTTGCCTTCCTCGCGCGGCTTCATGTAGGCGGCGAGCGCTTTGCCGCCTTCCTCTATCATGCGCGCGAGATTGCGCGCGAAGGCCTCGATATCGACTGAGCCGATCTTGACCGCCGGTTTGTCGCCCGGCTTGGTTGGATCGACTTTTGCCTTACTGCTGGTCGGCTTGCCCATCTCAGGTCGTATCCCCACTCCGGACAAGTGGCCCAGACCGCGTCTCATCGCAAGGCGCTAATCAGCATATAGTTTCGTCGCTGTTGTAACGGTTCTGGTCGGCCACCTTGCTGCGGCCATATTAGCCGGATAGGCGGGTTAAGCTATAATTCATTGAGTCTCCATAGCTTTCCCTGCAGCCGACTGGTCTTGGCCCCGCAATGGCATATCTTTATCCGACATCGCTCGCGGTTGCTCTTGGGCTAACGGTTATGCTTGGCGGCTGCTCGGCGGGGCCGATTATCGACCGACTACCGGAAGGCATAGGTTTGCCGGCGGGCGCACCGGCGCGGCCGGTGACGTCCTACCAATACCCGGCGGTCCATGACATGCCGCCGGCGCGCGCGACGCAACCGATGAGCGAGGAAGAGCAGGGCAAGCTGGAAAGGGACTTGGCCGGGCTACGTGAGCGACAGGCCCGTGAAGCCTCTGGAGACCCAGACAAAAAGCCTGCCGTCAATAAAAAGACAGAGGTCAAGGCCGCCGTGCCCAAGAAAATGACACCGGACAAGATGATTAACCTGCCGCCCGCTGGCACCGACAGCAAGCCGTGATAAAAGCCAGCGGAGACTAACCCTTGCAGGCTGGAGAGGCAGCCAGCGCTTCGGAAAAAAACTAGGCGCAACGTAAGACGAGCTACTGGAAGGCTTGAGCCGATGGAAGACTTCTACCGCATTCGCCGCTTGCCGCCATACGTGTTCGAAGAGGTGAACCGGGCCAAAGCGAAAGCTCGCAATGCGGGCGCGGATATCATCGACCTCGGCATGGGCAATCCCGATCTGCCGGCGCCCGCGCATGTGATCGAGAAGATGAAAGAGACGCTAGGCAAACCGCGCACCGACCGCTATTCCGCCTCGCGCGGTATTCCAGGCCTACGCCGCGCGCAAGCCGCGTATTACGAACGCCGCTTCGGGGTGAAGCTCAACTCTGAGACCCAGATCGTTGCCACGCTCGGCTCCAAGGAAGGTTTCGCCAACGTGGCACAGGCGATCACCGCACCCGGTGACGTCGTGCTGGTGCCGAATCCGAGCTACCCTATTCACGCCTTCGGCTTCCTGATGGCCGGCGGCACCATCCGCTCGGTGCCGTCGGACCCAACGCCGAACTTCTTCCACACGCTTGAGCGCGCGATCATCCACTCGATCCCAAAGCCGATCGCAGTGGTGGTCTGCTATCCGGCCAATCCGACCGCTTACGTGGCGACGCTCGATTTCTACAAGGACCTGGTCGTTTTCGCGAAGAAGCACAACATTCTGGCTTTGTCGGATCTCGCCTACGCGGAAGTCTATTTTGACGACAACCCGCCGCCCTCGCTGTTGCAGGTGCCGGGCGCCATGGATATCGCAATCGAGTTCACCTCGATGTCGAAGACGTTCTCGATGCCAGGCTGGCGCATGGGCTTCGCGGTCGGCAACGAACGCATCATCGCCGCGCTCGCGCGGGTGAAATCTTATCTTGACTATGGCGCCTTCACGCCGGTGCAGGTGGCGGCCACGGCCGCGCTCAACGGGCCGGACGACTGCATCAAGGAAATGCGCGAGATCTACAAGCGCCGCCGCGACGTGCTGGTGGAAAGCTTTGGTCGCGCCGGCTGGCACGTTCCGAGCCCGCGCGCCTCGATGTTCGCCTGGTCACCCCTCCCTGAGCCGTTCAAGAGCCTGGGCAGCGTCGAGTTCTCCAAGCTTTTGGTAGAAAAGGCCGATATCGCGGTGTCGCCCGGCATCGGCTTCGGCGAATATGGTGAAGGTTTTGTGCGTATCGCACTGGTAGAGAACGAGCAGCGCATCCGCCAGGCCGCGCGCAACGTCCGCCGTTTCCTCGAAACCGGACCGGAACAACTTCACAACGTTGTCCCGCTCGCCACGCGCCGGTAATTCCATGACTCAGCCTCTCAGGGTTGGCGTCGCCGGTTTGGGCACGGTCGGCGCCGCATTGATCGCTCAGGTGGCACGCGAACGTGATGTGCTTGTCGCGCGCTGCGGACGCGCGATCGAAATCGTCGCAGTCTGTGCGCGCTCGCGCGCCAAAGATCGCGACGTCGATCTCAAAAAAATGAAATGGTTTGCCGATCCGGTTGCGCTGGCGCGCGATCCCGAAATCGATGTGTTTGTCGAGTTGATCGGCGGTGCTGGCGATCCGGCGAAGAGCGCGGTCGAGGCAGCGCTCGCTGCTGGTAAGTCGGTGGTCACCGCCAACAAGGCGTTGCTCGCCAAGCGCGGCGTCAAGCTCTCCGCTCTGGCGGAGAAGCGGCATGTCGCGCTCAATTTCGAAGCGGCGGTCGGTGGCGCCATCCCGATTGTGAAGACACTGCGCGAAGGGCTGGCCGGTAACGCCATCGACCGCATCTACGGCATCCTCAACGGCACCTGCAATTACATCTTGACCCGGATGGAACAGGAGAAGATGACGTTCGCGGACTGCCTTAAGGAAGCCCAGCGACTGGGCTATGCCGAGGCCGATCCGACCTTCGACGTTGACGGCCACGATACCGCGCAGAAGCTATCGATCCTGGCGAGTCTCGCCTTCGGCACCAAGCTGGACGAGCGCGCGATCTACGTCGAAGGCATTTCATCGATCCAGCCCGCTGATCTTTCGGCCGCCGACGAACTCGGCTACAGGGTGAAGCTTCTGGGCGTCGCGGTGAAGACGTCGAAGGGCATTGAGCAGCGTGTGCATCCCACGATGGTACGCAAGGATTCTGCGATCGCTCAGGTGATGGGTGTGACCAACGCCATCACCATCGACGCCGCAGGCATCAATCCGCTGACGCTGATCGGTCCGGGAGCGGGCGGCGCGGCCACCGCTTCGGCGGTATTATCCGACATCGGCGACGTCGCGCGCGGAGTGCGCACTGCGCCGTTCGGACGGCCGACCGCGCGGCTCGTGAGCGTGCGTAAGGCGCCAATGCAGCGGCACGAGGGCGGCTATTACATCCGCCTGCAAGCGCGCGACAAGCCGGGAACCGCGGCCACAATCGCCAGGCGGCTCGCTCAGCAGGAAATTTCTCTGGAATCGATTGTGCAACGCCACGGCAAGGACGCTGCTCACACGGTAACCAGGAACGGTTCAGTGCCAGTTATCCTGATTACGTACGCAACAAGTGAGGATGCCGTGCGAAAAGCACTTGCGGCAGTAGGTCGCGATAAGGTGATTTTTGGCCGGCCGCAGGTTATCCGTATTGAGAAGAACTGACGGCCGGCTTAACCAGCCAGTTTAGGGGGGAGCGTTTAAGATGGCGTCGACGACCGAAACTGCCAAGCAGGTCCTGGACCGCATCTTGTCAATCGAGATTGTGCGCGTGACCGAGCGCGCGGCGGTCTCGGCGGCGCGTCTGCGCGGGCACGGCAATGAGAAGGCCGCGGACCAGGCCGCCGTCGACGCCATGCGGCGCGAGCTCGGCAAGCTGCCGATCGGTGGCAAGGTCGTGATTGGCGAGGGCGAGCGCGACGAAGCACCGATGCTGTTCATTGGGGAGGACGTCGGCACCGGCAAGGGACCGAAGGTCGATATCGCGGTTGATCCACTGGAAGGCACTACGCTCTGCGCCAAAAACATGCCGGGCGCCATCGCCACCATGGCGATGGCGGAAAGCGGCACGCTGCTCAATGCGCCCGATGTCTACATGGAGAAGATCGCCATCGGACCCGGCTACCCGAAGGACGTGGTCGATCTTGACCTCTCACCCGGCGAGAACATTATGCGGCTCGCCAAGGCTAAGGGCGTTAAGCCGGAGGAAATCACCGCACTTATTCTCGATCGCACGCGCCACGCTGATATGATTGCCGCGGTGCGCAAGACTGGCGCCGCGGTGTCTCTGATCACCGACGGCGATGTCGCTGGTGTGATCCACACCGCGCAGCCGGAGACCACGGGCATCGACATTTACATGGGTATAGGCGGCGCGCCGGAGGGTGTGCTGGCGGCGGCCGCGCTTGCCTGCATCGGCGGGCAAATGCAATGCCGCCTAGTGCTCGATACCGAAGAGAAGCGCAGCCGCGCGGCCAAAATGGGCATCAAGGACCCGCGCAAGAAATACGGCATTACCGATATGGTGAAGGGTGACTGTGTGTTCGCTGCCACCGGTGTCACTGACGGCAACCTGCTGCGCGGGGTGAAGTTCCGCAACGACGTAATCGAGACCGAAACCGTGGTGATGCGCTCGGTCACGGGCACCGTGCGCTGGGTGCGTGCCGAGCACCGCCAGCTCAAGAAATTCCACCTCGACTAGACACTAAAAATAAAATGCAGCGTGACGTGCATCTGGTCGGCAGCGTACCGCTGGCCGACGCGCGCGACGTCTTTGCCACGGTGAGCGCGGCGCTCGGCTCCCGCCTCAAGCGCATTCCGGACGGCGAGACCGGCGAGCGCTCCGACTGGATTACGTGGCTGGAGCCAGCCTTCACCGACAATCCGGCGCTTGAAAAGTCGGATGAGGTTTTCCGCATCCACGCCACTGGCACGGCGCGCAACCGCTACCGGCTGAAGCCCGGCAAGAGCGTGCGCGATGTTACCTTTGGTAACCTGTTCTATGCGGATATCGCTCGCCAGTCCTATCGCGACTTCGCCGCACTCAAGCGTGCCAGTAAGATCGCGCCACACGTGCGCTTCCAGATCGATCTGGTGCCGGCACATTCGGTGATCTGGCTATTCCTGCAGGATGACCTGCACCAGCCGCTCGATCCAGTCTATAACGAGGCGCTCAAGCGCGAGATCGACAAGATCGCGGCCGTGCTGCCGCACGATCAGATCGCCATCCAATTCGACGTCGCCTCGGCAGTGTTCGCGAGACTGCAGCGTAATGAGCCGAACGCCTATGGCAAAAATCGCGACGAAATGGTGGCGAGTTTCACCCGAATCATCGCGGACCTTGCCGAGCAGGTACCCGCCGACATCGAGTTGCTCTTCCACTTCTGCTACGGGGACTCCAACCACAAGCACGTGGTCGAGCCGCGCGACATGGCCGACATGGTCGATATGGCGAGCGCTCTCACGGCCACCATCAAGCGGCCGATCCAGCTCATCCATATGCCGGTGCCGCGCGACCGCAATGATGACGCTTATTTCGCGCCGCTTAAGCGCCTGCGGTTGAAACCGGACACACAATTGTGTCTCGGCCTGGTTCATTACACCGACGGCGTAGCCGGCACGCGCAGGCGGCTCGTGGCCGCCGAGCGGCACGTCGCACGTTTTTCGATCGCCACCGAATGCGGCTTCGGCCGGCGTGATCCGGCGACGGTCCCGGAATTGCTGCGAATTCACGCGGAAATCGCCGGCTAGGACGCTAGCTTGGCGGCCCGCCTTCCTTCACTATCTATGGTCTTCTGACATTCGATTCCCGGCCGGACCCATGCGGTCCGTGAACAGGCTTAAGATGATGGTGGCATTGCCGGCAATGGCACTGAGCAACGCCGAAAAGTTTTTCCTGGGCGTCGAACGCTCGGCGAGCGGGCGTGCATGGCGCGACCGGCTCGACGAGCGCGGCTCCGCGCGCGCGCTAACAATCGCGCAGCGACTCGGCCTGCCGGAACTGCTGGCGCGCGTGCTCGCAGGCCGCGGCGTCGAGCCGGATCAGGCCGAGGACTATCTTGATCCCACCGTGAAACGGCTGCTGCCGGAGCCGCACACGCTCACCGACATGGAGGTGGCGGTCGCGCGCATGACCCAGGCGGTCGCGCATGGGGAGAGAGTCGCTATCTTCGGCGACTACGACGTCGATGGCGCCACCGCCTCGGCCCTGCTCTGCCGCTACCTGCGTCACTGTGGCCTCGATCCGATCGTGCACATCCCGGATCGCATCTTCGAGGGCTACGGGCCGAACGTCGATGCCATCCGCTCCTTCGCAGAACGCGACGTCACGCTTCTGATCACGGTTGATTGCGGCACTACCAGCCTGGAGCCGCTCGCCGAAGCCAAGAGGCTTGGGCTCGACTGCGTGGTGATCGATCATCACCAGGCTGACGAGGCACTGCCGGCGGCGATAGCCATTATCAATCCGAATCGCGCCGATGATCTCTCCGGCCTCGGCCATCTCGCAGCCGTCGGCCTGGTGTTCGTCACGCTGGTCGGGCTGACGCGCGCGCTGCGCCAGCGCGGCTTCTGGACCGCCATGCGGCCTGAGCCCGATCTTCTGGCGCTACTGCATCTGGTCGCGCTCGGCACTGTCGCCGACGTGGTGCCGCTAAGTGGGCTCAACCGCGCCTTCGTGGCAAAGGGCCTCATCGCTTTGAGGCGGCGCGAGCATATCGGCACCACTGCGCTGATGGATGCGGCGCGGCTTTCCGGTCCGCCCGAGGTCTGGCATCTCGGCTTCCTGCTCGGCCCACGCATCAATGCCGGCGGCCGCATCGGCCGCGCCGATCTCGGCGTGCGGCTGCTGCTAGAGGAGGACCCCAGCGAAGCCGCGCGCATCGCCGCCGAGCTCGACCGACTCAACCGCGAACGTCAGCAGATCGAACTTGCGACCGTGGCACAGGCGGAAGCCGAGGCGCTGGCCGCACTGGGGCTGGACGAGAAGGGCGCCGTGGTGGTCACCGCTGCGGAGGGCTGGCATCCCGGAGTGGTCGGCCTGGTGGCGGCGAGGCTGAAGGAACGCTACAGCCGCCCAGCCTTCGCGATCGCGTTGGAGCCTGGCGGCATCGGCACCGGCTCCGGTCGCTCGATCCCCGGCGCCGATCTCGGCTGCGCGGTGCGGCAAGCTGTGCGCGATCGTCTGTTACTCAAGGGTGGCGGCCACGCCATGGCGGCTGGCGTCACGCTCCGGAAAGAGGCACTGGCCCCGTTCCGCGCCTATCTGGAGGACGCATTGGGCGGCGCGGTGGAGGCGGCGCGGCGTGACCGCGCGCTCTCGATCGACGGGGCGATCAGCGCCGGTGGCATCGATCTGGCGCTTTGCGAAATGTTGGCGCGTGCAGGCCCCTACGGCGCCGGCAATCCAGAGCCACTGCTGGCGCTACCCGCGCATACGCTGAGCTACGCCGAGCCGGTCGGCGAGAGCCACATCCGCGCGCGCTTCCGATCGGGCGACGGCAAAGCCTTAAATGCGATTGCATTTCGTGCCGCAGGCCAACCACTCGGCCGCACGCTGCTCGACAGTCGCGGGCGGTCCATGCACGTCGCCGGCCATCTCGCGATTGACCGATGGCAAGGTGAGGAGCGCGTGCAATTGCGGATTGCCGACGCGGCGCTGGCCCACTAAAGACCTCGTGCCACCGCGCGTAACCCAAAATCTCAAACTAATTTGTCAAATTAGATTGGGTTGCGAGCTTATGAAGCTTAGCAGTCCCGGGTAAATAAACACATCATTGCTGTGACGGATTCTCGAGGGGCAGCGTGCGTCAGGCTGCAATGTTGACGGACGTCGAGTCTTCTTCGACCAATTTGACATCGTTCGCTTCCAAGATCCACGTGAAGGGGTGCACACAGCGTTAGCTAGTGAGAGTTCTTAGCGCTTGCGTTGCTTGCGGCAGAACACGTTGTAGACCGCGCCGATCACCACGCGCGCTTCCTCGCTGGCGAGCTTATAATAAATTGCCTTGCGGTCGCGCCGAGTCGACACCAGGCCGTCGGCGCGCAAGCGCGCGAGCTGCTGAGACACTGTAGGCTGCCGCAGCTTGAGCAGATGTTCCAATTCGCTCACCGATTTCTCGCCTTCGGCGAGAATGCATAGGATCAGCAGCCGGCTCTCATGTGCTAGAGCTTTCAGGAAGTCGCTCGCCTTCTTGGCATTACCCGGGAAGCGACCGAGTTGATGTGAGCGTTCGCGGCTATCGGCGGCCGGTTGCAATTCCATTCGTGCACCAATGATCGCGGTGAGGGGCGGGCCGAGAAGTCAGGTTCTCGATCGGTTGCGTGTCATGCTATTTGCATCAGCTGTGCGCATTCGCCAGCTAAAGTAGCTTAGAACCGCTGCACTATATATTACAAGATAAGAATATGTCGATGCGATGAAACATTGCATGAGCCTCAATTTCACGGCCGCGCACCTACGCCCCATCTCGGCGCGATCGCGACGGCGCTGGGCGCGTTCTTAGTGTTCGCCGGCCTACTAACCCTCAGCGAGCAAATGCCGGGGTCGCGTTCTGGCTTTTCGAGACCTTTCCGACGCTCGGTTGGATCGGGTGAGCGGCGTCGCCTGGGACGGCGGCGCCGCGCCCATAATATTTAGTTCTTGATCGATACGAACGGACTTTTCACGTCGCCCGACTTGAAACGCGCCGGATACAGGATCACCTGCTTGCCGGGCTGCTTGAACTGTTCGATGTCGTTGCCGACGATGCCCTGATACTGCACGTACAGCACGCGCGGTTCTGCCCATTCGCCACGATCGCCGAACTTGATGTCGCCAACGATGGTCGGGAAGCTGGTCTTGCGGATGTAGTCGGCGAGCTTGCCGTCGTCGAGCGAGCCGACCGCCTTGATCGCGTTCTCGAGGATCTGCACCTCGGAATAGGCGAAGGGCGGGATGTAGATGCCGATGGGATCGACGCCGGCCTGCACCGCGCGTTCGCGATAGCGCTTAAGGAACTCCTCGGTGCCGGGGAATTTCATGGTCGGCTCGGGCACGTATAGGTCGTAGCAAATGATGTTGTTGAGCATTGGCCCAAGCTTCTGCTTGAAGGCGGCGAATTGCAGGCCGATCATGCCACCGCCGACCAGGCGGGCGGTGAAGCCGATCTCGTGGAGCGACGAGACCATGCCGACCGAGTCGGTCGGGTAGCTGGCGATGAACAGAAGGTCGGGATTGGTCGCCTTGATCGCGCGCACGATCGGTGCGAAGTCGACTTGGGCGGGCGGATAGGTTCGGTCGTAGACAATCTTGAAGCCGGCTGTCTTGGCGTTCTCGCGCGCGCCTTGCAGCGCGAGGATCGAGTATTCCGCATCAGCTCCCACCATGGCGACGGTCTGCGGCTTCGGTGTTAGCGAGGAGGCGATTTCGAAGAAGCCTTTCGACAGCTCGTATTTCGCCTGCGGCCCATTCGGCTGTAGTTGGAAGTAACGGTCGTATTTGTGCTCGTCGTTGGCGGCAAGCGCGAACAGTGACAGAATCATCTTCTTGCGCTGGATCACGATCGGCATGGCGGCCGCGGTCGGCACCGTGGCGTAGCCGGACAGCAGCAGATCGACTTTGTCGACGTCGAGCAGCTTGGTGTAGATTGCCGGCACGCCCGCTGGGTTTGACTGGTCGTCGTAGTACACCAGTTCGACCTTGCGCCCGAGCAGACCGCCGCGCGCATTTACCTCTTCCGCCCAGAGCTGATAGGCGAGCAAGGCGGCCTTTCCGCCGCCGGCGAGCCCGCCGGACAATGCCATGCTGAAACCGATCTTGATAGGATTTGCCGACTGCGCCGTGGCAGGGATTGTCAGTGCTGCGAGCGCCGTTGCTGCGAGCGCTAGAGTCTCGCGTCGCGTAACCTGACCAGCCATATTCGCATCCTCCGAAAAAGGGCTCGCCGGGCCCTTGTGCCAATTGCTAAAGATAAAGGTAGTTTGGCAGGTGCGTGCCCTCCTTGAGGAAAGTCAAAGTAGCGGCGCCGGCCAACGGAGGCTGCGCGAGGTGCGGTTTGCAACCTTGTGGAGCAAGTTGGACGAGCCCTCTGGCCAGACGCGTTATCTCATTGGATTTGCATTTTCGCGCAATGAAAATGCCGGCGCAAGGATTGCTTGATTTCTATCAATCGTTGATCTC
>Ga0207761_1000586_pt1 | contig 12703 bp, 9 predicted proteins | sample LuqExpMetageno34_FD_187792 | JGI IMG/M metagenome (GOLD analysis project Ga0207761, IMG submission 187792) | Tropical forest soil microbial communities from Luquillo Experimental Forest, Puerto Rico - Sample 34 (SPAdes) | ecosystem: Environmental > Terrestrial > Soil > Tropical forest ... | reverse complement strand
ATGATCGATGGGTGGGCTGGAGTTTTTCAAAGCATCGCGGAGCAGCAGGCCGGCCTGACTCACGCGCACTTCGAACCGTCCGTTCGGCGACGAAATAACGGGAAAGCTCCCCGGCTGCCCGACTGGCCGTGGATTGGATCCGTCCAGCCCAGTCGCGAACGTCTGAGGCTGGTTGTTCTCTACGGTCCCGAGCCAAAGCAGCGACTGCTGGTCGCGAGCAAATCCCAGGGGCTGAGCCTGGCGAATGTTCGGCGTCGCCACTGGCACGGGTTCACCGACTCCGGTGGGAACGAGCCGGTACTGGGCCGGCACAACCGGCAACCAAACGAGCACCCATTTCTGGTCGGCCGAGAGGTCAATGCCGTAGCCTTCAGACAGCCGTACGGCAGGTGAGCCATCGAGGGCCCGAATGTAGGTGGTCCCGAGAGCGCCACTGCCCTGGCCTCCTTCGTGAAAAAGGACCACTGATCCGTCGGCCGAAATCCTGTCGAGAATGGAGCGGTCGAGCCAACTCAGATCGCGCCACTTGCCGTCGCTCAGGGCGTGCATCAGAATGCGACGCTCATTCATCGTTATCAGGGCCGTGCCGTCGGGAGCGACATCTTGCAAACTGACTTCACCCGGCACTTCCAACACCGGTCGCTGACGTCCCTTCAGGTCGATTTCGAACAACTGGCGAGCCATGTTCGAGGGGGTGGTCGCGGCCAGCCATAGCTTCTGATTCGAAACCCATGCCAGGCCGTCAACTCCGTCCCACATCGCGCTCCTGAACTTCAAGGCCCCGGAGGCGTCGAACACCAGCAGGCGCCCGCGATCGTCGTTGTTGCCGCTATGTTGGAGAATGGCAATGCATTGACCGTCAGGAGAGATCCGAACGTCGCTTAGCCAATCGGGCCTGGTGGAGTGATAGATGGCCGTGCCCAGCGGGTACTCCAGGATGTCGGTGTTGTTGGTCCGGTCCAGACGCAGCACCGCGAGATTGCTGCCATCAGGAGTCCAGTCAGCGCCATCGACATTTTCAGCTAATTCTCTCGGCGCTGTGCTGCTGCTCATGCTTACGCGGGCCAGTGTTCCGACGTGCAGGAACCCAGCCATATCGAGCGCCGGGCGGAGCGCAACCGCTAACTCGCCTTGGGAGGAGACTGCGAGCAGGTCAGCGTTGGCGATGCCCAGAGTGCGGAAGTCCTTGTCGGTGGTAACGGTGGAGAACACCTCCGGAGGGCGTCCCGACCAGGTGGCACTGTACAGAACGGTCTTGCGGTCGGGGCCAAAGCGCGCAGCGGAAACATAGCCACGCTGGAAGGTGAGCTTCTGGAAATGCGGCCCGTGCGATGGCAGCGTGCGCGTGCCGAAAAACACCGCCGCCGCGAGGAGCGCCGCTGTCGCGGCCAACCAGATCACAGCCTTGCGCAGGTTAAACTGCGCTCGGGTGGTATGCCGTGTGGCGGAAGAATCCGATGTCGTGGAAAGGGCAGCTAGATCAAAAGCCAGGTCGCGCGCGGACTCAAATCGCCTTTCCGGCTCTTTCTCCAGGCAGTGACGCAGAATGCGGTCCACCGCCGGGGGAAGGTCGGGACGATCGGATAGAATCTCCGGCGGCTCCTCCTTCAGAATTGCGTTCATGGTTTCGACGCTGGAGGAACCGTGGAAGGCGCGCCTTCCGGCGAGCATCTCGTAGAGGACAGCCCCAAAAGAGAAAATGTCGGAACGGTGATCTGCGGGTTCACCCTTTACCTGTTCCGGCGACATGTAGCCCACCGTGCCCATCACCGCGCCGGGAGCGGTCTGCGGCGCTTTGCTCACGGTCACAGCCGGCTCGCCGGCCATGGAGCCATCCGTGATTCGCGCCAGGCCGAAATCGAGCACCTTCAACCGCCCCTCGGTCGTAAGGAAAATATTCGCCGGCTTCAGGTCGCGGTGAACGATGCCTTTGCTGTGCGCGGCAGCCAACGCTTCCGCGATCTCGGCGGCATAGCTGATGGCCCGGCGTGTCGGGAGGGCCCCCTCGCACAGCCGTTCCTGCAAGGTCTTACCGGTGAGAAATTCGGTCACCAGATAGGGTTTGTCGTCGTGTGATCCCACGTCGAAAACTGCAACGATGTTGGGATGGTTGAGAGAAGCAAGGATGTGGGCTTCCTGCTCAAAACGACGGAGCCTGGCGGCATCGTGGGCAAAGGACTGGGGAAGGACCTTGAGCGCAACCGTGCGATTCAGGCGCGTGTCCTGGGCCTTGTAAACTTCGCCCATGCCGCCTGCGCCGACCAGAGCCAGCACTTCATACGGACCCACACAGTTGGCGGCGGAGACTGGCAACGATCCACCTCGGCAAAACCCCAAATCCAAATCGAGATGCGGAAAGCCCTTTTGACCTTAAATGGCCACAGAGATCATTGAGGCATCGACTCGCGCTCTCGCCCTGATACTAGGACCATGCTGACCTGAGCCGCAGTGACCCCGGTCACCACCCGTCGGGCAGGGCGGCGCGACCGAGGGCCGCCGGTTTGCGGTTTCCGGGAACGTGATAGATTAGCTGTCGCTGTACGGGGAAATCCGCCTGCATTTCCACCCATGGAGAAACGCTCGATGAGTACGTCCATCTGCTGGATCACCAGACAGCAGCTAGTCTCTCTTTTCATTGCAATCTGCTTGCTTCCGCTCGCGACTGTTGTTGCCCAGGTAAAGCAAGAAACACCAACGGCCAAGCCCGAGCCCGCCAAGGCCGAGCAGCCCGCCGCCGAACAATTCAAGCCAGAGCAGCAGTCCAGCAAGGGAGCGGTCGCCATCGGCGGCAATGTCATTAACTACGACGCAATCGCCGGCACGCTGGTGGTGCATCCCAAGGGTTGGGACGACGTTCCCCAGAACGCCGACAAAGATGACAAGAGCAAGCCTGCCGAAGCCAGCATGTTCTACGTAGCCTATTTCAGATCGGACAACAAAGGCGCGCCGCGTCCCCTCACCTTCCTTTTCAACGGCGGGCCCGGCTCCTCGACGGTGTGGCTTCATATGGGAGCATTCGGGCCGAAGCGGGTGGTCACCGCCGACAACACCCACACCCCCGCCGCGCCCTATTCCGTGGTCAGCAACGAATACAGCCTGCTCGATGTGAGTGATCTGGTTTTTGTGGACGCGCCCGGCACCGGTTTTAGCCGCATCGCCGGCAAGGACAAGGAGAAAGCATTCTACGGTGTTGACCAGGACGCGTGGGCCTTTGGCGATTTCATCTCACAATTCCTCTCCAAGTATGGACGCTGGAATTCGCCAAAGTATTTGTTCGGCGAAAGCTATGGTACGACGCGGTCGGCTGTGCTCAGCAATGTTCTCGAAGGCGAGCGCAACATCGACTTCAATGGCGTGATCCTGCTCTCGCAGATCTTAAACTTCTCGCTCGATTCGGATTCTCCTGACGTCAACCCTGGCGTCGATGTGGCGTACCAACTCAATCTACCGACGTATGCAGCCAGCGCGTGGTATCACCATAAACTTCCCAGCTCTCATCCGGACCTCGCGGCTCTCCTCACCGAGGTTGAGCATTTCGCCATGAACGAGTATGCTCTGGCACTCCTGGCCGGCTCCTCTCTTCCCGCGGACCAACGACAGGCTATCGCCGGCAAGCTTCATGAATACACCGGCCTTCCGGTTGCCTACATCGAGAAAGCTAACCTGCGCATCAATGGCGGAGAATTCTCCAAGAACCTGCAGGACGAGAGCGATCTCACCACCGGCCGCCTCGACACGCGCTTTTCCGGACCTACGTTTGATCCGCTCAGCAAAGAGGCTGACTACGATCCGCAGTCAGCGGCAATTTCTTCCGCCTACACTTCCGCCTTCAACGACTACGTACGAAGGGACCTGAAGTACGGCGAGAACAAGGAATACAAGCCGGAAATCAACGTATTCAAATGGTGGAGTTTTGCGCATCAGCCCCCTGGCGTGCCGTTCCCTTTGCCGATCACGCCCAACGTGATGCTCGACCTCGCTACCGCGATGAAATACAACCCGCAACTCAAAGTCCTTTTGAACGCCGGGTATTTCGATCTCGCGACCCCGTTCTACGAAGGTGTCTATGAGATGCAACACCTGCCGATTCCACTTAGTCTGCAAAAGAACATCGAATATAAGTTTTACGAATCTGGACACATGGTCTATGCGCACGAAGCCTCGCTGAAGGCGATCCACGACAACGTAGCGGTGTTTATCCGGAGCAGCGATAATCTGGGGACCAAGTAGAACTCGGGGGCGAGACTGTACGCCCCGACGACGAGCTATTCAGGCTGGACGGAGGAATCCCACCGGCTGGTCGTCTGTTGCGGCGTCGAACATGAGTGATGTGCGGTGAAGGGCAGCAGAAAGCCTGGCAGGCAGTTCCGGTAGTGATGCAGTTTGCAATCAGGGGAGCAAGTTAGGCCGCCCCTCTCCCCAGAGTGCGGCCCGGCCAGATCACAGTCCCTGAAATGCGCATGTGACTAGGTTATAGTAATTATCTCTCAGGTTACTCAGGAAGCAATACTACTTGTGGGGGATGGACGCAGAAGCTCGTCCGAAACTGGTGCCTGTCCCCAACAACTATCTGCGAATAACTAATGGGCGATTACTCAGCCTGAGCCAACTCTTTTAGCGCCTGGGCATTGAGAATCTGCAACGATTCGCGTCGAGGTTTCACGATCCCCATCTGTTCCCACTGACTGAGCAGGCGGTTGACCGTGAATAGCGTTGTTCCGGTTAGTTGCGCTAAATCCCGCTGGGAAAGGGAAATCTCGATGTGGCCCACCCACGACTTTCCCAACTGATCAATCAAACGAAGTAATTGGCTGCTGAGGCGCAGCGCCACCTTCTCGGTGCTGATCTCGCGGAAGCGTACTTCAAGTTGGGTCAGCGTCTTCATGAGTATGCACGAGACGTTTCGCGCCAGACTTGGAAAGCGCTCCGCGAAGGCCTGGAACTGGCCGGTCTCCCAAACCAGGGCGGTCGATGGCTGCACGGCCCATGCGGTTGAGCAGTGGTTATATTTGGGAAAGCACTCGACGCAAAGCATTTCCCCGGGTCCGACCAGCCGCAGGATAACCTCTTCCCCCTCTCGATCCGACTGTGAGAGCTTTGCACAGCCTGAGGTCAGAAGCGCGGTCTGGCGTAAAGAGTCTCCGGCGAAAAATATCGCCCTGCCTTGAGGAAATCGTGCCTCGTGCGCGAGAGCAACGATTTTCGCGCACTCGTCGAGAGGGACTTCCGAGAAAAGCGCAAAGCGCTGCACTAACTCGGCCCTTTGCTTAATAGTGTTGTTACTGAAGAGTGGGCCCGATGATCGAATGGCCGTTGTTCCAACGTTGTTCACTTGCGCTCCATTCCCCAATCTCTTGCGTGCTTGGGCCGGGTAACAGACGCTTTATCCGGCGAGTTTCTGGAAATAGTCGTCAACGGGAAGGGGCCTCAGTGCAGACGGAGCAGCCCAGTGAGAAGAGATTGTTGCTGAATGACCCACGGGACTCTCGAGTGGCACGGACGCCGGGTTTCGGTCTCCTACAGGGCGTTGCGAAGCTTTGTTGATCTCTGCCGGGGTGCCTACACCACAGAATCGGGCCGACTGCAGGTTGATCGTTAGAAGCATCATGCCAGCAAAACCGATAATTCCAGACTTAGTAGCACCAAATTGCCGGGCTTGGGAGTCGGGCAAGACACGCCCAGCGCCATTCCCCGACCGCCCATTGACTGAAGGGCACGTCGAGTTCCATATAGAGAATGTGCGGCATTGTCTGTAATCAGTAGCTTAGGGTGTGCAGATCACAGGGTTTGGGGAATTAAGTGCAAGACCTTGCACTTCGTGGGGAAGTCCCCGTCTACGACTTTTGTGCCTTTGCTAGTCCCGCAAAGTCGCCCGTGAAGCAGGGTTGCGGGCGTCGGCCACGGTATCTGCACGGTGCTCACGACTGAGCCTTCGGCGCCGGATGCGCTACCTCTGGGGCAGGCTCGGGAACGCCTGTCCTCCACTTCACATAGTCGAATGACCATTTGTAGTTCTGCGAGAACTCCTTACCTGCAAACGAGTAATTCTGGTCGGTTATCGAGGTTTTGCAGTTCGTTCCTGCGCCCTTGACGCCTGCCGAAAACATCAAGTCTCCTCGCGTGCGATAGGTATCGTCATGCGAGAAATTCCAGTACCAAGCGAACGCGGGAGCGACCAGCTGGTTCAGGTTCGATGTCGTGTAGAGCACTCGCTCTCCGTTAAGTGCGGCTGCCCCGCCATTGGTCAGGTTGCTGTTGTAATACTGCGCGCCGCTCGACTGCTCCACGCAGTTCTGCCAGAAGAAATCCAACACGGTTTTGACTATGGGAGGAATCTGCGTATCGGGTTTGCCTTCGCCCGCCGTCATCTCGTAATACTCGATGAGGCTTTCCAGCGCCAGGCCGATCATGAAGTTGCTGACGTAACTGCCGCTGCCACCAACTCCAAGGTGAGTCGCGCTCTCTGGGCGCATGAACTCATTCAGGTCAGCCACGACACAGTCGTACACTGCCGTCTGCAAAAGCGGGTGGCGCTTACCGGTACGAAGCTCGTCCACCACCATCACGTCGGTGATATAGGCTGACTCGCGCAACCACTCCGGATGCCACTGCGGGTTCAGCGGGTTGCCCGGAACAATGGCTTTCGTGCCGTTGCCATGCTGGCGAAAGTACCGGAGTTCGACGCCACCACCGGGCTTTGCCGTGGATCTGTTGCCGTAGCCAAGCAGGTCAAGTGCCTCGGCGTACTTCGGATCTTTCGTCCGTTGGTAACCCATCCAGAGGCCACGGGGAAATATCCGCCAGCCCGGCACGCCACCCTGACCGGCAATGATGTAGTCGGCGTAAGCCGAGAGAATCTGATCGGCGTACTTGTTCCACTTCGCGTCCCCTGTGTACGTGGCAATCTGCTGATACACTCGCCCGCCATCGTAGTACCAGACTTGCTGTTCGACTCCGAATGCTAGTGGCATGTGCTTTGAGTCGTCCAGCCAGTCGCCCCACTTCTGGGCAAGCGTAAGCATCTGCTTTTGCCAAACGTCCACCGCAGGGACCTTGCTTGGTTGGGGCGCCACAGGTTTCTGTGACACGCTGCCGCTGGAGGGCGGAGGTGCACTTTTGCCCGGAGGGGTGTGTGGCTGCTGCGCAGCCTGCGGAAAGGCACTCCCGCTCATCACGACCACGGCCAACAGTAATGCCAAGAACTCTCTCGCCATTCGATACCTTCAATATTCCGGCCAAATCAGAACGGCGCGACCGATGCGCCAAATGCATCCTCGGTGCAGTGAGCGTAGTACGGCTCAATCCACCGGGGCCGTTGCCACTTTGATCTATCGTATCGATTGATTGGCCTGGATGCACCCCGCCGTAGGGTGCAACGTGTCCGTCGCTGCGAGGGTACGTTTCGACTTGGCGAGGGTGGCGGTCACCCCACGATTATGAGGCAGCCGGGCCGGAGATAGTTGCTACGCCTGCGCCGCGGAATCAAGAGCTTCAGCAGCGGCGCGACGCGGACTGGAGAGACGAAAGAAGCTCCCCATCGTACGGGGAGCTTCTTGAACAGCACTTGCGCATGGTTGTAGCGGTCGAACCGCGCAGCGCACCCGCGTTTACAAGCCGAGCTTGCGACGGAAAGCGCCCGCCACGCCGAGAATTCCAGTGCCCAACATGAGCATAGTAGAAGGCTCAGGTGTGTACGACGTTCCGGGAGCAAGGGTGAGATCTACGCCCGACGGCGCACCGCAGCACTCGAAGAAGTCCACCTCGCCCGACACAAGCCCGCCGAGCAGGGTTGCGGTACCGGTTGCGATCTGCGGTGGGTGTGCTCCGCCGTTATCAACCACCATACTGCCGCCAAGCCAAAGCTGGCTGCCGTCATCGGAGTTTAGCTGGAAAGTGTACGAGCCAGTGGTCGGCACGTACAGGACGAACAACATGCGCGCACCGAAGTCGGTCAGGCCAGCCACCGGATACCAGTTGTAACCCGCGTTGGTGGCGAACATGATATCGGGTGAGTAAAAGGTCGAGACGGGGTTAGAGAATGGAGCCCCACCCCCCGAAGCAGTGAAGCCAGAGTAGATTGTCACCACCACCGCATTTGCCGACGTGGCCAGCGCGATCGTGAGGATGACAAGCGTGAGGGTCACTTTCAATTTCATGGAAATATCTCCAAGCCGCTTGAGTGGCGCGGCAGACGAAGGTTGAACATTGAAGACGTCTAGAACATCCCCAGGACCGGGCCAAAAAGTGGGCTCAAAGCGCAAGTAAGCAAGAACCAATACTTGTTGATGCGAGTCCTCTTACCGCTAGGCGTCTTGCTATGCACACAGAACCTGGGAGGAGGCACCTAGTTGACGCATCAGTCTCTACAGCGTGCAGGCTATGTCGTGCGCCTGCTAAACCTACCTGTCTCAGTCAAGATTTCCGTTTTGGTTTCTTGGCTACCTCAAGGTTAATTCTGGTGTCACTATTTGAAGCACTTATTTCGTACTAAAAGCGCCAACATTCCCGTATTGGAACAGCGATTTCTAGAGCATTTCTGCCGCGAACGAAGGCCTGGCAGGCACGCACGGCGTGGCAATGCTCGCTCCTTGGTGTGACACGCCTCGTCGAGTTCCGTTGTAAAATGCTGCGCGCTATGAGAACACCCTGCCTCCTGCTATTAGCGCTAACAGCTTTCGTTACTGTGTCGGCCTTAGCTCAGACAAGCCCCGCCGCTACTCCTATTCCGCCGCAAATCGATGGCAGACGCATTCAGAACGTTCAGCCCGACGCCGTATGGGCCCGTGTCGACAAGTGTTTCCTGCCCGACTATCCGCAATCGGCGCTAGACGCTAAGGTTACCGGGAGCGTATCCATAGGGCTGTGCGTGTCTCCCCAGGGCGAGGTGACGAACTATACGTTGTTGTCGGGCCACCCCATGCTGGCTCCGCCGGCATTGGCCGCTATCGAGCAATGGAAGTTCCAGCCCGCTCCCGGGGCAGCTTGTTCTCGAGTTCGCGCGCTATTCAGCTTCCGGCGAGACGGAACCACCTCCGTCGCGCTCGCGCACGCCATACTTCCGGATCATTACGGCGACCCGGGACTTCCCAACTTTCAGAGAGGCGGGGAAGACCCAACCATTGTTGCGCGGCCTGCCAACGCTCCGGAGTGCGAAGTAGCTGTGCTTCGTTAGACGGCGGGAGTATCGCGAGATCGAAGGCGGCGAACACAGCGAATACGCCTGGGCGGAACGAGTGGGACCGATGCTGAAGTTCCTGTTTCCGCGTCGGGGGTAGAGCCATATTTCACGCTTGGTTGTCGCGTAGGATACAGTCACGCTGACCTGTTATAAAAAGCCACCCCACTTGAGTTGGTGAAACCTTCCTGACCATAGCAGGGTCTAATCAGCCATGGTTACGACGGTGATGCTATCTCTCTTGCCGTTTTTGGTTGTCGCGGCTGTGCAGCAGCCGCCCAGCGCTCCAGATGTCAACGCGCAACGGCAAGCGATGAAGAAGCTTGGCTTCCTGGTTGGGCAATGGGCGGGCGAGGGCCGCATGCTCCGCGCCTCCGGCGAGTGGATTGAGTTTAACCAGATCGAGCGCGCCGAATACAAGCTTGACGGGCTGTTGCTGGTGATCGAAGGGATTGGGCGCGCCAAGAACGACGGGCAGCCTTTGTTGCAAGCCTACGGTATCGCCAGTTACGACGACGCTACCGGCACGTATCACATGCGTGCTTTCAACTCCGGAAGGTGGCTCGAAACAGATATAGTTCTGGCAGACAACGGCAAGGAACTGACTTGGGGGTTCACCGTCGATGACATTCGCACCAAGTCAAACCTGCGCATCACCGACGCCGGGGCGTGGACCGAGAGCCATGAAATCACCATGGGCACTCAGCCGCCCAAAAAATTCATGGAGCTAGCGGTGAAACAGGTTCGCTGAGGTAGCGTCAATGTCAGTCCTGCCCACGCTGCGCGCTCGTTTCCGATAAACAGCCAGGTACGTGGTTCGACCGCCTTCCTTTGGCGGTGGGCGTGGTTTTTGTTCCAACCTGTTCACCCGTCACACCCATCTGTGACGCGCACTATCGCCAACCTGCCTCAGTTTTCTGCAAACTCATCATGGGAGATTACCGCCTTGGCATCACTCGTCACCACAGTTGAACCCGCTGTTTCCAGCCGCTTCCGCGCGCTCGAGCGCCTCATTGGCAATACGCCGCTGTTGGCGATCGACTTCGAGTTCCGCGGTCACCGCCGCACTATCTTCGCCAAGAGTGAGCAGATGAACCTGACCGGCAGCATCAAAGACCGCATGGCGCTGCACATCCTGCGGCAGGCCTATGCCGAAGGCCGCCTGCGTCCGGGCGACACGATTGCCGAAGCCACCAGCGGCAACACCGGCATCGCGTTTGCGGCACTGGGCCGCGCGCTCGGGCATCCCGTGACCATCTTCATGCCCAACTGGATGAGTCGCGAGCGCATGGACCTCATCCACAGCCTCGGAGCCCGCATCGTGCCCGTGACAAAGCAGCAGGGCGGCTTCCTGGGCAGCATCCGCATGTCAGAGGAAATGGCGGCCTCGCAGCCCAACGTGTTTCTGCCACGGCAGTTTTCCAACACCGCCAACGTGGAGGCGCATGCCAGCACGACAGGTCCGGAGCTTTATTTGCAGCTCTTGTCGGAAGGCATCACCGCCGACGCATTTGTCGCCGGCGTCGGAACCGGCGGCACGGTGATGGGCGTAGGCAAGTATCTCCGGCAGAAGAACCCGGCCACTCACGTCTATCCGATGGAGCCTTCCGAGTCTCCGACACTTTCCACGGGCTGCAAGGTCGGACAGCATCGCATCCAGGGAATCTCCGACGAGTTTGTGCCGGCGATCCTGCGTCTCGACGACCTTGAACCGGTCGTCGACGTCTGCGATGGCGACTCCATCCTGATGGCGCAAAAGCTGGCCAGCGAGCTCGGGCTGGCGGTGGGAATCAGCTCCGGCGCCAACTTCCTCGCGGCCCTCAAAGTTCAGGATGCGATGGGCGGGGATGCCGTGGTGGCCACGGTTTTCGCCGACGACAACAAGAAGTATCTCAGCACCGACTTGCTGCGCGACGAACCGGTAAAGTCTCACTACCTGAGCTCGGACGTCACACTGAAGGAATTCCGCGCCACCCGGCGCGTCTGCAACGTGTGCGTCGATGCCGACGATTGCGGGCAGCGAGTGGAGGTCTGCGAAAGCTAGTTTCGTTTCTGCGCGGCCTGAACCATACTGGTTCGTCAGCCTGGTGACATGGAAACGCACCTGCGCTGACGATCTGCAATGGGAGGCGCAATGAAACTGGATTGGTTCGTCAGGCTGATGTTGGCAGCGATCGTTGTCCTGCTGGGGGCCCTGGTGCTGCGGCCCGTGGTTCAACCCTCGCCGGTACAGGCGGAAACGGTGGACTCGACGCGGTTCTACGTCGAGCCCGGCTACACCATGCTGCGCAAGCCCGACGGCACCGCACAAATGTACGGCAAGATGATGATCGACATGCGGACCGGCGACATCTGGGGATTTCCCACGCTGGTGGAGAGTCCCTATCCTGTGGATGCCTCCAAGCCGGAGCCGCCCAAGTCACACCCGATGTATCTGGGGAAGTTCGTGCTGAGCGAAGCCAGCCGGTAAGGTCCACCAGAGTCGGCGAAGGGTTTACCTCGCGGCCAAAACATACTAGATTTCCAGCTAGCGCTGGCCGCGATTGCCTTGCCGCAACATGACCTTCGACGGCCGGCCGGGAGGTTTCATGAAGCTGGATTGGTTTGTTAAGTCGCTGCTGGTGGCCATTGCGATATTCGTTGGTGTACTAGCGTTTCGTCCGGTGGCGCATCCACCGTCAGTGTTGGCGCAGGGCGGATCGCCTTATCCGTTCTTCATCGAGCAGGGAACGGTTTCGCTGAAGAAGCCGGACGGCAACGTCACCTGGGGCAAGGTCGTGGTCGATATGCGGAGCGGCGACGTCTGGGGATTCCCCATGAAAGCCCAGAACACGCCCTATCCTGTTTACGGTCCGGGCGACAACTCCAAAGTTTCGCATCCCATGTATCTGGGTAGAATGGCGTTTGACGAAGCGGTGCGGCAATAGAGTTGTCCCGGTTGCAACCTGGGTTCCAGCCTGGGTTGAAACGCCATGAGAGGCGTGAGGGAACGGCCATGAAACACGTAAGAGCAGTTGCACTTGCCGCGATGGCAATTCTGGGAATCACGTTCGGCGCTGCCGCACTTGCGGCAGCCGCCGACAACCAGGCAGCGACCGAAAAGAGCGCCAACGTTAGCGTCGAGGGCGACAAGAAGTGGGTGGATACCGGCATGGATGTCACCGCCGGCGACAAGTTGCACATCACCGCGACTGGCACCGTGGATTTCAGCGACAAGAAGGGTGTTACTCCCGCGGGCGCTCCCCGCGAATGGAAAGACACCCTGCGCGACCTGATGGTTCTCAGCGCGGGCCGGGGAGCTTTGGTGGGACAGGTCGGCAATGACCGCGCAGCTACGCCGTTCTTCGTCGGAACCGACGGCACCATCACCGTGACGGCCTCGGGCCGCCTGTATCTGGGCGTCAATCAGGACTCCCTCTACAAGGCGACCGGCAAATACGACGCGCACATTGACCGCACCCCGGCCCCCAAGTCAGCAGCGACGGCGAGCAACTACAACTTCGCGCCGCTCAACAAGGAACTGGATGC
>Ga0207761_1000585_pt1 | contig 12735 bp, 9 predicted proteins | sample LuqExpMetageno34_FD_187792 | JGI IMG/M metagenome (GOLD analysis project Ga0207761, IMG submission 187792) | Tropical forest soil microbial communities from Luquillo Experimental Forest, Puerto Rico - Sample 34 (SPAdes) | ecosystem: Environmental > Terrestrial > Soil > Tropical forest ... | reverse complement strand
CGCCCGAGGCAGGCATCGACGGCATGAATCGCCTTTTCGGCCGGCTCGAGCATGCCGGTATGTCCCACCATGTCGGGGTTGGCATAGTTTGCCACGACGAGATCGTACTTGCCCGAAAGGATCGCAGCTTCGAGCTTGTCGGTCACCTCGTAAGCGGACATTTCCGGCTTCAGATCGTAGGTCGCGGTTTTCGGGCTGGGTACGAGAATACGGTCTTCGCCCGCAAACGGTTCTTCGCGCCCGCCGTTCAGGAAGAAGGTTACATGCGCATATTTCTCGGTTTCGGCGATGCGCAGCTGCTTAAGGCCCAGTTCCGAGGCGTATTCGCCGATCGTCTCGCTCAGGTCCAGCGGCGGAAAGATCGACGACATCAAGGGATTTAGAAGAACCGAATATTCCGTCAGACCGGCCGCGGCCGCGAATTTTGCCACGCGCTTGCGTTCAAATCCGGCAAATCCCGGGTCGAGCAGCGCGGTCGAGATCTCGCGCGCCCGGTCGGCGCGGAAATTTGCAAAGAGCAGCGAATCGCCGTCGGACACACCTTGATAGTCGCCGACGATGCTTGGCAGGACGAATTCGTCGCCGACGTCTTTTTTGTACGATGCCTCAATCGCCTCTCGCGCTGTGACAAACTTCTCGCCATCGGCATCGACGATCGCCGCGTAGGCTTTGGCCACCCTGTCCCAGCGCTTGTCGCGATCCATGGCGTAGTAGCGTCCGGAAACCGTCGCGATACGGACGCCTTTGAGACCGGTAAGCGCGTTCTCGAACGCGGCGAGAAACACGAGCGCGCTTCGCGGCGGCGTGTCGCGGCCGTCGAGAAACGCGTGCACGAAAACGGGGAGCCGCGCTTCTGCAAGCACCCGCACGAGTGCCGCGATGTGATCTTGATGGCTGTGAACGCCCCCCGGCGAGAGCAGGCCCATCACATGCACCGCACCCTTCGATGCATTCGTCTTGGCGATGAGCTCGCGCAGCGCCGGCTGCGTGGCAAGCGCGCCCTTGGCGATGGCTTCGTCGATCCGGGGCAGGTCCTGTTTTACGACGCGGCCGCCGCCGATATTCATATGACCCACTTCGGAATTGCCCATCTGCCCGGCAGGTAAGCCGACGCTGGCGCCCGACGTGGAAAGAAGCGCATGCGGGCATTCCCGCATCATCCGATTGAAGTTCTCGGGTTTTGCCAAGGCGATGGCATTGTCGAGCGTCTCGGCGCGATAGCCCCACCCGTCCAGGATGCAGAGCACGGCCGGCCGTTGGGTCAACGAGACAGGCTTCGGCATAGACGCAACGCGGCTCCTTGGCAGAAGAGTCGGGAGCATAAAGCGGATTGCGCCCGCACAGAATCCCGACCGGCAGCCACGACTTAGTGCCCCTGAAGCCGTGACAAAAGCCCTTCTTGCCCGGAATTTCTTGCCGCCTGTGCCGTTGCGTCCGGCACTGTCCAATTAAGATATTGATTTTTCTATATATTCTTGCGAGGGCGGGCGGCACAAATCTGGCAAGGACGACCGCGCACATTTCGAGAGAGCAGAAACGCTCATGGGGTCGTTGCCGATGTTTGTCCGCAAAATGCTCGCGCTTGTCTGCGCTTGCATCGTGGCGATTGTTCCTGTCGAGGCCTTTGCCTTTTCACGGATCAAAGACCTCGTCGACATCGAAGGCGTTCGCGACAACATGCTCGTGGGATACGGGCTTGTCGTGGGCCTCAACGGCTCGGGCGATTCGCTCATCAACGCACCTTTCACCCAGCAAAGCCTCGTCACCATGCTCGAACGGCTTGGCGTCAATGCACGCGGCGAAACCATGCAGACGAAAGACGTCGCCGCAGTGATGGTGACGGCCAATTTGCGGGCCTTCGCGGCACAGGGTACGCGCATCGATGTTTCGGTGAGCGCTTTGGGTGACGCCAAAAGTCTGCAAGGCGGGACTTTACTTGTGACCCCGCTCGCCGGTGCTGACGGCGAAATCTATGCTCTGGCCCAAGGCCCGGTCGCCATCGGAGGGTTTGTCGCCCAAGGCCAGGGGGCGAGCGTCACGCGCGGCGTGCCCACCGCCGGCCGCATCGCCAACGGCGCCATCGTCGAACGCGAAGTAGGCTTTTCGCTGGCCAGCCAGACGCAATTGCGCCTCTCGCTCCACAATCCCGATCTGACCACCGCGCAGCGTGTCGCGGCCGCGATCAACACTTATCTCGGCAATGCGATCGCTTCGGTGAACGATCCGGCAACGGTGCACCTGCAGGTGCCGGCCGCCTATCGCGGCGGCGTTGTCGGCCTTCTGTCCGACGTGCAGCAACTCAACGTCAATCCGGACGAGCCGGCCAAAGTCGTTATCGACGAACAATCGGGCGTGATCGTGATGGGCGCGGACGTGCGCATTTCGACCGTCGCCATTGCGCAGGGCAATCTCACCATCAAGGTTTCGGAAACGCCGGTCGTCAGCCAGCCAACGCCGTTCAGCCAGGGCGGCAGCACGCAAGTCGTCCCTCGCACCCAGATCCAGGTCGATGACAGCAAGGGCAACAAGATGGCCGTCCTCACCGACGGCGTGAGCCTGCAGAAGCTGGTCGATGGGTTGAACGCGCTCGGCGTGGGGCCTCGCGACATCATCTCCATTCTGCAGGCGATCAAAGCCGCGGGCGCGCTCCAAGCGGACATCGAGGTGATCGGATGACGACCGGCACCCTCGATATTTCCGCCGCCATGACGATGGCGAAATCGCAACCGCTCAAGCCTCCGTCGCCAACGGCGAGCGCCACGGCGGCGGATAAGGCCGCCAAGCAATTCGAATCCGTCTTCATCTCGCAGCTCTTGGGACAGATGTTCGAAGGCATTCCGACGGACGGCCTCTTCGGCGGCGGGCCCGGCGAAGAGATGTTTCGCTCGCTGATGATCGACGAATACGGAAAACAGATGCAGCAACAAGGCGGCTTCGGCCTGGCAGCGCCTGTCGCCCGCCATCTTCTTCAGTTGCAGGAGTCTCGCACATGAGCGAACCGCGCAAGATCGATCGCCTCTTGGCGCTGACCGAGCGCTTGACCGAGGCTTTGTTGGCCGATATCGCAGCTCTTGAGCGTTGCCGCCCCCGCGAAATGCGTTCGCCGAGCATCGAAGTCCAGCAGATGACGGCGCTCTATGCGCGCGAGGCGGCGAGCTTTGCACCGTCCGTCGTGCAGGTTCTGCCAAAAGAGGCGCGCGACCGGCTCACAGCCGCCACGGCGGCTTTTCGCGAAGTGCTGGCCCGCCACGGCCAAATTCTGCTGCGGGTCCGCAACGCAACCGAGGGCATGATCCGCGCCATTGCCGAAGACGTCGCCAAGCGCAAAAACGCGCAGCGGCCCTACGCGCCGGCAGCGCCCGTGAAGGCGAATACGCCGGGCGCGATGATCTACAACAAGGTCGTTTGAATCACGCCGTCAACGGCGACGACGAACTCGACGCCGCGGACAATGAGTTCGTCATACTGAAGGTTGCGAGCGCCAGCGAATAGTTTGCGATTTGCGCCCGCAAAGCAGCGGGAACGGTCCCCGTCGGCTGCGAGGACGCGGTTGTCGACGGAGCTGTCGACGGATTGATTTTTTGATAGATGCTGGTGATTTGGGTCAACACGTTTTGCAGCGAGATTTTTGCGACGCTGGCATCGCCGCTGCTCAAAAGATCGATCGATGTGTTGAGCCCGAGGCCATAGACCGGTTCGGCCCCGTTCGCCGCCGTGGCGTTCGAAGCGGAATTGAGCAACTTGCCGAATGAGGTTCCGTTGGCGGTGGCTCCAGATGTTGTCGAAGTCTTGCTGTTGGTCTTTGCCGGTGCCGTAATGACACCCGGGGTAATGCCGAGACGGCCCAGCGCATCGGTGTCGGCGGGGCCTGCGATCAAATTAAGCGTGTTGCCGGGATTGGCAGTGATTTTGAGCGCCTCGCCGCCATTGGCGAATGTCACCGTGGCTTTTCCTGCCGAAAGAAGCTGGCTGTTGATCTGATCGGCCAGCGTCTGAAGCGTGTCGCCTTGCTGAACGGTGATGGTCGCGGTCCGCCCCGCTGTGCCTTCGATTTGCAGCTGGAAGGAATCGCCCGTCTGAAGCGTCGAATTCGATGACAATGCCACGGACTGATTGACGCTGATCGTTCCGGTCGGCAGACCGAGCGCATCGAGGACACTGGAGCCGGCAGGATCGACGGCAACGCCGGCGCCTGTCGATTGGCCGTCCGCTCCGCCGAACTGGCGCGTCCAATTGATCGATCCGCTGGGCGCGAGTGCCGTGACGAAAGCGTTGTCGACGCTTGGGACGTTGCGCGACTGGCCGGCGAAAGTGCCGGCGGTCGTTCCGGCAAGATAAACCGTCCCGTCCGGGCCGACTGTCACGGCGCCGCCCGTACTCGAGCCGGACGGCGTGCCGACATAGCTCACCGTACCGGCCGTCGCGCTCGTGCCATTGTCGGTTGTGCCGAAGACGAACGCGTCGGTATTGCCGCTCGACGGCACCGCAATGCTTGCCTGACCGCCGGCGTTCAGCGATGTGTTGTTGGTCGTGCCCGAGACATAAATTTGATTGCCGGAGATGGCGATCCCGGTGATCGCGCCGCCTTGCAGGCTGCCGAGATCCATCTGCCAGACCGGCGTGCTCGTAACGCTGCCGCCGGCATATTTGGAAAGGATCGCTTCGCCGTTCTGCACCGAGGCGACGACGAGCCCGCCGTCCGCGGTAGTCGCCACCTGCGAAACCTGGTCGTTGCCGGACGTGCCGAATTGCTGCTCGCTGACGATCTGGCCCGAGCTGTTCAGTTGCGCGAGATAGGCATCGGTGCCGCCGGCGCTCGTTTGGCCCGCGCCGATCGTACCGTTCACCTGGCCGCCGATATAGACATTGCCTTGCGCGTCCACCGTTACGGCATTGGCCTGATTGCCGTTCAAAGTCGGAATCTGTTGCGACCAGAGCTGATTGCCGTTGGCATCGTATGAGGCGACGAAGCTGTCGTTGTTGCCGTTGGTGATGGCGGTTGCGCCGAGTGCTGCCGTCGTCGAGCCCGAGACCACGACGCCACCGCTCGAAGGGTCAAGCGCGAGCGATGCGGCATTGGCCGTACCGGCGCTGCCCAGAAGCTTCGTCCATTGCAGATTGCCGGCGGAATCGTATTTCGAAAGGTAGACGTCCTGCGTGCCTTGGTTGAGCTGGCCGCCGAAATTGCCCGTGGCATTGCCCAGGACATAAACGTTGCCTTGCGCATCGACCACAGTCGACAGCGCCGTCGTGTTTCCGCTCGAGGGCGCCTCCGTCTCGCTGAACACGCTCTGCGGCGAACTCGAAAGGTTCGAGAGCTTGGTGAGGCGGCCTTGATTGTCGGCGCTGGTCGGCGGCTGCCCGTTGCTGGCCGGCGTGCCGGTTGTCGAGCCGCTGGTACCGGCAAGATAAAGTGCGGGCGTTGCTTGTGCGGACGATAGCGCGATCGTTTCGCTCGGTGCGGGATTGATGGTGATGCCGTAGCTGGCCTGCTGAATATTGGAGGCCGAGCCGCTTGTGATCGTTGCTTGGAATCGCGTCGCAAATCCTGCGGCGGCCAGCTGCTGATTGACGTAATTGACGATATTGCCCAGCGTCAGCGGGCCCTGTATTTGCGACAGATCGATAGCGACATTCGTTGTCGTTCCGCCCTTGGTCACGCCGATATTGAAATTGTCGCTCGTGCTTACGCCGGGAAGCGGATTGCCGTAATTGGCGTCGGAGACGATCGTGCCGCCTTGGTAGGACGACGGCGCGAACGGTATCGATACCTGGCTCGTCGCGGACGCGCTCGGATTCTGTGCCTGCAGCGTCAGATTGTTGAAGCTCGTCGCGTTGATGAACGATTCGACCTGCTGCAGCCCGGTTTGGAACTGCGTATTGTAGCCGGCAAGCACGCCGGATGGCAGGCTTTTTTGCGTGGCGATGTTCGCCAACTGAGAAAGCTGGCTCACGGCTTGGTACAGCGTGAAGAGCTTCTGGTTGTCGGCTTGCAGCTTGGAACTTGTTGCGCTACCGCCGACGAGCGGCGTTGTGCTTTGCTGAACGAAGTTCGTCGTGCTGAGGATTTTCGCTTCTTCGGCCTGTTGGGAGAGCGTGCTTTGAACGTCCCACGGCGGCGTCTGGCTGCTGGTGCTCGAGGTGCTCTGGCCGAAAGAAGTCCCGCTCGATTGCGTCGCGTTCGAATTGCCGTTCGCGGCCGAATTATTCGCTTGCTGCGAAACTTGCGTCGCAGACGAGTTCAGTTGCGCCGCGTAATAGTTCAGCAGCAACGATGAGTCGATCGTGATCGGCGAGAAGGTGCTCACACCAACCCTATCTTCGCTAAGATGGGCGGAATTCTGCGGCAATCCGGGTTAAGCGCACGCTAAACCGGGAAAATCGTCCCGGTTAACGCGCGCTTTACCCTGCCTTGCGCAGATTCGGGACATGCGCGCACAGAGCGACCCTTACACGCAAGGCCTCGCCCTTTCGGCTCAAAGCCGGCATTTCGAGGCCATCGAATGCTTCGAGATGGCACTCGCGCAGCGGCCAAACGATACAAGCGTGCTCTTCGCGCTCGGCAACACCGCCGCCGCCCTCGGCATGGTTAAGCCGGCCGAGACCTTGTTTCGCCAGGTCCTGGCACTTGAGCCCGGTCGCTTAGAGGCGCTCGTCAATCTCGCCAATCTGTTGCGTGCGGAAGGACAATTCATTGCCGCGGAGGCGCTGCTCGCGCCGGCCCTTGCCCGCCATGCGGCCTCGCCGGAGCTTTGGCTGACCCTCGGTTCGGTTTTCCGCGAGACGGGCGATTTGGCACGTGCCGCTTCGCATTATCGCGCAGCGTTGAATCTCAGCCCCGACTATCCTCCCGCTCTCGGCAACCTTGCCGACATTCTGGCCGACGAGGGCAATATTGAAGAAGCGCTTGCCCTTTACGATCGCGTGATCGCTGCAGATCCCAAGAGCGCGCAAGCACGCCTCAATCGGGCCATTTTGCATCTTTCGACCGGCGATCTGGCCCAGGGCTGGCACGATTACGAAGCGCGCAAGGATATCTCCGGAAAATCCGCACAGCCGGATCGCGCATTTGTGGAATGGGACGGGCAATCGCTCGCGCGAACGCGATTGCTTATCCGCGCCGAACAAGGCATTGGCGATCAAATCATGTTCGCAAGCCTAATTCCCGAACTCGCCGCACGGGCGCAAGAGGAGGAAGGCGCTATCATTCTGGAGTGCGAGCAACGGCTTGTGCCGCTCTTCAAGCGATCGTTTCCGACCGTTACAATTGCTCCCAGTCATATCGAAAAGCGCGGCGGCATCCTTACGGCGGCCTATGGCTGGCTCGATGCAACCGGCGGCGCCGAAGCCGCGGTCCTCCTGGGTTCGCTTGCGCGACGGCTTCGGGAACAACTTCGGCAATTTCCCAATCCGCATCGTTACCTCGAGCCGGATCGGAACGAAACGCGGCGCTGGCACGAATTCTTCCGCAGCGCCGGCCCGGCGCCGATCGTGGGTTTGTGTTGGCGAAGTGGAGCAAAAGGCGGCGCCCGCGCGGTGCAATACGCGCCGCTCGAGGTCTGGGCGGAATTTGTCCGCACCTTGCCCGGCATCGCCGTCGTGGCTCAGTACGATGCGACCGAAGATGAAATATGCGCGCTGGAACAACACAGCGGAAAAGCGCTGGTCCGGCCGCCGGGCCTCGATCAGAAGAACGAACTCGACAGGACCTGCGCAATGCTGGCGGCGCTCGATGCCGTGGTCGCGGCGCCGACGGCTGTGTCCTGGCTCGCCGCCGCAGCCGGCGTGCCGACCTTTAAGATTCTCTACGACACCAGCTGGACGAGCTTCGGCTGTGCCTATGAGCCCTTTGCGCCGTCGGCCGAATTGATGATGCCGAAAATGCGCGGCGACTTTAGCGGCAGCCTTGCCCAGGCGCGGTCACGGTGTTGCCCGCGCGCGTGCGCGTGATCGGCTGCGGACAAGACGTTCCGAAAGGTCTGCGGCCACGCGCGAGGCGCCCTCTCCGTCGATCAGTGCGAGCCCCATATTGCGCATGCTTCTGCGCCGCGAATCGTCGTTGAGCAATGCCGTCACCGCTTGCGCAATTTCGTTGTCGGAGATTTTGCTGGCAAGTCCGAGAGACTGACCCATGCCGGTAATCTCGAAGGCCGAAGCCGAGAGCGCATGGTCTTCGCTAAGGCAGAGATAAAGTGCAGGAATGCCGAAGGCGGCGAGCTCGTAGGCCGTCACGCCGAAGGCCGCAAGCGCCAAATCGCAGGATGCAAATTCCGTCGAAAGCCCGTCTGCGCCTTCGATCGTTTCGAAATGCGGTGCCATCGCAGCGATGCTGCGAGCGAGCATTTGACTGTCGGCTACGCCCGGGCCGATGACGAAACGCGCGCGAAACTTCGGGTCGAGTGTGGCCAGCCCCTGCGCCGCGCGCAGGGTGAGGCCTTGCGGATCGCTGCCGCCCATGGTGACGAGAACGGTTCGCCGTCCGTGACGCGGCTTAGCGGACATGCGTTTTCCGGTGCCGAGGATCGCCCATTCCCAACTGATGCGCGGCTCGCAATGCGAGCCCGACCAATCAAGCATGTGTGTCTGCGGCACGGGCGGATAATACGCGACGTCGCCCGCCAGGCGCCGATCCGAGCCGTCGTCGATCAGGGCCGTCAACGGCACGCGCGAAGATAGCGTTTCGAGCTCCTCGCGCGAAAGGCCCTCGCGGAAATCGCAGACGAGAAATTCGGGCTGACGATCGGCGATTATCTTGCCGAGGCATTCGCTATCGCGCGCGCATTCGATGCGCTCGGCTTCGAATCCCGCGCGCAGGATCGGTTTAAGGGCATCCTCCGTGCCGTTGAGCGCAAAGAGAACTCCGATCCCTTCGTGGTCCCTTAGGGCGCGGGCCAGCGCCACCATGCGCTTGACGTGCCCGTAACCGTACCGGCCGCCGCCATCGCATCGGATCAATGCCAGCGCGGCTTGCGCGCCGAGTGGCTTCTGCCTGACATGTGCGTTGCGCTCCCGAAGCGACGGCTCCCGTTCAAGAAGAACAAGCAAGTCGGCGAGAGAAGCTTCGCCGGCTTTGGCCTCCATGCGCTCGTGCAGCGCTTCGGCGAAGGCAAGATCGTCCGGCGTGTCGATCGTCAGACGGCCCCCTTGACGGGCGAGTTCGGGATAAGCCGGCGCCCGCGCAATGCGTACGAAATCGGGATGCAATTTGAAGTAACCGGTGACGTGCTCTCGCGCGACGGGGTCCCCGCGCGCATCCATCATCAGCTTGTCGAGCGCATGTCGGCTGAAGGGATCGACACCTTCGTGCCCGGTGGTCGCGCCCTCCTCCAATAGAACATAATCGCCGTTTTGCTCGATCAGGGCCATTACCAAGTGGTCGATAAAGCCCGCGTCGACGAAGGGCGCATCCGCGGAGACCCGCACGATGATGTCCGCATCGAGAAGTTCGGCTGCGCGCGCGAATCGGCCGAGCACGTCGTCTTCCGGTCCGCGCATAACGGCGACATCGTTTTCACGTCCGAACTCTACAAGCGCATCGTCGCGCGGATTGGTCGACGTCGCAATCGCAATCTGCTCGATGAATGCGGAGCGCTTCAAGCGATGTACGATGTGCCAAAGAAGCGGCTTGCCGGCAATGGGTTTCAGGACTTTGCCGGGCAGCCGCGTGGAGCCCATCCGCGCTTGGATGATCGCGACGATGCGCAAATGGTCGCTCGGTTCGGGCGTGAGATCGAGGCTCATGCTGCAGGTTTCCAAGCCGCGCGCACCGAGCGCAGCGGACGCATGCCGTCGAACGGATCGGCCCGCCATTCGCGGTCTTCGCGTTCGCAGGGTTGCGGTGCTTTGAAGCCGTCGCCGTCCGCAGCGAGGCTTTCGCGGATACGTGCGATTACGGGCGCGATTTCTTCCGGCAGCCAGCAATGGCCCGATTCATATTCGGCGCCGCGGCCATCGAGATCGAGATGAAACTCTACCGCCGAAGCATTCCAGTGATGCACGGCGCGCTCGATGACGGCAGGCTTGCGCGTGTGGTCCGACCAGCCGACAGAAGTGCCCGTCGCTTCGCGAATGGCGGCGATCGCGGAGAGGTTGGCCTCTGCGGGCGGCGTAGGGTAGGCGGAGACGCAATGCAGGAGCGTCACGTCGCTGGCCTCGGCTCTGCGCAAGGCGAGTGCGGCCGCCTTGATTTCGTCCATCGTCGCCATGCCGGTCGAAAGGACTATCGGTTTCTTCGTGCGCGCGCAGGCTTGCAGCAATGGCGTCACCAGCAATTCGTACGATGCGATTTTGTAAAAGTCGACGTAAGGACGCAGTTCTTCGACAGCCTCGAGATAGAACGGCGTACACGCGAATTGGATGCCGCGAGCAAGGCAGCGGCGCGCCAGCGGTTCCAGATGGGCGAGCGGCAGCTCCCAATCCCTGCGCGCGCGATGCTTGGCGCTTTGGGCAAGAATCTCGGGCGCAAACATACGATCGATTTTGAAAAGCTGGAATTTGACCGCGTGGCACCCGGCGTCCGCTGCGGCGTCGACAAAGGCGAGAGCCCGTCCCAAATCCTGTGCGTGATTGCTCGAAGCTTCCGCGATGAAGAGCGGGCCGTGCGTGCGACTCACCTGTCACTCCCTGCTTTAACCGTTTCTAAAGACGGCTTGACTAAAAGAGGGTTAACAACCGGCTCGAGGCGGAGAGAAATGGCTATTGCGGCGGCCGAATCCATTGTCGCCTGGCAGTCGCACGAAGGCGTGCGCCTTTCGCAAGCGGATGGGCTGGACGTGATCGAATGCCTCCTCTGCGGCTTTCGCCATGTGGTACCGCTGCCCGATCCGCAGGTCCTCGAAGCGACCTATCGGGAGGCCTATTACCGCGACGAAAAGCCGACCTTTCTCGCCCATGCGGCGGAAGACCAAAGCTGGGCCGCGCTCGGCCAGAACGACCGGCTGGATGTTTTCGAGAGGCTATTGCCGCCTTCGCGCCGGCGGCTTCTGGATATCGGCTGCGGTCCCGGGTTCTTCCTCAAGACGGCTTTGGCGCGCGGCTGGCAAACACTTGGAATTGAGCCCTCGCGCCAGGCAGCCGCCCATGCCCGCGCGTTGGGCGTGAACGTGGCCGAAGGGTTCTTCGATGCCCGCTCGGCGCCGGCCCTTGGCCGCTTCGATGCCATCCAACTGAACAATGTTTTGGAGCACGTGCCAGACCCCGCGGCCATCCTCACCGAAGCGTGCGCACTGCTCGACGCCGGCGGCATAATTTGCGTCAGCGTCCCCAACGACTATTCCCCCTTCCAAATCGCCGCGCGCGCGGCCGCGACGCAGACCGAATGGTGGGTCGCGCCGAAGCATCATTTGAATTATTTCGATTTCGCCTCGCTTGCGAACATGCTCGAGCGGCTGGGCCTTAAAGTCGCCGAACGCTCGACCGGCTTTCCCATGGAAATTTTTCTTCTCATGGGCGACAACTATACCGTCGATCCGGCGCTCGGCCGCGCCTGTCACGAAGCCCGCAAGAAGTTCGATCTCGCGCTGGAAACGGCAAGCCTCGGCTCGACGCGCCGCAAATTCTACCGCGCCTTGGCAGAAGCAGGCCTGGGCCGCGAAGCCGCCATCATCGCCGTCAAGCCGTGACCGACGCGACAAAACCTTTCTTCATCGTGTCGAGCGGCCGTTCGGGAACCGCAATGCTGCACAAGGCCCTCTTGGCAGCCGGCGATGTCGACATGCATCACGAATATATGGTGCACATCGTGCAGCCGCTTGCGGTTTGCCGTTATCTTAACTGGGCCGACCGCGCGCAGACGCTTGCAACGCTTAAAGCGACCTACGGCGCTGCGATCCACTTCAGCGAGGCGCGTCTCTGGGGCGATTCCTCTAACAAGGCGTCCTGGCTGATTTCGGAATTGCATGAGCTTTTTCCTGCGGCAAAGTTTGTCCATCTCGTTCGCGACGGGCGCAAGGTGGCGAGCTCCTATTTCCACAAGCTCGGCGACGAATGCTACGATGATCGTTCGACAGAGATATTGCGGGCCTTCGCCGAACGGCGCGGCCGCATGCCGCCGCCGGAAAAGAAATACTGGTGGCCGATTCCGCGTCCCGACGACATGGCCGCACGAGATTTCGAAAACTTCGATCAATTTCAACGCATCGCCTGGCATTGGTCCGAGATCAATCGCGTTATCCTGAGCGCCCTTTCATCTGTTCCGCGCGAACGCCAACATTTTGTGCGCCTCGAAGACCTTCAATACGATCGCTGCGCCATTGGCACGCTGCTCGCATTTCTCGATCTGCCTTTCGCCGAGCCTGTTGCGGCGCTGTTCCGTCGTCCGCACAATGTGAACCGCCCCGAAGACAGGCTGCTCGACGCGCCGCAATGCAAGAAATTCGAGGCGATCGCGGGTGCGATGATGCAAGAGCTCGGCTACGCAAATGAGCCCGAATACGTAGTGAATTATTAACACCGCATGAGTGAAGATGGTTACCGGAACGTTCGCCGGGGCCGCCTTCCATGAACGACTGCTGCGAACTTTGCCGCAAGCCGACACTCGAAGCCGTCTATCGCGCGGAACGATCCGCTCGCAGATTGACAGTCTATCTTTGCCGCCGTTGCGGGCTGGTCCAGAGCCTGCCCCGAATCGATCGTGCGCCGCGCGCTCAAGCGACTGCTTCAAGCGGTGCCGATTGGGGCAATGTGCGTTACGGCAAGGCTTTCCGCACGCAAGTGGCGCTCGCCGCGCTTAGCCGC
>Ga0207761_1000583_pt1 | contig 12741 bp, 5 predicted proteins | sample LuqExpMetageno34_FD_187792 | JGI IMG/M metagenome (GOLD analysis project Ga0207761, IMG submission 187792) | Tropical forest soil microbial communities from Luquillo Experimental Forest, Puerto Rico - Sample 34 (SPAdes) | ecosystem: Environmental > Terrestrial > Soil > Tropical forest ... | reverse complement strand
AACGCCAGCCAGCGCCCCCTGCCGTACATCACGGTGGCCGACGCGACTGTTTTCCCTCCCGCCGATCAGCTCTGGGCCTGGGCCCACGTCCATTTCAACCAGAGCCTCTCCGGCGGACCCAGCGAGCTCGTCTCTCCGGACATGACCGCTGTCCTCCCACGAGTTCAGGCCCTTGTGAATCAAAACCGGGACCTCGCCTATTCCCGTATCCTGTGCCCGCGCCGTCTCGCGGACAGCACTCCCTACCACGCCTTCCTTGTGCCTGTGTTTGAGACCGGGCGCCTCGCCGGTATCGGCCAGGATCCCAACGCGGCACCCCATGCGACGTTCTCCGCTTGGGGCAGCTACCCGGGAAAGGGCGAGGGCAACAACTATCCTTATTATTATCGCTGGTACTTCCAGACCGGTTCACATGGAGATTTCGAGTACCTCGTCCAGCTCCTCAAGCCTCAACCACTCGACCCCCGTGTCGGAATTCGCGACATGGATGTCCTGGACCCAGGATCAAACATTCCGGGAATCACCGATGCTGCCCTGGGAGGAGTGCTGCGTCTTGGCGGCGCACTGCAAGTGCCAGACGCCGATCTGTCCGCAGCCGACCTGGCCGCGAGGCAGAAATATGAGAACTGGGACCAACCCTATCCACATCCATTCGAGACGGCGCTCGCGAAATTCATCAACCTCGCCGACGATTACTCGGATCAAAGCTCGGCGGCGGCCAACAGCGCAACCGCCATCAGCCCGGGAATTGCCAACGATCCTGACCCGCTGATCACAGCCCCGCTTTACGGTCGCTGGCATTCGCTCACGCAACGTCTGCTTTTCAATAGCGATGGAACAACCGCGCCGAACGACACAAACTGGGTGCACAGGCTGAATCTTGATCCTAGATTTCGTGTACCGGCCAATTTTGGGACGGACGTCATCGAAAAAAACGCGGAAGACTACATGAACGACGCCTGGGAACAAATTGGCGACGTGCTCGCTGCCAATGCAAAGATTCGCCGGCTTCAGCTATCCATGCAGGTTTCTGCCCAGTGGCACGCCGAAACCCTGAAACCGCTGGCCGCCGCCGACCCCGAGCGCGCGTTGAGCGTGACGGCGCCGGTCGGAAGCCGGGTGCTCGTTGCAGGTGCCGCCGTCTCCGCCGCCAGTTCGAGTGCAGCCTCGGCGAGCACACCTTCTGCTGCGGCAATTGCGCCGCCAGGCACGGTCACGTCCATCGTCAACACGAGCCTGGTTCCGAGCGCCTACTCGTCCGCGGCCATGCGAAGGGTCTTGCGCCCACGAGCCCGTTTGATGCGCTCGTTGCCTTTCACCGCAACGATAACGCCCAGGAATCTGTTAGGCAGAGTCAACAACGGCGAAGTAAGCGCCGCGCCGCCAAAGGTCGTTCCGCCGGGTGTTCCAACGATAGATAAGGTTTCCGTGGCGGCCGCACCGAAGAACGAACCAAGCTGGATTCTAAACCTTCTGAAAAAATATCCTTGGCTGCCAATCGCCGTGCTCGTGGCTGCTATTGTCCTGGGCTTGCTACTGGCCGTGCTTGTGCCGGTTGCCGGCATTGTCCTGGGTGTCGCCATCGTTGCTGGCGGGGTATTGCTCTACCGACAGCTAAGAAAATGGGAAGGCGCAAACGCCCCTTCGCAGACCGTCAGCGAAACAGGCCAAACCGTTGCGGCAGTCGCGCAACTCCCGAAGAGTCCCGATTTTGTGCTGACCGATCCCGGCACCAATACGCGTCCGACAGTCGGCAACGCAGACTCGCCTACGGCAGTCAATTTCAAGAATGCGTTGCGCGATTCGTTTTCGCTCCTGGACGCGACGCGGACGGTCGCTGCCCGCCCCGCGCCCATTGCCCTGAACATGGCGGCTCTTGTCCCTACGATGGTACAAGCAGTTGACCCGCTGGTGACCATACCCAAACGCGCATTGTCCATGATTTCGGTGCCCTCGTGGGTCGTTCAGCAGATCGGCGATCAGTTTGGCGAAGTGATGGCTTATCCCAAAATCGATTTGCCCATGTATGGTCCGCTGAAAGACATCTCGCCGGAGTTGCTCCTACCGAATATCAATCTCATCCCGCCGAACAGCATCACGCTGATCGAGACCAATCAACGCTTCATTGAAGCCTACATGGTAGGACTTAACCATGATTTCGCCCGCAAGCTGCTGTGGCGGGAATTTCCTACCGATGAGCGCGGCAGTTATTTCCGCCAGTTCTGGGATCCCGGCACATACCTCGACACGGACACTACGCTCACGCCCGACCAGATCAAGGAAAAGCTGTACGACATTCCCGAATTGCATCGCTGGGCGCTTACCTCGAGTCTCGGTGAACACAACAATCGCGCCCCCGTGGGACAAACCGGCGAGCAAGCCGTGCTGGTCATCCGCGGCGAACTGCTCAAGAAGTATCCGACGGCGGTGATCTATGCGCATCACGCCCAGTGGGCGAGAAACAAAGACGGCTCGATCGATCTCACGCAGCCCCGTTCGCTTGAGGACATCGACGACGCCTTTGCAGACAATCCTCCGCCGTCGGTCATCCGGACTCCCCTGTACGAAGCCAAAGTCGATCCCGACATCTACTTTTTTGGCTTTGATCTGACGATCACAGAAGCACAGGGTGGCACGGGGAAAAACCCGAACGACGATCCGGGATGGTTTTTCGTTATCAAGCAGCGGCCGGGCGAACCCCGATTCGGTTTGGAGCTCACCCGCGAAAACCCAACTCCCGAGGTGGATGTCGAGTTGACTTGGGACGACGTGATGCCGGGCGGCGCGGCCGGCCAGTTCCTGCCGGGCAGCAGCCTCGCCACGGTTCCGATAACACAGCCGACGGAGACCGCCGACGACAAAATGTCCCAGTACACCGACGACGTAGAGGTCAACAGAGCGGCAATCAGCTCTGCGCGGTGGGCCTACATTCTTTTCCGATCACCGGTAATGGTCGCCGTTCACGCGGACCAGATGCTCGGGAGCGGCTCCTAGTATGCAAGACTTTGCCACCAGTCAGGTTCAACTCTCCAAGGCGCGCGCCGCTTTGGCTGCGGCTGCCTCCGCCAGCGCACAAGCCACACAGCTTCAGCGGCAACTCACCCAGCAACTCACTCAGCTCTCACGCACACTGCTTCCCGACGACGCTGCCGGTCTTCGGCAAAAAGCCGCCCTCGAGAATCAGCTCAAACAAGCCACTGCGGACGCCCAGGCAAAGCAGACCGCGGCACAAAATGCGAGACAGGCGGCTACTGCGGCTCTTGAGGGGTTTGCGTCCTTCACCGATCCGCGAGCCAACATCGCCCTCCTCAGCGACGCTCTGCCGTTCCTCCTGTTCCCCGTTCGAGTTGAAACCCGCTTCAAGAGCACCGGCGACCAGCCGCAGCTTTGGGTGCGCATCTATCCAGACGATTGTTCCATCGACACGTTTGAGAACACGCTTTCGGCTACGGAACTAGCCAACGCGAAACTCTACTGGCAGGCCATCTGGCGCGCCGGGGGAATCGAGGCGGACCAGCGTGCGGCATGGAGCAATCTCGTTGCCGCTCATGGCAGCGGACGTGCTTGGTGGATCGTCGACCACTATCAACCCAGCAATCTCGCCTCGGAACCAGTGAAGGCCGCGGCGAGCGACGAGATCTTGGTCATTCCTACGCAGACGCCCCTGGTCGCTGCTCAGGCGGCTGCCATCTCGGCGTATTGGCAAGCCATTTGGCTGGCGGATGGTGACAGCACAAAGTCGCAGGCCGCACTGACCGCCCTCCAAGGCGCTGTTGGAGCTGCCACCGCCGCAAATCTAATCCAGAACTACGCCCCGTATAACATCGACGATAAGCCAACTGCTCCTACAAAAAAATCCGACGTTGCCCTTTCCACGACATCCGTTGTCTTCCCAGCCGATCCCCCAACAAAACAGGATTCCTGGTCGCAGGCGCCGGTCGTGAATCATCTCGCGGACCGCTTTGTCGTCGTCGGCTACAATGGCGGTGTTCAAACTCTTCAAGCCATTGGCGGTGTTGTTTCTCTGCCGCTGATTGTGGGACCCAATCCCGCCGCAGATCCTTCACAAACGATTCATCCGCAGGGCGGCAACCTAATTGTCCCGGATGAGTTGCAATGGCTTGTCGATTTTCAGCGTGCCGAAGACGCCGGGATGGCCCTGCGAATCAATCTCACGCAGTCGCAGGCCCAGATAGGTTTCGACCGTCTGATCACGCTGGGAGTCGAGTTGAGCAGCAAAGATAGCGACGCCAAGTCCGCCGTAGAAGAGCTTCTGCAACATCACAACTGGGGGCGAAGCGGCTTGTCCTTGGTTCCGCAGGGCACGCCGACGCACAATACAACCGGCAAAGGGACCGGCTACACACAACTTGACAACGCCGACCAAAGCTTCGACGACCGCAAGAACGCACCCCTTTTCGCGCCTAATAGCGATCCCCTTGCCAAGCGCGATGGCCAGTGGGTCGCCGACCTGCTGGGCATCGATCCCACTGTCCTCCAACCGGTCCACGCCAGCGATGGCAACGACCAAATCCTGGCGCGCGCCGCTCAATGCGCACTCTGGCCCGCCACCCTCGGCTACTGGATGGACAAACTCCTGGCACCCATCTTCAGTGACACCGCGCTAGAGAACACGCGCTTGTTTTTCACGTCTTTCGTCAGCGGGCGCGGAGCCGTCCCGGCCATTCGCATCGGCGAGCAACCCTACGGCATTTTGCCGACCACGGCCTTTTCACGGATGCAATGGCAAACAGAAGCCGGGCGCAACCCCGTCCTCGCGGCATTCGCCTCGCCTTCTCAACTGAACTTCCTCTCAAATCTCTGGCAGATTCTCCGCAAGCTCGACGCGGACTGGACTTTGATGAGCGGGAATGCTTCGTATGTCGGCAAAGCCGGTGACGCGCACCAACTCCTGCTTGACATCGTCGGTTTACACCCTGCTTCGATCGAATTCTATTCGCGTTACGCCGAAAATATCTCGGAGATTTACAACATCATTCAGCTCTGGGGCCTCGGGCCGGATTTTTGGGCAGCGCTTGTCGCTCTGGCCACGGAATCGGGCGCTCTTGCGCTGCTGGCCGCACTCGGCTACACCGGCGCGCCGCCTGACATTCTGCAGCACGTATTCTTCAGTGACGCGGCTCAGATCGGAACGGTGATTGACGATGTTCCGCTTTCGGAAACCCGCGCGATCCGTGCCTACACGGACGATGGCCGCAATTACATACAGTGGCTGATCGACGCCGCAAAGACGTCTCTCGATGCGGTTTACCAGGAGCAAGGCTTCACTCAGAACAAGACGCCGGAAGCGCTTCTCTACCTGTATTTGCGGCAGGCCTTGATGCTGGGTTATTACGACTCGAGCTACAACCTGCACAAAGCGGCGGGTTTTCTTACCGCCCCTCAACTTCAGGCTATGAAGCCGGAGCCTAAGTTTGTGCACGTGGCAGCCGCCGCAGCCGCGCCCAGCGAAAGCCGTTTCGCGGCTCTCTACAAGACGGAGCCTCGCATCACTTCTAACTCCGCCACGCTGGTCTCCGACTACATTACGGCAAATCTGGCAACGCTCCCTGGTACGGCAAACCTGAATCAGCTGCTGCGCTGCCTCGGAATTCTCGCCGGCGCTTCTACGGCCGCCCTCGAGCGGGTCTTCGCCGAACACATCGATTGTTGCACCTACCGTTATGACGCGTGGCTCCTTGGCTTGGTGAATTACAAGTTGCAGTCGATGCGTTATGTTCTGGACCCCCAGAAGCGGGAACCGGCCACGCGAACGGGGCTATACCTCGGCGCCTATGCGTGGTTGGAAGACGTGCGTCCCTCGAATGCGAAACTGACTCCCGCTCAAATACCCCCCGACGTTGCCAAGAACTTCCCAGGAACCGCGCCGGTGCTCACCGACGCTGCCAATGGCGGCTATATTCATGCGCCCTCGCTCGCCCACGCGGAAACGGCCGCTGTCCTCCGCAGCGGTTATCTCGCCAACGCAACTTCTGCTAATCCGAACACCTTGTCCGTTAACCTCTCTTCGGACCGCGTGCGTCTCGCCCTCTCGATCCTCGAAGGGATACGAAATGGACAAAGCCTCGGCGCCCTACTCGGCTATCAGTTTGAAGCCGGCCTGCACGATGATTTCGGGCTGGTCGAAGTCGACTCCTTCATTTATCCCCTGCGCAAGGCTTTCCCACTGGTCGCGGATGCGATCGCGAGTACCAAGACGGATCCGAGCGTGCCGATCGAAGCCATCGAAGCGAGCAACGTGCTCGATGGCCTTAAGCTCGTCAATCAGATACGCACGACGGGCAATGCGAGCTATCCGTTTGGGCTATCACTGCCCTCCGCGAAGGCCAAGGAAGCGGACGCCATCACTACCCAAGCGGCAGGCCTGCTGGACATTTATGACGCGATCGGTGATCTCGCTCTCGCCGAAGGCGTCCACCAAGCGGTGCAAGGGAACTTCGATCGGATCGCCGCCACTCTCGATGCCTACACAAGCGGCAATTTCCCGCCCGACCCCGAGGTCGTGCAAACGCCGCCGAGCGGCATCGGATTGACGCATCGCGTCGGCGTTCATTTCAAACCAGGCCTGCCCCCCCAAGCCACTGCAACTCCGCGTGCCATGGCTGAACCTGCGCTTGACGCATGGCTCACCTCACTTCTTCCTCCTCTCGACAGCGTCCAGTGCAAGGTGATCTGGACCGATCCCGTCAGCGGCGCAAACAAGAACGAGACTGTCAGTCTGAGCGATCTGGCCGTCCGCCCGGTCGACCTGCTCAGCCTCCTCAAGCCCGACAGTCTTCAGAGCATGACCGAGCTCGACGATCGAGTGATGAGCTTTGTCTTGGCCAAGGATTCGCCGCGTCCCGACGCTTCTCTAAAGATTCAGTACATGGCCAGCGATCCCGGGAAGTTCAGCATGTTCCAGGCCCTGGCTCTAATTCGCAGTCTCAAAGCGCTAGTCGTTCGCTCGCGTCCTCTTCAGGCTACCGATGCCTTGCTCCACAACGACGCATCACCGCAAGTCAATGCCCCGGTGTTTGTCGACAGCGCCCGCATTATCATGCCCAAGACGGCCCTCGACAAACTCGGCGCGGACATCGGCACTTTCCTTGGCACTTTGACGCCATTGACAACCAATCTCACTCCGGCAAACATCGCTGCGCTCGTCGCGGGCATCGATGGCTTTCTCGCTTCCTCGGTTGCTCTGCTTGACCGCGCCGCACGCTTCAACATCAACAATTCCGGCTGGGGATTCGCCTTTGCTTGGAAACAAACGGCTTTCACCGACCTGTTCGCGGCCGTCGCGAAGCTGGTTGCCCGTTGGAACCAGAAGCTTGCTGACTTCGACGCGAAAGTCGCGGCATACGACGCCCTGCCTGCCGCAACCACGGACACCGCCCGATTTCAAGCGCTTAGCGCGGCCGAGCTCGATCTCGTGACAACGCTAGATCCTCTCCCAGCCGCTCCGGCAACCATGCGCGCCGCGCTCAACGCCAAGCGCGTCACGTTTGCGGCTCGACTTCAGCAGTTCCTAGACGTGCTCTCCGCTGGCACAACCCCTTTCGCAACCGCACTTGCCAACGCTCAGGCCATTCCGACTTCCGACCTCGATTCGCAGGCATTTGATCTCTCCTCCTTCCAGAATCGCGTGGTTGTCTTCGCCACCGACTTGGTTGCGAATCTGAAAGGGCACCAAGCGGACATTCAAAAGCGCAGCACGGATGTGCAAACGCAGCTCGATGCTCACAACGCCGCCGCGGCCGCCACCGACCAGGTGGCCGCACTCGAGGCCGCCGCCAAGGCGCTCCTCGGCTCAGACTTTGTCATCTATCCCGAATTCTCTCTCTCTTCTTCTCAAGGCAATGAGTGGGCTAATGCTCTCGCTGCTTCAACCGGTGGAACTCTGCTGCAATACCTGACCACCACCGCAAAACTCGATTTTCCTGTTGACGAATGGCTTTACGGAGTCGCCCGCATCCGGCCGAACATGCGCACCTGGGAACAGCTTGTGATGCTCACGGGCGCCTTTGGTCTAACCTCGCCAGAGTTGCTCCCGGTACAATTTCCCTATGAAGCCGCGGCTTCCTGGGTTGCGCTTCCGTATCCCGATACCTACACCCTTGACAGTGACCGCCTGCTTTACACCGCGCAATACTCCCAGCCGTTTGACAAGAATTCGCGGCAATGCGGCATGCTCATCGACGAATGGACGGAAGTGATCCCCGCCGCCACGCGAAATACCGGCATCACGTTTAACTACGACCGCCCGAACAGCGAGGCGCCACAATCGTTCCTTCTCGTCACGCCGGCGAGCAGTGACGGAACGTGGCTCTGGGAAGATCTGCTCGGTGCTGTCAACGAGACCCTCGACCTCGCCAAGAAACGTTCCGTCGAACCGGTGCAGTTGGATGCGACGCCGTATTCCTGTTTCTTGCCTGCTACGGTCATGGCGGTCACCTACTACGGTATTTCCATCTCCACCAGCCTGGCTGCCGCGAACGGTGTATTCCGTTTCATGGAGTCGAAGACCAATGCCTAGCTCCGTAAAAATCGCGAACGTTCAGGAAGCGTTGCAGCAAAGACTCTATCCATCGGTCACAATGTGGAATCGGTTAGAAGGCCGCCCGCGGACCAACAACTTCGACCGCGCGTTGCGTGCCGAGGTCCGCGATGCGCTATGGATGATCACCAAGCAATGGCAGATGGGTGAGACTCGCGGCAGCGACGCCGGCTCTCCGATTTTTGCTAAGCTCCAGATCGACACGACGCAGCTAACGAAGTATCAACCCGACGCCCTGCCGGCGCAACCCTTCGAAGACGATGTTCCCCTTGAAGCTAAGGTTGAGCGCCGCCCGTTGCCGTTTCTTCAGGGTGGGCGTGCTGTCTCGTTCGAGCTTCGCCTGCTGATGGGACGTTACTGGCTGAAGCTCATCGCCGGAGTGGGATCTTACGCGAACGCGTACATCAGCGCCACGGCGTACGCCATTCCTGCGCCGGATCCCACAAAGGCGACGGATGCCGACCGCTGCGCCCACCCCGAGGTTTGGCAGGTGTTTTCGGCAGTGGCTGGACGCGCCATGGACGGTGGCGCGCTGTATCTGTACCTGAAAGCGGACCCGTCTCATCACGCCTACGACGGCGTTGCGGTCGCCGCTGCGGATCAGCCCGCTATCGACAACTGTGCGGCTCGCTTTCTTGCCTGGTTTGATCGCCAGTTCTATCAGCCCCCGCCGTCGGGAGATGACGCCTGGGTTCCCCCGAACCTCGAGTATCAATTTTCCGTATCGGCTCCCGTAGCGAACGGAGAAAAAGTGTATGTTGCCGACGACTACTTTCAGGGCCGCCTCGACTGGTACAGCCTCGATATCGACGGCACCCGCACGGCACTCGGTCAGGTAGCGGGGACCCCGCAACAGGCTTTGCCGCCCACCAACGTGCAATCCATGATCCCCAAGCCGGTTACCTTTTCCGGAATGCCCAATACCCGCTGGTGGTCGTTCGAGGACAAGAAGACCAACTTCGGCGACATTTCACCCAGCACGACCGACTTGGCGAAACTGCTCTTCATCGAATTCGCCCTGGTCTATGCCAACGACTGGTTTGTGATTCCCTATACCCTGCCGGCAGGCTCGATTGCAACGATTCGCGGTTTCGTCGTTACGAACGTTTTCGGGGATCGCCTGTGGATTCAGGCTGCCGATCAAGGTCCCGACGCATCCTGGCAGCGCTGGAGCATTTTCACGATCAACGTGCGTGGAACGCGGAAGGCCCCTGCCGACACCAGCCTCCTTCTGCTTCCCACGGTGCCGAAAATTCACGAGAGCCCCGACACGGAAACCGTTCTTCTGGTTCGAGACGAAGTGGCTGACATGGTCTGGGGTATCGAGAAGAACATCTCGCTCGCCACCGGCGAAACCAAGCCCGGCCTCGAAGCTGCCCGTCAAACGCTCACTTTCCTGCAGAATCAGTTGACCGCCTCTCTGGGCGGCAGCTCCCCGCCGCCACCAATTCCTCCGGCTGCTCCGATTCGATATCAGGTCATGTCTTCGGTTCCTGAGAACTGGATTCCGTTCATTCCGGTCCACATTCCGAATAACAATCGAAGTATTCAATTGCAGCGCGCGGCCATGCCAAGAATCCTCGAGGGCGACCCAAATCCACCGGTGAAAGTCCAACCGCGAACTGTGTTACTTCGCGAGGGTCTCGACGACACTCCTCCGCAAACGTTTTTCATTCATCAGGAGGAAGTCTCGCGCGCAGGTGCGAGTCTCAATCAGGCCTTTCAACGAACACGGTGGACGGACGGGAGCGTGTACACCTGGCTTCGCGTTCGCAGGCAAACCGGGCGCGGCGAAGGATCGAGTGGCCTGGGCTTCGATGAGCTCATCGATGTTCCCTTTAAGGGTTCGTCCTGAAGTCGACGTGGGAGGGCCAAGCTTCCAAGTTCCTCACTGCACAGCGTGCCGCACGCAGTCCTGTCCTAATGTTGTGATCAGTGAGTAGGTCCAGCAAAGCCAGCACATCGACCCAGCATGGCAGAAGAGGGCTCCGATTTCCGCGCGATTCGCACTCTAGCCTGCGTGTCGCCGCCGCCGAACTGTACTTGGTCCAGCAAGATCATCCATGAATTCGCTACTCACCGACAGGTCCGTCTGTGACTTGATGCCCGCGGACCGGCAGGTCGGAGACTTAATCCGATGGGCCCAAACCGCTTCGATAGTTGCTATGCCTTGAGAAATCAATCCATTAATTGCGCCTGCAAGCTTGGTCTCCGGATTGCTTACTACACCGGCATGCATCGGCGCACTACCATCGGCGTTCTAAGCGGGTCGGCTACATCGGGAAATCGGAATGCCGAAGTTAACCATGCAGTCGGTGAGTCAGGAGTGTTGAGGAATGCGGAACAAATCCAATGATTTCCACCCCCAAGCTACAGAACGGCTGTTTCTGGCCGTCGTCAACCAGGCAGTCTCTGACGTTTTAGAGAACGGGAAAGAAGCGAAAGAAGCAGAGCGGTGGCTTCTTAGCAAGGATTTTGATGACCTGAACAGACTCGTCATTGCAGGCTCGGCTCCGCGAACTCTCCTGCATCCATATTGAACAACCGTTACCTTCAGCCTTCAGGGGGCCTTACAATCTGTTTGCCGAACAAAGCAAATGTGGAGCTTTAGCTGAGGGCGCTGAACCACACCCATGACTTTCGGAGAAGGTGTAGAGAGAGATTCGTGGCTTCCGGAACTGAGATCGAAACAGGCAGCTTTGCCAGTCCAAGATGGGTACTTTGCCCACCAAGTTCGGTCAAGATCGTGTGCTGGAACATCGATCGCGGGCTTCAATTGCCGCGGGTCATCGAGTTTCTGAGTCGCATCCCGGCGGACATCCTGCTGCTGCAAGAATTGGACCTGAATGCGCGGCGCACACACCACCTCAATATTACGCGGGAGATCGCAAGAAAACTGCAACTCAACTATGTGTTTGGGCGCGAGTTTGAGGAATTGACACAGGGTACACGTCAATCCCCCGCATACCATGGCCAGGCGACGCTGTCTCGATGGCCCTTGTCGAATGCACGTATTCTCCGATTCCAGCAGCAATCCAGCTTCTGGCACCCGCGCTGGTTTCTCCCGGAAATTGAACCATTCCAAGAGAGGCTCGGGGGCCGCCTTGCCCTTGTCGTCGAGACCTGCGTTGCAGGGAGAACGATCATTACCTACAACTTACATCTTGAGAGTAAAGGTGACGACCAGCTACGGAAGGCTCAAATGGAGGAGACCCTGCAGGATGCGCAGCAGTACAGCTCCGACACGGCGGTGGTGCTTGCCGGTGATCTCAATATGGATGTATCTGCCGGAGACATCGCGCAAGTGATCAGGCGTGCCGATTTCCAAGACGCCTTCGCAAACCAGCACGATCCGACAACACCTAACTCATTTTTTGCAGACGGCAGAGTCATCGACTGGATCTTCTCGCGGGGCTCTTTGCGACCCAGCGCAGCGCAGGTCCATCGCTCGGTAGCCGGTTCCGATCACTATCCTTTGTCAGCAAACCTGGATTTGCGATAACTTACGGTGTACTCCTAAATTGCCGTTCTCTAACAGGAATGGCGGGGACGCAATGGGTCGGGATAGGTTGCGAATCTGATCGCCGTGACGGGAGATTCGGAAGATTTACCACGCGTACGGATAACCAGTCTTTAGGGCCTTTCCCAGTTCCGCATCGTAGCCGTAGATGTCATCGAAGAAGCGGATTTGGTTTTCCTCGTTAACCACGACGGTCCCGTAAACAATCAGGACAGGAATTCGCAATGCGAGGTTTACCTGCACATTGTTTCTTTCGCCATTCATGGCCGCTTTAACATGCCCGAGATCCCAACCAGGATTGTTTCGCAGCAGCCACGCCACAAGTTCAGTCGGGTCCTCTACCCGAATGCAGCCATGACTGAGGTCGCGCACGTCTTGCGAGAAAAGTTGGGGAGTGTCGGTCCCGTGGAGATATACATTCTCTGGGTTGGGGAAGATAATCTTGACTAAACCTAGGGAGTTCGTCGGGCCCGGCTTCTGCCGCACCAACAGCCGGCCCGATTTCAGCCCTTCCAGAACCTGGGTGCTCACCGCATCATCGGTGACGACCTCGCCTTTGGGGGTGATGACTTCAAAGTTGTGCTTGGTGATGTAATTGGGATCTTTTTGGATGTGCGGAACGGTTTCATTGCGTTGGATGCTCGGCGTCACCTCCCAATAG